>ERZ795062.2189-NODE-2189-length-13005-cov-5.677297_pt1 | contig 13005 bp, 10 predicted proteins | sample MGYA00375146_ERZ795062 | MGnify/ENA primary metagenome ERZ795062 (study PRJEB30191, sample SAMN05720281) | activated sludge metagenome | isolation source: Anaerobic digester | place: USA | collected 2015-07-16 ... | reverse complement strand
TTGGCAGGCCAGCGGGCTTTGCTGGTGTTTGATGAAGTAGAAGATGTATTTGCATCAAGCCTGTTTCAGCTTTCTGCGGCGCAATCGCATAAGGCTTGGGTAAACCAGTTTTTGGAGCACAATGCCGTGCCTATGGTGTGGATTTCCAATGATGTCGGCTGCATGGATGAGGCGTTTTTGCGTCGCTTTGATATTGTGCTGCACATGCCCGATTTGCCGCAGCAGAAAAAAGCGGCGCTGGTCGAGCAATTGGCGCACCAGCGTTTGTCTGAAGGGGAAGTGGCTTATTTGGCCAAACAGCAAAAGCTCACCCCTGCCATGCTGACCCGCAGTTTTCAGGTTGCTTCGGCTCTGGCAAGTACCGACGGCGATTTCGGCGACCATGTATTCAGCCTGCTCAATCAAACCATGAAAGCACAGGGCAAGCAAAGGTTATACCGGCCGTCTGAACAGCAAGCGGCTTATTCTTTAGACTGGGTGGCTTGTGATCATGATTTGCATAAAATCAGCCGTGGTCTGCAACAAAACCCTTACGGCCGCATTTGCTGCTACGGCCCGCCCGGCACCGGCAAAACCGCGTGGGCCAACTGGCTGGGGCAGCAGGCAGGTCTGCCGGTTTTGTTCAAGCAGGGATCTGATTTGTTGGGCAAATATGTGGGCGAAACCGAGAAAAACATTGCGGCCGCTTTTGAGCAAGCCGGTGAGCAGCAGATGCTGCTGGTGTTGGATGAGGTGGACAGCTTTCTATTTGCCCGCGAAGGCAGCGAACGCAGTTGGGAGCGCAGCATGGTGAATGAAATGCTCACCCAAATCGAGCGCTTTGAGGGCTTGCTGGTGGTTTCCACCAATCTGATGCACAACTTAGATAGCGCAGCCTTGCGCCGCTTCGATTTGAAACTGGCTTTTAGTTATATGACAACCGGGCAGGCCTTGGCATTGGCCGCACAACATCTCGCGCTGTTGCAGTTGCCCGAGCTTTCTTGCGCACAACAAAGCCGTCTGAAACAAATGGGGCAACTCACCCCCGGCGATTTCGCCGCCGTGGCGCGCCGCCATCGCTTTGCCCCGTTTGAAAACGGTGATGAATGGTTGTCGGCTTTGGAAAACGAATGTGCGTTGAAGCCGCAGGCTGCTGGTGGGAAAGTGGGGTTTGTCTAAATGGTTGAGTAGCAGAAATGCCTGTCTGAAAAAACATTGTGTTTCTTTTCAGACAGGCATTTGCTTGTCTTTTTGTTAAATTCTATGCCTATCTGAAAAAATATCGTTATAAACTATCATGTAGGAAGGGTAAATGCTAAAATACACGGCTTGGCTTTTAGCTGTGTTGATAGCGGCGAAGTCTTAAAAACTCTTTGAAAACGAAAGAAAAATAAACAATGAATGCTCAAATTCAAAACGCATTACAGCAGTTGGATCAGGTGATTCTGGGTAAGCAAACGGTATTGCGCCAGCTTTTTGCCTGTGTGTTGGCGGGTGGTCATGTGCTGTTGGAGGATGTGCCGGGGGTGGGCAAGACCACGCTGGCGCATGGGGTGGCGGCGGTGTTGGGCTTGAATTACCGCCGTGTGCAGTTTACCAACGATATGCTGCCTTCGGATTTGCTGGGGGTGAGCATCTATCGGCCGAACGAGGGGAAGTTTGAGTTTCACCCGGGGCCGGTGTTCCATAATTTTTTGTTGGCCGACGAAATTAACCGTGCGTCGCCCAAGCTGCAATCGGCGCTGTTGGAGGCGATGGAGGAGCGGCAGGTGTCGGTGGACGGTAAAACTTATCGTTTGCCCAAGCCGTTTTTGGTGGTGGCGACGCAGAATCCGGTGGAGCAGCTGGGTACGTTTCCGCTGCCGGAATCGCAGCTCGACCGTTTTATGATGCGCTTGAGCATGGGTTATCCTTCGGCTGAGGCGGAAAAGCAGTTGTATTTCCAAGGTGACCGCCGTCAAACGCTGCCGCAGTTGCAGGCGGTGTGTGATGCGGAGACGCTGGCACAATGGATGCAGCAGGTGGCGGAGGTGAAGGTGTCGCAAGCGGCGGCGGATTATGTGTTCCGCTTGGTGGAGGCGACCCGCCAGCCCGGCCGTTTTGTGTTGGGTTTAAGCCCGCGTGCGGGTTTGGCAGTGGTGTCGGCGGCCAAGGCGTGGGCGTTTATGCAGGGGCGCGCGCATGTGTTGCCGGATGATGTGAAGGCGGTGTGGGTGCCGGTCGCCAACCACCGGGTGCAGGCGGTGCAACAGCAACAAAGCAGTGAAATGCTGCTGAAGGACTTATTGGATCATGTGGCTGTCGCCTGAGGAAAAGCTGCCGCCGGTTGACGGTGCACCGGAATGGAAACAGCTGGCGGTGCGCCCGACCCGTTTGGGCGTGGGCTTGCTGGTGATGGTGCTGCTGCTGTGGCTGGTGGGGCTGCAATATCAGGTGAACCTGGCTTATGCGGTGGCGTTTTGGCTGCTGGGTTTTGCGGTGGTGGCCGGCTTGCTGAACCTGCGCCAGCTATTGGCTTTGCGGCTGGAAGTGGCGATGCCGCACGAGGTGTTTGCCGGCGGCGAGGCGGTGTTGTTGGTGTCGGCCAAGGATAATGTGCGCAACCGCTGGTTGTGGTTGTGTAACGAAGAAGACTTTGTGAGCGAGCCGAAATCGGCGGCGATTTGGCGCGAATGGCCGTTGGCGGCGGGGCAGGGCGAGCCGTTTCAATGGACGGTACCGGCGCGCCATCACGGTTATCTGCGCATTCCGGTGTTGCGCACCGCCAGCTTGGCGCCGTTCGGTATTTGCTTGGTGCAATGCTCGTGGTCGTGGACCACGCAGATGGTGGTTTATCCGGCGCCGCTGCCGCATACGCCGGATACGCTGACCCGGCCGGACGGCGAGGAAGATGCATCGCGCCCGCCCTTGCAAGGCGGGGATGAACTCGCTTATTTGCAGCCGCATCAGGAAGGTATGCCGTTGCACCACATTGCTTGGAAAAGTTATGCAAAAACCGGCCAGATGCTGGATAAACGCTTCGATATGCCGCAATCGGCGGTGCGCAGCATGGTGATTTCCTATAAGGATTATCCGTCGATAAGCCATAAAGAGCGCTTGGCCGGTTTGCTGTGCCACCGCGTATTGGAAGCGGAACGCTCCGGGCTGCCTTATGTGTTGGAACTGCCGCATCGTACGATTGCGCCGCAAAAAGGGCAGCGGGAAATGGCGCTGACGGCGTTGGCGTTGTTGTGATACGGAATGCCTGTCTGAAAACGGTTATGGGTTTTTCAGACAGGCATTGTGTGTGCACTTACTTAAAATCAAAATGCCTGTCTGAAAAAAACTTCACCCGCCCGATAAAATGATTATAGGGCACGGACTACTCACATTATGTTCATCCAAAATCCCCCTTTTTTAGCTCAACAGCCGCGCCCAAGTGTGCAGTTGGCCATCCTGCTCACGCTGCTGTGGGCGGCGCTGCCGCTGGGCTTGGGTCTGCCCGCCGGTATTATGCTGCTGTTTTGCGTGCTGCTGGCGGTGCGCTTTTTATTGGTACAAATGCAGGTCGGCAAGATTTCGCTGCCGGTGATTGTATTGCTGATGGTGGCTTCGGTTTTGCTGGTATGGCAGCAACTGGGCACAATAATCGGTCGCGACGGCGGTATTTCCTTGCTGCTGTTGATGATTATGCTGAAGTCTTACGAAGGCAGTTCGCGACGCGATTGGCAGGTGTTGTTGCTGGCGATGCTGTTTTTAATCGGCTCCAGCGTGTTGCTTGACCAAAGCCCGTTGACCGGTTTATGGGTGTTGCTCGGCCTGTTGGCGGTGTGCCTGTGTTTTGCCATGTTGGGCGGGCTGCCGGTGCGGCAAGCCTTTGGCCGCAGCTTGAGCGCGCTGCTGCTGACGTTGCCGTTGATGGCGGTGCTGTTTGTGGCGGTGCCGCGCAAAAACGAGCCGCTGTGGCGGATTCCGCAAACGCAAGACGGTAAGGCGAAAACCGGTTTGTCGAACACCATGCAGCCCGGCAGCATCAGCGAGTTGGTGCAGAGTGACGAGCAAGTCGCGAATATTACCTTCAGCGGTACCGCGCCCGACAAGCAGCAAATGTATTGGCGCGCCATCATCATGGCCGAGTTCGACGGCAACACTTGGCGCGCTTTGCCCGAGCAGTTGATGGATAATTCGGTTGGCCGTCGCGAGGCTACGGGTAGGGCGGTGGATTATCAGATTGTGGTGCGCGACCAGGCTGGTGCTTTACCGGCGCTGGATTACCCGCGCGGCGCGTTGCCACAGGGCACCGTAATGCGTTCCGGCGACATCATCCGCGCCCAACGCAGCCGCGAAGGCTTGCGCCGCCTGAGTTTGCAGGCTTCATTGGGCGACAAACTGCCGCAGGCGTTGACCGTTTCACAATATAATTTCTATACCCGCCTGCCCGGCGGTAACGAACGCACCCGCCAATTGGCCGTGGGCTGGGCAAAACAGTCATCCGGCGACAGCCGCCAAATCATCCAAAAAGCGCTGGATTATTACCGTCGCAATGGCTTCAGCTATACCTTACAACCGCCGAAAACCGAAGGTCGAAACGGGGTGGACGCCTTTATGTTCGGCAGCAAACAAGGTTTTTGTGAACATTATGCCCAGAGTTTCGTGGTGATGATGCGCGCCGCCGGCTTGCCCGCGCGGGTGGTGACCGGCTATTTGGGCGGCGAATATTTCCAAAACGGCGATTTCTGGCAATTGCGCAGCCGCGATGCCCACGCGTGGACGGAAGTTTGGCTGCCGGAAGAACAAGTATGGTGGCGGGTGGATCCCACTACTGCCGTTTCCGAGGTGCGCGCGGCAGGCGGCATTCAGCAGGCTTTACCGGAAGGTGAGCAACAAGTTTTCGAGCGCGGCAACAGCGATTGGCAGCGCTGGTCGGCCACCGGCCAATATTATTGGCAGCAATGGGTGGTGAATTACGACCAAACCCGCCAAAACAGCCTGCTGGCGGCGTTGGGTTTGGCGGGGTTGGGACGCGCGGCTCTGCTGCTGGTGTTTGCCGTCGGTAGCCTGCTTGCTATTCTGCCGTTGATTTGGTGGTGGCGTCGCGGCCGCCGCGAAGACATCCGCCCGCTGGACGACGGCCTGAATTTAATCAAACAAACCCTGCTCGGTCGCGATGATCCGAAGTTGCCGGGTATTACCAGCGCCGAATTGAGGCAGCTGATGGCGGATAACGGCATGCAGGATGAAAAATTGATCGGCTTGTTGCAGCAATACGAAAGCTGGCGCTATGCTTCAGACAGGCTTCCCGCCGAAAGTGAGCAACGTGCTTGGTTTAAGCAGGTGAAGAAAGTGTTGAAGCCTTATCGGAAAGAGGCGGGTTGAGATAGATAAAGGGCTGCGGTTTAACGGCAGCCCTTTGTTTTTGGTTGAAATAACGCTTGCTCGATGTTTTTCTGAAAGTTTGAAAAATCAGTTTTCATACGACCTTTTATTTTCAGCAGAAATATCTGTACTACTTATTCGACATTATGGTGGGGAATACTGTGTGGAGAAGTGCATTATTTCTGTCACGACGCACATCATCCGGAGTGTTTTCAACCGACAAAAAAAGGGGGTAACCTAATAGGTTACCCCGAATACCTCAAATCAGAGATTTACGCTTCACAAACAAAACAGGCTTTCACCTGCTCTTTGGCGAGGTAGCTCAACTCTACATCGACAAAGCTTTTCGTTAGCAAACAGGCCGGGAAGCGGAATGCCTGTCTGAAACGTCTTCCCGCAAAGGGAAGGAATTTGGTACGGTTTACGGTTCTACTTGCTGTGTAATAATGTTTTGTAGTTACGTGTAGTTCGCAGGGTGAAATTTACGCCGATTTTTTGATTTTGCCAAGATTATTTTTTCATTTTTGGGGCAGATTTACAAATGCACTACTGAGCTTGATGAGTGGTTTATGGTTTTTAGTTTTAATAATAATAAAATTTCAAAATTAAATTCTTTAAATTTTTTATTTTTAGTATATAAATTTCTATTTTGAGCTAGTAAATGAATTTGGAATAATAAGACAAGTGTGTGCTGTAGGCTGCAAATAATTGACTACTTATCATCTTTATAATCAATGGTTAATAGCCATTTGGGCTGGTTTGTTGTAATAATGTGTAACAGCTTTTATGTGAGTAATAAAAAACCGATTTCCTGTTATAGGAAATCGGTTTTTGTTTGCCGGGTAATCAGGGCACAATCACGGTAAAGATATAAGCGGCAAGGTTCACCAATAGCACGATGCCGTAGAGCATATTGGTGCGCCCTTGGTTGAGCGCCAGCATTACGGTGAAGGCCGATAAGCCGAGTAATACCATGGATTTGATGTCTAAGCCCAGAATCAGGTCGATATCGTACATTAGACACACCAGTACCACAGAAGGGATGGTTAAGCCGATACTGGCTAAGGCTGAGCCCAGAGACAGATTGAGACTGGTTTGGAAACGGTTGCGGCGGGCGGCTTTCAAAGCGGCTAGACCTTCAGGCAACAGTACCACCGCTGCGATGATCACACCGACTAGGGTTTTGGGTGCGCCGATTTGAACAACGATGCCTTCAATGGCCGGAGACAAGGCCTTGGCCAACAGCACCACGATGCCTAAGCAAACCACCAGAATTCCTAAGCTGGTGAGTGCTACTTTGGTGCTCGGCGGCTCAGCATGATGATGTTCGTCGTCGTCATCGGCGAGGAAGTAGTCGCGATGGCGTACGGTTTGTACCATCATAAACGAGCCGTATAGTACTAGAGAAGCGGCGGCAACGAATATCATTTGTGCCGTACTGTAGGTGGGGCCGTCGGTGCTGGTGGTGAAGTTGGGCAATACTAAGGTCAGCACCAGAATGGCCACCAGTGTAATCAGTGCGGTACTGGCGGATTTCTGGCCGAAAAACTGCTCGCGGTGTTTCCAGCCGCCTATCATCAAACAAATACCGAGAATACCGTTCAATATCAGCATAATGGCGGCAAAGATGGTGTCGCGCGCCAGATAGGCGGCATTGTCGCCGCCAGCCACCATCAGGGCGACAATCAGTGCCACTTCAATCACGGTGATCGCCAAGGCCAGTACGATGGAACCGAACGGTTCGCCGACTTTGTGTGCCACCACTTCGGCGTGGTGTACCGCCGCCAGTACGCTGCCGATTAACAGCAGGCCGCCGCCGATTTCCAGCCAAGCGTTGTCTTTGATGCCGATGAAATATAATACCCAAGCTAAAATAGGTACGAGTATCGACCAAATGGGTAGTGGGGAGTGGGAGTGAGAAGCCATAAGTGAATAAAGCCCTTCTTTGATGTATGGAGATGATGTGGGAGAGCCGTATCAGGGGGATTATTTTTCTCTGCCGAAGGCAGATTGAGTTCTTTGCAAAATATTTTGAAACTGCTTGGACTTAACTTGCGGAGCTAAGGATGTCGTGGTTGTACTTGGCAGGCTTAAAATTTTTGTAAAGGCCTCAGATAGCAGTGTCTGATCGGTGGCTCACGGTGTGGTGTGAAAACGAGCCTTATCTGGTAATAAACAGGTTCGGTCATTTATGACTGTCTGAAAAAAAACAGGTTTTATCCGAAACAGCCTGTTTGGGCTACAAGATTACGGAGCGGGGTGTATTATAAAGAAAATTAATCGAAAAATCATTATATTGTAAGAAAAATATTGAAAGCACAACCGGTATTCCGAAGGGAGAATACCGGTTGTGCTTTCTTATGCGGCAGTAGGTTGAAAGCTAAGCTGCCAACAAACTTAGTCTTCGCTCGGCACTGGAGCGGCTTTGGCGCGCACATCGCCCGATTTTTCTTTGTGTTTCAGCACGGCTCTGTCCAATTTATCCATCAGCGTATCGACGGCGGCATACATTTCTGATTCTACGCTCTCGACGTGCAAATCTTTGCCGGCCAAGTGGACATCGGCTTCCGCTTTGTGTTGCAGTTTTTCTACCGAAAGGGTGACAGTCACGTTAATCAGGTTGTCGGCATGGCGGTTGATGCGAGCCAGCTTGCTTTCCACATGGTTTCTGATTGCTTCGGTGATGTCGAAGTTCAAGCCGTTGATTTTTAAATTCATAATAAAACTCCTTACGGTGGGTAAAACGGTTGCTCGCCGGGCGAACAACCCAAATGCTGTGTGGGAAATCACATTTTTCGCAGGTGGGCGGCGGGGATATCCAGCGCATCGCGGTATTTGGCAACGGTGCGGCGGGAGATATCAATTCCCTGCTGTTTTAATAATTGGCACAAGGCTTCATCGGAATAGGGCTTTTGTTTGTTTTCTTCCTGAACCAGTTGCTGCAACATAGCTTTAACCGCGCTTTGGCTGGTGCCTTCCTGATTTTCGTCGGCGGAAACGGCTTGTGTGAAGAAATAGCGTAACGCAAACAAACCGCGCGGGCAAGCCAAATATTTGTTGTTCACGGCACGTGAAACGGTGCTTTCAGCAATATCAAGCGCTTGCGCAGCATCTTTAAGCAGCATCGGGGTGAGACCGATTTCGCCGAACACGAAAAAGTCTTCTTGTCGCTCGACGATGTATTCGGCCAGCCGCAAAACCGTGCTTTTGCGCAGCGCTAAACTGTCGATTTTTTGGCGCGCTTCCTGAATTTTTTCTTTCCAGGCGTCGTCCACTTCTTCCACTTCGGCCAGCGCTTCGCTTAATTCTTCGTTGACACGAATCTGCGGCCAGGCGGCTTCGTTGCTGACCACCGTCCAGCCGCCTTTTTCATCAGGTTTTACCCAAACATCCGGCTCAATATAGGAAGTCGGCTCTCTGCCGGCAAAGCCGTAGGCAGGATAGGGGTTTAGCCCGCCAATCAGTTGCAGCGCTGCTTCGATGGTGCGGAGGTCGTATTCGGGCAGGTATTTTTTCAGGCGTACGGCGTTTTGTTGCATGCTGCGGCCGAGATCATCCATGTGGCCGTGCACGATTTTGGCGGCACACAGGCGCTCGGGAGAAGAGGGCAGCCGTTGTAGTTGCAGAAACAGCGATTCGGAGAGGTTGGCGGCGGCGACGCCGGGTGGATCGAACAATTGTAGGGCATCGAGTGCCTGCTGCATATCGTCTTCGTCCAGCATCCATTCCAGCGGGGTGTGGTCGATGATTTCAGACAGGCTTTCGGTGAGGTAGCCCTGTTCGTCGAGAAAATCAATCAGGATGTGTACGCGCGCAGCTTCCACTTCGCTGAGCGGATGTTCGCAGACTTGTTTGTGCAGATAGCTGGGGAAGTCTTCTTCTTCGGCGATGGTCGCCCACACGTCTTCGGCTTCGTCGCCGTTGATTTGGCGGCTGCTGGAAACGGCGGCCGATAGGCGCGGTTGTTCGACGAAGCTTTCGGCAGGTTCGCTGCGTTCGAGCAAGGGATTGTCTTGCAGCCAGTCGTCGACTTCGCGGTCGAGCTCGATGCCAGACATGTGCAGAATCCGCAGCGACTGGCGCATGGCCTGGTTAAGCTGCTGCGTCTGCTTGAGTTTGAGGTGGAAAGATGGGCCGCTCATAATGTGTTTGTAATGGAGTAAATGTATATTGTTGTTTTATTTTATAAGCTTGCCTTGGCAAGCCTTAATAATCGAAATTTTCGCCCAAGTAAACGGCGCGTACTTCTTCATTGTTCACTAGCTCTTCCGGGGTGCCGGTGGCCAGTACCCGGCCGTCGTTGATGATGAAGCCACGGTCGCAAATACGCAGGGTTTCGCGCACGTTGTGGTCGGTAATCAATACGCCGATGCCGCGCGCTTTTAAAAATTCGATGATTTTTTGAATATCGATCACTGCAATCGGGTCGACACCGGCAAACGGTTCGTCCAGCAGGATAAAGCGCGGTTGCATCGCTAACACACGGGCGATCTCAACCCGGCGCCGTTCGCCGCCGGAAAGAGAAGGTGCCGGGCTCTCGCGCAATCGTTCAATGTTTAAATCGGCCAACAGTTTGCTTAATTCGGCATCAATCTGTTTTTTGTCTTTCAGCCGGATTTCCAGAATCGAGCGGATATTCTGCTCCACCGTCATCTTGCGGAAAATCGAGGCTTCTTGCGGCAGATAGCCCAAACCCAAACGGGCGCGTTCGTGGATGGGCATGTGGCGCAACTCGCTGCCATCCAGCAGAATACTGCCGGTATCGGCGGCAATCAGGCCAACGATCATGTAAAAACTGGTGGTTTTACCGGCGCCGTTGGGGCCGAGCAGGCCAACCACTTCGCCGGTACGGATGTCTAGCGAAAAATCTTTCACCACTTGGCGTTTTTTGAAGCTTTTCTGCAGATTTTTGACCACCAGACTGCCGGTAGGGGGATTTGCAGCAGTTTGGGGTTGCGTGGTTTGGGTAATAGTTGCCATTGTAATATTTTTTCGCAGACGGTTAAATGATTGGATGAAATGTTCAGATGCCTGTCTGAAAAGGTGAAGCTTTTTTCAGACAGGCATATCGGTGTTATTTGTTGGGTTGAATCACTACGTTCACACGGCGCCCGGTTTTGCTGGTGGCGTTTTTATTGCCGCTTACGGTATAGACTTCGGTGCGGGTGTTGTAGGTGATGACGTTGCCGGAAGCCATGTCGCCGCCGCGGGTGATTTTGGCGTTGCCGGTGAGTACGACAACACCGGTGGCGGAAGAGTATTCAACCTGATTGGCTTGGCCGTCTACCTTGCCGTTCTTTTCAAGCTGTTGGCCGAATTTAACCGGGTTGCCGCGGGCATTCATGTGCTGCTGGCCGCTTTTATCTTTGGAAACGGCGACTGTGCCAGCTTGGATGTACATGGAGCCTTGTTTCACAATCACATTACCGCTAAAGGTGGTGTTTTGGTTTTTCTGATCAAGTGAGCCTTGGTCGGCTTCAATCTGAATCGGCTGGTTGCGGTCGCTTTCCAGGGCAAAGGCGGCGCTGCTGGCGGCGAACATCAGGGCGGCGGCCAACAGCGATTTACGGTTGTTTCGGATCATAGATGATTGCTTTCACACGGGAGGGCAGATTGAGTAAGCCCTGTTCTTCGTTATAAGTGAGGCCGTTGGCGCTGCCGGTGGATTGGCCGTATTGGAAATCGACCTTGGCATCGGTTTGGGCATTGCGGGTTTGGGTATCAACCACGATGTGGTTGGTTTTTAGTACACCGGCGGGGCGGTCGGCTTCGGCCGCTTTGGTCATCACCACGTCTTTTTCAAACTGGATTTTGCGGGTTTCGGTATTGTAGTGCGCATTTTCGCTTACTACTTGGTAAAGTTGTCGACCTTCTTTGAAAATCTTTAATTCGGGCGACTGAAACTCGATTTCGTCTTTATTCGGTAATTGCCAGGCTTTGCTGGCGGTTAGGTTGTCGCTTAACGCGCCTTGTGCGTCGTAACGCTTACCGGCGATGCCTTCCATCTCGTATTTCGGCTCGTTGGGATTAAGCACCGTTTCTTCTACCGTCACTTCGCTGATGCGGTCGAGCCAAGCGCTCAAGCCGCCGAGGGCGATTGCAAGCACCAGCGGAAACAACCAGCCGGCGCGCCATTTTTTCGTCATTTCAAATACTCGTTTAAAGCAGTCTGCAAAGTGCCTTGCGACCGCATAATCAGTTCACACAATTCGCGCACCGCGCCTTGCCCGGCCGAGCGGCGGGTAACATAGGCGGCGTGTTGCAAAGTGAATTCGTTGGCTTCGGGTACCGCCACCGGCAGCCCGCAGCGTATCATCACCGGCAAATCGACCACGTCGTCGCCGATAAAAGCGCATTCGTGCTCTTCGACACCGGCGGCCGCCCGCAGTTCAGCATAAGCGGCTTTTTTGTCGTGTATGCCTTTGTAGTAGTAGCCTATGCCCAGCTGTTTCACCCGTATGCCCACCGACGGCGCGTCGCGGCCGGTGATGATGGCGGTTTGCACGCCGCTGTTTTGCAGCATTTTGATGCCGTGGCCGTCGAGGGTGTGGAAGGCTTTGATTTCTTCGCCGTTGTCGCGGATATAGATGCGGCCGTCGGTGAGTACGCCGTCTACATCCATGATTAACAATTTGATGCGCTCGGCACGTTGTTGCAGGGTTAAAGCAGTATTCATAGGGTTTCCGGTATTTTTAGGCAATACGCGCGTTAAGTAAATCCAGCATGGTTACCACGCCGCTGAGACGGCCTTCATCGTCGGTAACCAATAGGCTGCTGATGTGGCGGTCTTCCATTTGTTTGAGCGCTTCGGTGGCCAGTTTGTCGACGGCGATGGTTTGCGGATTGGGGTGCATCACCTCGCCCACCGTCATGCCGGTTACCTTATCATATTTTTCAAACACCCGGCGTAAGTCACCGTCGGTAAAGATGCCTTGCAGTCGCTGGTGTGGGTCGACCACAATCAAAATGCCCAAGCCTTTCTGGCTCATGATTAAAATGCCGTCGCGAATCGAAATATCGGCTTGTGCCAGCGGCAGGGCTTCGTCTTTACGCATGATGTCGCCCACCCGCAGCAGCAGGCGTTTGCCCAAGCTGCCGGCCGGATGGCTTAAGGCGAAATCATCGGGGGTAAACGAGCGGGCTTTTAACAACACAATCGCCAAGGCATCGCCTACCGCCAGCGTAGCGGTGGTGCTGGAAGTCGGCGCCAAGCCCAATGGGCAGGCTTCGCGCGATACCGCCACTTTAATATGGATATCGGCAGTACGCGCGAGGGTGGAAGTAGGGCGCGCGGTAAGGGAAATAAGGGTGATTTTCTTGCGTTTCAAGGCCGGCAGCAGCGTGAGGATTTCATCGCTCTCACCGGAATGGGAAATCGCGATCACCACATCGCCGTCTACAATCATACCCAAATCACCGTGCGCGGCTTCTGCAGGATGGACAAAAAACGCCGGGGTGCCGGTAGAAGCAAGGGTGGCGGCGATTTTGCGGCTGATGTGGCCGGACTTGCCGACCCCGGTTACCACCACGCGACCTTTGCAGCTCAACAGTGCCTCGGCGGCTTGGACGAAATGTGTATCCAATGAGGCAGCCGCTTCATTTAAGCAGTCCGCTTCCGTATGCAGCACCTCGCGCGCCCAATCTAGATATTGCTCGTGTTGTTCCATAAGC
>ERZ795062.2187-NODE-2187-length-13021-cov-6.232994_pt1 | contig 13021 bp, 11 predicted proteins | sample MGYA00375146_ERZ795062 | MGnify/ENA primary metagenome ERZ795062 (study PRJEB30191, sample SAMN05720281) | activated sludge metagenome | isolation source: Anaerobic digester | place: USA | collected 2015-07-16 ... | reverse complement strand
GGTTACTCTGCCAGCCGAACCACAAACCGCCGGCGAGCAGGGCGCTGGAGAGCAGCAGCGAGGCGGTTTTTACCCGCAGCGGCAGGCGGCCGAGTTTGGACATTAATAAGCCGGCGGGGATAATCAGCAGCAGGCTGTACAGGCCGGCGGCGACACCGTAGGGCAGGTAGGGTGTGGCCAGATAAACGGCGGCGGCCAGCATGATAAAGCCGAAAGCGTGGCGCACGCCGGTCATCCACGGGCCGGCTTTGGGCAGAACGTGGGCGCCGAAGGTGCCGATTAATACCAGCGGCAGGCCGGTGCCGAGTGCGAGTGCGTAGAGCGCGATGCCGCCGAGTGCAGCGTCGCCGGTTTGTGCGATGTAGCCCAGCGCGGCGGCCAGCGGCGGGGCGACGCAGGGGCCGATAATCAGCGCGGAGAACATGCCCATGCCGAACACGGAAGCGATGCGGCCGCCGGAAAGGCGGTTGCTTTGCTGCTGGAAATAGCTTTGCAGCGCGGCGGGCAGTTGCAGGTTAAACAGGCCGAACATAGCCAGCGCAAACACCACCATCAAGGCAGCGCCGGACAGCACCACCCAAGGCTGTTGCAGCCATACGGTGAGCAGGGCGCCGGTGAGGCCGGCAGTGACGCCGACTAGGGTGTAAGTGAGCGCTAACCCTTGGCTGTAGACGGTGGTGAGCAGAAAGGCGCGGCCTTTGGAAGCTTGTTTGTCGCCGACCACGATGCTGGAAACGATGGGAATCAGCGGATACATGCAGGCGGTGAAGCTTAAACCCAGCCCGGCGAGAAAAAATGCCAACAAGTTGGTGCCAAGGGTATCCCATGAAAGGGTGAAGGGTTTGCCGGTAGCGGGCGTGCTGCCGCCGCCGGAAGAGGCGGGTGCGAGGAAGCGGTCTTTACCGCTGGGTGGCGGCTGGTTTTCCGGCTGGTAGAGGCCATCGCCCTGAATGGTGAAATGGGTTTCTGTTGGCGGATAGCACACGCCGACATCGGCACAGCCTTGGTAGGTGAGGCTTAGGCGGTAGCCTGCTGTCGGTTTTTGCCGATACGGCCAATTCACTTGCGCGGCGCGGTGGTAAACGGTTTGCCGGCCGAAAAACTCATCCTCTTTGATTTCGCCCGGGCTGAAGGTGGCTTCGCCCAATAAACCTGCCGGTTCGGTAACCGCCTCGATTTTCGATTGGTAAAGATAATAACCGTCGGCCACGGCAAATTGTACGTTGATGCCGTCTTGCGCCGCCAACACCTGCGGTGCAAACGCCTGCTCGGGCGGCAGCAGCTTGGAAGCGTCTATCGCATAAGCGGTGGGCAGCAGCGCCAACAGCGCTGCGAAAAACAGCAGCGCTTGGTAGAAAAAGGCGGGGCGGGGTGGGGTGTACAGCATAGCTAATTTTATAAACAACTATCGGAATGCCTGTCTGAACGGATAACGCATGAACTTAAAAACAACTGCTTTCGTCATACTCGGGCTTGACCCGAGTATCTCGTAGTCTTCTTGAAACTCAAGATACTCGGGTCAAGCCCGAGTATGACGATACTGTGATGAAGTCGTTTGGCTATATTAGTAATCACTTTTCAGACAGGCATTTAATCTGATTTAAGGATAAGCAATATAGGCATAAGCCGAATGGTTGTGAATACTTTCAAAGTTTTCGCTTTCCACCACGAAGCTGTCGATATTGTCGTTGGCGCGCAGGGTAACCGCCACGTCGCGCACCATGTCTTCGACAAATTTCGGGTTTTCATAAGCGCGCTCGGTTACATATTTTTCATCCGGCCGCTTGAGCAGGCCGTAGAGCTGGCAGGACGCCTGTTCTTCCACTACATCAATCACTTCGTCGATGCTCACATTGTCGTGGCAAATCAGCGAAACGGTCACGTGCGAGCGCTGGTTGTGCGCGCCGTATTCGGAAATTTCTTTCGAGCAGGGGCACAGGCTGGTTACCGGCACCAACACTTTCAAATGATGGCGGTACACGCCGTCGGCCACTTCGCCGCACAGGGTCACATCGTAATCCAGCAGCGACTGAATACCGGAAACCGGCGCCGATTTCTGGCGGAAATAGGGGAAGCTGATGCAGATGCGTCCCGCATCGGAATCCAGCAGTTCCAGCATTTTCTGGGTGAGGTTTTTCAACTCGTCGAAGTCCAGCGCGCTGTGCTGGGTTTCCATCAGCGCCACAAAGCGCGACATGTGGGTGCCTTTTTGATCGGCGGGCAGGCGCACGGTCATGGTGAGGCGCGCCACGGTGGGCTGGATGCCGGCAGCGGTTTTCAGGCGGATGGGGAAACGCAAATCTTTGATGCCGACCTGATTAATCGGCATATTTCGCAAATCTTTGCTGCTTTGCACATCGGCGATGGCGTTCATGCGGGGTAAATCCTCTGTGGTAAGTGATGTCTTTGTAATGATTTTGTAAAGACATCAAGCGGTTGTCTGTGTGAGTTCGCCAGTATATAGCGGACTGCGCTATCGGGCAATGCGGCTTAAATTGAGAATGACTATGGCGCATTGCCGTTATATCCGTGCAGGCGGCCAAGATGGGGTTGATTCGATAAAACAAAAGCCCGCGCGGTTGCCAGCGCCCGGCCAAGCGCCTAAAATCAGGCGACATCATCAGGAGAAAACCATCATGAAATACCGTTTCGCCACCGAAGCCATCCACAGCAGCTACAAGCCCGAAGAGCACAACCGCGCCATCATGCCGCCGATTTATCAAAACAGCATGTTTCAGATGAAAGAAATCGGCGAACAGATTCCCTACCGCTACGCCCGCGTGAGCAACCCCACCCGCACCGTATTGGAAAACACCATCGCCGCGCTGGAAAAAGGCGCCGCCGGTTTCGCGTTTGGCAGCGGCATGGCCGGTATCGACTGCGTGTACCGCACGTTTCTGCGCCCCGGCGACACCATTATCGCCGTGAGCGATATTTACGGCGGCAGCTACGATTTGCTCACCGAAGTGTACGCCGCGTGGGGCGTGAACGTGGTGTTTGCCGATCTCACCGATCCGGCCAATCTCGATCAAGCCCTAGCCGAACATCAAAATGTGAAAATGGTGTGGCTGGAAACTCCGTCCAACCCCTTATTGCGCTTGGTCGACATTCAAACGCTGGCGGCCAAAGCCAAAGCAGCGGGCGCGCTGGTGGGCATCGACAACACCTTCGCCACCCCGTATCTGCAAACCCCGATTGATTTGGGCTGCGACATCGTGTTCCATTCCGCCACCAAATACCTGTGCGGCCATTCCGATGTACTGATGGGCTTGGTGGTGGTGAAAACCGATGAATTGGCACGCAAAATGCGCCATATGCTGATCAACACCGGCGCAGTGGCCGGGCCGATGGATTGCGCGCTGGTGTTGCGCGGCATCAAAACGCTGGCCTTGCGCATGCAGCGCCATTGCGAAAACGCCGCCGAAATCGCCCGCCGCCTGGAAGCGCATCCGGCGGTGGATAAAGTGTTCTACCCCGGCCTCGCCTCCCACGAACACCACGAACTGGCCAAACAGCAAATGCGCGGCTTCGGCGGCGTGGTTACCCTCTGGCTGAAAAACGACAGCAAAGACGCAGCCAACAGCGTGATCAAAAGCCTGCAACTGTTCCAAATGGCCTCCAGCCTCGGCGGCGTCGAGAGCTTGGTAAACCACTGCTATTCCCAATCGCACAGCGGCGTACCGCACGACATCAAAACCGCCAACGGCATCAAAATCGGCCTGCTGCGCCTCTCCATCGGCGTGGAAGACGTAGAAGATATTTGGGCAGACTTAGATGCGGCTTTAAATAGCGTGGTTTGAATGAAGTGTTGATTTGAAATAGAGAATGCCTGTCTGAAAAGTTTTTTTCAGACAGGCATTTTTGTTACGAAGACGGTATTTGCTTGTTTTCTCTTACATCATGGTATGTAAGAAGATTAAATTACCCAGCATCAATGGAATCATGCTGGTATGGATAGAACACCCGATAAATCCGATTACATTTCGAAAAAACATATTGATTCTTTTAAGCTCAATTAGGTCTACAATGAAACTCGTTAACATCACATAAACCAAAAAGAAAGGGACATACCACAAAGTTAAATAAAAGTTACTCAAAAGCGATTTGTCAAAGAGGCTGTTGTTCGACGGATCAAAAGCGCCCGCATAAAATGGATTCCAATAAAAATTTAGAAAAAAGACCAAAACATATAACAACACGCCACTAAAATGGGTAAGAAAGTACAATCTCTTATTTTCTTCAAATGATTCAATCAACAAATTCAATTCAGTTTTAATATTTTTATACTGATACATGTCTGCAATCCCCGAATATAAGCAACTTATTATACGGTACTTTTCTTTTAGCCTGCGTAGGTCGGATACTTGTATCCGACAATATGCTAAATCTTACTGGATATGGCCGAAATTTCTGCAAGGCAAACGTGTCGGATTCGAGAATCCGACCTACTCACTTAGGCTTTGAAGGCGTTATAAAATGCCTGTCTGAAAAGTTTTTCTTTCAGACAGGCATTGTTTGGGTGAAGGAATAGAAACCAGTGATGGTTCGTCATACTCGGGCTTGCCCCGAGTATCTTGAGTTTCAACAGGGTTGGGAGATACTCTGGGCAAGCCCGAGTATGACGGTACTTTTCTTTTAGGGTAATGGTGGGGCATCAGTGAGTAGGTTGGGTTAGGCGGTACGCCGTAACCCAACGAAACGGTTGATATCCTGAATATGGTTGTTTTCAAACGGCTTTGGTTTGATATTCCGGCATTTTTGTTGGGTTACGCCTAGGGCTAACCCAACCTACTGGTTTGTTTTTTCTTACATCATCGTATGTAAGAAAATTAAATTACCCAGCATTAATGGAGCCATACTGGCATGTATAGAACACCCAATAAATCCGATTAAATTTCGGAAAAACATATTGATTCTTTTAAGTTTCATGAGGCCTACAATCAAACTCGTTAACCCGACATAAACACCAAAGAAAGGAATGTGCCACAAAGTTAAATAAAAGTTACTCAAAAGTAATTTGTCAAAGAGGCTGTTGTTCGACGGATCAAAAGCGCCCGCATAAAACGGATTCCAATAAAAATTTAGAAAAAAGACCAAAACATATAACAACACGCCACTAAAATGGGTAAGAAAGTACAATCTCTTATTTTCTTCAAATGATTCAATCAACAAATTCAATTCAGTTTTAATATTTTTATACTGATACATATCTGTAATCCCCGAGCATAAGCAACTTATTATACGGTACTTTTCTTTTAGCCTGGGTAGGTCGGATACTTGTATCCGACAATATGCCAAATCTTACTGGTTATGGCCGAAATTTCTGCAAGGCAAACGTGTCGGATTCGAGAATCCGACCTGCTCACTTAGGCTTTGATGGCGTTATAAAATGCCTGTCTGAAAGGTTTTTCTTTCAGACAGGCATGGTTGTTTGAGATGCCGGCCGACTTGTTTTTATCGACCTTGCCGTCGGCATTTTTTGATACGGCTTGCGAGGAAAATTATCCTAATACTGCCTGCACTTTCAAAATATCATCCAGCGTTACATCCGGTTTGATGCCTTCGAATTTGATGCTGTTTTGATAGGTTTGGCCGTCTTCTCCCATGCTTTGGAAGTTAAGAATGCTTTGTTCCTGATCCCACGACAAACGGTTGTCGGTTTCGTCCAGCAACTGGGTGAACAGCAGCTTGTCTTGGTCGAAATTGAAGTTGACGATGGTGTCGTGCCCGCTGTTGCTGTCGGTGGCGAATACATAGCTGTCGCGCCCCTGTCCGCCATGCATCACATCGTCGCCGGCACCGCCGATTAAGATGTCGTTGCCTGCTTCGCCGAGCAGGGTGTCGTTGCCGCCGTTGTTGCTGCGGTCGAGGAGGTTTTGCCAGTGTGCGGTGATGAATTCGCGCACGGCGGTGTCGTCGCTGTTGCCGCCATTTTCGGTCAGATAACTTTTCAGCGCCTGATAGGAGTCGCTACCGTCTTTGTCTTTGAAACCGTAGAAACTGTGGGTGCTGATGTTGTCACCAAATAGGATATCGTTGCCGTTGTTGCCTTCGAGGGTGTCGTTAGTAGCCTTGACGGTGTAGGTAACTTTTTCACCGCCTACTTTGGTTTCGGCGCTGTTGCGTATGTCGCCGATTAAAACATCGTGCCCCATACCGCCTTGCAGCACCGCGCTTTCACCTTTGCTGTTGTCGCCGGCTTTCAGTTGGGGCGCATACGGCGCACCATCGGTATCGTTGACGCGGATGGAAAGAACGGAATAGTCGCTGTCGGGGTGCTTATTCAATACATCGTTACGCGGGCTGCCTTTGGTGCGGTTGCTGGCGTAATATTCGATGTCGGGTACGCGGCCGGTGAAGCCGGCAACGGGGGTGAAGGTGTATGCGGTTTCGGTAACGGTGATGCTGCCGACATCTTGGATTTCCACGGTTTCACCGGCTTTGGCACTGATGCCGTTCACTTCGAAGGATGTTACCCGCACGGGTTTGTCGAATGATTCGGCAAACATATCGTCAAACAGATTGCCTGCGACGGGCGTATTTTCCGGCGTCCATACGTTTTCGTCTTCATCAATCAGAATCACGCTTCCGCCGTATTTCCTGCCTACGCTGAAATCGTAGCTGTTGGTAACGGTATTGCCGTCGGCATCCGTGGTGGTCATCGAGATGCGGTGATTGCCGGCTTTCAGATCATTGAATTTGTATGTGAAATTGCCGTCTGCATCAATCAGGTTTTTCAGCTGAACAGTGCCGCCTTTGCCGTAATCTATCGTGATGCGGGCGGTTTTGGCATCCGGTTCGATTTTGCCCGTGAATGCCACGTTTTTCGAATAGCTGTGCAAAATGCCTTGATCATCAGCCTGCATAGTTTCGCCGTCGGAAACCAATTCGGCGGTTTGGTTGTTGCCGTCCAGCTTGCCGCTCATAACAGTAGAAATCGTGTTGTTTGCTTTGTCGCTTGTTTCCAGTTCAACTCGGATTTCTTGGCTTTGTGCCGACGGAATCTTCATCGCGGCGCTGAACGTGCCATCCGGATTGAGTGTCGGAGAAAGGGTGTAGGTATTTTCTTCGCTTTTGTTGTTGCTGCCCAATTTTTGGTAATGAATGAAGATTTCGGCGCCGGTACTGTCTGCGGGTACTTTTCCGGTGAATTTCAACTCTTTGTTTTTTGATTGGAAATAACGGTTTTCGGCATTGCGGCTGTCATAACCGTTTACAATCAACCATTGGTTTTCACTCATATTCGATTCTCCCTGTTTGAAACTGATTTGAAAAATACCGTAACTGCTTGGAAATTATTGGATAAAGATTTTTTACGGTTTGGGAAAACGGCAGATACGGTTTTGCCGCTCGCCTATTATCCGACTGTATATTGAATTTGCATTATAGGAAGAATCATTATCTAAAACGCATTATTATGAAATTTGGTTAAATATGCGGTATGAATGGAGAGGTGATGCCTGTCTGAAAGTTTTTTCAGACAGGCATCATCTTGGTGAGGGAGTAGTTCGTTATATTCGGGTCAAGCTCGAGTATGATGATGGTACTTTTCTTTATCAGGCGTTGATAAGCACAGGTAAAATAAAAAGCTAGAAAAAGGATAATAAGAATGAATGAAGAGTTTAGAAAAATATGTGAACAAAGTGAAACGTTAGGCAACATTTCAGGAGAATATCTTGAATATTCGGAAAAAGAATTGGGTGTTTCTTTTCCGAAAGAATATAGAGACTTTCTTCTTGAGTTTGGTGCGCTCTTAGGTAATGGGTTTGAAATTTATGGTTTGATACCGGAGGAAAATCAGGATGAGTGTCCTCTTTGGCAAAATGTGGTAACTGTTACGAAGCAAATGCGCTCTTCTAAGCAAGCGGGTACGGATAATACAAATATGATTCCCATCTCAAGTGATGGCATGGAAACAAATTATTTCATCAATAGCGGGCGTTCAGATACCGAAATATGGGCAATCACTTATGAGGAAAAGAAACTGGTAGCTTCGAGCTTGCTTGAGTTTGTTAAAATTTTCACGCAACAGGAATAGTGAGTAGGTTGGGTTAGCCTGCGTAGGTCGGATACTTGTATCCGACAATATGCCAAATCTTACCGGGTATGGTCGAAATTTCTGCAAGGCAAACGTGTCGGATTCGAGAATCCGACCTACGCACTAACAATATGTTTCAGACAGGCATTCTATTACCCGTCATCGGCAAACCACGCAAATTCGGTTATAATCGCCAACAAATGTGCATTATGATTCAATAGTATTACACCGAATATCCCGCTAAAAGGAACATCATGAAGGATCTATATCCCCATCCGATTATCGCCCGTGAGGGTTGGCCGTTTATCATCGGCGGCCTGCTGCTGAGCCTGGTACTTTCCGCCTGCTCGGGCTGGTTGGCGCTGCCGTTTTGGTTGTTCACCATTTTCGCGCTGCAATTTTTCCGCGATCCGCCGCGCCCGGTACCGCAAGATGCCGATGCCATTCTTTGCCCGGCCGACGGCCGAATTGTGGTGGTTGAGCGCACCACCGATCCCCACCGTTTCACCGAAGCGCTGAAAATCAGCGTGTTTATGAACGTCTTCAATGTGCATTCGCAACGCTCTCCCGCCGACGGTGTGCTGGACGGCGTGCAATATTATCCCGGCAAATTTCTGAACGCCGATTTAGATAAAGCCAGCGAGCAAAACGAGCGCAATGCCGTGTTGATGACCACCGAGAGCGGTCGCAAAATCACCTTCGTGCAAGTGGCCGGTTTGGTGGCGCGCCGTATTCTGTGTTACAGCCGCCCGGGCGACAAACTGCGTCGCGGCGAGCGCTACGGTTTTATCCGCTTCGGTTCGCGCGTAGACGTGTACCTGCCGATTGATGCGGTGCCGCAAGTAGCGATTGGCGACAAAGTTTCCGCCAGTTCCACCATCCTCGCCCGCCTGCCCTTGAGCGAAACCGCCGCGCCTGAAGCGCCGGCATCTAGCCAAGGCCAAGCGGCTGCGCCGGTTGAACCAAGCGCGCCCGTGCAGGTTGCGCCGGTGGCTGCCGCTGCTGCCGCACCGGTTACCGAAGCAGCGCAAGCAGCGCCGGTAGCGGAAACCGCGGCAAGCGCCGATGCACCTGCCGAGCAGCAAGTGATTGAAGAAGCGGCCGCCAAAGTACGCGCTGCGGCGGAACGCGAAACGCAGTCTTAATGCGGTAATAAGATAAAACGGCTTTCAGATGCCTGTCTGAAAGCCGTTTTTTTATGCTTTTGTTGATAGGCTGCTGACTTTGTTTTCAGACAGGCATTCTGCAAACTTTCCCCGCAGTGGCTTGTCGGCAGCCGTGCCCAACCACTACAATGGTTCTTGAATTAATTCCATCAAAAAAACGCAGCCCGATAAGGAAACCATCTTGAGCAAACGCCAACCCGATAAATCTTTAAGCCGACCCGAGCGCGTGATGCTGGTGGGCGTGATGCTCGCCGCCGATTTCAGCGGTGCCAACGAAACCCGTGAACGCGATTTTCAGGCTGCGTTGGCCGAGGCGACTGAACTGGTGGCGGCCACCGGCGGCGAATTGGTAAAAATCGAGCAGGCCAAGCGCGAGCGGGCGCATAGCGCTTTGTTTGTCGGCACCGGCAAGGCGGAGGAGTTGGCCGAGGCGGTGCGCGAACATGAAATTGAGCTGGTGGTGTTCAACCACGAATTAACGCCCACCCAAGAGCGAAATCTGGAAAAAGTGCTGCAATGCCGCGTGCTCGACCGGGTGGGGCTGATTTTGGCGATTTTCGCCCAACGCGCACAAAGCCAGGAAGGCCGTTTGCAGGTGGAATTGGCGCAGCTCACCCACCTTTCCGGCCGTTTGGTGCGCGGCTACGGCCACCTGCAAAGCCAAAAAGGCGGCATTGGCCTGAAAGGGCCGGGCGAAACCCAGTTGGAAACCGACCGCCGTTTAATCAGCCAGAAAATCACCGCTTTAAAGCGCCAGCTTAAAGATGTACAAAAACAGCGCGCTACCCGCCGCAAAGCGCGCATGAGCGGCAGTCTGAAGACTTTTGCCATTGTCGGCTACACCAATACCGGCAAATCCAGCCTGTTCAACCGCTTAACCAAGGCCGATGTGTTGGCCAAAGACCAATTGTTCGCCACGTTGGACACCACCGCCCGCCGCCTGTACCTCTCGCCGGAAGTGAGCGTGATTCTCACCGATACGGTGGGCTTCGTGCGCGACCTGCCGCACGGGCTGGTGGCGGCGTTTTCGGCCACGCTGGAAGAAACGGCGCTGGCCGATGTGTTGCTGCACATGGCCGATGCGTCGCATCCGCAAGTCGAGCGCCAGCAGGATGATGTGAATCAGGTACTGGAAGAAATCGGCGCGGGCAAGCTGCCGCAGTTGTTGGTGTTCAATAAAACCGATTTGCTGCCGCCGGAAAACCGCCCGCAAGGCATTATGCGCAATGCGGCCGGTGTGCCGGTGGCGGTGTATTTGTCGGTAAAAGAAGGCTGGGGCTTGGACGATTTGCGGTTGGCGATGGCGGAATTGGCTTTGGCGCAAACAGGCCTGTCTGAAAAGAGTGACTAGGATTGAAAGGCTTGCACCTGATTGGTTTTTATGACAAATTTACCTTATTCAGCATGTGGCAGTAGGGAGACAATATGAAGTATCTGTTACCTTTGGCAACACTGGTTTTGTTCACCGCCTGCGCCGTCACCCCCGAGCAGAAAGCGCAGCGGGCGATGGCGCAGCAGCGGCAGGAACAGGCGTTGCAGGTGGCTTTGGCCGCGCAATGCGATCGGGAAACCGCCGAGATGATGCGCCGCCAGTTCGACGGCGATACCGGTGCCAGCGAAAAAGAGCGGCAGGCTTTCCGCTTGAATTACATCGATAAAACCAACGATAAAATGTTCCAAGCCTGCTACCGTTTGGCTTGGGAAAACTACATCAATCAGCGCCGCTTGGAGCGCGCCGAGCGGATGCGTGATTTTTATGATGATTGGTATTGGGGGCCGATGCCTTATTACCGCTGGTGGTGATGTGGGAAATGCCTGTCTGAAAACTTGTTGAGCCAAGCTTTTCAGACAGGCATTCCCTGCATTGACCGCTATCACAAAAAAGCGGATAATCCACAACGATTCAATTATTTAAGGCAGCCGAAAACGGGCTGCCTAATCCTATTTAAGATTAAGAAACAGAAATATTTATGAAATCCCCCGAACTACTTCTTCCCGCCGGCGGCCTTGAGCGTATGCGCGCCGCTTACGATTTTGGCGCCGATGCGGTTTATGCCGGCAGCCCGCGCTATTCGCTGCGCGCCCGCAACAACGAATTTGCCCGTCTGCCGGTGTTGGAACAAGGTATTGCCGAAGCGCACGCGCGCGGTAAAAAATTCTTCTTAACCGTTAATACTTTGCCGCACAACAGCAAGCTGAAAACCTTTATGGCCGATATGGAACCGCTGATTGCCATGAAGCCCGACGCGCTGATTATGGCCGATCCCGGTCTGATTATGCAGGTGCGCGAGCGTTGGCCGGAAATGCCGATTCATTTATCGGTTCAGGCTAACACCACCAACTACTGGGGGGTGAAGTTCTGGCAGAAAGTCGGCGTGGAACGCATCATTCTGTCGCGGGAATTGTCGATGGACGAAATCGCCGAAATCCGCCAAGAATGCCCCGATATTGAACTGGAAGTATTCGTACACGGCGCCTTGTGCATCGCCTATTCCGGCCGCTGTTTGCTGTCGGGCTATTTCAACCACCGCGACCCCAACCAAGGCACCTGCACCAACGCCTGCCGCTGGGATTACAAAGTGCACGCTACCGTGGAAGATGAAATGGGCGATGCCAAGTTGTTGCAAGGCTTCGATTTCAACCGCGCGCAAGAAGAAGCCAATGCCGCTTTTGAAGGCATCAACGGCCAACAACGCCACCCCGCCGCCGACAAAGTGTTCCTGATTGAAGAGGGCAACCGCCCCGGCGAATACATGCCGATGATGGAAGACGAAAACGGCACTTACATCATGAATTCCAAAGATTTGCGCGCCATTGAGCAAATCGCCAAGCTCACCGAAATCGGCGTGGACAGCTTGAAAGTAGAAGGCCGCACCAAATCGGTGTATTACGTTGCCCGCGTCGCCCAAGCCTACCGCAAAGCGATTGACGATGCCGTTGCCGGCAAACCGTTTGATTACGGCTTGTTGGCCGAGCTCGAAGGCCTGGCCAACCGCGGCTACACGTCCGGTTTCTTAGAGCGTCACCAAACTCAGGACTACCAAAACTATCTGGCCGGCCATTCGCTGGCGAAGCAAAGTCAGTTTGTCGGCCAGATTATCGACATCGACAGCGAAGGCTGGGCGACGGTGGAAGTGAAAAACCGTTTTGCCGTCGGCGACACCATCGAAATCATCCACCCGCAAGGCAACCAAACGCTGGTGCTGGAAGCGATGACGCGCAAAGGCGAAGCGGTGGACGTGGCGCCGGGTAACGGTATTCAGGTGAAAATCCCGCATATGCAAGGCAAAGAGCAGGCGCTGATTGCGCGGATTATGAATCCTTGAGTTTTTCTGAAACAAGCGGAATAGGGCAAATGGAAGAACTAGAAGCGCGCATCACCGAGCTGGAAATCCGGCTCGCCTTGCAAGATGAACTGCTGCAAAGCCTGAACGATACGGTGGCCGAGTTGCGCCAAACCGCCGATTTGCAACAGGCACAACTGCGCTTGCTCTACCAGCGTCTGCAAGACAGAGGCCAGCCGGAGAGCACGACGTGGCAGGCGGCTGAGGAAGCGCCGCCGCATTATTGATGGGTGGGTTTGAGGCTTTTAGCTTCGCAGAAACTCACTTCGTTCGTTTTAGCTGCGCAGAAACTCACTTCGTTCGTTTTCAGGCAGGCATTGTGGTTTTGCGAAGCTAATAGATCTGTATTTGATTGCAAAAATTTTCAGAGCTTAATTGATTGTACGTTGGGAGTTCTGAGGGCTCCAAATGCTTCAGTAGGTACAACCTAAACATAGTTTACATTTTACCTTCAGGACATGGTTTACACTTTC
>ERZ795062.2182-NODE-2182-length-13048-cov-4.203879_pt1 | contig 13048 bp, 13 predicted proteins | sample MGYA00375146_ERZ795062 | MGnify/ENA primary metagenome ERZ795062 (study PRJEB30191, sample SAMN05720281) | activated sludge metagenome | isolation source: Anaerobic digester | place: USA | collected 2015-07-16 ... | reverse complement strand
GGATCGGCGATATCTACTCGTTCGTCTTGGCGGGCCTGCTCGTCACTATGGGCAATGTCGGCGACCGCGTCGGGCGTAAGAAACTTCTGATGATTGGCCTGGTCGGCTTCGCCGTTGTTTCGGTAATCGCGGCGTTCGCGCCCACCGCCGAGGCGCTCATCGCATCACGGGCATTGCTCGGTGTTGCAGGCGCAACGTTGATGCCGTCGACGCTGTCGCTGATCCGAAATACTTTTCTCGATGCGCGCGAACGGACTCGGGCGATCGCCGTATGGAGTGCGGTGGCTGCCGCTGGTGGTGGATTAGGTCCACTGATCGGCGGTGTGCTGCTGGAGCACTTCTGGTGGGGTTCGGTATTCCTCGTGAATGTTCCGATCGTTCTGGTCATCATCGGAATCGGCAGCTGGGCGCTGCGTGAAAGCAAGAACCCGAACCCCGGGCCCATCGACATTCCTAGCGTGATCCTTTCCATGGTTGCGGTGCTGGGGACGATCGCCGGGATCAAAGACATCGCAATTCATGGGTTCAGTGACCCGTATCCGTTCGCATATCTGGCCATCGGTCTGATCGCCGGATATCTGTTTGTTCGAAGACAACTACACCTTGAATCGCCCCTGATCGACATGGCGCTCTTCAAAGTCCCCGCCTTCAGTGGGGCGGTCGGTGCGGATCTTGTCAGCGTCTTTGGCTTGATGGGGGTCTACTTCTTCCTGGCGCAACAGTTCCAGCTCGTCCAAGGGGAGTCACCGCTGCAATCGGGCTTCCAATTGCTGCCCGCTGAAGTAGCGGCCTTGGTTGGCGCCTTTGTTGCTGCTCGCGTTATTCGCAATCTCGGACGGCGTGCAGCTGTGGTTGGCGGTATTGCGCTCGGTGCGATCGGCCTTCTCGGCCTTGGGGTGATTCACCTCGAAGGGAACCTGCTGGTCATCCTGGCGATGGTTTGTGTGGGCCTCGGCTTCGGGTGTTCACTGACCGCGACCGCCGATGCGATTCTTGCTGCGGCGCCGCCAGAACGAGCTGGGGCTGCGGGTGCGGTTTCGGAGACCGCCTACGAATTGGGGGCGGCCCTTGGCATCGCAATTTTGGGATCGATTCTTGGCGCCTGGTATCGCCACGTGATCGTGATCCCACCGGGTTTGCCCGCCGATGCCTCGGCTGCGGTGGAAGAGTCGTTGAGTACCACGGTGGAGGCGGTGCGATCGGCTCCTGCTGCGGTTGTTGAGCCAATGCTCGAGGCATCGAAGATCGCATTCACTGACGCGCTTAGCGTGACGTGTTTGGTCGCGGGCGTGATCTGCGCCATCGCCGCATACATCGCACTGCGCGTTTTGCCGACCAAGGAGAACGAAGTCGAACCGGTGGGGGATCATTAGCGGGTGACCGATGCAGGTGGTACCTCGGCAATGATCCAGCGTGCCAGCGATCGGTTCGCAACGGAAGTGTCCTGGCTGGACTCGCACCACTGCTTCTCGTTCGGTCCGCACTACGACCCGACGAACACCCACTTTGGGCTTCTGTTGGTATCTAACGACGACGTGGTCGCTGCGGGAACTGGCTTCGACACCCACCCTCACCGCGACATGGAAATTGTCACGTGGGTGTTGTCCGGATCCCTCGTGCATCAGGATTCCGAAGGCAACAATGGGGTGATCTACCCCGGACTTGCCCAACGCATGAGCGCGGGCCGGGGCATCCTTCATTCGGAGAAGAATGATTCGTGGCGTGTCACGGGATCGCCCGCTCACACCGAGCCCGTGCACTTCGTTCAGATGTGGGTCATTCCCGATTCCTCCGGGATCAAGCCTGGCTACGAGCAGCTGGATATCAATTCTCAGCTTGATGCTGGTGAGCTGGTTGTGGTGGCAAGCGGACTCGACCAACACAAGGACGAGCGTGCGATCCGCATTCAACAATCCCAGGCCGGCCTTGTTGCCGGGCGGCTGCCTGCGGCGGCACGGCGGACGTTGCCCGATGCCCCGTTCCTGCACTTGTTCGTTGCCCGAGGCGACGTGACAATCGAAGGCGGTCAGCGATTGTCGGCCGGCGATGCGGCGCGACTTCGGGATTCTGGCGGTGTTGCCGTGACTGCTGGTGCGGCCGGGGCAGAGATCTTGGTGTGGCAGATGTACGCCGAATTGGGCTGAATTCTCCGGGAAGTTAGGTGCGACGCAGCTGTGTGGATGCCGCTTCGGTTGAGCCGATCTGTTCGGCCAGCGCGACGATAATGCCCTCTGGGCCGCGGACGTAGCAGAGGCGGTAGAGGTTCTCGTAGTCCGCGATTTCGCCAACTAGTTCCGCGCCATGCGCCTTCAATCGCTCAACGACATCATCGATCTGCTCAACCGCGAACATGATGCGCCGAATCCCGAGCACGTTCGGTGCGGTTCGATCTGGCGCAACTGCCGTGGGTGACCGGAAGTTCGTTAGTTCAAGTCGGCTGTTCCCGTCGGGAGTCTTCATCATCGCTATTTCAACGTGGACACCTTCAAGTCCGACAACAGCGTCGACCCAGGCACCCTCTACAGGCATCTGCACTTCGAGTTCGAGTCCTAGCTCGACGAAGAACGCGATCGCGCCGTCCAAGTTGTCGACCACAATTCCGACATGGTCCATCCGTAAGAGAGTCATGCAGCGAGCATAGGAGTCCAGGGCGACATCGTCACAACCTCGAGGCCGGTCCTTGAACCGATCACCTCGAATCAACAGCGGCGCCGAGGCGCATCGCATCGCTGAGCTTGCGAGCGGCCTCCTTCACGGCCGGGCCGTACTTCTGGCCGGGGGAGCGAGTGAGGCGTTCGATCGGTCCGCTGATGCTGATCGCCGCGATCACTTGCCCGCCGGACCGCACTGGCGCTGACACGCTTGCTACCCCTGGCTCGCGTTGACCAACACTTTGCGCCCAATGAAGTTGGCGCACTTTCGCAAGTGCTGCGGCAGAGAACCGAGCACCACGTAGCTCCTGTTGCAGGGTCGCGGGATCCTCCCAGGCAAGCAACACCTGTGCGGCGGAACCCGCCTTCATCGGCAACACGGTTCCGATTGGAACCGTGTCTCGCAGGCCGGAGGTCGGTTCTGCTGACGCGATACATACGCGATGTTCGCCTTGGCGGCGGTACAACTGCGCGCTTTCGCCAGTGGCCGAACGCAACCCGGACAGGATGGGTCCCGCTGCTGCGATTAGGCGATCTTCGCCGCGGGCGGATGAAAGTTCACCCAGCCGGGGGCCAAGGACGAATCGACCGCTGGCGTCGCGGCCGATCATTCGGTGATGCTCGAGGGCAATCGCCAACCGATGGGCGGTTGGCCGCGGCAGCCCGGTTGCCGCAGTGAGGTCAGCGAGGTTGGCTGGGCCCGCTTCAAGTGCGGTGAGGATGAGTACCGCCTTGTCGATGACCCCAACGCCACTGCTTGAAATGTCCATAGAATGATACTGACATCTCACTATATGAGATTGCAACTCGCCTTTTCCGTGTGGGTGACGCACTCTGTACTCACCAAGAATGTCTGTTGCGGGTGAAGGGAACTGGTCATGGCAAAGACGCTGGCCGAGAAGGTGTGGGAATCGCATGTGGTTGCGCGTGCGGAAGGTGAGCCGGATCTCCTGTACATCGACCTGCACCTCGTCCACGAGGTCACGAGTCCACAGGCATTTGACGGTCTGCGCGCAGCAAACCGGAAGGTGCGTCGCCCGGACCTGACCATGGCGACGGAGGATCACAACGTTCCGACCATGGATATCGACAAGCCAATCGCCGACCCGATCTCGCGCACTCAGGTTGAGACACTGCGTCGCAACTGCGCTGAGTTCGAAGTTCCGCTGTTCTCACTCGGCAACGTTGAACAAGGCATCGTCCACGTCGTCGGACCGCAGCTTGGTCTCACACAACCCGGCATGACCGTCGTCTGTGGAGACAGCCACACCTCAACGCACGGTGCGTTCGGGGCGTTGGCATTTGGGATCGGGACAAGCGAAGTTGAACACGTCTTGGCAACGCAGACGCTTCCGCTGAAGCCGTTCAAGACCATGGCGGTCACGGTGAATGGAAAGCTGCCCGACGGCGTGACGGCGAAGGACTTGATCCTGGCGGTCATCGCTCAGATCGGCACTGGCGGTGGGCAGGGATACGTCCTGGAGTACCGCGGTGAAGCGATCGAGGCGCTGTCGATGGAAGCGCGCATGACGATCTGCAACATGTCGATCGAAGCTGGTGCGCGGGCCGGAATGATTGCCCCGGATGAGACGACGTTCGAATTCCTCAAGGGTCGCGAACGGGCACCATCAGGCCAGGCATGGGACGAGGCAGTTGCAGCATGGCGAGAGTTGGCAACTGATGATGATGCGACGTTTGACGCAGAAGTGATCGTCGATGCCTCCTCGCTGAGCCCGTTCGTCACCTGGGGTACGAACCCCGGGCAGGGCTTGCCGCTGTCGGCGTCGGTGCCGGACCCACAGGACTTTGACAACGACGCCGATCGCACGGCCGCGCAGCGCGCGATCGAGTACATGGGGTTAACGGCTGGAATGCCGCTGCGGGACATCACGGTCGACACCGTGTTCCTAGGTTCGTGCACCAATGGCCGGATCGAGGATCTGCGCGCGGCTGCCCAAGTGCTTGAAGGGCGCAAGGTCGCCGATGGCGTGACGATGCTGGTCGTACCAGGGTCGGTTCGGGTTCGGCTGGAAGCTGAGGCTGAAGGACTCGATCAGATCTTCACGCAGGCAGGTGCCCAGTGGCGGCAAGCGGGTTGTTCGATGTGTTTGGCGATGAACCCCGACAAGCTGACTCCCGGTGAGCGCAGCGCATCAACCTCGAACCGCAACTTCGAAGGTCGCCAAGGCCCAGGGGGCCGAACACACCTGGTTTCTCCGCAGGTTGCAGCCGCCACCGCGGTCACCGGTCATCTGTCAGCACCTGCTGACCTAGTCAACGCCTGAGCCTGGAAAGGGAGTAGCACGATGGAAAAGTTCACTGTTCACACTGGCGTCGGCGTTCCGCTGCGGCGCAGCAACGTTGACACCGACCAGATCATCCCTGCCGAGTACCTCAAGCGAGTCACTCGCCATGGCTACGAAGATGCGCTGTTCTCGGCGTGGCGCAAGGATCCCGATTTTGTGCTCAATCAGCCTAGGTACTCGCTGGCGTCTGTCCTGGTCGCTGGACCTGACTTCGGAACCGGATCGTCCCGGGAACACGCGGTATGGGCGTTGCAGGACTATGGATTCAAGGTCGTTTTGTCGAGCCGGTTTGCTGACATCTTCCGGGGTAACGCCGGGAAGGGTGGGCTGGTTGCAGCCCAGGTCGAGGAGTCGGTCATCGAGCGACTGTGGGAAGTTTTGGAGTCTCACCCCGGAGCTGAGATCACAGTCGACCTGGTCGAGTGTCGGGTGAAGTCAGAACGGATCGATGAACCATTCGTCATCGACGAATACGTGCGCTGGCGACTGCTGGAGGGTCTCGACGACATCGGCATCAGCCTCAAGCACGAAGTGGCCATCGAAGATTTCGAAGCGCGTCGACCGGAGTATTTGCCGACAACCGCCTAGTTTTCAGCAAATTTTGCCTTGGCATCCGGGCGATCGCTGCGGCGTGGCGCGTGCAACGGCAAGTCCAACACGTCTAGCCTCGGGCGCGAACGCGGACGAAAAGTCCGACAACCCCACGGAGGATAGACGTGAATAAGGCTGAGCTCATTGACAAAGTGGCAGAACGCCTCGAAGTCAGCCGCAAGCAGGCGGCCGAAGCAGTAGATGAGGTGATCGCCTCGATCACTGACGCTGTTGCTCAGGGTGAGCGCGTCGCAATCACCGGCTTTGGAATCTTCGAGAAGGTCGAGCGCAAGGCTCGTACCGGACGTAACCCGTTGACTGGTGCAATCGTCAAGATCAAGGCCACCAACGTTCCGAAGTTCCGCCCAGGTGCGGAATTCAAGTTGGTTGTGAGTTCTGGACGCGCAAGCGCGGCGAAGCGCGTGGCAGCGGCTAAGAAGGTAGCAACTGCCAAGAAGGCGGCACCGGCCAAGAAGGCTGCTCCCGCGAAGAAGGCTGCTCCCGCGAAGAAGGCCGCAGCCAAGACCACGACGAGTGCCGCGCGCAAGGCACCCGCGAAGAAGGCCGCACCTGCAAAGAAGGCTCCAGCCAAGAAGACTGCAGCCAAGAAGGCACCGGCCAAGAAGACCGCAGCGAAGCGCGCATAGTCGCGACTGCGCAACACCAGTGGCGGGTCATCCCAGTTGGGGTGGCCCGCCACTTGCTTGTGGGGCTTCACTCAAGAGTCGAGACGTGTGCGCTCCGACGCCGAGTTCGATCGCAGCGTCCAGGTCCACGGCAGTGTCGACATCGGATCGCAGGTCGAGCCCAACCTGTCCTGAGATGTCGGTGACTCCAGCCGCCACATGCGCCGCAGCAGAATCGATTCCGAACGCAGGCACAGTCCAGGCTTCCCCTGGCAGCATCAGTGCAGTTGTTCCGGTCCCGTGTTGGTCAGCAACAAAACACGGCCCGTTAAAACTTTCGCTGAGCTTGAGTGCGGCATCGAGCGAATCGCTGGTCAGAGCTGCGAGATCTCCGGTGAGGACAACCACGGAGGTTGTTGGGTGACCACTTCGCACGTGCGCCACAGCCTGAACAATGGCACGGTTGATGCAACTGATTGCGCTTTCGGCCGTCGGCGGATCCTCTTGGAGAAATCCACAGTCAGACTCCGCCACAACCATCTCAACGATGGGGTCAGGGCTGATGACGAAGACGCGCCCTACCGCCATTGCGCTGCTAGCCGCGTCAATCACATCGCGCAAGAACGCTGTGGCAAGAGCGGTTGCGTCGGGTGCCGGGACCTGACCACGAACTGTTGCCCGTAGGCGGCTCTTCGCCTGAGTTGGCGCCTTCATCGGGACGATGACCGTCCACGGGCCGACGCTGGGTCTCATTTGCGACATGGTGCCACGAATCGCCACTGCGGTATTTCAGGGACGCTCGGATCGACACAGTGGGCCTGATCGCGGCAAGATCCAGAGGTTAGTCATCGTCTGGAACGGAGTATCGGTTGTGGCGTCACGTCGGCATGGTGCAAAACACCTCGGGCCGTACTACCGATTCGCCGTGCTTCTGCTTGAGCCGTTCTTGACGATCTGGACTCGTACCCAACGACGCAACGTTGAGATTCTCTCGGCCGATTACCCACCGAACGACGGAATCGTGGTCGCCGCTAATCACATGTCGTGGTTCGACCCGATGAACATCAGCCACGTTCTGTGGGACGCAGGTCGCCCGCCCCGATTCATGGCAAAGGACAAGCTGTTTGACATGCCGGGGATCGGTCAAATCCTGGGCGGAGCGGGCCAGATCCCCGTCTACCGAGACTCCGATGACCCGGCTTCCGCAATCCGCGCTGCAGTGGAGGCGATCGAAAACGGCGAATGCGTTGTCATCTATCCAGAAGGAACGATGACCCGCGACCCCGACTTCTGGCCGATGCATGGGCGAACGGGAGCTGCCCAGTTGGGACTCACCACTGGCGCCCCGGTGATTCCGATCGCTCAGTGGGGGCCGCAGGAAGTGATGCGGCCGTACAAGACGGAATTCAACCTGCTGCCTCGAAAGACCATGCAGACCTTGGTTGGAGAACCAGTCGACCTTGACGATCTACGCGGCAAAGAAATGACGAAGGAAGTTCTGGCGGAGGCGACCGAGCGAATCATGGTCGCGATCACTGAGCTTCTCGAGGAACTGCGGGGCGAGAAGGCTCCTGTTGGTCGAATCGACTTCCGTGACTGGAAGCAGGCCGAAGCAACAGGTCAACCCGTAAAGCGGACTATCAAGCCACGGACAGAAACCGCTGCGCCCGCCTCAAAGTCACGGTCGGGCAAAGCGGGTACCACGAAGAAGGCAACCAAAGAGAAGGCACCCACGAAGAAGGCAAGTCAGTCGAAGAACGGCAGTCGCAGCGGTTAACGCTCGTCTAGATCAATGGCACCAGAGAACAAGAGCCACCAGCATGAGTAACCGATACAAGGGAGACAACAGATGACGCGGGTAGCAGTTATGGGCGGCGGCTCATTCGGTACGGCCATGGGCATGATCGCCACAGATGCAGGCGGAGAAGTTGTGATCTGGGCACGCGAGCCAGAGGTCGCCCAGTCGGTGAATGAGCTGCACATCAACGAGATGTACCACCCAGGTCTCGAATTGCCGCCGGAGTTGTGGGTGACGAACGACCCCGCGACGGCTTTGAAGGGTGCAGAGGTGATCATTCTGGCGATCCCGGCGCAAACGCTACGAGAGAACCTCACCGAGTGGAAGAGCCTGATCGAGCCCAACGCCATCATCGTCACGTTGATGAAGGGCATTGAGGCGACCACGACCAAGCGCATGACCGAGGTGATCGCCGAGGTAGCAGAAGTTCCGGCGTCGCGAGTTGCTGCGATCTCCGGACCGAACCTTGCGCGGGAAATCATTCAGCGCCAGCCAGCAGCGACGACGGTTGCCTGCGTCGATGTCGAAAACGCCAAGAAGGTCGCAACTGCGATCACGAATCCGTACTTCAGGCCGTACTGGACCGAGGACGTTGTCGGCACCGAGGTTGGTGGCGCCGTCAAGAACGTCATCGCGTTGGCGAACGGCATGGCATTTGGACTTGGTTACGGTGAAAATGCCCAGGCGTCGCTGATCACTCGTGGACTGGCAGAGATGTCACGCCTTGGTGCCGCACTCGGCGCTAACCCCATGACATTCCTGGGGCTCGCCGGAATTGGTGACCTGATCGCCACTTGCACGTCGTCGCTTTCGCGCAACCGCACCTTCGGTGAGAACCTCGGGCGGGGACTGACCGTCGAAGAGACGATCGAACAGACCAAGCAGACTTGCGAAGGCGTCAAGAGCTGCCAGGCGATTCTGGAACTCGGCAAGGCCAACGGTGTCGAGATGCCGATCACCGAGCAGGTCGTGCAGGTCGTGCACAACGGAATGTCGCCGCGGGAGATGCTGGGCAACCTCATGTCACGCGACCCGCGGGCGGAACAAGGCAGTTCTGCCTGAGTATCCGCAGAGCAGGCGCGTAGGGTTACGCGCGTGAGTTCCGTGCTAGCGCCGCAGAGTGCGCCTTCGGCCGATTCAATGATCGATGTCAGTGTGATCTTTGGTGGCCAAAGCAGCGAGCACAACATCTCCTGCTTGTCGGCCGCTAGCGTGCTTGCAGCATTGGATCGCGCGAAATACCGGGTGTCCGCCATCGGGATCACGCGGGACGGTCAGTGGTATCGGGTCAGCGACGATCCCGCCGATTGGGCCCGCGACGGCGATCGCCTGCCTGAGGTCCTGCCTGTTGGGGAACCGATCGCGCTGACCGATATTGACGGCGACGTGGTATTTCCCGTGCTCCATGGCCCGTTCGGTGAAGACGGCACGATGCAGGGTGCATTGGAACTGCTGGGTCTGCCCTACGTTGGATCCGGTGTACTGGCGAGTGCACTGACGATGGACAAGGCCGCGACCAAGCTGATGTTGACCGCTGCCGGATTGCCCGTTGGCAAGTGTGTGGCCGTCAACGATGCCGATTGGGTGAGTCATCCCGAGCTCGTCCTAGAGCAGGTCCAGGAGCTGACACTGCCGGTGTTCGTTAAGCCCGCGCGAGCGGGGTCAAGCGTCGGCATCACCAAGGTGAAGTCGTTCGACCAACTCGCCACTGCGATTGACGTCGCTCGCGAACAAGACCGCAAAGTTGTCATCGAAGAATCGGTGGAACAAGCACGTGAGATCGAGTGTGGCGTTTTGGCGCAACGTGGGTATGAGCCACCGAGAGCCAGCGTCTGCGCTGAGATCAAAGTTTCCGATGCTCACGACTTCTACGACTTCGCCGCCAAGTACCTCGACGACAGCGCGACCCTGACGGTTCCGGCCGACATCCCGGTGGCGCTTGAGAAAGAACTAGGCGACATCGCAATTCGCGCCTTCACAGCGCTGGGTGCGGATGGCCTTGCGCGGGTGGACTTCTTCGTGTCGCCGACCGGCGACATCGTGATCAACGAAATCAACACCATGCCTGGATTTACATCGATCTCGATGTTTCCGCGCATGTGGAACGCCAGCGGCCTTTCCTACCCTGAACTCGTCGATCACCTCATCGAGGTTGCGATCGATCGTGGACCGGGAATGCGTTGAGAGCGCTCTAACCAGTAACGACCGGCACGTTCGCGGCGATTGCCGGTGCAAGATCAGGCAGCACGCTCGTCTCGGGCGCGTAGGCATTCGGAACTGCAACCTCGACGTAGGCCTGACGTCCCACCGCGGTGAAGACGTAGCCGGCTGACCGTTGTTCAGGTAACCAATCCACTCCATCGACGGTAATGAGGGTGGCGGTTGGGGTCAGCCCGCTGGGCTTGGTGACTCCGCATCGAAGTGTGATCGGGGGGTCGCCCCAGGCAGCTGTGGTGGGAGTCTGCGGTTCGGTGCTTCGGCGTACCGAGTTGAGTACGGAGCTCGGCAGTGAGTTGTTCAGGCCTTCGCATGCTTGAGCAACTGCCGTGCTGGTGGGTTCGGGTGCGGGCACTGCAACTGGGCCCGCGCACCCGGCAAGCAGACCTACCCCAAGGGCGGCAGTCACCGCGATGGCCCGATACACAAAGATGACCCTAGCCGCACCAAACGAAGGGTCAAGAAACGCCAATGTCAGAAGTGTCGAGAACCGCCCGTGTTGGCGATGTGGGCGAGCATGTCTTGATCGCTGAGATCACCCGGCGACTTGGTCAAGGGCAGTCCGCACTCGTTGGAATCGGCGACGATGCTGCCGTGATCAGCCTGTCCGAACCAAGTGTCGCGGTGAGCACCGATGTGCTGGTTCAAGACCGTCACTTCCGGTTGTCCTGGTCAACTGCGTCAGACATCGGTCATCGCGTCGCTGGCGCAAATCTCGCCGATGTGGCAGCCATGGGTGCGATGCCCACCTGTTTGGTCGTTGGTCTCGTACTGCCGCCCGACACGGAAGTCGGCTGGGTACTGGACTTTCTCGACGGTCTAGCAGCTGAATGTGAAGGTATCGGCGCCTCGGTTGTGGGTGGTGACTTGGCATCGGGGGACACCATCATGATTTCGGCGACGGCTTTGGGTGACCTTCAGGGCCGTGAGGCCGTCACCCGCGCGGGAGCTCGGCCAGGTGATGTAGTTGCGGTGGCGGGTCGGCTTGGTTGGGCGGGCGCCGGTCTCAGCCTGTTGTCGAGGGGTTTCAAGTCACCGCGTGCGCTCGTCGACGCTCACCGAGTGCCACAGCCGCCGTACCTCGCCGGGGTTTTGGCCGCCAGTGCTGGTGCTCACGCGATGCTGGATGTCAGCGACGGACTGATGTCTGACCTGGGACACATCGCGGCGGCATCGATGGTCAATATCGACGTCGAATCTGCCCGAGTTGTCATCGATCAACCAGTCCAAGACGCGGCATCGGCCTTCAACGCGGACCCACTGACCTGGGTATTAGCCGGGGGAGACGACCATGCGATCGCAGCGGTGTTCGCCCCGGATGTGGCTCTTCCGCCGGAATTCAACGAGATCGGCACGGTCAGTGAGATGGATGAGCAGGGACCAATCGTGACCGTCGACGGCCAAGTAAGGCCAGACCTACGAGGGTTCGACCACTTCAGTTAGCGAGACTGCCGCGGGACGTGCGCCGACACATTGTGCCCGCCTTGCGCAGGGGCGGACTGACTAGCTAGCGCGGGTGACCTTGCCGGCCTTGAGGCATGAAGCACACACGTTGAGGCGCTTTGGAGTGCCGCCAATGATGGTGCGAACCCGCTGAATGTTGGGGTTCCAGCGACGCTTGGTGCGTCGGTGTGAGTGCGAAATGCTGTGGCCGAAGCCCGGGCCCTTGCCGCATACGTCGCAGTTGGCAGCCACAGTTAGCTCCTGAAGTATTCGAAGTTCAATCGGATGAATTGCTGGTGTTGCGGCCGGGTCTTGCGCCCGTGTCTGCCTGCGATCGGACCGTTCGTCGAGAACTCGCTGACCGGGTCCGTGCAGGAGGCAACCCATCTAGGCTACCCGAGGGGGCCCGGATCGCGACACCCAGGCACCACATCACACTATTCTGTGGGTTCAGCCGAGTGGTTCGGAGGCCTTCGTGCACGACACTTTCGATTCGACCGTTGTTCGACTGTGGGCGGCGACAGCCCTAGCCGCCCTTGGCGAACATCGCGCAGAGATCGATGCCCTCAACGTGTTTCCAGTTCCTGATGGTGACACGGGCACGAACCTGTTCCTCACCGCCGAATCCGCAGCGCAGTACGTCGAGGAGCTCTACGTCGATGGCGGTGAGCCCACCCTCGCTGCCTCAATTACTGCCTACGCCCAGGGTGCATTGCTCGGTGCTCGCGGAAACTCAGGGGTCATTACCAGCCAGTTACTTCGAGGAATTGCTGACATCTTTGCTGACGAAGCAGCCCTCGGAGTTGGTGCTGAACTCGCGGTTGCGCTCACCAGAGCGGCCGAACTTGCCTATGGCGCTGTAGCCGTCCCACGTGAAGGAACCGTCCTGACTGTTGCCCGAGCGGCGGCACTTGCCGCAGGGGAAGTTGGGTTCGAGCAGGCAGATCTTGCTGACGTTGCGCGCGCCGCTGTGAAAGGCGCGAGTATCGCGTTGGCCAACACTCCGGAGCAGCTGCAAGTTCTCAAGGACGCCGGGGTTGTTGATGCGGGTGGCCGCGGGCTCGTGGTGATCCTGGAAGCGCTTGTCGAGGCAATTACCGGCGAGCACCGAATCAGCCACCCAGAGGTTCGCTTACCCCGGCCGATTTCAACCGTCGAGGAGCACACGGTCAGCTATGGCGGACCGGCCTACGAGGTGATGTTCCTGCTGGACGCATCCGACGAAGCTGTGCCGGTGATGCGAGAGAAACTCGGCGCGCTCGGTGATTCGCTTGTGGTTGTCGGAGGCGCTGGCCTGTGGAACGTGCACGTCCACGTCGACGACGTGGGAGCAGCCGTCGAAGCCGGGATTGAGGCGGGTCGGCCCTACCGGATCAAAGTCACGCACTTGGAAATGGCCGATGACCTGCGGCGCAG
>ERZ795062.2181-NODE-2181-length-13051-cov-5.737150_pt1 | contig 13051 bp, 12 predicted proteins | sample MGYA00375146_ERZ795062 | MGnify/ENA primary metagenome ERZ795062 (study PRJEB30191, sample SAMN05720281) | activated sludge metagenome | isolation source: Anaerobic digester | place: USA | collected 2015-07-16 ... | reverse complement strand
GCCTGACCACCTACGAAGGACCACAACCAGTTACACCACTACGCGGGACTTGACCGCACGTTCAGCCGATTGCCGGTCAGGGAACGGATCCCTTGTAAGAAACACCTCGGTGGCTGGGTGCCTAAGCAGTGCTTCAGCGGCTGCGTTGTGATGTTGCCAGATCCGCGCTGGGCTAGACCCGATGCCGATGTAGACACTCCTCAGCTGGTCGTTCCGATAGGTGTACAAGTACGTCTGCATACCTGAAGACTAGGAGACCCGCTGCGGAACGCTTCCCGTGCGGACGACCGTGCCCCCACGGATAGCGGGAGCTTCCTACTCGGGTACGAAGGTCTGCGCGAGCGAGTCGAGATCATCGTGAGGCAGAGTGCGGAGTGCCTGACCGCTACCTAATGCCCAGATCGAGTAGCCGTCCTTGCTGTCGGGCGTGCCATCGGTTTTCCACTTGCCCTCGGTGACGAATTTGACCTCGACGGTAGTAGGGATGGCTTTGTGCGGCTGGATCGTCAGCAGCTTGCGGCGCGAGTCGGCCTCGACCAGGTGCTTACCCTTGGTGTCAACGCAGATCACTTTGCCCTCGACCCACACGAGAAAGTCGGGGAAGAACCAGACCGTCGAACCGAGCGAGATCAGCGGGATCTTGTACCCGGTCTGCGATCTGTTCCGGGCCCAGGGCAGGCCGGTTTTGTCGATCGCCTGCGCGAATCTCAGCTCGAACGGATTGAGCCCGTCGTAGCCGTCGTGGATGGCGTTCTGGAAGGTCTCCATCGACGACGGACGTACGAGAGCGCTGCCGATCTCGTACGGCTTGGGTTTGAGGACCTTCACCTCGGCATGCCTGAGGTACTCGTCGACCGCGTCAGCGGCGCTATCGATCAGGCTGGTGTACGCATTGCTACCGACTCCGATCTTGGCGTCGAACTTCGGCTCGTCGGTGTTCATCACCATGAGCGCTGGCCTGTACCGGCGAGACACCTCTCGTTGGAACACCCAGCGCGCATTGACCCTGTTGGCCTGCTCGAAATCGGTCCATTCGGAGTCGACGGAGTCGTTGGTGCCGATCGCCTGCTGGACGGTCCGGCGCCGTCCCACCCCGTGCGTGTTCACGGCGTCTTGACTGTAGTCGTGGACCTTCGCGATGGCCTTGTCCACTGGTCCGACGGTGTTGGTGTTGTCGATCCCGGTCCGCGGGATCGAGCGCGCCGACTTCGGCGGCAGGCTGACCGCGTCCTCGGATCCCGGCGGCGAGGTTAGGATTCTAACCTCGGGCGCGTCGCCACCGAGCCCCTTGCGCACGTCCTCGACGACCTGGACGAAGGAGTCGTTGCGATCGACACGGACATAGAAGTGCGCGGTGTTCAGGCGGTCGGCCTCGTAGTGGGTCGCGCCTGGCTGGCGCAGGACCCGGCCGACGATCTGGGTGATCTGCACCGACGAGTCCATCGTCTTGTCGACGTAAGCGAAATACACCGTCGGGTCGTCCCAGCCCTCCTGAAGGGTCTGGTTGAAGATAATGTGTCGGTAGTCGCCGGCGACGAAGTCGTCATAGTCGTTCTCTCCGCCGCTGAACAGCGTGAAGTCCGACGGCAGCGGGAAGTCCTTGTGCGTCTTGAGGTTCGCGTACACTGCCACCTCGTCGGCCGGCACTCCGCACTCCTCGGTGAGATAGCGCCAGATTAGGATCGGCGGGGCCTCGCGCTGGGAGAAGTCTTGCCGAGGATCGTCGGTCTGGCTCGCGTCGTCGGCGAGGATGTTGGTGTTGCACACGTAGATGGCCTTGGGGAGAAAGCCCAGCCCCTCGGCCTTGGCCATCTCTTCGGCGTCGCGCATGGCCGCGAGCATCTCGGAGACTGTCTCCTGCATCGGCGCGTTGAGGCCGTCAAGGGAGACCATGCCTTTGACCAGTCCCGATTCCACGACGGTCGACGACTTGACCGATGTCGTGAGGTCCTCGTCCTTGTATCCTCCCTGCGTGCGCAGCTGCTGGATCACTTCGGTGTCGAACTGCGCTGGGAAACGCAGCGTTGCGCTGGCCAGAAGGAACACCGCGGGCTGCTGCTCCAGCAGCAGAACCGTCTGCTGGTCGCTGAGGTTCTGCGCCTCGTCGTAGACGACGACTAGCGGGCGGCGTACTCCGTCGGAGGTGCGGCGCTCCTTGAGCGCCTCCCACCGCGTGGTCTCGATGTTGTCGGTATCAGCGGCGAAGATCTTGAGGTTGCTCTTCTCGCGGTCCTTCTGGTTGAAAGTCCCGACCGTGGCGAAGTAGAGGAGCGCGCCGCCGGAATCGGCCACGTCGGCCGGGTCGTACTCGCTCAGGAGCCGGACCATGACGCCGGGGAGCAGGTGAGCGTACTTGCCGCCGTCAGCCAGGTTGGCGTAGCTCTGCTGGACGACGACCTTTCCCTTAGAGAGCCACAGGATCACCGGCGCGACGTCGGCGAGCTCGACGATCTCGCTGACGGCCTGGGCTAGGATGGCGGTCTTGCCCGAGCCGGTGATGGAGGAAAGCGCCTGGTAGAAGGGCACATCGTGGCGGTGGGCCCCGCGGCCGAACGATATGGGCTCAGTACTGTACTCCACATATCGATCGGCCATCTGGGAGGCTGCGGCCTGCTGGAACTGGAAGAGTTCGATCGCCATTGCTCAGGCCTCCTCGGTAAAGGGCTCTGAGCGCACATCGAGGCCGAAGTCCGAGAGTATCCGGTCGGGTATCTGATACCAGACGACGTCGTCGGTGACGATGAGGTTCCGGCGGCTGTAGACGTGGTAGACGTCGGCGAGCCCGGCAACCTCGGCCTCCTGCGTGATCGCCTCGTACACCTCCTCGGTGAGGTCGGTGTTCGAGTCGGCGCCGGACCAGACGAGGTAGATGCCCTCGCTCCTCGCATTCTTGGCGACCAGGTACGCGTAGGCGTCGGCGTCGTCAGTGACAGGGATCAGGACGGCGGTCCGGCGGCTGCCCGTGCTCGAGTGCGACGCGATAACGGTGTCGATCATCTCGTCGCGCTCCATGAGCAGCAGCGTCTGGGCATCGACCTTCTTCTCCAGGGTCTTGAACGCGAACCCTCCGCCGAGCGCGTCTCCCTTGCCGTTGGCCCAGTTCCCGCTGACCACCCTCTTGAGCCGGTCAGCGGTCAGCGCGCGGGCGTAGGAATCGCCGGCCTCCGGGCGGCCTTGCTCAATCAGGATGAATCGCCTATCGGCGTCCGACAACACGTTGAGGGAAAGAACGGCGTGACCTGTCGTGCCTGACCCTGCAAATGGATCGAGCACAACTCCACCGTCAGGCACCCATAGTTGAATCAGCTTCATCATCAACTTGAGCGGTTTCACGGTCGTGAAGCCGTGGCCCTTACCTACAACAGCAGAGAGTTCGCTCGCGCCGTCAGCACTCCGACCCGACTCCTCGTAGTCCCAAGATGTCGAACCCAGTTCAATAGGCAGTCCGAGGTCATCGTCGGCCCAGTAGGTTACCGGAACCTTCCCCTTCTTGACCTGCGACAAATATGTCTTGGTACGCGGGCCGCCTTCTCCGTCTCGCCCGAACCAGACGAACGGCCACTCGGGCTCCTTGAGGCGCGTCCGTGCTTTCGTGCTTACTTGGCCCGAGAACCCACCCCTGACCATGAGCGCCTTGCCTTTCCCGTCACCAATCGCCTTTTCCTCGTATGGCGAGCCCCACTGTTCCAGCCACTTCTTCACATTGCGCTTGGGGTGTGCCCAGGCGCGCTCTCCCGGCGGGTACTTGACCTCGCCGGTGAACGGCGACTGAATCCCAAAGTCTCCTGAAGCACTGTAGGTACGAGCCGAAAGGTTGTTCTCGCGCCAGGCACCTTTCGGATCGTTGTCTGGATTACCGTAGCGTCGGTTGTCCTGATCGGTGCGTTCCAAAGACGCCGTCCGTGCGCGAGCGAGGTTTCGGGCGTACACCAACACATACTCGGTAGTCGTCGTGACCCCGTCCTTGTCGGAGCGTGGAGCGGCGGTCTTCTCCCAGTTGATGATTGCGAGGCGGTTCTCTTCACCGAACAACTCGTCGAGCATTTGGCCGAGGTGGAACAGTTCGCGATTGTCGATGCAGATCGCCAGGACCCCCGACGGCTTGAGCATCGCACGCATCATTTGGAGGCGCGGGTACATGAACTTCATCCACTTGGTGTGGCGCGCCGGGTCATCGCTGCCGACGAACTCGCCCATATCGGGATCGTTGGGATCCTTGTCCCACTTGTCGTTGTAGCGGAAGTCGCTGCCTGTGTTGTACGGCGGATCGGTCAAGATCATGTCGATCTGCCCGCGCTCGCGATAGAGGGACGCCATCGCTTGAAGGTTGTCACCCTCGATTACAAGGTTCCGCGAACGGCCGTGCTCGTCCCCGGCGCTCAACGACTTGACGGTCCGCTGATTGCGAGGCCGAACACGGCGGCCGATCTGACGTGCGAGGACCTTTCCGGGGAATGACAAGTTGACGCCAGCCCCAGTCTTCTCTCGGATCATCTCGATCAGCTGCTCGACTGGCAGCGACTCAAGATCGGTCAGATCATCCATGTATCCCATACCTCACTAGTTCCAATTGCACAACGATTCGAAGCCGAAGGCACGAAGCCACCGTCACTAGATCAGACGGCACCGACAGGACTGGCCCGTTGCACCCTACGAAAGTGGCTAACGGTTCTCCACACGCGAGAAACACCAGGTCAGAGTACCAAGGTCGCAAGAGGCTGATTTGTCTGAGCCGGAAGTCCGACCCACTGCCCAGACGCGATCGTCGTCGCGCCCAAGGCACGGACCGCTTGTTCGTCGAGCCGTGGCGGCGCGACCTGCAGGATTCAGTTGCGATCGTCGAAAGCGCGTAAGCGCCCGGTGTCTCGACCAATTCCCGTAAGCCGTGGCCTCGCGGCCAACGATGTCAGTCGTTGGCCTGGCCGGGCCCGTCGCGAAGCATCTGGTCGAGGTGCGTCTGCACGTCGGGTGGTAACTCGTCGACGGCGGCCACTGCCAGCTCGGCCTGTGCGAGTGCGTTGATCGCGTTGCCGATGGGCTGCGTGCGCTCGAACTCGGCGTCGATCTGCGCCTCGGTCATCGTCTCGTCATCGTCCACGCCGACCAGTAGATCGCGACGGGGCGGCGGTGAGCGGCAGAATCGGAGAATGAGCGGCCTCTGGCTGGGGCGTTCACCGGCTGCCGTCAGCGTCTCCTCCGTGGCCGCGGCTGACACTTCGGACAGAAGTGAGAGCCCCGGTTCATGAACTGCTCCCTCACGATGAGCGTTCCGCACCTCGGACATGGTCGGCCATGTCTGCCATATGAATGTAGATTCCTGTCGAAGTACCCGGACTGGCCGTTGACGTTGACGTACAGGTCGTCGAACGAGGTGCCGCCGACGACGATCGCCTCACTCATCACATCGGTGACGGCGTCGAGCAGTTCGGTGAGTTTGGCGCGGCTGATGCGGTCGGTGACGCGGGTGCCGTGCAGGCGCGCCCGCCACAGGGCCTCGTCGGCGTAGATGTTGCCGACTCCGGAGATCAGCGTCTGATCGAGCAGGGCGCGCTTGATCTCGGTATGTTTGGCCCGGATCCTGGCGATCACCCGCTCCTGGTCGTACGAGGATTCGAACGGATCGGGAGCGATATGCGAAATTGATTCGGGCACAATAGTTCCCGAGTCATCAACAGCCCAGTCGTCAATAGCCCAGTCATCGATAAACCAGCCACCGAAGGTGCGTTGGTCGACGAATCGTAGTTCGATCGGTGCGGCGGTGGCGTGATCCGGTGCGAGGGTCAGCCGGATCCGCAGGTGTGTCTGGTCGGGTGCGCCGGGTTCGGCGATCAGGAGTTGCCCACTCATTCCCAGATGAATCACCACTGCCCAGCCGTCGGCGGGCTCGCCGGAGTCGACGGCCAGCCACAGATACTTTCCGCGACGCCGGACCTCGGCGATGGTCAGACCACGAAGCCGGGCAACCAGATCGGCGGCTCCCCCGGCCTGCCTGCGCACCGCACGCGGATGCAGGACCTCGACCTGGTCGATATGGCGACCGACGATATGCGCCGCGAGGCCGAGCCGGATGGTCTCGACTTCGGGCAGTTCAGGCACTCTCGGTTCCGGTCCCCTGCTCGGCGCTTGCTCGGCCCGATTCTTCCGGGCCGGCTTCTGGGCTCGACTCCTCACCGGCACCAGACCGGTTGTCGAGCACTTCCCACGCCAGCGCGGCGGCGTTCTGCTCGGCTTCCTTCTTGGACCGTCCCACGCCCGTGCCCAGATTCTCACCGCCCACGACCGCCGTCGCGGTGAACTCTTTGTCGTGATCCGGTCCGGTGGAGGTGACCTGGTACTGCGGCGGGCCCAGTTCACGCTCACTGGACAACTCCTGTAGGGAGGTTTTCCAGTCCAGACCTGCGCCCAGCTCACCCGCCTTGCTGATGACGTCGTCGAAGATGGCCAAGATGGTCTCTCGCGACGTGTCCAGGCCGTGATCGAGAAACATTGCGCCGAAAAGCGATTCGAGGCCATCGGCAAGAATGCTGGCCTTGTCGCGGCCGCCGGTCAGCTCTTCACCGCGACCCAGGTACAGGTGTCGGCCCAGCCCGCCCTCGCCGAGTCCGCGGGCCACGTCGGCGAGTGCATTCATGTTGACCACGCTGGCGCGGATCTTGGCCAGTTCGCCTTCGGGCCGGTCGGGGTAGCGCTTGTACAGGCGTTCGGTGACCACCACACCCAGCACCGAGTCGCCGAGGAACTCCAGGCGCTCGTTGGTGGGCAGGCCACCGTGCTCGTAGGCGTAGGACCGGTGCGTCAGCGCGAGGGTGAGCAGATCCGGTGAGATCGGCACTCCGAGCGCGTCCGTGAGATCACTGCAACCGTTCTCACCTGTATCCCCCGACCTGCGCGTCACTGTGTGCCGGCCCCCGTCCCATCATCGGTCTGTTTGTTGTCATCGCGCGCGGCATCGCCGCCGCCGGTGTCGAACCTGGCCGCCAGTCCCGCCCACCGCGGGTCGATGACGTCATGGCTGTGGTCGGGATCGGCGACCGCCAGCCGGGCACCGCACACCGAGCACAGGCCCGGACAGTCCTCCGAGCACAGCGGCGACATCGGCAGTTCCATCGCCACGCCGTCGATGATCGACTGTTCGAGGTCGATCCGTTCGTCGACGATGCGGTGCACGTCCTCTTCGTCGGTGGTCTGCTCGGTCTCGCTGTCGGGGTAGGCGAACAGTTCGGTGAGGAACACGTGCACCGTGCCCTCCACCGGTTCGAGACATCGCGCGCACTGCCCGGCGGTCTCGCCGCACACCGTACCGGTGACGAGGACGCCCTCGGACACCGATTCCAGGCGCAGATCGACGTCGACCTCCGAACCTTCTTCGATGCCGATCATCTCCACACCGATACGTGAGGGCGTGGAGATGGTGCGATGGACTTCGGCCATGGTGCCCGGGCGACGGCCGAGGCTGCGGATGTCCAGCACGAACGGCGTCGGACTGGTCACGGATTGAGCTGACACGGTATGCACCATACGCCCGACCCGTGGCCGGGGCCAGTGACCGGACCCGCGGACCTCAGGGCCCGCGATCGGCGGCGGCCACCGACCCCGGTCACCCGGTCAGACCGCCAGCGCAGACGCCTCGTGGTCACGCTGGGACGACTGGCGATCGCCTGGAGTCCCGACGCTGCGCGGGTAGTCGACGTAGTCGTGCATCCCGGCACCGGTGCGCAACTGGTGACGGCCACGGTTGACCGATCGCAGCGTGCCGGTGAGGACTTCCTCGAACTGGGCGAGCTTCTCGTCGACGTACACGTCGCAGTCGCCCCGCAGCCGGTCGGCTTCGGCGTGGGCGGCGTCGATGATCCGTTCGGCCTCACTCTTGGATGCGGCCACCACCTCGGACTCGGACACCAGGCGCTGCTGCTCGGCGATGCCCTCGGCTACCGACCTGTCGTAGGAGCTGTTGGCCGCGTCGATGGTGCGCTGCGCCTCGGTGCGGGCGCGGCCGGTCACCGAGTCGTACTCGCGGGATGCACTCGACCGCATCCGGTGCGCTTCCTCGGATGCCTCGTCGACAATGGACTTGCCGTGCATCGTGGCCTCGTCGACCATCCGGTCGGCCTGCGCCTTGGCGTCGGCGAGGATGCGGTCGGCCTCGGCGCGCGCGTTCTCCAGCGTCGATTCCGATTCGGAGTCGGCCTTGGCGATCACAGTGTCCGAATGCTCACGCGCGGTGCTGATCAGGTCGTCGCGCTGGTCGAGCACGTCCTGCGCGTCGTCGAGTTCACCGGGGATGGCGTCCTTGAGATCGTCGAGGAGTTCGAGCACGTCGCCACGCGGGACGACGCAACCTGCGGTCATCGGGACGCTTCGTGCTTCTTCGACGATGGCGATCAGTTCATCGAGTGCTTCAAATACCCGGTACACAGCTACCTCATTCCCTGCGGTGGTCTTCTCCGGCCCGGCCGGTCCATGTGGCCGACGAGACTGCTGTGACTATTGTGCAGAAAGATAGTGCTGTTACGAGTAAAGCTGGTGTGGCGTGTCGTGATCTATGTGGTGAGTATCAAACTTCTCGCTCGCCGGTCACCGCCGCCATCAACCGCTCGTGGATATGGGCCGACAGGAACGGCGCGACGTCGCCGCCCAGCTTGGCCACCTCTTTGACCAACGAACTCGACACATGCGCGAACCGGGGATCGGTCAGCAGGAAGACCGTCTCGACATCACTGAGTTCACGGTTCATCTGCGCCATCGGCACCTCGTAGTCGAAGTCGACCGCCGACCGCAGCCCCTTGACGATGGTCGAGTACCCGTTGGTGGTCAGATAGTCGACGAGCAGACCGGTCCACCTGTCCACCCGCACGTTCGGCAGTCCGGCGCAGTCCTCCTCGATGAGTGCGATGCGTTCGTCGACGCTGAACATCCCCGACTTGTTGGGGTTGACGACGACGGTCACCACCACTTCGTCAAAGCGCGCGGCGGCACGTTCGACCACATAGCGGTGGCCGAGGGTGAACGGGTCGAAAGATCCTGGGCAGACAGCGGTAGCCATGCCACAGCAACTTACCCGCAGAGCCTCACCCCGGTGATTGCCCGGTCAGGGTGGCGATGATCTGCGCCGCACTCCCCTTCTGGACCGCGTCCCACCCATCGCCGGCCCACAGATTGAGTGTCTGGGTGTTGGCCGCGGCCGTGGCGGCGGCCCGGATGGGTGTGGTCATGTAATGCACGTGCGGGTAGGCGGCGGGCGCGTCGACGTTCATCGTGGCGAACCGGTTGGCCAGGGCACGGGCGGGCCGCCCGGAGAACGCGCGGGTGACAACGGTACCGCGATACTCCCAACTCCACACGGCGTTGCGATAGGCCTCCGAAGTGCCGGCCTCGTCGGCGCACAGCAGCGCGGTGCCGACGGCCACTGCGGTGGCTCCCGCGTCGAGCAGCGCGCGCACGTCGTCGGCGACGCCCACCCCGCCGGCCGCGATGATCGGCACGTCGGTGCTCTTGCCGATCTTGCGGACCAGACCCACGGTGGAGATGCCGGGTCCGCCGAGCGAGTTGTCGGGGTCGTCGTGCCAGATGCCGCGATGCCCACCGGCCTCCACCCCCTGCGCGATCAGCGCGTCGGCGCCGGAGGCGAGGGCGGCCGCGGCCTCTTCGGGTGAGGTCACCGTGACGAAAACCAGTGCGCCCACCTCCGAGTGGATCCGGTCCACCAGCAGTCGCCCCGGGTCGGCGAACGTGGTGCTGACGAAGGCGGGTCGGTGCCGCGCGAGCACCGCGATCTTGGCGTCGATGTCCTCGTCGAAGAACATCGGCTCGCCCACCTCGACGCCGAGGGTATCGGCATCGATCCGCAGCCTGGTGCGGTACTCGTCGATCTCCTCGGCCAGTCGTTCACCCACGTCCGAGCCCGGCAAGAACAGATTGACCCCATAGGGGCGATCGGTGAGCGACTCCACCTCGACGAGCAGCGGTGCGAGCTGCTCGGCGGTCAGGTAGCCGGCCGCGAGCGTGCCCAGCCCGCCCGCGTTGCCGACCGCGGCAACCAGCGCCGGCGTGGTCGGCCCGCCCGCCATCGGCGCCCCGACGATCGGGACGTCCCATTCGATCGGACCGACCCGGACCCCCGCACCGCCCTTCGATTCACTCATCGTTCCGTTGCCACCTCCGCGCATACCCGATTCTTTCTCAGCAAGAACATGCTATGTCAAAAACGAGAATTGCATGCCCGATCAGCCGAACACAGCTGGCCGGCCGAACACGGCCGTTCTGTCGAACACTGCGGATCCCCCGAGCACTCCATGGTTCAGCGCCGATTCCGCGCGGGCCCCGGCTATCGGCGGGCGATCTCCACCCTGGTGTCACCATAGGTCTTGTCGGCCACCACATCGAGGTTCTCCGGCCAATCGATACGTGCCGACCTGGTAGAACGCTCCAGCACGAGCAACCCACCATCGGCGAGAAAGCTGTCGGCGACGACCCGCACATCGTCCTGCACCACGACGGAGTCCAGGTCGTAGGGCGGGTCCATGAAGATCACGTCGAACGGCGTGCCCGGACCGGCGAGGTAGGCACCGACCTCCGCGGTCACCACCCGCGCCGCGGACGAGGTCCCGCACGCCTTGAGGTTCGCGGTGATCACCGAGGTGGCCCTGCGCCGGGAGTCGACGAACACCGCAGAGGCCGCCCCCCGCGAGAGCGCCTCGATACCGAGCGCGCCGGACCCCGCGTAGAGGTCGGCGATTGCGGCATCGTCGAGGTCGACGCGGGCGCCGAGCATGTTGAACACGGCCTCGCGTACCCGATCGGAGGTGGGGCGGGTCCCCTCGTCGGGAACTGCGATCCTGCGGCCGCCGAAACGGCCGGCGATGATCCTGGTCATGGTCGCCCATTGTCCACCCTCGGGACCGGCCGAGTGCCACTCGGCGCATACCGCCCGCACAGTACTGTGATGGGTGTCACATTGCTGGTGTGACCTGGACGGACTCCGGTATTTCGGTGATCAATTTTGCCCGACGAATGATTTCCGGGAAATGCATTGTTAACGTCGAAAAGGTCATGAGCCCGTCTCACATAAGCACGACCCCGACATCCGCAATTGCCGTGGACTACCGGCGGCCGTCCGCACCGGACGGTCATCGGCTCTGGGAAATCGCTTCGGACTCAAAGGTTCTCGACGTCAACTCGTCGTACGCCTATGTGCTGTGGTGCAACGACTTCGCGGCTACCTCCATCGTCGCCGAAATCGACAGTCGACCAATCGGTTTCGTCACCGGCTACCGTCGCCCCGAAGATCCGACGGTACTGATGGTGTGGCAGGTCGCAGTCGACCACGACGCCCGTGGTCGTGGTGTGGCCGCCGGCATGCTGCACCGGCTTTTCGACCGGTGTGCCCACGACGACGGCGTCGTCGCACTGCACACCACGATCAGCCCCGACAACCAGGCATCCCGACGACTCTTCGCCTCGGTCGCCGCCGCACGCGGTCTGCAGTTCCGTCGCGAGAAATTCTTTGCCGCGGAATTGTTCCCGGATTCACACGAATCCGAGGATCTCTATCGGCTCGAACCGTCGGCGACATCCCCGTCCGACTGACAATCCGTACCGAACGACATCATTTGATACTCCGGCACTCGTCGGCGTACCGCTCATACGCACATCTTCATAGCGATTGGCCAGTGCGATCACTCCAAGGAGAGCAGAACATGAAGCTACTCGACCAGCATATCGACGATTCGGTTTTCACCACCCACGAATCCGAGGTTCGCAGCTACTGCCGTAGCTGGCCCACGGTATTCAACCGCGCCAGCGGCTCGTGGCTGACCGACTCCGGCGGTCGCAAATACCTCGACTTCTTCGCAGGCGCGGGATCGCTCAACTACGGCCACAACAACCCGATCCTCAAGGCCGAACTGATCGACTACCTCGCCGACGACGGCATCACCCACGGCCTCGACATGGCCACCGTCGCCAAGGGCCGGTTCATCGAGACCTTCACCTCCAGGATCCTCGAACCCCGCGGACTGGACTACAAGATCCAGTTCCCCGGCCCGACCGGCGCCAACTCTGTCGAGACGGCGCTCAAGCTGGCCCGCAAGGTCACCGGCCGCGAATCGATCATCAGCTTCACCAACGCCTTCCACGGCATGACCCTGGGCGCGCTGTCGGTCACCGGCAACTCGATGAAGCGTGCCGGTGCCGGTATCCCACTGGTGCACGCCACCCCTATGCCGTTCGACAACTACTTCGGCGGCGTCATGGAGGACTTCGCCTGGTTCGAGCGCGTCCTCGACGACTCCGGCAGTGGACTCAACCGGCCGGCGGCGGTGATCGTCGAAACGGTCCAGGGCGAGGGCGGGGTCAACGTGGCCCGCGTCGAATGGCTGCAGGCGCTGGAGGAACTGTGCCGTCGCCGCGACATCCTGCTGATCGTCGACGACGTGCAGATGGGCTGCGGCCGCACCGGCGAGTTCTTCTCGTTCGAGGCCGCCGGAATCACCCCCGACATCGTCACGCTCTCGAAGTCGATCAGCGGCTACGGCCTGCCACTGGCCCTGACGCTGTTCAAGCCCGAACTCGACGTGTGGGCACCCGGTGAACACAACGGCACGTTCCGCGGCAACAACCCCGCTTTCGTCACCGCCACCAAGACCCTGGACACGTACTGGGCCGACAACACCCTCACCGCCGAGGTGCACCGCAAAGGTGAACACATCCACGAGGTGTTCACCGGACTCACCGAACGGCACGACGGTCTGAGCACCCGCGGACGCGGCATGGTGCGCGGCCTGGCGTTTGCAGAGACCACCGCCGCGGGCAAGGTGTGTGCCGCGGCGTTCGGGGCCGGGCTGCTCGCCGAAACCTCCGGCCCGTCCGACGAGGTGGTCAAGCTGCTTCCTCCGCTGACCATCTCCGACGACGATCTGACCCACGGACTCGACATCCTGGTCCGCTCCGTCGAGGAGGTCGTGGCGTGATCGTCCGGACGACGCAGGAGATCAGCGGTACCGAGCGCGAGGTGGCCGATCCGAAGGGCAACTGGGTGTCCAAGCGGATCGTG
>ERZ795062.2177-NODE-2177-length-13067-cov-5.169536_pt1 | contig 13067 bp, 11 predicted proteins | sample MGYA00375146_ERZ795062 | MGnify/ENA primary metagenome ERZ795062 (study PRJEB30191, sample SAMN05720281) | activated sludge metagenome | isolation source: Anaerobic digester | place: USA | collected 2015-07-16 ... | reverse complement strand
CGGTTAGTTTTGAAAAAGCATTAGACAATAAACCAAATTATCCCTTTCCTAATAACATTGGCGACAATGCAACCAATTATACACTGTCATTTGGAAAATTAATGTATCCGAAAAAATACTCCAGTTTCAAACAAACCAACATCAATTTTATGATTGAATTTGTTGGACAAACTATTAATGAAAATGGGAAATCCTATTTAGATGTAGTGCCAGCAATTCAATTCATTTTCAATAGCCAAGCTCGACTTGATTTTGCTTACCGACAAGAGTTGATGAGTTCAATGGTACGTTCGGCTCCAAATGGGTTTTACTTCAATTTGTATTACACCTTTTTTAATTTAAAAAAATAGAAACCTTATGACAACAAAGAAGTTTATTCCGGCATTGGGTTATGATTTTTTAAGTGATTACTACGATTTAGCAATCAAACTAACCATGCCCGAAAAAAAATTCAGAAACAAATTAATAGATATTGTTAATCCAATTGGAAACGAAAAGATATTGGAATTTGGTTTTGGAACTGCTCAAAATATCATCTTACTAAAACAACGGTTTCCAAATACCAATGTTCAAGGTCTAGATATTGACCCAAAAATAAAATCAATTGCAGAATATAAGTTGAGTAAAGCGTCTATTTATGCTGAACTTTTTCTGTACGATGGCGAAAGGTTACCATTTGAAGATAATTCATTTGATAAAGTATATAGTTCACTCGTTTTTCATCAGTTAGATAAAGTAACAAAACTCAAATGTTTACTAGAGATTAACAGAATTTTAAAACCAAATGGACTATTAATTATTGGTGATTGGGGCAAAGCAAAAACAAAATGGATGCGCGTAACATTTTACTTGGTACAACTATTAGATGGCTTCAAAACCACCAGTGATAATGTGAACGGTTTTATGCCAAATTACCTTACTGACGCAGGATTTAGTGAAGTAAAGGAAATTGATTTTATAAATACATCAATAGGAACTTATTCCTATTACAAAGCTTATAAAAATTAAGCTTCAATCAATTTCATTAAATTAAAATTAACTCTTAAAAATTGAAAAATGAATAAAAATGAGAAAAGAAACAACCAAGTACTTATTACAATATTAATTGCAATAATGTCAATAATGAATTTATTAGCGCAAAACAAAAACAATTCTATTGATCCACATAATGGTGTCATCAAAAAAGTTAAAAACTATTATGTTGAATCTATAATAAAAGATGGCAAAGTATATTTTTTCATACTTGATGACAAAAAAGCACCAATGAGCAATACTGAAATAACTGGCACAGCTATAATAATATTTACCGATAGTAAATCAAAAAAAGTAGAATTGACAAGTATAGAGCGAAATGCCTTTATAATAAATGACATAAGTGCACATACTTACACTGATATTAAAGTAACTTTTAAAATCAAAGGGAAATCAATCTCTACTATATTTTCTAAAGAAAGAAAACTTAAACATTTCACAACAGATAACACTAAATATTATCACGAGCAAAGCACAGAACATAGTTACAAATAATAAAACAACTTTAAAATTTTAAAAAATGAAAAAAGCAATAATTTTAATTACGATCGTAGCAACACTAATAGCTTGCAACAAAAGTACAAAGTCAGAGAAAATTGAAAGTACATCTTATGAAAACAAAAGTAGTAATAATCATGATCACCAACTCTTTGCGTGTTCGATGCATCCAGAAATTACTGGTAAAAAAGGTGAAAAATGTTCAAAATGTGGAATGGAATTAACAGAACCTGTCGCTCATTCCAAACTTGATAAAAATAGCGAAGAACCAAGTCTAAATAATACAAAGGCAAAAGTCGGAGTTCTCGGAGCTGATACTTCGGTGACCCCTTTAGATTATGTTAATGATATTGTTATTTGTTATTTAAACCTAAAAAACAAACTAGTAAAAGATGATTCTGAAGGTGCTGCCGAAAAAGGGAAGATACTATTAGCTTCATTTAACAGACTTGATACAAAAACACTAGATGCTAATCAGAAAAAAGCTTACATAGACATTGCTGAAGATGCTAAAGAACAAGCTGAGCATATAGCTGAAAATGCCGGTAAACTAGACCACCAAAGAGAACATTTTATTTTGTTAAGCAAAGACATTAACGATTTAATTAAAATGTTTGGTTCAAAAATGCAACTATACCAAGACTATTGTCCTATGGCAAATGATGGTAAAGGTGCTATTTGGATAAGCGAAACCAAAGAAATAAAAAATCCTTTCTACGGCTCTAAAATGCTAACATGTGGCAGTTTGAAAAAGACGTTATAAAATGAAAAATAGATTAAAGAAAGTAGGTATTGTACTTTTTTTGGTAGTGGTTGCAATACAATTTTATCAACCTGTCTTGAATCAAAATCCAGACCAGGATTATACAAATGATTTTATTATTACAACCAATGCACCAAGTAATATTTCAAAACTTATAAAGACATCTTGTTACGATTGTCACAGCAATAACACTGACTATTTGTGGTATGATTACCTTCAGCCTGTTCGAATGTTTGTAGAAAAACATATAACTGATGGAAAAAAAGAATTAAACTTTAATGAGTTTGGCAGTTATTCAAATCGAAAGCAGCAAAGTAAACTAGAAGCCATCGGTAAACAAATTAAATCGGATGAAATGCCATTAACTTCATATACCCTATTACATCGCGATGCAATAATTAATGAAGTCCAAAAACAGGAATTAATAACCTGGATTAATTCAATAAAACAAAACAGTTTATCTGAAAAATAAGGAAATATGGTAGAAAAACTAATAACATTCTCACTAAAAAACAGAGCAATTGTGCTACTTGTTTCTGCAGGATTATTTGTGTGGGGAATCTACAGCGTAAGACAAAACCCTATCGATGCAATTCCTGATTTATCCGAAAATCAAGTGATTGTATTTACAGAGTGGATGGGTCGAAGTCCACAGGTTATAGAAGCTCAAGTAACATACCCTTTGGTTTCCAACTTACAAGGAATCCCTAAAGTAAAAAACATTCGTGGAGCATCTATGTTTGGGATGAGTTTTGTCTATATAATTTTCGAAGATGATGTTGATGTTTATTGGGCAAGAACACGAGTTTTAGAAAGACTAAACTATGCACAACGCTTATTGCCCCAAAATGTAGTTCCATCCCTAGGTCCAGATGGTACAGGTGTTGGCCATATTTTTTGGTATCATTTGGAAGCTAACGGAATGGATCTTGGGGAACAACGTGCCTTACAGGATTGGTATGTGAAATTTGCACTGCAAACTGTTCCCGGTGTAGCAGAAGTTGCTTCATTCGGAGGTTTTGAAAAGCAATATCAATTGGTTTTAGATCCACTAAAAATGCAGTATTATAATGTCAGTATGATGGAAGTAATGAATGCTGTTAAGGCTAATAACAATGATGTAGGCGGCCGAAAGTTTGAAATGAGTAATATGTCTTATATCATTAGAGGTTTAGGCTACATAAAGAACAGTAAAGATGTCGAGGATATTTCGATTAAAAATTACAATTCTATCCCTGTGAAGGTAAAAGACATAGGTTCAGTACAAATGGGTGGAGATTTACGCCTTGGAATTTTTGACCAAAACGGAACTGGGGAAGTCGTAGGCGGTATAGTGGTAATGCGTTACGGCGAAAATGCTGATAAAGTCATCAAAGCGGTTAAAGCAAAGATGAAAGAAGTTGAAAAAGGATTGCCCGAAGGAGTGAAATTTAAAACTTCCTATGACAGAAGCGAGTTAATCGAAAAAGCTATTGAATCTGTCAAGGGAACACTTATAGAAGAAATGATAGCAGTTTCACTCGTTATCTTAATTTTTCTGTTCCATTGGAGAAGCGCCCTTATAATCTTAATTCAACTTCCTATATCCGTAGCAATTGGCTTCATATTGCTTGAAGCATTTGGTATTTCATCTAATATTATGTCATTAACCGGTATTGCACTCGCTATTGGAGTTGTTGTGGATGATGGAATTGTAATGGTTGAAAACGCCTACAGGACAATCTCAGAGAAACAAGAAGAAATGATTGATAACAAGTAAATTGGTATGATGATAGAAAAAATTAAAAATTTATTTAAAAAGGAACACGACCCTTTATCCTCTGATGAAAAACTTCAACTAATTGAAAAATCATCAAAGTTAGTAGGACCGGGTGTTTTTTACTCAACACTGATCGTAATTGCGTCTTTTCTACCGGTTTTTTTACTCACAGGTATGGAAGGAAAATTATTTAGTCCCTTGGCTTGGACAAAATCATTCATTCTAATCGTTGATGCTTTTTTAGCCATTACACTCACACCGGTGCTTATAAGCTTTTTATTAAAAGGTAAACTTCGTCCTGAGAATAAAAACCCAATCAATAAAAAACTGGAAAGTGTATACACTCCTATTTTGGTTTTTTGTTTGAAATGGAGGAAAACGGTTTTAGGAATTAATGTAGTAGCTTTACTAATCGGTTTAGTCATGTTTACTCGTTTAGGTTCCGAGTTTATGCCACCATTGGATGAAGGTTCAGTACTTTTCATGCCGGTTACCTTGCCCGATGTTTCAAACTCGGAAGTAAAAAGAATATTGCAGGTTCAAGACAAATTGATAAAATCAATTCCCGAAGTAGACCATGTATTGGGAAAAGCCGGTAGAGCCAATACTGCTACAGATAATAGCCCTATTAGCATGATTGAAACCATCATTTTATTAAAACCTCAAAGTGAATGGAGAGAAGGAAAAACAAAGAATGATATTATAACCGAAATAAATAATAAACTCCAAATTCCGGGAGTAACCAACGGCTTTACACAGCCTATCATTAATAGAATAAACATGCTATCTACTGGTATTCGAACAGATGTTGGAATTAAAGTTTATGGAGAAAGTTTAGATACCATTAATGCACTATCTCAAAAAATCAAAAAAGCACTCGAAGGTACTTCGGGTGTAAAAGATTTGTATGCGGAGCCAATAACTGGTGGAAGGTACATTGACATTGAGCCAAAGAGGGAGCTTTTGGGCAGATACGGCCTTTCAATTGACGATATTAATGCAGTTGTTGAAGCAGCTATCGGAGGAATGAAACTGACAACTACAATTGAAGGACGACAACGCTTCTCTGTAAATGCAAGATATGCACAAGAATATAGAAACAGTATTGATGCACTGAAAAAATTGCAAGTCCAAACGATGCAATATGGCCCAATTCCGTTAGAAACCATTGCAGAGGTAAAAATAAGCGATGGGCCGCCTATGATAAATAGCGAAAATGCCATGCTTCGGGGAAGTGTGCTGTTTAATGTACGTGATCGAGATTTAGGTAGTACTGTGAAAGAAGCTCAGAAAAAATTAAATTCAATGATGTCTAAAATGCCAAAAGGATATTACATTGAATGGAGTGGCCAGTGGGAAAATCAGTTGAGAGCCAATAAAACGCTAAGCATGATACTACCAATTGTGGTGATAATTATCTTCCTTATTTTATATTTTACTTACCACTCCATGAAAGAATCCCTCATTACAATGATAACAGTGCCTTTTGCTTTAATCGGTGGTGTTTTTATGGTCTATTTCTACGGAATCAATTTGTCAGTAGCAGTGGCTGTAGGTTTTATTGCATTGTTTGGAATGGCTATAGAGACAGCAATGTTAATGACCATTTATTTGAATGAATCTATGAACAAAATGGTTGAGAAATACGGAAATAGCAAAGAGGTTATCACCGAAGAAATATTGAGACAATATATTATTGATGGATCAGCCAAAAGGTTGCGACCAAAACTAATGACGGTTTCTGTTTCTTTATTTGGTCTTATTCCGATACTTTGGGCAACAGGTACAGGTGCCGATGTAATGTTACCTATCACAGTTCCTCTTATTGGTGGGACAATTACTTCTACAATTTATGTATTATTAGTAACTCCTATTGTTTTTGAAATGGTGAAACTTCACGAATTAAAAACTAAAGGCAAAATAGAACTTATAGATGTTAAAGAATAAATATTATATCGTTATAAGCTTTTTGATTTTAAGCTTTACAATTGCTAATGCACAGATTGTTTCACTGGATAATATCTTGAGCACAATCAAAACCGATAATCCGCAGCTAAAAATGTATGATGCCGATATCCAAAGTATGGATGCTGCTGCAAAAGGGGCTAAAAGCTGGATGGCACCTCAAGTAGAAACCGGTTTTTTTATGACGCCCTACAATACCAAAATGTGGAAAGCAGATGATATGAGTCCTGGCATGGGCAGTTATATGATTGGAGTCTCACAAATGATTCCCAATTCAAAAAAACAAAATGCCGAATACAAGTATATGAACGCAATGTCATCTGTTGAAAAAGAAAACAAAAATTACACTTTAAATCAGCTTTATGCTATAGCCAAGACAAATTATTATCAATGGCTTGTACTAAACAAAAAAGTCAAAGTGGCCAATGATAACTTACTACTCTTAAAATACATGATAAAAAGCATGGAAATAAGATACCAGTACAATATGGATAAACTCCCCACTTATTATAAAGCAAAATCTCAATATAATGAGTTAGAAAGTATGATTATAATGCTTCAGAATGATATTTCACAAAAAAGAATTATGCTCAACACGCTAATGTCAAGAGATAAAAATATGGTGTTTGAAATTGAAGAAGCATTCGAACTAAAGGAATACAATTCACAACTATTGGACACCTCATCAATTTCCAAAAACAGAAGTGATATAAATGCCATCAAAAGAACCATGGAAGTAAACCAACTGAAAATTGATGCAGAAAAATCAAAATTTCTACCCGAATTTGGAGTTAAATATGACCACATGTTTGCTTTTGGACAACAGCCACAGCAATTCTCACTAATGGGCATGATGACTATCCCCATGCCTTGGTCAACAAAAATGAACAAAGCCAATATCAGTAGCTTTCAAATTAAAAATGAAAGTCTCAATTGGCAAAAACAAATGATTTTAAATGAAACAGTTGGAATGATTTCGGGCATGAATACAGAGCTTTCTAACCTCAATAAACAATACAATATCTCCGAAAAAAGCATCATCCCTTCATTGCGCAAAAATTATGATACCGCCGTTTTGGCTTGGCAAAATAACACTGGTGATTTGTTCATTGTCTTAGACGCATGGGAAGCTTTGAACATGGCCCAAATGGACGCTCTCGACAAATTGCAGTCCATACTAAACACTCAGGTCGAAATCGAAAAACAACTCGAAATTAAGTAACTATGAATAAGTATATAAAATATGGTTTGATTCTAGGTATAATAGCAATAATCGGTTCTGCTATTTATTTCTATGTCATAAAACCTGAAGTATATGACGCAAGCTCTCATCAAAACGTTGTCTATACCTGTTCAATGCATCCGCAAATTATTAGAGATAAACCTGGAAACTGCCCTATTTGCGGAATGACTTTAGTAAAAAAAGTAATTGACAATCATGCTATTGAAGATTATAATATTGAAAATGTCATCAAGCCAACAGATAACTTTGTAGTGGGTAAATTTCAAACTATAACAGCAATAGATTCAACTTTAAGTGGTGAAATCAATCTTCCTGGCACTGTCGCTTATGACCCAAATTCAGCGGTAAATATTGCAGCAAGAATAAGTGGCCGAATTGAAAAAATATATGTGAATTTTAAATACCAACGAATTAATAAAGGACAAAAATTATTTGATTTATATAGCCCTGAACTTTTAACTGAGCAAGAAAACTTTATTTATTTACTTTCAAATGATATTGATAACAGCTCAATTATTGAGGCATCAAAACAAAAGTTGTTGCTTTACGGTATGACTCAAAATCAAATAAGTGCTTTAGCTAATTCAAAAAAAGCCAATCCTAAAATAGCCATTTACAGTCCTTCTAATGGAATTGTCATAGGGTCAGAAACAATGGTTACTCCATCAAATTCTGCAATGCAAAGTATGAATAACAGTACTGAAAAACTTGAGTTAAAAGAAGGAAACTATGTCAAAAAAGGAGAAGTTGTGTTTAAATTAGTAAATACTGATAAAGTTTGGGGAGTATTCAACATTACTCAGGAAAGCAGCAGTTTTATTGAAGTCAATCAAGCCATTAAAATAACTTCTGAACTCAATGCTGAAGAATCAATAGAAGCGAAAATAAATTTTATTGAAACACAATTTAATGCTACCGACAAAACCAATAGAATTAGGGTTTATTTAAACAACAATACACTCAAATTGCCGATAGGTTTGAGATTGCAAGGTATTATAAAAACACGGTCAATTAGCGGTCTTTGGATACAAAAAAACGCATTGGTAAGTACAGGTAATAAAAAAATTGTTTTTGTTAAATCTCACAATGGTTTTAAAGCAACACCGGTAAAAACAGGGTTTGAACTGAACGGTTATATTCAAATCATTAAAGGTATTTCTGTTAGTGATACTATTGCAAAAAATGCACAATATTTAATCGATAGCGAAAGCTTTATTAAAACGGAGTAAGTATGAAAAATTTAAATCAAATAGGCATCTTTTTATTGCTTTCCCTAATATTTACAGCTTGTAATTCTTCTAAAAAAGAAGACCATTCTCAGCATGAGAATAAAAAAGAAGACCACTCTCAACATGATAAAAATAAAGAAACTACTTTTTATACATGTTCTATGGATCCTCAAGTAAAAGAAGATAAACCCGGCAAGTGTCCTATTTGCCACATGGAGTTAACACCCATAAAACAGGATGATAGTGAGGTTAACCAAATAAGTTTAAGTAAACAACAAATTCAACTTGGTAATATCACAACTCAAGTTATAGGACAAACACAAAACAATTTAGAACAAAACTACACAGGTGTTTTAACATTCAATCAAGAAAAATCTAAAACCTTTTCTTCAAAAGCAATGGGCAGAATTGAAAAATTGTATTTCAAATCTACGGGTGATTACCTATCCAAGAACAAGCCAATATATCAATTGTACAGTGAAGATATTGCAATAGCAAAACAAGACTATTATACTGCCTTTAAACAATTGGAGATGCCCGGTGATTTTGGAAAAAATGCAAAAAACATAATGAATGCGGCCAAACAAAAGCTTCTCTTCTATGGTTTGTCCAACACTCAAATTGAGAATATAAAAAGCAACAAAGATGTTTCGCCCTATACCACATTTTACAGCACTGTCGGTGGTACAATTTCTGAAATAACTGCCGTTGAAGGGAGTTATGTCATGGAAGGAACTCCAATAATTAAAGTAACCGATTTAAGTAAACTTTGGCTCGAAACACAAGTAAATATCAACTATTTCAATAGTCTTAAAATAGGTCAAAATGCTACCATAACTTTTGCCGATTTTCCCGATAAATCTATAAGTGCTAAAGTCTCATTTATCAATCCCGAAATAAACCCGGAAACCCGTTTACTATTGATTCGATTTGAAGTCCCAAATCAAAATCTAATCTTAAAACCGGGAATGCAGGCCATTGCAAAATTGATGATTTCCGGCGGTAAAGGAATCTACATTCCTACCGATGCAGTAATTAGAGAAGAAAACGCATCCTACATCTGGGTAGAAAAAAAACCGGGAGTTTATGAAAATCTAATGGTAGAAACAGGAATTGAAACCAATGGACTGATAGAAATCAAAACAAAAATTGCCAATGGTCAAAAAGTAGTGATAACAGGAGCCTATGCCATCAATAGCGAATATAAATTCCGCAAAGGCAGCGACCCGATGGAAGGCATGAAAATGTAATTTAAACAGTAAGGATGAACAATTTTAATCAAATAATACAGCAATACAAAAACGATTCAGAAAGTGTTTATAATACTTGGTTTGTGGATAATGACCAACGGTTAAAAGCGTTCAGAACTATCCGTCGAGGCATTATTCAGGTTGTTGAAGATATAAAAAACAAATCATTTCCAAATGATTTTAAAAACAGCAGCTTAGAATTTGTGCTCAATTGTATTGCCGAGCAAAAACAGGTATTTGTAGGGGTTTCACATCCTTTTTATTGGAAACCAAAACTCCGAATTCCTGATATCTATGAAAATCAAACCAATAAAATTGCTTTTGGCCAATTCTTAGAAAATTGCATTAATGCAAAAAACGAAGAACAGGTGCTTAGGGAAATTGTAAAACTCGACGAACTTAAAATTAAGGGACTTGGTCCGGCCGTTGCCAGTATTTTGTATTTCTTGCACCCAACCTGGTTTCCGCCTTTCAACACGGCAATTGTAAACGGTTTTAATTTCTTGTTCAAGGACAAAAAAAAACTCGGAAGCTGGAGTGAATACTTAAAAATTAGAGAGACATTACTGGAAACAAATTCCAAATTCAAATCGGAACTGTCCAATGATTTAGGTGCAATCGCAGGCTTGTGTTTTGAAATTGGCACTCAAAAAATGCTCATAGGAAATGATGACTATTTGAGTGAAGAAGAGCGTTATAAATTTGAAAAAAACATAGTAAAACGCCAAAAAGAAATTATAGAAGAAAAAAAGGAAGATAATCTGCATAGTGAGATGCAATACCATTTATTGAAAATTGGAGCGTCATTAGGATTCGATGTTACCCCGGCAAGTAATGATAAAAGCAAAGCCTTCAATGGTCAAAGTTTTTCTTTTATGGCTATAAATAAATTTCCTGAATTGCCCTGTGATAAAGACACGCAAAACACCATTAAACTCATAGATGTATTATGGTTTGAAAAAGGAACAAACAATATTATTGGGGCATTTGAAGTTGAAAAAAGCACCAGTATTTACTCAGGTATTTTACGCCTTTCCGACCTTTATTTCAGTATTTCTGATGGTGATGAAGTTTTTTATATCATAATCCCTGACAATCGCGAAAAAGATGTTATTCAACAACTTAACAGACCTGTTATAAAAAATTCAAAAATGAATATTAAGTACATCCTTTTTTCAGAATTAAGGGCCAATTGTGATGCAATTTGCAAATTCGGCTCAGACCATTCAATAATGGATAAAATCGCTAAATCAATTTAAACATTATCATATGAAACTGTACATTAAAAATATGGTATGCAGCCGCTGCAGGATGGTAGTGAAGTCTGTATTTGAAAATATGGGCGTCAATCCTGTATCAGTTGAATTGGGTGAAGTTGAATTAAAGAATGACATTCCCGAAAATCAAAAAAACGAATTATTAAAAAATCTTCGTGCAATTGGTTTTGATTTAATTGATGATAGGAAAAGTAAAACGATTGATAAGATTAAAACACTGATCATTGATTTGGTTCAGAATAAAAACAATGACTTAAAAAGTAACTTATCCCACTATCTTTCACAAGAACTCCATCAAGACTATAATACCCTGAGCAATCTCTTTTCCGAAGTCGAGAATACTACTATTGAGAAGTATTTCATCAACCAGAAAATTGAAAAAGTGAAAGAGTTAATTATTTACGATGAATTCTCATTAAGCGAGATTGCATATACCCTAAACTACAGTACCGTTTCGCATTTGAGTAATCAGTTCAAAAAAGTAACCGGCTTTTCACCCACCTATTTCAAGAATATAAAAACCATTAAGAGAAAACAAATAGAAGATTTATAAATTTTGCATATCAAACCCAAAATTTTGCAAATGCAAATAACTGTTATGATAGAAATTTGTATTAAAATTAGATAAAAGATGATACATACTTACAGCATTACCGGTATGACTTGCGATGGTTGTCGCTCTAAAGTCGAAAAAGCATTGAATACTATTGAGGGTATTGAGGCAAAAGTTTCATTAAATCCACCCATAGCCACCATAACTATGCAGAAGCACATTCCAACTACACAGTTGCAGGAAGCACTAACTGCCGTTGGAAAATACACCATAGAAATGAGCAACGGTAAAATGAAGGAGCATTCTACAGCAAACGATAATTCTGCAAAATCATGCTGTTCCATGCATTCCCATGATGATAAAAAAGAAACTGTTATACCAGCCAATGCACAAGGAAAATACTATTGTCCAATGCATTGTGAAGGCGAAAAAGTATATGACAAGGCAGGTGACTGTCCTGTGTGTGGAATGGATTTGGTAAAAGCACCGGAACTAACTGCAAGCAAAACATTATATACATGTCCCATGCATCCCGAAATTATTCAGGAAACTCCAGGCTCATGTCCGATATGCGGAATGGATTTAGTACCAATGGAACCTAGTGATACCGAAGACCAAAAAACATATACAGATTTGGTCAGGAAAATGAAAATTGCGGTCGTGTTTACTGTTCCCATTTTCGCAATTGCCATGGTAGAAATGGCGCACAACAATCCTTTACTGCAACTAATGGATGCCTCAAAATGGAATTGGGTACAGCTTATTTTATCTCTTCCTGTTGTTTTTTATGCCTGCTGGATATTTTTTGTCCGCGCTTGGAAATCAATAATTACCTGGAATTTGAATATGTTCACCCTTATCGGAATTGGTACAGGAGTGGCATTTTTATTTAGTTTGGTCGGAATGTTTTTTCCTGATATTTTCCCAAGTGAATTCAAAACGGAACACGGAACAGTACTATTATACTTTGAAGCGACAACAGTTATTCTCACTTTAGTTTTATTAGGACAACTACTCGAAGCCAGAGCGCATAGTCAAACCAGTGGCGCGATAAAGGAACTATTAAAACTCGCACCAACCGAAGCCACATTGGTAATTGATGGTGGCGATAAAGTAATATCAATCCACGACATCAAAAAAGGCGATTTATTACGGGTAAAGCCCGGAGACAAAATTCCTGTAGATGGAAAAATAACCGATGGGGAAAGCAGTATTGATGAAGCCATGATTACAGGCGAACCAATTCCAGTTGACAAAAAGAAAGATGATAATGTAATTGCGGGAACAATAAACGGAAATAAGTCTTTTGTAATGATTGCCGAAAAAGTAGGTTCAGAAACTTTGCTTTCTCAAATCGTGCAAATGGTTAATGATGCTTCTCGTTCAAGAGCACCTATTCAGAAATTAGCCGATAGTATCGCAAAATACTTTGTGCCAATTGTTGTGATTATCTCAATAATTACCTTTTTCATTTGGGCAAAGTTTGGTCCCGAACCGG
>ERZ795062.2174-NODE-2174-length-13084-cov-4.731829_pt1 | contig 13084 bp, 14 predicted proteins | sample MGYA00375146_ERZ795062 | MGnify/ENA primary metagenome ERZ795062 (study PRJEB30191, sample SAMN05720281) | activated sludge metagenome | isolation source: Anaerobic digester | place: USA | collected 2015-07-16 ... | reverse complement strand
CATTAAACGACAGAACAATATAATGGCCAATTGTTTTAAACCTGGTTATACCTGTACCGGGCAGAAAGCAAGCGGGAAAGGTTTTCAGGACAAAGATCCAGGAGAGGACAGCCCCAGTTGCCACAGAATAGCACAAGAGGATCCAGCCAGGTTTGATCCGGATTTTTGTATAAAAAACTATACCCAACAGGATTGATACAGCCTGCAAATACCGGGCAACCAACCAAAGTTGCACAGAAAGGTTTAGACCACCGGAGAAAAAGGCCATATCCTGAGCAGTCAAGATATGCAAGAGATCAATGGTACCAACAAACAAAAATGCTATTTCGATGTACAAAAGGTGGTTATTTCTGTAGTAATCCTTGGCGTTCCAGGCAATTGTAAAAATGGCAAAGGCAGCAAAAACACAGAGCAATTCCACCATGACATGAAAAAGGCTTCCCCTGTAAGCTGCCACCGCCTGTAATCCCGCCAACAACAACAGAAAACCGATGATATTTGTCAAACCACCTTTTGAGGGTTCCATCTTCTCCCTCCTTTTCTTCAGCTTCCGGTGGATCAACCGTATATATCATAACATATAATGGTTAAATATTCCTTATTTAATTTTTCAATTTTGTTTCTTTTTATTGTCAACAAGATCCTAGCCCATTATAAACAAAGGATCGTTGGCGTACTACCAACGATCCTTTCGTCAAATTAAGGAAAATCTCCCTTTCCTGTCGTGTCTTGACAGGCGAAATCGCCTCCGTATCTCCCAAACAGCAACGACGAAACCACCGCAGTGAGGGGAATTACCGCCACCATGCCTATACTTCCAGCGAAGGCGCGGACAATCTCCGAGGCCACCATGTCCAAGTTGATAATCTTGAGGATTGACTCACGATAGGCCATAAAAACAAGGATTAGTTGAAGAGAACTGCCAGTATAAGCCAAAATCAGCGTATTAGCCATAGTTCCTAAGATATCTCGCCCCACATTTAATCCTGACCGGATTAATTCCCCCACGGTAAGCTGGGGATTTACACATTTTAACTCGTAAACCGCCGAGGCAATGGACATACTGACATCCATCGCTGCCCCCAGGGCCCCGATGATAATGCCGGCAAACAATAATCCTTGAATGTCCAAATTAGCTTTTTGGGGAATATATAGGAGCATAGCCGCTTCTTCGTTGCCAAACCCCGTGAGATGAGCTAATTTCCCCACGGATAATGCCAATAGACCCGCCACCAGCACACCGCAGAGGGTCCCACAGATTGCCGCTAGGCTTTTCAAGGAGAACCCACCCACTACCACCATTGTCACGGCGGTTGCCAAGACGGACACCAGGACCGTCACTAACAGCGGGTTATACCCATGTAAAAACCCGGGAAGAAGTACACCCCAAACCAGAACCAGAGTTAAAAAGAGGGCAGCCATGGTTTTCAGACCTTGGCGCCAGCCAATGGCCAACAAAAGTACAATAAAGAGCAAAACCAAGGCGTAAATATATGGCTGCCGCAGGTAATCGGAGATAAACACATCTCTGATTTCTCCGTCTGTCACATCTATGTACAGAACAACCGCATCCCCTTGCTTGACGCGGATATCAAACACAGGATTGTTGGACTGTTCATTGGTGACAATCCACTTTTTCCCTTTGAATTTTCCAGAGGTGATCCCAACCTCAACGACTTGTTGCAAAACGGGTTCGCCAAATATCTCCGAACTAACCTTCTCTTCGGAGAGCACCCGAAGTACCCGGCCCCTTGCCAAAAGATGCTCACCCGCACCTATCCCTTCGGCTGTCTCTGGCTCCGGAAAGTATTCATCCCCTTCGCTTTGGACAACCGGCGCTAACAGTAGAAATAACAAGGTAAATACAGCAAAGAGCCGCCACCTACCTGTTGCACGCCCCATTACGCTCCCCCTTCCCAAAGCTTCTCCCGCTTACACCTCAACGCCAAGCACAGTTCGGACCAGATACCCAATGACAAAGGATAAAGCGGACACACCCAGGCTGATCCCGGACATCTCTAAAAAACGTTTGCGGAAGGACATGTTCTTGGCCACAGAGATATAGAAATTAAAACCGCAGATGATCAGGATAGCGCAGCATAATGTGGCAAACAGGCTAACAATATAGGATTTAAATATAAAATAGGGTAATATAAGCAGAATTACAGTGATAATATAGGCCACTCCCGTGTAGAGAGAGGATTTCAGCGCTTTTTTCCCCGCTTCTCCTTCAGATTTTGTTGACAGGTATTCGGAAGCTGCCATGGAAAAAGAAGCGGCAATCCCGGTGATGAGACCAGCCATTGCGATTAACCTGGTCTTTTGCAAAGCAAAGGATAATCCAGCCAAAGTCCCGGTGAGCTCCACCAGGGCATCGTTTAACCCTAGCACCATTGAACCCACGTAGTTGAGGCGCTCCTCTTCAATTAACCCAATTAATTCCTGCTCGTGGGCCTCTTCTTCCCTGGCGATCTCCTCTGCTTGGGGCACGGACACCGCAATGGCCTCATAATTGGTCTTGGCATGCTCCTCTCCCTTCTCCATTAGCTTGATCCCGAAGGTCAATCCAAGCAGCCTAGCAATCCATTTATATTTAAAGACCTTCCAGCGGTCGGGCAAGACTTCCTGCCCGGTTTGTTGTTGCCAAAAATGATAGTGCCGCAGTTCGTCCTTGGCAATCTCCTGAAGAACCCGGCGGTTGTTCTCATCTTTGGTGCTTGCGGCAAGATCCGAATAGATGTGGTATTCTGTAATCTCACTCTTTTGCACCCGCAAAATCTTGTTTAGCATGTCATGATTGAGATTTGTCACCTTTATTCTCCCCCTTTTCCCAACCAAACCTTGTTATCCCTTCATTATTTCGTGACCTGCGAGAAGTTTCCTTTAACTTGATAAACACGGTTATAAACAAACCGCTGACTAGCCGTTTGACGGTCCATGATGCGGTAACTAATTGGTACCGGGCAGAAAAAAAGCCTGCCATGATCGGCAAGCCCTTTTCTTTTTTCACTTCGCTTTCATTCCGCCGCTTGACCCGCCAACCGCTTTGCCAGTTTTACTGCGCCATAGGCATCGGGGGCGTAGCCGTCAGCCCCGATCTCCTCGGCATACTGTTGGTTAACCACGGCGCCGCCGATCATAAACTTGCAGTCCAACCCCTCCGCCTTGGCCTGCCGGATTACTTCTTTCATCTCCGCCATGGTGGTGGTCATCAGTGCCGAAAGCCCAATAATCTGGGCACCTGTTTCTTTCGCCTTATCAATGATGTCTTGGGCGGGCACGTCTTTGCCCAAATCATGCACTTCAAAGTTGTAGTTGCGTAGCATTAGGGCGACAATATTCTTTCCGATGTCATGGATATCGCCTTTCACGGTGGCCAGGACTACTTTAACCCGGGCCTTGTCCTTCCCACCACCATTATTAGCATTAACCAGTTTCGGCTCCAAAAACGTAAAGGCGCTCTTCATCGTTTCCGCGCTCTGAATCAACTGGGGCAAGTAATACTCCTTCCGGTCAAAGCGTCGGCCCACTTCATTGATGGCGGGTATCAGCACCTCATCAACAATGGCTCCAGCCTCGGCTCCCTCTTGCAGAGCGGTCTCCAGCAAATCCCGGATGATCTCCCGGTCACCCTTGAGGACCGCGTCATAAATACGCTGTTCGACGGTTTTGCCCGGCGCCGCCTTCTCTTGGTTTGCCCTCTCCTCTTTAACTTGGCTGAAACGGTGGATATATCCTTGGCTATTGGGGTCTTTTTGGGTCAAAACATCAAGGGCGGCCTTCAGATCCATGATCATCTCCCCCGCCGGGTTGGCAATGGCCATGGTTAAACCCCGGTCAACAGCCATGGCGAGAAAAGCCCCATTAATCCAACTGCGCTCAGGTAGGCCAAAGGAGACATTGGACAGGCCGATGATGGTGCCACAGCCCAACTCCCGGCTGCACCATTCGATCACCTTCAAAGTTTCCATGGCCGCTTTCTGGTCGGCGGAAACGGTCATGACCAGTCCGTCGACAATGATATCCCATTTCTGATAACCAAAGGCCTGGGCCCGGGCAAAAACCTCCCCGACCAGTCGGCAACGCTCCTCCGCCGTCGCCGGCACCCCGGCGTCGGATAAGGGCAAGAGGATAAACATGGCGCCATACCTTGCCGCCACCGGCAGCAATCTCTCGAGTTTGTGCCGCTCCGCAGAAATGGAATTGAGCAGGGCCCGGCCGGGATAAATCCGTAAGGCCGCTTCGATCACCTCGGGTGTAGAGGAATCAATGCACAAGGGAGCCTCCACAAGCTGGGACAGCAACTCGACCGCCTTGACCATGGTGGCCTGTTCATCAATCCCCGGCATCCCCACATTGACATCAAGCACTGCCGCCCCCTGCTCCGCCTGCTCCACGGCAAACCGACGAACCTCGGAGAATCTGCCCTCCCGGAGTTCTGCCTGCAGTTGCTTCTTTCCGGTGGGATTGATCCTCTCCCCACAATGGTCAAGGGTTGGTCAAATCCAAGAAACACCGTCTTCCTGGCGGAGGTCAGAGCACCGATTTCAGGTCCCCCAATCACGGGCGGCCGCATCCCCCGGATGTTTTGGACAATGGTTTGGATATAGACCGGCGATGTCCCGCAGCAGCCGCCGATGATCCCCACACCCTGCTCGATTAAGGGGCGGACATACCGCCCAAACTCCTCCGGTGGCAGATCAAAGACGGTCTTTCCATCCACCAAACGGGGTAAGCCCGCGTTAGGCTTGGCCACCAACGGCACTTTGGCGTAGGGTTTCATTGCCGCAATAAACTCCGCCATTTTCTCCGGCCCCGTCGAACAGTTACAGCCCACCGCATCCGCGCCTAGGCTTTGCAGGGTAATCAAGGCGGTCACTGGATCCGTTCCGGTTAAGGTCCGCCCGTCCTCATTAAAGGTCATGGTGACAATAACCGGCAGATCGCAGCTTTCCTTCACTGCCAATAACGCCGCCCGGGCCTCTTGGATATCCATCATTGTCTCAATGACAAACAGATCCACACCCCCGGCCAGCAAGCCACGGACTTGCTCCTTAAAGACCTCCACCGCTTCCTCAAAGGGAAGATCGCCAAAGGGTTGGACAAACCGGCCTGTGGAGGAGAGATCCCCAATCACCAAACCGGCCGGGCCCAGCGCTTGCCGGGACAACTCCGCCAGCCGCCGGTTCATGTCGACAACACGATCTTGTAAACCATACTCACCCAACTTGAGGCGATTGGCTCCGAAAGTACAAGTATAGACCGCTGCCGAACCGGCCTTTTGGTATTCCCGTTGCAGTTCCACGATGGCCATTGGGTGCTCCAGCACCCACTGCTCCGGACAAACACCCGCCGGCATCCCCCGTTTGGTCAGTTCCGTGCCAAAGGCGCCGTCTAAAACCAATATTTTCTCTTTGACAAGCTGAAGAAACTCCTTTTTATTCATATATCTCAACCCCTTCAACCCCCGCAATGGCCAAAACGGATTTCTCTGGGATCAGCATACATTTCTCCGTTAACTTCAGGCCAAGCCGCTCCAATTTAAGCAGGTCATAGATCAGGCGTTGGTTAGCCAAGGGTAGATCGCCATAACCCGGGCTGAACCTTTGTTCAGTAAGTTTCTTTCCTTCTTTGCGCAGCATTTTATTAATAAAATCCATCAACCAGTCCAGCCCGGCATCGGCGGTCTCCGAAGCAACTGCATCCAAGATAACACCCAAAGCAGCATCGCCATGGGTCACCTCCTGGGCAATGCGCTCGACAATGGCCGGTCCCACCGTCGCGGCCATCAGGATCACCTCATCGGAGTAGCTGAGCAACCGGGCCAGGCTCCTGCTGGTAAAGGTCACATCCGGCGCCAAGCAAACCTCAGTCTCATTACGTTCAACAACCTTGAACCGCCCAAAGGCGCCCCGTGTTTCGCATAGCAGTAACCCCTCCCGGATCCCCTTGTCCAACTTTTGTCGCTGGTCCAGATCAAAAACCGTCGCATGCTTCCTGTACCCCAGCCGGGCAAGGATCATCGCCCTGGGAGGAACAGCCGGTATGTGCGTGAGGAATTGGATCTGCCCCTTGTCGTTCATTGGTCACCATCCAAGCCTTAAATTCTTTGAACAATATGTTATCACATATTTTACAGAAGCACTATAAAAACCTCCCTCATTAATCTTTAATTTTCTCCCAACTTTTCCTGCCCATCCCCCTGACCGGCCGATCCGTGGTACTGCAGCACAATCCGGTCCATCCCAGCCAAGGGACGATATGCCCGGTCACGGGCCCTGGTAGGTAACTCCCCTCCGGCCCTGGTCATTGCGGTATTCGGAATTAGCCGGAGTCAACTGGAGTTATCAACATTACCCACAAATTATCCACAGGCAAAATTCACAGCTGTGACTAACCGGGCCGAAGCCATGCCATGATTGGCCTTCAAAATATCCGGAGAGGGACCAGTAATCCCTCTCCTCTTTAACGGTATTAATTATGCCGGTACTAAATGTATTAGGTCCCCTATCAGGCCCCGGACAAAATCCGGACATCCTCCAAACACAGGTGAAGTCCGCATTTTTTTGCCAGTATCATATTGACCAAAGCTGTATGGTTGAGGTTCATCATACAAAAGCCCGGCAGGAAGGTCACACGGCTGCCCAGGACCGGCTCCTTCCGGATCTCCTTGGCAATCCCCTCAAAGCCGATCATATGGTAAGCCTGCACCTCAATGACCTTTGCTTCTCTGGCGTACTGCGGTCCCACCACCCAGGTCGTCAGCAAACCGGTGGTCTGGTCCGCCGTAATCACTTGCAAAACATGGGGAATAGGGCAACCGGCCCCCATGGGCCGCCCAACCACATAATCACCGGATTTAATCTGAAGCTTCTCCACCAGATCACCGCGAAACGGCAACACAATCTTGCGGGCGGAGAGCTCCCCCGGCAAAGGGGTTAACACAAAGTCGTAGGGATGACCCAAGATGTCGTGGCCACTATAATTTGCCGCCCTATTTACAGTTTCGACGGCCTCTTTCTTTTGGGCAAGATCCAACTGATAATAGGGGCACGCCGCCGGCTCCTTTTGCCCAGCCGCCCACCGGCGAAGCAAGTCGGAGCAGGAGGTCTCCCCGCACAAGCCGCAGTTCTTCCCCGGCGGTTGCCACTTTTTTGCGCTTAATTCCACTTCATTCACCTCGGTATAAACATTCCGCCAGCGGGCCGTCGAGCCTTTGCAGGATGCCGAAGTGGTTCTTCCAGCCCACCTCTTTTTTCCCCACACAGATGGTACAGGTGCCCAAGGGGGGATTGCCCTTAAGCAGCAAACCCTCCTCCTCAACCTCATCGGAGAGGCGGATGAGCTGATATAACCGTTGCAACGACGAACCCTGGAGGGCATTGGTTTCAATCAGTACCACCGAGGGGTGAACCTCCCGGATCTTCTGCACCAGCACCTCCCTCTCGGCTTGGCTGACCAGATCAATTTTGGTCACCACGGCAATATCAGCCAGGCTGACCATTGCCCCCATCTTTTCCGGCGTATGAATCCCGGAGATGGAGCTTAAGACAACAATGCCAAGCCCTTGATTAAGGTAGGGGGAGCAACGGAGACAGAGCCCGGCGCTCTCTACAATAAACAGATCGGCCCCGCCGGCCTTCGCCCAAGCTACCGCATCCCCCAACACCATAACCCCCGCATGATCCGGGCATAAATCCCCTGAATAAACCTTCCGGGTGAGGATCCCGAATTCATTTGCCAGTTCAATGTCTTCATAGGCTTTAACCACATCGATCTTCAAGAAAGCAATTTTTGCTTCGCTGACAAAATGACGGACAATCTGTTTGACCAGCGCCGTTTTCCCTGCTGACGGCGGTCCGGCGATGACAAGTAACTTCACTGTCTTTCCCTGCCTTTCTTCTTGTTTAAGCCGGATCGGCAATGGCCAGTTTACCGGCGATGACCCGGCCCGCGCGCAGGGCCTCCCGGATCTCGCTGATCTTTTTATCCAGTTCAATAAGGCTTTGCGCTGCCAATACTTCTCCTTCCTCCTGCTGCAGGATCTTTTTTACCGCACCGTTCTCCATGATAATTCGTTTCCTAGTATGCAGGGCAATAACCGGATCGTGGGTGACAAAGATGATAATTTTACCAGAACCTTGAATGATTTCCATCACCTCTTGTTTAAAGATGCCGGCATTTTCAATTTCATCCAGCAAAATGATGGGAGCGGCACCAATCAGAATGGCGTCAGCGATCAACAAGGACCGGGTCTGGCCACCGGAGAGCACCGTCACCTTAAGGCCATCGTGGATCTTTTCCCCAGTGAACTGGTTGGCCAGCCGGACGGTTTCCTCCAGGACCTTCTTCTCTGTAATTCCCCTAGCCCGGGCATGAATGGCCAGGAATTCCCCAACGGAAACATCCGCAAAACATTTGGTGTTCTGCGTGATCATGGCGATGGGTTTTGCCGCCGGATTATACCGAATTACATCATCCGGCGGTTCGTTATTGACCAGCACCCAGCGGCGGGTAGCAGTGTCGCCCTGGGCCAAAAGCTCAATATCAGTGATTAATGCCGTTTTTCCGCTGCCGGTCGGCCCCACAATCGACACGGTCTCCCCGGGCAAAAGAAGGATCTCCTTAAAATTCTCCCGCTGCCCATTACGGTCAAAGCCCGGGAGAATCGTTAAGCTTCGCAGCACCAGTATCAACTCCTCCAGAAAAATCTTGTACAATGTATGCAGGACTTTAAAGCACTGTCCCCTCATTTTTCTTCCCCTTGGCAATTTATCGGTTGTATAATATAATTAATATTATAGCGTTAATCTTTTTTATTTTCTTTATAATTGTCGCTTGTGTAAGCCGGGGTGCCAAACCATGGACAGACTTAGAGCCTTTCTTTTCATCTTAATAACCCTAATCATCGCCCAACCTCTCCACGCCAAGGGAAATCCGCGGATTAACGCCCAGGCAGCGGTCCTCATGGACGCCGGGTCGGGGAAGGTGCTTTATGCCAAAAATGCCTTTTATGCCATGTTTCCTGCCAGTACTACAAAGATCATGACTGCTGTACTTGCTCTGGAACTTGGTAAATTGAATGCCAAAGTACCCATTAGCATCCATGCCGCCACACGAGAAGGAACGGCCATGAACATTTCTCCCGGGGAGACCTGGACTTTACAGCAACTGCTCTATGGTTTGCTCCTGTCTTCCGGCAATGATGCCGCAGCAGCCATCGGTGAATATATCTCGGGTTCAGAAACCAGATTTGCCCACTTAATGACAGAGAAGGCCTGGCTCTTGGGGATGGGGACAACCCAGTTTAAAAACGCCAGCGGCCTTCCCCACGAGGGACACTACACCACTGCTTACGACCTGGCCCTGCTCACGCGCTACGCCATGAAGAAGCCGCTTTTCCGCAAAATTGTCAAGACAAAGGAGATCACCCTAAACGGGCCCGGCGGCGAAGTGACCCTGTGCAACCACAACAAGCTACTCTGGCGTTACCCATACGCCACGGGAGTCAAAACCGGCTATACAACAGCAGCCGGCGGTTGTCTGGTAGCGACAGCCCAGAAAAACAACGTAACCCTGATCGCTGTAGTTATGAAAACCGGTACGATTTACGATGATGTCCAGCAGTTGTTGGAGTATGGTTTCACCCAAACCCGTTAACCGGCAACCTTCCCTTATTCCTCTTACCCTTGGACCATGGGCAAACTACCATAAAATCCATTCCCTGTTGGCCTTTGGCAGAACATTAACAAGTTGTCCACAGAAGTTATCCACATCTGTTGATAACCTAAAAATGCCCATAGACGCATTCCGTCCCCGGAAAGGCTGGCATATTATTGAGAACAGAGATCCCCCTTTACAACCGTCAGACATCAGGGCAAGCGGAGGTGACGATAATGGGTTTCCCCTTTAGTAACTTTGGCGGCTCGGGCATCATCTTCCTTATTTTCTTCTTTATCATCTTCTGCTGCTTATGCGGCGGCTTTAAGTTCTAAACCGGATATTGACAGAACCGGAACGTCACATTACCGTTGGCTTGATAGGGTTACTCCCTATCTTTTTTTGGCCTTGTTCATATAGTATTAATATCGACCCTGTTCCGGCCAGCCATAGATCCTGCCGGGGCCTAGTCGCTCCTACTACACACAAACCGGCCGGCCGATCCGGTCCAAAGGACCCAATAATTCCACGCTAAAGTAAGGTGAGCAACCATGACCAATCAAGAGATCCATGACTGGGCAGAGAAGATCTATGCCCGGGTAAAAGGCGTCCCCGGCGTTGACCGGGAATTAATCATCAAATGCCTGACCGGTATCGCCCTGCTCAAAGACAAAGAAGTCGAAGAAAAACTCCGCCGGCTCCTGCGCTTTGTTTAAACAGCCGAGCGCAAGGAATCCGGCGGATCTTTTCCTTTTTTTGCAGAACCGGATCAAGGGTAAGGCCGGCAATGGGCTTGAGCGGGTCATGATATTGGTTGAAATGCCCGATATAACATTTTCTTGGCCTAGTCCGACCTTGTTCAGACAATCATATAATACCAATACAAGGCGGTAAGTCCTTGAAACTCCGCCGGCTTAAAGGAGGAAACGCAATGTCGGATCTGAAAACCATGATCGGCCGGTTCTTCAATAACAACTGCGCCTTCTGTCTCTTTTTGATTCTTGTCCTGTTGGTGCTGTGCTGCGGATAATCGGCACAGATCCCGCCGCCCGTACCCGGCAGCGCACGCCCGAACCATTTTACCCAGAAAAAATGCCCGGCTATCGCCGGGCATTTTCACTTGCTGATTTTTTATATGAAAAATGCACTTAGCGCCATAAACAAAACAGCAAGGGAGGCGGCGCCGGCCCAAACCTGCTCAACTGCAGCCTCTTTCCCATCTCCCTCATTTTCTTGGAAGATACCCGCCAAACCGATGGCCCCTGCTCCCTGCTGATTCCGCTCCAGGTTGAGACTGCGCGCATTATCCATCAGGAGCTTTTTAATCTCATCCGGCTGCAATGTAGGCCATTTTTCACAAATTTGCAGCACAGCACCGGTAACCAGTGCCGTTGCCATGGAGGTCCCGGTCAGCCCATAATACCCACGGCGATTTTTCAAAGAAATAATCCCGGTTTCCGGCGCCAGTAGATCCGGCTTTGCCTGCCCGTCAATTGTCGGCCCCCGGCTGGAAGAAACAGCAAGCCGATCATCTTCGAGGGCCACGGAGTTTTGATCATCCAAGTTGCCCACAGTAATAATCGGCGGGTGGATACCCGGTGTATTGATGGTTCCCGGTTCAGGTCCGTCATTGCCGGCAGCAGCACAGACCGTAATGCCACGGTTCCAGGCTGCCGCCACCGCCCGGCAGAGGGGATCAAACCGGTAGGACGCTTCGGCGGGTGCGCCCAAGGAGAGATTCAGCGCCCTAATCCCATATTCAGCTTGGTGTTCAAGACACCACTCGATAGCAGCAATGATATCCGAGATCCGGCCCATCCCGTTTGCGTCCAAAGCTTTGACGGCCACAAGCTTTGCTTCGGGGGCCATTCCCCGGAAACGCCCCCGGGATAAGGTCCCGTTGCCGGCAATGATCCCCGCCACATGGGTCCCATGGCCATTATCATCATAGGGCTCCTCCCGGCTATTTACCAGATCATGCCAACCGATAATCCTGTTTTCCGGTCTTGTCAAGTCCGGATGGGGAGCAACGCCAGTATCAATAACTGCTGCAACCATATCCTTCCCGGTAATACCCTGTTCTTGGGCCAGCGCACCACCTGACGTCCTAACCGCCACGTCAAGCATCGTTCGCACGGTGGCATCGTGCCAAATGCGACGGACATAACTGGAGGCGGCCAATCGCTCCAGGGCAGCAAAGGGCAGTTCCACCGCAACGGCCGGGATCAGTTGGGTTCTGCGGCAGATCCGGCCCTGGCTGGCGTCGACCCAACCCGCCACCCGATCATACCGGCCCCCCGCCAATTCGATAATGGCCCGGCATGGGGCATCCGGGTGATCAAGATATTCCCGGCTTTGAAAAACCGGGGATATCTTGGCATAAATCCGACGGTACAAACGTTCTCACCTCCGTTTATGTGATGGATTATTATACTGCCAAAACCAGCGGATTGTTTACATAATCAAAGCACAATTGCTGATCCCCGGTCAAAACAGGCACTACACACAAAAAAGCCCGGGTTATCCCGGGCAGAGCCAGTTATAGCCTACTAATGTCGGTAAAAATTCTCACCCGCAACATAAGACCAGCAACACCAGGATGAGAAAAAGGCAAAAGGGGTTATAACGACTCCTGAATGCTGCATCCACAGTGTTCTTAGGTGTATCACGGGTGGATCCCGGATAGTTTAAATACAGTCCCATCCCCTCCACCCTCCTTTACTACATCGACTGGCAATGAGGAGAAAGCCCGGGCCTGCCGGGCTTTTTGTTTTTTAGAAGGCACCGCAGCAAAGGACCAACAGGACCAGGATGAGGAAGCAACAAAAGGCCAAATTGCCGCCAAAGATTCCGTCAAATAAACCCTTCACGTTGTCCGCCATTCTCTTAACACTCCTTTTATGGATTTGCCCTGTTTAGCAAGGGCCCCGGGGTTAGCTCGCAATACATTATATAACCTTCTTTCTCCCCATGTACCCGGGCAAATGAAATAAACCGTTAGCTTAAAGGCCCAATTTGTGTTGGTCGACAGCGCTTTTGACAGAATTTTAATGCCCCATGCCTAAGATGGATACAGAGAAAAACAAGGATCGTCCCTGCGCTGTATGATGGAAAAAGAACAGAGCAGGACAGAGAAGGAAGGGGGATGAGCATGGAGCAGCTGGCTCTGAAACCCATCATCCGGAAATACCTTGGGATTCCCTACCGCCATGGGGGCCGGGATCTTAACGGGTTGGACTGTTTAGGCTTGATCCATCTGTTTTATCGGGATTGCGGGATCACCGTCCCCGACGGTGACGGTAAAGCCTACGACACCCAATGGGTTTTGGACGACCCCGAACGGTACCTGCGCGGGCTGCAACAAGTCGGTCGCGAAGTCCCTCTCTATGACCTAAAACCCTTGGACCTCGTCTATTTCCGGTTG
>ERZ795062.2173-NODE-2173-length-13086-cov-5.456910_pt1 | contig 13086 bp, 13 predicted proteins | sample MGYA00375146_ERZ795062 | MGnify/ENA primary metagenome ERZ795062 (study PRJEB30191, sample SAMN05720281) | activated sludge metagenome | isolation source: Anaerobic digester | place: USA | collected 2015-07-16 ... | reverse complement strand
TTGCGATTCCGCAACTGCTCCTTCACGCGGGCCCCACGCTTCTCCAGCACGGGACGAAGCAAGCGGCGCAGGGGCGGTGCTACATAGCCCAGCGTGGCCAGCTTGCCGGAGGCGAACGGCAGGTCGATCTCGGCCACCTCGCTCTCGATCGCCCGCAACACCGCCTGCGCGCACTGCTCCACCGTGCTCATCGGCTGGCTGAAGGTCATCGGTGTCACGTTGTCGAGGTCGGTCTCGAGAAAGCCGGAGTCCACTGGACCCGGGTTGATGCTGGCGATCCGGATTTGGCGGGCAGCGAGGTCCTCGGCAGCCGCCATCGCCCAGAACCGCAAGCCCGCTTTGCTCCCCGAGTAGGTCGCTGCCCCGGGCACCGGCAGTTTCCCAGCCAGGCTGGCCACGTTCACCACCACCGAGCCGGGTGGCATGAAGTCTGCCGCGATCCGGGTCAGGGCAATCGGCGCTGCGGTGTTGACGGTAATCATCTCGGCCAATTGCTCGGGCGTGTGACGCAGCATCGATCCCCGGTGATGCACGCCGGCGTTATTGACCAGAACGTCCAGGGTGCCGAAGTGCTCGACGGCCTCTTGCACGAGACCGGGCAAGGAAGCGAGGTCCGAGACGTCGCAGGGCCGCGCCCACGCCCCATCCCCGAGCTCGTCGGCCAACGCCTGCAGTGCATCGGCAGAGCGTGCGACCAGCACCACTCGGTATCCGTGGGAATGCAGCAACCGCGCAGTCGCAGCACCGATTCCGGATGAGGCTCCGGTGATCAGCGCAACCCGGCTCACATCCGCTCCGGCGCCGTCACCCCGCACAGATCCAGGCCGTTGGCGATGACCTGACGGGATGCCGCACACAGCCACAACCGCGCGACGTGCAGCCCGGACAACTCCTCGTCGGACCTGGGCAGCACACGGCAGGAGTCGTAGAACTTGTGGTAGGCCGTGGCCACCTCCTCGAGGTAGCGGCAGACCCGATGCGGTTCGCGCAGTTCAGCAGCCGTGGCGATGATCCGCGGGAAGTCCGCGAGCACGCCGAGCAGCGCGCTTTCCCGTTCGTGCTCGAGCAGACCCGGGTCGAACTCAGCCGTCCGCCAGTCGATGCCCAGGTCGGCGGCGTTGCGCAGCACTGAGGCGATCCGGGCATGGGCATACTGCACGTAGTAGACCGGGTTCTCGTTCGTGCGTGAGACGAGCAGATCGAGGTCCATCATTAGCGGGGAGTCGGCCGGGTAGCGGATCAGCGTGTAGCGGGCGGCGTCGACACCCACCTCGTCCACCAGGTCTTCCAGCGTGATCATGGCGCCCGTCCGCTTCGACAGCCGGACCTCCTCGCCGCCCTTGAACATCTTTACGAGCTGCCCGATCAGGATCTCGATGTTGTAGTCCGGATCGTCACCAGCACACGCGGCAACGGCCCGCAGCCGGTTGACGTAGCCGTGGTGGTCGGCGCCGAGCAGGTACACGCAGATGTCGAAGCCGCGGGCCCGCTTGTCGACGTAATAGGCGGTGTCTGACGCGAAGTAGGTGAGTTCGCCGTCGGCCTTGATCAGCACGCGATCCTTGTCGTCGCTGAAGTCCGTGGTGCGAAGCCACACCGCACCGTCCTCTTCGAAGACGTGGCCCTGCTCGCGCAGTTTCGCCATTCCCCGGTCGACAGCACCTGACTCGTGCAGCGACCGCTCGGAGTACCAGACGTCGAAGTGGGTGCGGAAGTTGTCGAGAACGTCCTTCTGCTGCTGCAGTTGCAGGGCATAGCCGGCCTCCCGGAAGGCCACCCACCGCTGGTCTGCCGGCAGATCGAGAATGGCCGGGTCGTTGGCCACGATCCGGTCGGCAAGGTCCTTGATGTACTCCCCCTGGTAACCGCCCTCCGGCGGTTGCTCACCCACCGCACGGGCTTCCAGCGACATGCCGAACTTGTCCATCTGCACGCCGCGGTCGTTGATGTAGAACTCCCGGTCCACCTCGGCGCCGGCAGCGGCCAGCACCCGCGCCATGGCATCGCCGACCGCCGCCCAGCGGGTGTGGCCCAGGTGCAGTGGACCGGTCGGATTGGCGGAAATGAATTCAAGGTTCACAGCAGTTCCGGACAATGCGTCGATGCGCCCGTAGGCGCTCCCGGCCGCGACGATGTCGGCGGCGATGCGGCCCTGTGCGTCGGCGGCCAGGGTGATGTTGATGAAACCCGGGCCAGCGATGTCGAGCCGCGCGATGCCTTCGTTCGTCTGCAGCGCGCTCACCAGTTTCGCAGCGAGGTCGCGCGGCGGCAGGTCAGCGCGCTTGGCGCTCACGAGCGCCACGTTGGTGGCCCAATCACCGTGGTCGCGGTTCTTAGGCCGTTCCACACGCACGTCGACGTCGAGGTCGCGTGTCTCGGGCACTTCAGCCAGAGCGGCGGTTATGGCGGCAACCAGTGCGTCAGGCGTCATGCATTCAAGACTAGGGGGTGGGTGCGGGGGTATCCGTGGGTCCTGCCTTGCGGACCGCGACGCCCAGCCGCAGCGGATCGGTCCCCGCATAGGTCTGGCCCTGCGGTGGTGGGTTCTCCCCGAGCACCTCGACGCGCACTACGTTGGGTGAGGTCGGACGCCGCGCTTCGTACCGCACGTCGGTGCCACGCGGGGAGGAACTGATCATCGAGTAGCCCGTCGTGCGCAGGCCCCGGGCCAGTAGAGCTGCGTCCTGATTCACATACGCGCGGATCTCCTCCGGCAACTCGCCGTTGAACAGCGGCTTGGCATACACCCACAGGAAGGCCGTGCCGCCATCCTCGCTGCGGCACCACGGGCCGGCGTAGTACGTCGCAGCCGGCTTGTCGAGCACCGGCGGGTAGGTCTTGAGTTGCTTCCTGGTGCACAGGCCCCAGGGCTGGCCGGCGATGGTGGTGCCGGCGTCGGGCGGGCCGGTCGGGAATGCCCCGGGCAATGCCGTCGGATGTGGAGCGGGTTGGATCTGATCGCACGCGGCAAGCATCACGACGCAGATCAGGAGCCGCCACCGCACACTGCCCAAGGTACCCGCGCCCGCCAAGGAACTGCGTGACCGCCGGTTGCTAGGGTGGAATCACCCCAAGCCCCCGTAGCTCAGGGGATAGAGCAGTGGCCTCCGGAGCCATGCGCGCAGGTTCGAATCCTGCCGGGGGCACAAATGGAAAGGCCCCTGTTCGGGGGCCTTTCCATTTGTGCCATATGCAGGATTCGGGAGGAGGCCCGCAGGGCCGACGGCTCCTGCCGGGGGCTCGGCCCGCAGGGCCGAAACGGGTCCCGGTTCCTGCCGGTGGCACGGCCCCCAGGGCATACTGCGCGGCATTGTCGCGAAGTTGCCCTGGCTGTTGCGTTGTCGGCGCGACACGCCGGGTTCAGCACCAACAACGCGACAAACGATCTTGTACCCACCCCTAGACGGTCGCGAAACCGATTCGCTCTCTACCCCGAGTCCAGTGGTAGCCATCCCGGGCGTTGAAGTACATGCGCGGTCCGTCCGGGGTATCCCGGACGTCCAACGCGTAAACGTGCGTGGCCATCCAGCCGCTGCCCGTGGGGGCCAGTGCGGGCCGATCCGAGAGCACCTCCCACTTCAGCCCGTCGGCCGAGCCCAGCACCCAGATCTCCGACCCGGAATGCCTGCCGTCCCAGGTGATCGCGTTCTGAAACCCGACCCACCCGTCGGCCACGCGCATGACCTTGAGGGCCCCGGCACACAGCGACGCGGGACCGTCTCCCGGACCCAGCAATGGCTCGGGGCGCGACTCGAATGGGCCGTCTGGGCCAGGGCCTTCGGCCACGCCGATCCACGTGGGCTCGTTGAACCCGCAATCCGGCAGCAGCGTCAGACCGGCGGAGTAGTACAGCCGCCACTTGCCATCGGACAACGGAACCAGGCACGGGTTGGAGACGGCTCGACTGCGCCCGGACGCATGCCAGGGCAGGCTCGGTTCCAGCAAGCGGCTTGGCGGACCCCAAGTCTGCACATCCAAGGACGTGCGCGACTCGATCCAGGACAGCCAGGGCACACCGATCGGCATGAACAGGCGGGTCTTCTCGTAGGCCAGGCGGTACCGCCCAGCGTGGGCCGTCACCTGCCCGCGCAGCGCATTGCGTGTCACAGTCCCGGCACCCTGCCATTGCACGCCGTCGTCACTGCGATAGGCATGCAAGCCGAGCAGGGAATGCGCCCATAACCGCCAATCACCGCCCGGAGTCTGATCCGGCGGCAGGAAGGTGGGGTCGGCGATCACGGGCGACGGGAAGGGTGGTTGCAGCACCGGATCCGGACGCACTCGCCAGCGCAGGTCGGCCACCTCCGCCCGGCGCAGGGTGGCCAGGGTCACTTGACCTTCTTCGGCGTCCGGTGATTCTCCTGCGCGGCCCGGCGCACCTCGTCGTCGTCATCGGCTGTCAGTTTGCGGACAACTCCGGTCGGTGCGTTCGGATTCTCCGCCACGCGCAGTCGCACCGTGGCGACCTTGTCTCTAGCCAGTCGGCGCAGTGCTGAACCCGGCGTGCTGAGGTTCAACGCGACGGCAGTGCGCACGGCCGCGTGGTCATCGCCGGCCATCAGCGCCAAGACCTTACTGCTGGCATTCGGGTTCAGTGCGACCTCGGTGCGCACTTCCCATCGCTTGTCCTCGGCCAACTTGGACAATGTCTTCCCGGGTGTGCGGGGATGATTGGCGACGTCGGCTCGCACTGACCAGTTCTTGTGCCCGGCCAGCTTGGCCAGCGTCTTGCCCGGAGTGCGCGCGTCACGAGCGAGCGTGAGTTTGCCGTCGGGCATCAGCGACGACCTAGGACTTCGGACACGCTACGCAGTGTAAGAGAACCGGGTGCTTGCTCGTCACGCGGAGATCACGAAGGTCAGCGCCGTAGGCTTGCACGATGCTGCACTGGTACTCCCGTGAGATCCTCGAGCCCGGGCGGCAGCCACTGTTCCTGGCCCTGCTTGCGTTCCTCGTGACGTTCCTGGTGACTCGCACCATCACCCGAATGATTCGGGCCGGAAAGGGACCCTTTCGCAACGTGTCCACCGGCGGGACGCACGTCCACCACGTCATCCCTGGCCTGATCGTGCTGCTGCTCGGCGGGGTGCTCGCCCTGGGCTCCGGCGAGCACGGGATCTGGCGTCAGATCGCGGGCATGATGTTCGGCATCGGCGCCGCCCTGGTGCTGGATGAGTTCGCCATGGTGCTGCACATGGACGACGTGTACTGGAGCAATGAAGGCCGGCTTTCCGCGGACGCGGTGACGCTGGCCGCGGTCGTGCTGTTCTCCGCCCTGCTCGTGGCCGCACCTAATCAGCCCAACCCCGACGAGGTCACGGGTTTCTGGATGAATGCCCTCGGCGGTCTCTTCTTCCTCGCGTTCGCCTTCCTGCCTCTGATGACCACGATCCTCAAGGGCAAGTTGTGGCTGGCTGCGCTCTCGGTGGCCGTGCCGATCATTGCCTGGGTTTCGATGTTCCGAATCGCCAAACCGGGCTCACCGTGGGCCTATTACCGCTATCGCAACAAGCCCCAGAAGTTGGCGAAGGCGCAGGCCCGCGCCCAGAAGTGGCAACGCCGCCAACAACCGGTCCAGAACTGGATCCAGAGCAACCTCTTCGGTCTGTCCAGGGACAGCGCCGGGCCCGAGTGAAAGTATTGAGCCCATGCTGGACATCACGTACCCGCCGATCATCATGTCCGCGTACGGCTTCTTCCGCGCGTTCAACATCCGCTTCACGCTGACCGGCGGCGAGCACATTCCCCGCAGTGGGGGGGCGGTGCTAGCCAGCAATCATGTCTCCTACTTCGACTTCATCTTCTGCGGCTACGCGGCGCGGCCGTCCAAGCGCCTGGTCCGGTTCATGGCGAAGAAGTCCACGTTCGACCACCCGGTCTCGGGGCCGCTGATGCGCTCGATGCATCACATCCCGGTCGATCGCGCGGCCGGTGCCGGATCCATGGATCATGCGGTCCAGTGGCTTCGGGACGGCGAAGTGGTCGGGGTGTTCCCGGAAGCGACGATCAGCCAGTCGTTTGAGGTGAAGGACTTCAAGTCCGGTGCGGTGCGCATGGCCGCCGAGGCCGGTGTGCCGATCGTGCCGATGATCACGTTCGGGGGGCAGAGGTTATGGACCAAGGGCCACCCCAGGCAGATGACCCGCGGGACGCTGGTCGCCCTGACGGTGGGCGCGCCGATGACGGTGACAGCGCAGGATGACCCGCTGGAAGCGATCGCCAGTCTGCGCTCCCGCATGCAGAGCCTGTACGACCAGACGATCCAGAACTACCAGCCCAAGCCAGAGCCTGAGGCGTGGTGGTGGCCCGCCAGGTTCGGCGGCGGAGCACCCACTCTGGAACAGATGCGCGCCCAGGAAGCCGCGGACCGCGCGGCCCGGGAGTCCGGCGACTGACTGAGGGAAGCACTGATTAATGCTGTTCCGAGCGTTGCAGCCGGGACATGATTGATCAGTGGTTCCTTAGGCCTGCCCTTCCTGCAGTATCGCCTGCGCCTCCTCGACGCTGATCCGGCCGGCTGCGAGATCCTGCATGACCTCGTTGGGGTCGGTGATCGGCTGATCGAGGCCGAGCCGGACGAGCAGGTCCTGGAACCGTTGCCGAGCCGTCGGGTAGGACACTCCGAGATGGGCTTGCACGTCGCGCAGGTTGCCCCGGCTGCGCAAGAAGACCGCGAGCAGGCTTTGATCCTCCTCGGACAACTTGCAGTACCGGCACCCACCGAACGTGCCCGACACCTCGGTGTGGCACGACGGACACGTCAAGCGGGTGGTCAGCAACTCCTCCCGGCAGACCGGGCAAGCCGAGGGAGCGTTGTGCACGGCGGTCATGCGATGGTCACCTGGGCGGCACCCATGCGGGCACTCACGGTGAGCCGGCCGCTTCCCTGACCCACGGTCACCGGCGTCGTGCTGGCGCCCTGCGGCGCGGTCTCGTTGCCCTGATGCGTGCGCACGACGGCCTGCCCGAGTGAACTGTCGGCAGTGAGCACGACATCAGAGTCTGGGCGGACGGTGACGTTGACCGAACCCATGTCGGCGCGGACCCGGGACTGGCCGCTGAACGCCCAGTCGACCCGCCCGCTCCCGCTGGCCACATCGAACAGCAGTGGTCCGCTGCCGCTCACCTGGCCGGAACCCGCCTCAACGCCAATGCTGGCACCGGCACGCACACCGGACAGGTCGAGGACACCGCCGACGAGCAGCACCTGCAGCGGAAGCTCCGGGTTCACCCGGATCGTCACGCTGGCACCAACTCGGTTGATCATCTGACCCACCCAGGTGATGAACGCCGAACGCGGCGGTTCGGCCGTGAACTCGCCCTCGGTGGTGTTGGTGTCGATCAGCAGCGCGTCCCCCTCCTGGCGCATCGTGTGCGGGCCCTCGGCCACTGCCTGGGCGACACCGTCGTCGCCGATGATCGTCAACCGGACCGCGCCGGCTTTGATGGCAATTCGGCGCACCTCTTCGGTGCTCGGTACCACGTCCCCGGGGCTGGTGAGTCCGCGAATCGCGCTGGAGGCATCTTCGGCAGAAACCCGTCCAGCAGCAACATCTTCCAGAAGTGTACGTAGTTCATCGCTCATAGCAATAACTATAAACCCGCCTTTCCAGAATAGAAAGGCGGTGGCCCGAGTTCGCTCAGCCGTTGCAGACCGTGGGAATTTAACAACGGCGACCCGCGCTAGCCGACGCCCAGCTCGTGCAACGTGGCATCGTCAATACCGAAATGGTGGGCGATCTCGTGCACCACTGTGATGTGCACCTCCCGCACCACTTCGGCTTGGGTGGTGCACATCCGCAGGATCGGCAGCCGGAAGATCCTGATCCGGTCGGGCAGGGCCGCCACGTACCACGACCCACGTTCGGTCAGGGGGATCCCTTCGTACAGACCGAGCAGGTGGGGATCCGGGCCCTCGTCCTCGATGACGATCGCCACATTCTCGATGTGCGCCGCCAGCTGCTGCGGGATCGAGTTGACGGCGGCTTCGACCAGTTGCTCGAAGCGCTCCGGGGTGACGTCCACCATCTGCCCATCGTCGCATCCAGCGTCGTCAGCCGCCCAGCGTCAACTCCGCACGCAGGACCACCAGATCAGGCTGCCACCGCAGTTCCTGCAGGGGGACCCGCCGGCCGACGACCACCACGCCCTCGGCCACCAGGTGGGTGCGAGCCGCCGGCAGAACCTCGTCGGCGACGGTTCCCGCGGCCTGCACGACCCGCCACCAGGGCACGCCTCCGCCGTAGTGGGACAGCGTGGCGGCTGCTTGCCGCGCAGTGCATGCTGTGCCCAGCGCGGTGACGGTCCCGGCCACGTCACCGTAACTGGCCAGCGCCCCCTCGGGGATCAGTGCGACGACGTCCAGCACCAGTTCGTCGCGCGGAGTCACACGGTCACCGCGAGCGTGCTCGCGCCGGGTCGTTGCGGATCGCGCCGGACGCTGATGCGCGGATCGATCCGCTGTTTGAGCAGATCGACGTGACTGACCAGCCCGATGACCCGGTCCTCTCCCGCCCGGACCTGCTCGAGCATGTCCATGACCTCTTCGAGCACGTCGACGTCCAACGAACCGAAGCCTTCGTCGATGAACAGAGTGCCCAGTTGCACTCCGCCGGACTCGCTGCGGACGACGTCGGCAAGTCCCAGGGCGAGGGCCAGTGAGACGTAGAACCGCTCGCCGCCGCTCAGGGATCGCGTCGAACGGCAGCGGTCCGTGCGCTGATCCGCGATGATCAGGTCCAGCCCGGCCTGCGCCCGGTTGTCCAATCCGTCGGTCTCGACCTGCAACTGGTAGCGGCCCTCCGAGATGGCATCGAGCCGGTCGTTGGCGGCCTCGACCACGGCTTCGAAGCGCCGCATCAGAACGAAAGAGGACAACCGCACGCGGTGCATGACCTCCCCCCGCGTTGCGGCAGCCAACTCAGCCATCCGGATCACCCCGGCGGTCTCGTCGAGCACCTGGGCGCGCTGCTCCAGACGCTGCGTCAGCAGGTCAAGCAAGGGCTGCAGTTCGTTGACCGTATGCCGGACCCGGGCATGCCGTTCGCGAGCTTCGTTCGCCCGCGTCGTGCAATTGGCCAACGCGGCCGTCAGTGCGGCAAGGTCCGGCGTAGCGGCCAAATCCACCTGCTGCAACTCGGCCAGCGCGCCGCGGACCTCGTCCCGGGCCCGGTCGTGATCCTCGACCCGAGAGCGCAAGGCCTGTGCCTCGTCGGGGGCCAGCAGGGCTGCTTCCGCGGCGTCCACGTCGGTAAGACCAGCCGCGGTGAGGGTCGCCTGGAGCAGTTCGTCGGCTCGGACCGACGCCTCCTGTGCGGTTGTCAGCCGGGCAGTGCTGTCCAGCGCGGCGGACATGGTGGAATGCAACCACCTGGTGTGCGCCACCCGATCCGCCACATTGGCGAAGCCGGTGGCCGCCCGCGCGACTACCTCAGTGGCGGTGGTCAGCGCCTTCAGCGCGGTAGCGTGTTCCGCGGCGGCACGTTCGGCCACTACTCGGTCCTCGGCCAGTTGTGCCTGCAGATCTGTCATCTGGGCAACCAGCCGCTCGCGCTGGTCAGCCACAGCGGAGATGGTCGCAATGGTGGCTTGTGTCCGCTCAATAGATGTGGTGACCGCCTGCATCTCCTGTTCGACGGCCGCAGCGTCCGGTCCAAGACCTTCCCGTAGGTCGTCCATTACCGCCGCCAAACCATCGAAATGGGACTTGGCCGCCATCCAGTGGTCGTGCGCCGAGTCGAGGTCACGCCGCGCGGCAGCAACGTCGATGCCTGTCGTCCCGGTGAAGCGGGCAGGAGCTGGGTGCTCGGTCGCCCCGCACACCAGACAAGGATCTCCAGGGCGCAAGCGCGTGGCGAGGTCTGCGGCATGGTCCCGGTCTGCCTCATTCTGGGCTTGCTGCAATGCCCCCTTGGCGGATTGCAACCGTTCGGCAGCCTCGGCAGTCGCTGCCGAGGCCTTCTGGACGGCGATCTGCGTCCTGGCCAGCTTCTGCCAGCCGGCCTGCTGCTTGTCCAGTTCGGCCTTTCGCATCTGCAGCTCGGCCAATTCCGTGAGGGGCGCGGCCTCGTCGATGCTTTGCTCCCGCAGCGGCGCGAGAGCAGAGCTGACGCTGGCATGCGCCGCGGTCCTGTCGGCGACCTGCTGGGCCGCATCAGCCGCTCGCTCCTGTGCTGCTCGGGCGCTTGCTCGCAGGTCATCGAGCTGGCACTCGATCTGCGCCGGGCCCTGCAGTTGTCCGAGCAGAGTCGCCAGTTCTGCCAGGGACGCTGCGCTGGCACTGGAACCGCCTGCAGACCGGAGGGCCGCATCAGTTGTAGCCGCTTGTTCGGCAGCGATCTCGAGTTCGGACTCGGCGCGCCGCCAGACGGCGATCGCGGCGACAGCCGGCACCGCGCGATCGTGAGCCGACAGCGCCTCCCGAGCCTGCTCAACGAGATCCTGTTCCGCGGCGAGATCGCGTTGCCTGATCAACAGGCTCTGTTTGCGCTGCTGCTGGCTGACGAGAGCCTGAGCGGCCGCGTGCTGCTCCTGTGCCTGCGCCTGCGCGATATCGGCCCGGGTCAACTCCTCCTGCGCCTGTCGCAAGTCGGCGTGCACTTGTCCGGCGGCCTCTGGGATGTCGGCGTCGGCCTCCAAGCCAAGGACACCGAGGCAGCGATTACGCACCTCGTCGACTGCGCGGACGGCATCGGTACGGCGCTCGATGGCAGCCCTGCGCATCGAGGCGAGCTGATCCTCGACGTGCTTGTAGAACTGTGTGCCGAACACTTTCTCCAGAATCTGGGCCCGGGAGCCCGTGTCGGCGTCGAGGAACGTCGCGAACTCCCCCTGCGCCAGCACGATGGTAGAGACGAACTGTTGCTTGGTCAGCCCGACGTGCTCGATGACCCAGTCGCCGACCTCCTTGGCCTTGTGGCTGATGGCCGCCTGCGCCGGCGTCAGCTGGATCAGCGAGACCGACCCCTCGTCGCGCATCGTCCCCTCGCCGCGCCGCTTGTCCCGCTCGTGGCGCGGAGTGCGCCGGATCCGGTAACTGTCGGGACCGCAGGCGAAGTCAAGTTCGACATAGGGCTCTTGCTGGCGATCACGCAGATGCGAGTCGAGCCGGCCCAGATCGGAGCCGCTGCCGGCCACGCCGCCGTACAGTGCGAACACGATGGCATCCAGGATGGTGGATTTCCCGGATCCGGTCGGACCCTCCACGAGGAACATCCCCGCGGATCCCAGCGCAGTGAAGTCGATCTCCATCCGGTCTGCGAACGAGCCGATGCCCACGAACTCCAAACGCTGCAGTTTCATGCCTGCTCCCGGCCCCGCAGGATCTGAACGGCCGCATCGAACGCGTCGCTCTCACCGGGTTCGATCGGACCGTTGGTCACGTACTCCACGAAGTCCGCGGCGACCTCCAAGGGCTTCTGTTCGGCAGCCACAGGCCGCTCGCGCAGATCGATGATCCTCGTCGGTTCATGCCGTAGAGCCAGGAGATGCGGGAAGCGTTCCTGCATCCGCGGCCACATCTGCGAGGGCCGCCGGTCGTCGGTCACGACGGCGCTCACCCAGGCTTGCGTGGCGTCAGTATGCAGTTCAGGATCCAGCAGTTCGGCCAGCAGGCCGCGCAGCACGCGCATAGGCCGGGGTTGTGGGACCGCAACCTCGCGCACCGTCACACCTGTGTCATCCAGATCGACGATCGACACCGTCTTCACGTCGTCGGCCTCGCTGAACGAGTACCGCAGTGGCGAGCCGCAGTAGCGCAGTCGGGTGCCGGACCCACTGCGGACGTCCTGCGGACGATGCAGGTGACCCAGTGCGACGTAGTCCACCCCGTCGAACACGGCTGGCGACACGACCCCCAAGCCGCCCACGGAGACGTCGCGTTCGGAGTCGCTGGTGCCACCCCCTGCGACCCAGGCGTGTGCCAGAACGACACTGCGAGTCCCTGGGTGTGCGGCCAGGTCCGCCCGGACCCGGTCCATGGCCTCGGTCAGCACAGCGTGATGGGTGGCTGGCAGCGGATCCTCGGGGCGAAGATCCACGCGCGCTCCGTCGGGATGCAGGTAGGGGATCGGGTACACACGGACGTCATCGAGGACCACCGGCCGGTCGATCTGCTCGATCGTCGTGCACACGTGCAGACCGGCAGTGAACAGCGAGGAGCCGTACCCGAGCCGGCGCAATGAATCGTGGTTGCCCGCGGTGACCACCACGGGCGCGACCGTGAGCAGCGAGGCAAGAGTCCGTTCGAGCAAGTCCAGAGCATCGGCGGACGGGATCGCGTGGTCGAACACGTCCCCGGCCACGACGATCAGGTCCACGTCCTCGTCGCTGGCGATCAGGCCGATCTGCCGCATGGCTTCCTCTTGCGCCTCGGCCATGGAGACCTTGTGCAGGGTGCGACCGAGGTGCCAGTCGGAGGTGTGGAGGATTCGCATGCGTACATCGTTCAACGGGGGTCTGACAAAACCGGGGAACGACGCACGCGCCGGGAACAAACGCGTGGATCAGGCGCTTCCCGAGTGCCGACGCGGGCGCATCGTTAACCCGAGCAGCACGCCGACCGCCGCCCCGAGCACCAGTCCCCAGGTATTGTCCACCAGATCCTGGAACTGGCACCGTCGCTGGAGTTGCTCGACCGCCCGCTGTGTCAGTTCCACCGCGAATGGCACGCCGAAGGCCAGCACCAGCACCCACCACCGGCGCACAGCCAGGTACCCGGCGCACACACCCAGCGGCACGAACAGCCAGGTGTTGAGCATGCGATCACTGACCACGAGCAGCCCGCGGGGTCCGAGCGGGCGAAGCACCTCGGTCAAGCACGCGCCATAAGTGCCGTCAGGAGAAGGAGTCAGTGTCGCGCCGACGATCAGCGACACGCCGAAGCCGAGACCGAACAGCACCCACCACGGCTCCTTGAGCCACTTCGCCAGCGGGGCAGCCAGGACTGCGCTGAGTACGGTCCCGGCCCCGAGCACCAGGACGAACAGCGGCACCGACTGCAGCCAGTGCGCGATGGTGTCCATTCGGCAACTCCTCACATTCGGCGACTAGAGAAGACCCCCCAAAGGCCGGATGGTGAGCCGTTGA
>ERZ795062.2162-NODE-2162-length-13131-cov-8.583588_pt1 | contig 13131 bp, 11 predicted proteins | sample MGYA00375146_ERZ795062 | MGnify/ENA primary metagenome ERZ795062 (study PRJEB30191, sample SAMN05720281) | activated sludge metagenome | isolation source: Anaerobic digester | place: USA | collected 2015-07-16 ... | reverse complement strand
CGGGCATCGCCCGAAGCCTCCCCACCCGGCCGTGAGGAGGATGACCAACTCATGAGCTCGTTCGTCACATCCCTGCGCCACACGCACCGTCGGCTCGTCGCCGGCGTCGTGTTGGCTGTGCTCGCGCTGGTTGCGGGCCCGGCTCTCGTCGCGCAGGCCGCCAACTACCAGTACTGGGGGTATTGGCAATTGACCTCTGGCAGCTGGGCTTTCGCCCAGAACGGCCCCGATCAGACGGTGCCCGCCGACGGCAGCGTCGAGGGGTGGCGGTTCGCCGTCGATGACGGCAGCGGCAACCGCAAACCCCGGGTGACCCCGACGTTCGACCAAGTGTGCGCGGCCACGCCGGCCGAGTCGGGCAAGAAGCGCGTGGCCGTCGTCATCGACGCAGGTCGCGAGGCCGATGGCGATGGCACCACCAAGCCGCCGGCCCCGGTTGTCGGGTGCGCCAAGGTCGCGACCACCGCGACCGGATCGCAGGTCCTGGCCGCGGTCTCGACGGTCCGCGTCGACAAGGGCATGGTGTGCGGGATCAACGGCTACCCCGCAGCCGGATGCGGCGGCGAGGTCGCCACGCTGTCCGAAGCCCAGAAGGCCGCCGATACCCCGATCGTCTTCGCCACTCCGACGCCCAGCGCCACCACTGCTGCGGCGGGATCCTCGTCCGGCTTCCCAGTGACCGCCGTCGTGCTCGTCGGCCTTGCGGCGCTCATCGCCCTCGTCGTGGCCCGCATGCGCAGTCGCTCGACGACCGAGGCCTGACCCGTGCCAGGCCCACTCCCCTTCGACCTAGAGCCCCGGATGATCCATCCGGTGGCCTGGTGGGCATGGGGCGTGGGCCTGGCGACAGCGGCAGCCCACACCACCAATCCCGTGCTCCTCGTCCTGGTCGTCGTCGTGGCCGGGTGGGCAGTGCTCGAACGCCGCGAGGTGGGCGCCATCGAAGCCTTCCGGCCCTTCCTGCTGATCGGACTGGTCGCGGTGTTGCTGCGGGTCGTCATGGCGGTCGTCCTCGGCAACGGGGTGGGCGGGAGCCTGGTGATCGTCGACCTCCCTCGCCTGGCGCTCCCTTCCTGGCTGGCCGGACTGCGGGTCGGTGGACCGGTGACGCTCGAATCGGTGCTGGCAGCGGCCGTCGACGGGATGCGTCTGGCAGCGACCCTGGCCTGCATCGGCGCAGCCAACGCCTTGGCCAGCCCCAAACGGTTGTTGCGCTATGCCCCAGCCACGCTCTACGACATCGGTACAGCCATTGTCGTCGCACTCACCTTCGCCCCGCAGTTGGTCGATTTGGCCAGCCGGGTGCGCGTCGCCCGACGGCTGCGTGGGCACGCGGGCCGTGGTCCGCGCGAACTCGCTCGTCTCGTCGTACCGGTGCTCGCCGGCACGCTCGAACGCTCGCTCGAGCTGGCTGCCTCGATGGAATCCCGAGGCTATGGCCGCCTGCCGGTCCGCACCGGCCGGGCCCGCTGGCTCGGCAGCATCCTGGCCCTCCTGGGCACCGCGGGCACATGTGCGGGTCTCTACGGATTGCTCTCGCCGTCGGTCGGCGGCTGGCTCGGCCTGCCGACTCTCGTCGTCGGCGTGGCCCTGGCCGCAGCATCGCTGGTCCTGGGCGCACGGCGGGAGGTCCGCACTGCATACCGGCGGGATCCTTGGCGCGCTCCGGAGTGGGCCTTGACGCTCGCCGGTGCGGTCGCTGCGGGTGTCTTCGTCGTCGCCGATGGCACGGGAGCGGCAGGCATGGCACTGCACAGCGCGCCGCTGGCCTGGCCCGAAGTGCCCCTGCTCGCCACACTGGCGCTCGCGCTGTGCCTGTCGACGGTGGCGCTCACGCCCGTCCCGCCCCGCCTTGCGGCGGCGCGCATCCGTTCGGCGGCCGCCGCATGATCGACTTCCAAGACGTCTCAGTCTCGTATGCCGGGCAGTCACGTCCCGCGCTCAGCGGCGCCACCGTGCACATCGACGAAGGGGAACTTGTCCTGGTCGTCGGTCCGACGGGCAGCGGGAAATCCACCCTGCTGCGCTGCATCAACGGGCTGGTCCCCCACTTCACCGGAGGACTGCTCCAAGGACGCGTCCTTGTCGGAGGGCGCGACACTCGCACCCATCGGCCCCGCGACCTGGCCGACCTGGTCGGGTTCGTCGTCCAAGACCCTATGTCGGGGTTCGTCACCGACACGGTCGAGGACGAGATCGCCTACGGGATGGAGGCCCTCGGCGTCGATCCCTTGGCGATGCGTCGGCGAGTCGAGGACGCGCTCGACGTCCTGGCCCTGGCCCAGGTGCGCGATCGGCCTCTTCGTTCACTCTCCGGCGGACAACAGCAACGTGTGGCGATCGCCGCCGTCCTCGCGGCCGGCCCCCGCATCCTCGTGCTCGACGAGCCGACGTCGGCCTTGGACCCGGTCGCAGCGGAGGACGTGCTCGCAGCATTGCACCGGCTGGTGCACGACCTCGGGATGACCGTGGTCATGGCCGAGCACCGCTTGGAACGGGTCGTCCACCACGCCGATCGCATCCTCCTGGTCGAGGCTGGACACGCCTCCCCGCTGCTGGACCCCGCTGAGGCGATGGTGACCTCGCCGATCCATCCCCCCGTCGTGTCGTTGGGTCGGCGATTGCACTGGCGACCGCTTCCGCTGTCCGTGCGGGAGGCCCGACGGCGAGCCTCCGACATCCGCGAGCGGCTGGCCACCCTGCCACCACCTGGTCGCGCGAACCAGGGGGCACGAACTGGCCGAAGCGCCGATCACGTCGGTGCACTCGGCGCGGCCGGAGCCGTGACCAACGTGGTCGCCGCCGCGATCGGCCTCACCGTGCGCCGCGGCCAGGTGACGGCCCTGTCCGGCGTCGACCTGGCTTTCACAGCCGGTGAAATCACCGCGGTCATGGGCCGTAACGGCGCAGGCAAGTCCACCCTGCTGGCCGCTCTCGTCGGCGAACTGCCTCGCCACCACGGCCGGGTGAGTGTCATGGGATCCGATCCCGCGAGACTCACTCCGGCCGCCCGCTGCGCTGCCGTCGGTCTGGTCCCCCAGGATCCCGATCTACTGCTCTATGCCGACAGCGTGGGTGCCGAGTGCCGTAGCGCCGACGCGGACTTCGGTTGCCCGCCGGGCACGACGGCCGCGCTGCTCGCCCGCATCGCCGGGCCGGTTCCAGGGGATCGTCACCCGCGAGATCTGTCCGAAGGGCAACGGCTGGCTCTAGCCCTCGCGATCGTCCTGGCCGGTGGCGCCTCGGTGCTGCTGCTCGACGAGCCGACGCGCGGATTGGACTACCAGGCCAAGGCCCGGCTGGTCGAAGTGCTCCGCCACTTGGCGGACGAGGGTCATGCCGTGGTCCTGGCGACCCACGATGTCGAGCTGGTCGCCGAGGTGGCGCATCGGGTCGTCGTGCTCGCCGACGGTGAGGTGGTCACCGACGGTCCGGCTCGTCAGGTGATCGCCGGGTCGCCGGCGTTCGCGCCCCAGGTTGCCAAGATCATGCACCCGATCCCCTGCTTGACCGTCGAGGACGTCTGCCACGCGCTCGACCCCGTGTCGTGACCACCGCCGGGCTTCGGCCGGCCACGCCCCAGGGCAACCGGCCGTGGTGAGGTTCCGGCCGTCGGCGGCAGCGGCCCTTGCCGTGACCACTGTGGTGGGTGGTGGTTCCTTCCTCTGGCCGTTCGTGGCCGACCGGCAGTTCAGCCTCGCTCACGGCCAGCAAGCCCCCTGGCTGTTTGCCGTGGTCCTCGGGCTGCTCACCCTCGTGGTACTCGCCGAGGCGACGAGCGTGGGCCTGGACGCCAAGACCATCGCGGTCCTCGGGGTCCTCGCCGCGGTCGGAGCCGGGCTGCGAGTGCTGTCCGCCGGCACCGCGGGCATCGAGCCGGTGTTCATCCTGCTCGTGCTCGGTGGTCGGGTCTTGGGACGGAGCACGGGGTTTCTCCTGGGCGCTCTCGCGCTGCTGGCCGGGGCCTTCCTCACCGCGGGGATCGGCCCATGGCTGCCCTTCCAGATGCTGGCCGCTGGATGGGTCGGCTTGGGTGCGGCGATGCTTCCACGCGCATCGGGACGTGCCGAGATCGCCCTGCTCACGGCATACGGGTTCGTTGCCGGCCTGGTCTATGGCGCGGTGATGAACCTGTGGTTCTGGCCCTTCCTCAGCCCCGACACTGCCCCGGTCGGAGCCGGCTTCGTACCGGGGGCGCCAATCTCGGACAACCTCGCCAACTACGGTCGCTTCTACCTTGCGACATCGCTGGGCTGGGACCTACCCCGGGGCATCGTCACCGCCGTCGCGGTCGCCGTCGCGGGCCGCCCGGTGCTCATCACCTTGCGGCGCGCAGTGCGGCGAGCGGCCTTCGAGGTCAGTCCTGACGCACCTGGACCTGGACGAACGGGGGCTTGACGACCGTCCCGGCCACCGCGCGGCCCCGCACGTCGATCGCCACCTCGTCACCTTCGGCGACCGAGGGATCGAGCAGCGCGAGCGCGATGCCGTGCTTGAGGGTCGGCGAGAAGGTGCCCGAGGTCACCTCGCCGACGACCGCACCGTCCTTGGTCACCGCGCAGTGCGCTCGAGGGATGCCGCGCCCGCTCACCGAGACACCGCGGCTGATCCGCGCTGGCCCGGCCGCACGCTCGGCCAGCAATGCCTCACGTCCCCAGAACTCGTCCTTCTTCCAACCGACCGCCCAGCCGGATCGCGCCTGGACCGGGGTGATCTGCAGCGACAGGTCCTGGCTATGCAGCGGATAGCCCATCTCGGTGCGCAGGGTGTCGCGCGCGCCGAGCCCACACGGCATACCGTCGTATGCCGCCATGGCCGCCATGAGGGCATCCCACAACTCGCCGGCGGTGTCCCACGTGGGGACGAGTTCGTAGCCCCGTTCGCCGGTGTAACCCGTGCGGCAGACGATGACCGGTCGACCGCGCCATTGCACCTCGCGGAACTGCATGTAGTCGTGCCCGACGGGTAGATCGAGCGCCTGAAGCACCTCGTCGCTCTGCGGACCCTGCACCGCGATGACCGCGTAGTCCTGGTGCAGATTGGTCACCTCGATGCCCTCGGGAGCGGCCGCGGTTAGACGGCGCACGACCTCGGTCGTGTTGGCTGCGTTGGGGATGAGGAAGACCTCGTCGTCGCTGCGCAGGTATTGGATGAGGTCGTCGACGACCCCGCCGCTGTCGTCGCAGCACATCGTGTATTGCGCCTGTCCCGGGCCGATGCGGCGCAGGTCGTTGGTGAAGCACCGGTTGACGAAGTCAGCCGCGCCGGGCCCGCGCACGAGCGCCTTGCCGAGGTGGCTGACGTCGAAGAACCCCACCCGCTCGCGCACTGCCGTGTGCTCGGCAACGACACCGCCCCCCGGGTATTCGATCGGCATCTCCCACCCACCGAAGTCGGCGAGCTTGGCACCGAGTGCGACGTGACGGTCGTGCAGAGGGGAGCGCAGCAAGGTCATGCCGTCAACCTAGCGGGTCGCGCACCGTCGTATGCCGGGGTGGCGCTCAGCCGCCGGACTTGCGGCGGAACATCCGTTGCGCAGCTGCAGGTCCGTGGGTTTCGTGCACCTTGGACTCGCCCTCGGCTCCACCTGAGCGTCCACCGTGGGCCTGTTTGCGCGCCAGCGCCTCCCGGAACTTGGCCTTGGTGTCCTCCGACACCGTCGTCTTCCGGCCGGCATCGTGTCCTGCATCGCGGCCGGCAGAGTCGCCGGATGCGGCGGCGGGCTTCGAATCGGTCATCGGTGTCCCTCTCCCTTGGGGTCGCCACTGGCGCGGCGTCGTTGGGAGCTCCACTGTCGCATGCGCGGTGGGTATCCCGTGAGCAGCACGTCATAGACCGGGATGCCGAACTCGCGCGCGAGGTCGAATCCCACCTGCTTGGTGCCGACAGCGCGACGGGTCCATTCGCCATCGGTCGCAACGAGGACGACGCTGCACGCGCTGACGTTGGTCGCGGGCTCGACGAATGCTTCGACTCCGCGACGCGAGGCGACGAACCCCGCGAAATGCGAGCGAACAGCAGCCAGATCGATGCTCATCGCGGGCCCGTCCACGCGGCCGGGTTGACCCGATTCTCGACGCCGTCGACGTCCGAACAGTCCCATAGCCCGACCTTATGCTGTGTCCGTGCCAGCACGCTCCCGGTCCGAGCGCTCGTGGACAGTGTTGATCGCGGCGGTGGTCGTCGCGACGCTGCTGCACGCCGTTGGCCATGTCGCCTGGTGGTGGGGGCTCACCGAGCCTAGCGCCCCACCCACCGCCGCCCCCACTAACCCCACTGCCTCCACGGCCCCCACCGACCGTGCCAGTGGCCCATCGGCGACCTTCCCGCCGTGGCTCGACAGTGAGTCCGCCACCCAGACCGTGAGCGAACCCACCGAGACGGCGGCCGCCGTGCCCACCCCGGCCGCACCGGCATACGCGAACTCCTGTCTACGCCGGGACAACCCGCCGACCGGTGCCACTTTCCCGGCCGGCGATCCGTTCGGCGACGAGGTGGAAGACCTCGGCGACGGCGCGGAGCTGCAACGCCTGTATGCCGTCCGCTCCGGCGTCCTCTCGCCGATCGACGGCCTGGGGGCGCCGCGCCCGTGTGACCTGCAGTTGTGGGAACTCGTCACGCGTCTGGCGCCGCAACACGTGAGGTATCTCGAAGAGTTCCTCGTCTTCGACGCGGACCCTACCCCGGAGAAGGGCCAGTTCGTCATCGACGGCGAGGCGGTCCCCAAGCGGGTCACGTACTCCACCTTCGACGACAACCGTTGGCGGCTGGCCTTCGCCCCCAACGGGCTGGACCGCAGTGACCTGGCCTGGCTGGTCGCCCACGAGCTCGCCCACATCGTCAGCCTCAACGATTCGCAGACCACCACGGTCGAGGCACCGGTGTGCGAGACACGGTCGGTCGGCAGCGGTTGTCTGCGCCCGGCGGCCATGCTCAACAGGTACATCTCCGGCTCGTGGGATGCGGCCCAACTGCAGGCCGTCAAGAAGGCCGAATCGCTCAGCTCCATCGAGGATCGCGTCAAAGCCGGTGAAGACCTGTATGCCGCCCGCCCTCGCTCCTTCGTCTCGCGCTATGCAGCGACCAACCCGGTCGAGGACTTTGCCGAGTCGTTCGCGATGTGGTGCACCGTCAAGCCGACCGATCGGGCGCGTCGCGCTCTGCCCACCGGCAGCCCGATCGACAGTGGAGCCAAGGTGGCGTGGTTCGACAGCGCCCGCGCCGATGTCGTTCCCACACTTGGGCCTGGGTGCGCGATGCTGACCGAGTTCGCGACCTCATGAGCGAAGATGACAAGATGCCTCTCAACGCCGTCCCACCCCAGGAGCGCCATTGATGTCTGCTGAGGCCGATCACGTCTATGACGTCGTCATCGTGGGAGCTGGCAGCGGTGGCTATGCCTGTGCGCTGCGTGCGGCGCAACTCGGGCTGACCGTCGCCCTCATCGAACGCGACAAACTGGGCGGCACCTGTCTGCACCGGGGCTGCATCCCCACAAAGGCGCTCCTGCATGCTGCCGAGGTGGCCGATGTGGCCCGGGACGGTGCTCGGTTCGGAGTCCAGTCCAGCGTGTCCGGCATCGACATGCCCACGGTGCTCTCCTACCAGCAGTCGGTCGTCTCGCGGCTCTACAAGGGGCTACAGGGCCTGGTGAAGTCAGCCGCGATCGACCTGATCGACGGAGATGCCCGTATCACCTCGCCAACCACGGTCAGCGTCGGCGATCGCGTCCTCACCGGACGCAATCTCGTCGTCGCGACGGGCTCGACCTCCCGCACCATCCCTGGTGTGACGATCGGCGGGCGCATCCTCAGCAGCGACGAGGCCTTGCGGGCCGAAGGCGTGCCCGCCTCCGCCATCGTGCTCGGCGGCGGCGTGATCGGAGTCGAGTTCGCCTCGGCGTGGCGCTCACTCGGAGCCCAGGTGACCGTCCTGGAGGCTCTCCCCCGCCTGGTCGCAGCGGAGGATCCGGCGATCTCCAAACAACTCACTCGGGCGTTCACCCGGCGTGGGATCACGGTCCGCACCGACACGCGGGTCACCGGCGTGACCCAAGACGATGCCGCGGTGACAGTGGAGATCGAGGGGGGCGATCCGCTCACGGCGGATGTCCTGCTCGTCGCCGTCGGCCGCGGGCCTGTCACCGACGGGCTGGGCTTGGCCGAGATCGGCGTGGCAACCGACCGCGGGTATGTCCCCACCGACGAACGGCTGCGCACCAACGTCCCCACCGTGTATGCCGTGGGAGACATCGTCCCCGGGCTGCAACTGGCGCATCGTGGATTCGCGCACGGGATCTTCGTCGCTGAGCAGATCGCCGGCCTCACCCCGACACCGATCTCCGACACGTCGATCCCTCGAGTCACCTACTGCGACCCGGAGATCGCGAGCGTCGGGCTGACCGAGGCACAGGCCCGTGAGTCCGACGAGGGCGTAACCACCTACGAGTACTCCCTCGGTGGCAACGGCAAGTCCCAGATCCTGGGCACCCAAGGTTTTGTGAAGCTCGTCAAGAGCTCGACCGGCCAGGTGGTGGGGGTCCATATGATCGGAGCCCGGATGGGGGAACAGATCGGCGAGGCTCAGCTCATCGTGGGCTGGGAGGGCACCCCCGAGGATGTCGCCCCGTTGATCCACGCCCATCCGACCCAGAACGAAGCGCTCGGCGAGGCGCACCTGGCTCTCGCCGGCAAACCACTGCACGCCCACGCCTGAACCGCCCCACGCAGTCGATGAATTGACTGAAGGCACAACGAGGAGATGACGCAGATGTCCGCACGCGTGACCATGCCGGCCCTGGGAGAGTCCGTCACGGAGGGGACGGTCACCCGGTGGCTCAAGAGCGTGGGTGATCGCGTCGAGGTGGATGAGCCTTTGCTCGAGGTCTCCACCGACAAGGTCGACACTGAGATCCCGTCCCCGGTCGCCGGCACGGTCCAGGAGATCCTCGTCCAAGAGGACGAGGTCGCCGCTGTCGGCGCCGACCTGGCGGTCATCGGCGACGGTGCGGCTGCGCCGGCGCCCGCGGCACCCGAGAGTCAGCCTGCCGAGGCTCCGGCAGCTCCCGCAGCTGCGCCCGAGCCGGCCCCCGCCGCGGCGCCGGAGGCGGCCCCGGAGCCTGTCCCGGCTCCCGCTCCCGAGGAAGCGCCCGCAGCAGCGCCAGCCCCCGCTCCCGCTGCGACTGGTGGCCAGCAGGTCACGATGCCGGCCCTGGGCGAGTCGGTCACCGAGGGCACAGTCACCCGTTGGCTCAGGGCAGTGGGCGACACAGTCGCCCTCGACGAGCCGCTCCTTGAGGTGTCCACCGACAAGGTCGACACCGAAATCCCCTCGCCATTCGCCGGCGTGCTCTCAGCGATCCTCGTCAACGAGGACGAGGTTGCCGCCGTGGGCGCGCCGCTGGCCACCATCGGTGGCTCGGCCGAAGTCCCCGCGCCCTCCACCGAGGTCGCCGAGCCGGCTCCCGCACCTGCCCCGGCTCCCGCTCCCGCTCCCGCTCCCGCTCCCGCCCCAGCCCCTGCCCCTGCCCCTGCCCCTGCACCGGCACCGGCTCCGGCCCCGGCACCCTCTCCCGCCGAGGACGAGGAGGCAGCCACGGCAGGCAGTGACGGCGTCTACGCCACACCCTTGGTCCGCAAGCTCGCGGGCCAGCACGGCGTCGACCTGACCCGTGTGACCGGGTCAGGCGTCGGCGGACGGATCCGCAAGCAAGACGTGATGGCGGCAGTCAACCCTGTCCCCGCCGCGCCCGCGCCCGCACCGGCTCCCGCCCCTGTGCCCGCACCGGCTCCGGCTCCGTCAGCGCCGTCAGCTGGCGGCGGCAAGCGCGGCACCGTCGAGAAGATGAGCCGCCTGCGCAAGGTCATCGCCGCCCGGATGGTCGAATCGCTCCAGATCTCCGCTCAGCTCACCACAGTGGTCGAGGTCGACCTGACCAAGGTTGCCCGGCTCCGTGCTCGGTCCAAGGCGGCATTCGAGGCCCGGGAAGGCACCAGCCTGAGCTATCTGCCCTTCTTGGCGCTGGCCGCCGTCGAGGCACTCAAGGTGCACCCAACGGTCAACGCGAGCATCGAGGGTGACTCGGTCGTCTACCACGGTCAGGAGCACCTCTCGATCGCGGTCGACACCGAGCGCGGCCTCATCGTCCCGGTCGTGAAGAACGCCGGCGACCTCAACATCGCCGGCCTGGCCCGGGCCATCAAGGACGTCGCAGACCGCACCCGCACCAACCGGATCACGCCCGATGACCTCACCGGCGGCACCTTCACCATCACCAACACCGGCAGTCGGGGTGCGCTGTTCGACACCCCGATCATCAACCAGCCTCAGGTGGCGATCCTCGGCACCGGTGCCCTCGTCAAGCGACCGGTCGTCGTCACCGACGCTGACGGCGGGGAGACGATCGCCGTGCGTTCGATGATGTACCTCGCGTTGTCCTACGACCACCGCATCGTCGATGGCGCGGACGCCGCGCGGTTCCTGGGCACCATGAAGGCCCGCCTCGAAGAGGGCAACTTCGAAGCAGACCTCAACCTGTGAGTCCGACGCGGCGGCGCATCGCCATCACCGGGGCCTCCGGGCTCATCGGCGGTGCGCTGTCGCGGCAACTCACCTCCCGGGGCGACCAGGTCGTGCGACTGGTTCGCCACGAGCCGTCCGGTCCGCAGGAGCGCCGGTGGGACCCCGAAGGCCGCAGCCTCCCCGAGTCAGCGCTGGAGCAGGTCGATGCCGTCGTCCACCTGGCCGGAGCCGGGGTCGGTGATCGACGGTGGACGCCGGCATACAAAGACCTCGTCCTGCGCTCGCGGCTGGATGGCACAACAGCGGTCGCCAAGGCGATCGCCGCGATCGGCCGGCCGATCCGCCTGGTGAGCGCCTCGGCGGTCGGCTGCTACGGCAGCCGGGGCGACGAGATCCTCACCGAGTCCAGCCCGGGGGGTGACGGCTTCCTCGCTGACGTGGTGCGAGTCTGGGAAGGAGCGACCGCAGCGGCGTCAGCCACCGGTGCACCCGTCGCGCTGGCCCGCACCGGACTGGTGATGGCGCCGACCGGTGGCGCTTTCCAACGCCTGCTGCGGCTGGCGCGGCTGGGCTTGGGCGGACCGCTCGGCTCGGGTCGACAGTGGTGGCCGTGGATCACGCTGGCCGATGAAGTCTCTGCGCTGATTCACCTCATCGATCACCCGGAACTCGTCGGTCCGGTCAACCTCACGTCTCCTGACCCGCGGCCCCAACGCGAGATCGCCACCGAGATAGGCCGAGCCCTGGGGCGTCCGGCCATCCTGCCGGCGCCGGCCGTGGCGCTGCGGGTGGCTGTCGGGGAGTTCGCCGACGACATCCTGGCCAGCCAGCGGGTGTTGCCCACCCGACTGACCGCTCACGGCTTCCAGTTCGCACAACCCTCGCTCGCCGAGGGTGTCGGCTACCTCGTCGGATCTCCGGGTCGCTGACCGATCATTCCTTGATGTCCGAGATGAGCCACCCGGCGTCGGTGCGCACGAGGATGTAGGTGAACGGCCGTCCTGGCTCAGCGGGCACCGTCTGGCGCGTCTGGCCGGGGCCGATGACCGTGTAAGCGTCCCGATCGACGACCGCGAGCAGGGTGGCTGTGCGCTCGTCGCCTGAGACCCATTCGGCGTGGCGCACCTGGTAACTCAACCCGTCATAGTGCTGACCGCTGCGACCGAGCGCCTTGATCAACTCACTGTCGTGGGTCCACATCGGCGAGCCTGCGGCATCCACGCGGTCGAGCAACCCGGCGTCGGCACTCGTGAGCGCGGCTGCGCGGCCCCGAGCCAGAGCGCTGAGCACTGCAGCCGGGTCGGCCGCAAGCTGCTCCCGGGTGGCGGTTGCCGGGTCGAGCGTCGCGCGCGCACCGGCCGTGACCGCCGTCGTCGAAGAGGCGGAAGGCGTCACCGACGGTGCCGACTGCTGCCCTGCGGGGGTGCGCGCGAGCAGGTAGATCAACAGCGCGGCCAGCGCGAGCCCGGCGAGCACGAGGGTAAGAACCCGACCCCATACCGGTATGCCGCGTGCCGCACCGCCGCTGCGAAAACGCGGCGCTGCCCCGCCCCGAGTCGAGGACTCGGACTCCACCCGGTGCCGGGCCACCCTCCGGCGGTCGGGCTGATCCTCACCCGTCACCGGTCGCGACGCCGAGTGGGTTGTCGGAGATCCTCCGAGGTCGCCGGCATCGGCCCGAGTGCGCAACCGCTGAGTCAGCGCGTGTTCGAGGTGATCGGCTCCGGGCGGCGGGAAGCGGATCGGGAGCGGATCGGCCGCTTCGTAGCAACTCAACGCAGCGTCCGACGCGCCGGGTCGGGCCGACGGATCACCGGCGAGCAGTTCGGGCAAGAGGGTTGCGAACGCCGGACCGACCAGATGGGCCGCATCGTCGAGGTCGGCACGATCACGCAGCGGACGACCTGAGAGAGCCAGCCACGCCAACGCTCCGAGCCCGTAGACATCGCTGGCCGGCGACGGGACCTTCCCGGCGCCGACCTCGGGTGCGACGAAGCCGGGGGTCCCTGCCACCAACGGTGGGTGGCTCTCACCGATCAGACGGGCGGCCTCGAAATCGGTGAGCATCGGCTTGCCCTCGGCGGTGAACACGACGTTGGTCGGTGACACGTCGCCATGGATCACACCGGCGTCGTGCAGCGCGGCAAGCGCCGAGGCGAGCGGGGTGCAGATTGTCGAGACCTCGCCCTCGTCGAGGCGCCCACGGGCTGCGACGAGGTCGGAGAGGTTTCCGCCGTCGGCAAGGTCGAGCACCAGCGCGACCGAGCCGTCGGCCAAGGGCAGCACCTCATGCAGCCCGACGACATGGTCGTGCCGGACGCGGGCGAGAATCGCACTCTCGCGGGCGGCCAGCTCCATGAGCGCGCCGATGTGATAGCGCTCGGGTTGCACGACTTTGATCGCGACATCCGGGCCTCCGGAGGTCGGCCGAGCGCGCCACACCGTGCTGGTCGCCCCTGTTCCGAGCGGCTCCAGCACGTGGTAGCCCTCGACGACCGGAGTCGCGCTTCTCGTCCCCATCGCCTGACCGGTCACCTCCCCATCGTGCCCTGGACGGGCCTCATCCCGCCGCGTTCGTCCACAGGCGCTCTCCCGAGCGACGGCGCCGCC
>ERZ795062.2159-NODE-2159-length-13137-cov-5.502599_pt1 | contig 13137 bp, 11 predicted proteins | sample MGYA00375146_ERZ795062 | MGnify/ENA primary metagenome ERZ795062 (study PRJEB30191, sample SAMN05720281) | activated sludge metagenome | isolation source: Anaerobic digester | place: USA | collected 2015-07-16 ... | reverse complement strand
GTAGATTAGTTTTCGTTTATAGAAAGAATAAACCCTAGCAGATTTTAAATTTTGCTAGGGTTATTTTTTAACTATTAATCATGTGTCAAATCTTCTAATTTTTTTCTATCTCCAACTATCCAAAGGATATCTTCATCGTTGAGAATTAAATTTGAATCAGGATTTAAAGTTCTAATACCTTTCCTTTCTATACCTACGACTAATCCGTTAGTTTTTTCTCGTAGTTGAGATTGTCTGATACTTTTACCAATAAACTCATTATTTTTTAATATTATCTGTCTTAATACAATCTCAGGTTCTTTAATTTGAGGTTTTTCATCTTTTTCATTTTGATCTAAGAATTTTTTGAATTCTTTAAATTGGGCATCAGTACCGATTACTCCTATTTCGTCTCCTGGAAAAATTCGTTCTGTTCGTTCAGGAATATTAATCGAAATTTCTCCTCTTTTAATAAATGCAATGTTTACACCAAAATTTTCTCTAAATTTTAATTCCAATAAAGATTTTCCAGCAATATTAGATTCTTTTGCAATTTCAAAAGTTGCAATATGTCCATCCCAAGGAATTAAGTCGCTTCGGCTTCTTTTTGTCTTTGACAATTCTCTTTCATTCAAGTTTTTCATAAAATGCTCTTCAATTCGATGATAACGAGCAGTAAGTTTTTTTGGGAAAAGCACAAATAACATTACCGAAATAACTAAAGCAATGAATGCAACAATTGGCGAGAAAAATGTATTCAATAAAAAACCAAGGAAAAACAAAGTCAATAAAACTCTAGCAAAAATCATCATAATTATTGGTCCTCTAAACTTCTTGATTTCAAGTAATTCGCTGACTTGTTTTACCGCAACTCTTCGCATGGCTAATGCATAGAGAAAAGGGCTAATTATAACTAATGTGACAATAGCTGCAATTACATGTCCAAAACGAGAACCTTCAACCAATGGAAGAACAAATTTTGAAGACAATAATATAATAGAAATTATAATAACAGAATGAATAAGCACTTGCATCAAATATGCTCTAAGGACTATTCGCCAATTGCTAACAGCTCTTATGGATTGCGCATTTGCACTATAGCGTTCTATAGTTTTTACCCATTTTCTTGGTAGCTTTCTTTCCAAAAAAATTGATATCGGCTCGGACCATTTTATCATAAATGGAGTGGTAAAAGTGGTTACTGCAGAAACGGCAACTACCACTGGATACAAAAAACTACTGGTAACATTCAATGACATGCCAAGCGTAGCAATGATAAAAGAAAATTCACCTATTTGCGACAAACTCATTCCTGTTTGTATCGATTGTTTCAAAGGTTGACCAGATAATAACGAACCTGCCATTGAAGATATTGATTGTCCAAAGATTGTTACCAGAGTAAGTAATGCTACTGGCAATGCATATTTGAACAACATTTCTGGGTCTATCATCATTCCTACTGAAACAAAGAAAATAGCTCCAAATAAATCTTTTACTGGTTTTATCAAATGCTCAATATGTTCTGCTTGAGTAGTTTCTGCAATTATCGAACCCATTATAAATGCTCCTAAAGCAGGAGAAAAACCAACTTTTGCAGCAAAAATAACCATCAATAGACACAATGCTAAAGAGATGATTAACAGCATTTCATCTGTTATCAAATGCTTTGCTTTTTTTAGAAAAGTAGGAATAAAAAATATTCCTCCAAGAAACCAAATGATTAAAAAGAAAACTAATTTGAATACAGATTGCAACAACTCAGCTCCAGAAAACTGCTGACTTACAGCTAGTGTCGATAGTAATACCATCATCAAAATGGCAAGTATATCTTGCACAATTAATGCACCAATAACATTTCCTGCAAATTTTTGAGACTTAACTCCCAGCTCATCAAAAGCTTTCAGTATTATGGTTGTGGATGAAATGGAGAGAATGACTCCTAAAAAAACACTATCCATTTTTTTCCATCCCAGAAGCTGTCCAACAAAATAACCAATTCCTACCATAAAAATAATTTGTGATAGTGCAGTTACAGAAGCTGTTGTTCCTACTTTTACTAATTTTTTGAAGCTAAATTCTAGCCCAAGACTGAAAAGCAAGACAATTACACCTATTTGTGCCCAAACTTCAACGCTATGCAAATCTTTTACAGTTGGAAAAAAATCAAATTTATTTCCTGCCAAAAAACCAGCAATTAAATACCCTAGAACTACTGGTTGTTTAATTTTTCTAAAGAGTAAAACGGCAATTCCAGCGGTAATAAGTATTAAGCCCAAGTCACTAATAAGTGGTTGAAGTTGTGTTGTTGTTTCAGATATTTCTTTGGCTAAAGGCATATATTTTTATTTGGTAATATACAAAAAAAAATCCATTTTTACAAATGGATTATGATGTGTTATTTAGAATTAACAAGTTTTTAACCTATATTCCTAGATAATTACTTGGTGTTATTTTTAATAATTCATCCTTTATATCATTGCTCACATTGAGTGTTTGAATAAAGTTGTGAATAGCGGTTTTATCAATAACTGTATTGGTTCTTGTGAGTTCTTTCAACGCTTCATATGGATTTGGGTAACCTTCACGACGAAGAACTGTTTGAATAGCTTCGGCTACAACTGCCCAGTTTTTTTCTAAATCTTCGGCAAGTTTTGTTTCATTTAGAAGCAATTTGTTTAATCCTTTGAGTGTTGCTTCAAAACCAATGATTGTATGACCAATTGGTACACCAACATTTCTTAAAACAGTACTATCCGTTAAATCGCGCTGCAATCTTGAGATTGGCAATTTAGCTGAAAGATGTTCAAAAATAGCGTTTGCGATACCGAGATTTCCTTCGCTATTTTCAAAGTCTATTGGGTTTACTTTATGTGGCATTGCCGATGAGCCTATTTCTCCTGCTTTGATTTTTTGTTTGAAATAATCCATCGAAACATATGTCCAAATATCCCTATCTAAGTCAATTAGAATAGTATTAATTCGTTTTAAAGCATCAAAAAATGCTGCAAAATGATCGTAATGTTCTATTTGCGTTGTTGGAAAAGAATGATGTAATCCTAAAACTTCTTCAACAAAGTGAGTTCCAAATTTTTTCCAATCTATTTCAGGGTAAGCCACATGATGCGCATTGAAATTTCCTGTTGCACCACCAAATTTTGCCGCAAACGGAATATTAAACAACAAACGCATTTGCTCTTCTAATCGCTCTACAAAAACTAAAATTTCTTTTCCTAAACGCGTTGGTGAAGCTGGTTGACCATGCGTTCTAGCGAGCATTGGAATATCCTTCCATTCAATAGAAAGTTCTTTTAATTTGGCAATTACAGCAATTAGACTTGGTAAATACACTTTTTCAAATGCCTCTTTTGTAGAAAGTGGAATAGCTGTATTATTGATGTCTTGCGAAGTTAATCCAAAATGGATAAACTCTTTAAATTTTTCTAATCCCAAAGCATCAAACTTACTTTTGATAAAATATTCAACCGCTTTTACATCATGATTGGTAGTTTTTTCGGTTTCTTTTATCCATAATGCATCATCTGTTGATAGGTTTTTGTAAATATTTCTCAGGTCTTCAAAAACATTTTTATCAACTCCATTCAATTGAGGTAAATTACTTTCGCATAGTGAAATAAAATATTCTACTTCAACCAATACTCTATATTTTATTAATGCTTCTTCCGAAAAGTAATTGGCTAATGGTTTGGTTGCTTTTCTATAACGACCATCAATGGGTGAAATGGCATTTAAAGTAGTTAGTGACATGCTTTGTGTTGTTGTGTTTTAAGGTGCAAAAATAGTTATAAGTTATGAGTTGTGAGTTATGAGTAAACATTTTTTTGGCACCCTATTTAGATATTATTTTGCAAAAGTTTATTTCTTAAATACGGAACACCTTCTGTTGCTGACATTGATATAATTTCGAGCGGATTTGGCAAATCATAAATCGTTGCAGGTTTTGGGTCGATGTAATAAACTGGAATATTTTGTTTGGTATAATGCAATAAACCCGCAGCTGGATAAACTTGCAAAGATGTTCCAATAACGGCAAAATAATCAGCATTTTGGGTAATTTCAATAGCTTCATCTAATGCTGGAACCGCTTCACCAAACCAAACGATATGTGGACGTAGTTGATTTCCGTTTGTATCAACATCACCTAAATTCAAATCGGTTTTCCAATCTAAAATATAGTTTTCATTTTTAGTACTTCGCACTTTAAACAATTCACCATGAAGATGCAAAACATTTGAACTTCCAGCTTGTTCATGAAGATTATCTACATTTTGAGTGATGATATGTACATCAAAATCCTTTTCAAGTTCGGATAGAACTATATGTCCTACATTTGGTTTTACTTGATGAAGTTGTCTTCTTCTTTGGTTATAAAATTCGAGAACCAATTGTTTGTTTTTGAACCAACCTTCGGGCGAAGCAACTTCCATCACATCGTGTCCTTCCCATAATCCATTAGCATCACGAAAAGTTTTTATACCGCTTTCAGCAGAAATTCCTGCGCCAGTTAAAACCACTAATTTCTTTTTATTACTTTCCACGAATACACAAATATTTGATATGTTTTTTATTAGTAAAACTAATTATTATAATTTTCTTCAACAAAATAATAACATATTTATTCGTGTATTCGTGGTTATACTTTTATTTTTGACAAAATAATTCTGATGACCGATTTAAAATTTTTAGAATATCTCGAAGGGTTTTTAACCGATAGTAGAAAGGAAAAGTTTTTGAAAATACTTGAAAACAGAACTAATCATTTTACTATTGCAATGGAAGATGTCTATCAGTTGCACAATACGAGTGCTGTGATGCGTAGTTGTGAGGTTTTTGGTATTCAAGAATTGAATGTCGTAGAGCAAAAGTTTGGCAAACGCATTGATACTGAAATTGCGATGGGTGCTCAAAAATGGGTTGACATTAATCGTTTCAACACCATGCAAAATTGTATTGATTCAATAAAAGAAAAAGGATATCAAATCATTGCAACAACTCCACATAATGATAGTTGTTTGCTCCACGAATTTGACATAACAAAACGAAGTGCTATTTTTTTTGGAACAGAAAAACAAGGTTTATCCCAAGAAGTAATTGACCAAGCTGATGGTTTTCTAAAAATACCAATGGTAGGATTTACAGAAAGTTTGAATATTTCGGTTTCTGTCGCAATAATAATTCAAGACATCACTTCTCGCCTACGCCAATCTACTATTGATTGGAAACTAAATGATGAAGAAATACTAGCAAAAAGATTGTTGTGGGCAAAAAACTCAATAAAAGATATTAAGCGTATTGAAGAACGATATTATGCTGAAATAATTAAAAAATAATTTTTGCATAATCAATCATGAATATATTTTTCATGCTTTTTGCTCAATATTTTATATTGTTCATAGCATTCGCTGATGGCATCCATGATTTGCAAATCGTTAGCTGTTTTTATAAACTCTTCTGAGTAGTTGCAACGTTGCAAAATTTCGGCAATTTCTTTTTTGTCAACACCGAGTAATACGGCAATGGTTTCTCTATCAAATTTAGATTCCAAAAGATTACGAACAGTATCGTCTTTTTTCATCGATTTGAGTTTTTTTAATTCTTTGGGCTTGTTGCCAAAGAAGTTATAAAGCATATCGGCTGGGTTAAAAATTGAACCTAAAACTCTAGTAAAAGCATTTGGTGAACGGTCGCCAGCTTCATAAGCCGTTGGCAAACCAGATATGCTGTAGCGATAGTTTTCTCTTTCGGGTATCAACTTGCTATCTACTTCGAGATAACCTGTCAAATCGTATTTTCTAACCACAACTTCCTCTAGTGCAATCGCTTTTTCGGTAAGCATAATTTTGGCATGACCATTTTTCAACCAGTCGTTTGTAACCCTAACTCTTAGCGATTGATAGCCTAGAATAGAAATGTGTAACGTATCATTGACAGTAGCTTCTATTTCAAAGTTTCCCCTAGTATTAGTAACCGTTCCTTTTACTTTGTTGATGTTGATTACATTCACATTGGCTATTGGAAACAAGGTATTGTCGTTTACAATTGTCCCGATAGCTTTTTGTTGAACAGGTTGTTCTTCTTGAGCAGATGCTATGAATGTAAAAAGAGTAAAAAATAAAACTGTAAAATATCTCATGACCAGATTTAATGGTCTAAAAGTATGAAACTCTTTTAAGATATTTTACAGTTGATGTGTATTATTAAAAGAAAATTAACAAATTTTGTTAGCTTCTTCTCGAACGACGATTTTTTGCCGCTTCAAATGAACGATTCGCCGCATTTTCATTTTTTCTTCCTTCAGTACGTCTAGAGGATGACTTGTCCGAAAAACCACTTTCACGTCTTGGTCTTTCTCTTCTTTCTTCTCTATTACCTCTGTCTTCTCTATTGGTTCTTTCGCTTCTTTCGCTTCTGAAACCGCTTTCTTTTCTTCCTCCAGAGTTTCTATCACTTCTAAAACCACCATCTCTTCTTCCTCCAGATTTTCTTCCGTTGTGATCTCTTCTCGATGAACTTCCTCCTTCATTTTTAGAAATTTCAACATTGATTTTTCTGCCTTCGAGCATGTATCCGTTTAATGTTTCCATTACTTTATCTAAATGCTCAGCATCTGTATTGAAAAAAGAAAAACCTTCTTTTACATCTACTTTGAAAACATCATCGCGACCAAGATCTAGAGTTTCACGAAGGAAATCTTTCAAATCCATCCAGTTGAAATTATCTCTCGAACCTATGTTGATGAAATAACGAACTGCATCACCATCTTTGAAATCTCTCGGTTCAGAACTTCTTTCGCCTTTACTTTCGCTAGAAATATCTTTTTTCTTTTTGTAATAAGCCAAAAATCTATTGAATTCTACCGAAACCATGCGTTTGATAAGCTCTTCTTTATCTAAGTCAGCAAAAACTTCATAGATGGCAGGAAGGTAATTATCAATTTCGTGGTCAACTTCGGTATCTTTAATTTTGTTAGCCAAATGAAGCAACTGAATTTCACAAATTTCTATACCCGATGGAATAGTTTTTTCTTCAAATTTTTGCTTGATGATTTTTTCAATTGCATGTATTTTGCGAACATCACTTTTGGTAATGATAACAATAGATGTACCAAGTTTTCCTGCTCTACCTGTTCTTCCTGAACGGTGATTGTAGGTTTCAATCTCATCTGGTAATTGATAGTTTACAACATGAGTTATATTATCAACATCGATACCACGAGCAGCAACATCAGTAGCTACAAGCATTTGTATTTGTCTGCCTCTAAATGCTTTCATCACTGTATCGCGTTGCGCTTGAGATAAATCGCCATGCAATGCTGCAGCATTATAACCATCTTCAATCAATTTTTCGGCAACGGCTTGCGTATCGCGTTTTGTTCTACAAAAAATTACCGAAAAGATATCAGGATTAGCATCAGCTAAGCGCTTTAATGCTTCATATCTATCACGAGCATTTACTACATAAAATTCATGTGAAACCGTAGCTGAACCAGAGTTCTTAGTTCCTACAGTAATTTCCGCAGGTTCGTGCATAAATTCTTTGGCTATTGCTGCTACTTCTCTTGGCATTGTTGCAGAGAACAACCAAGTAGATTTATCATTTGGCGTATCTGATAATATCGAACAAATATCATCATAGAAACCCATGTTCAACATTTCATCAGCTTCATCAAGAATACAGTAGTTGATATTTTTAATATTTACAAAACCACGATTAATCATGTCTTGCATTCTTCCTGGAGTTGCTACTATAATTTGCGCGCCACGTTTTACTTCTTTTGCTTGTTCTGTAATACTTGCTCCACCATAAACTGCTACAGTATGCAACCCTTTGATATACTTGGAGTAAAGCTTAATCTCGTTAGTAATTTGCAAGCAAAGTTCGCGAGTTGGTGAAAGAATTAATGCTTGAGTAGTTTTGTCATTAGCATCAATTTTTTGAATTAATGGAAAACCAAATGCTGCGGTTTTCCCTGTTCCTGTTTGCGCTAGAGCAACTAAGTCTGTTTCATTTTCCAATAACATTGGAATCGCTTTTTCCTGTACTTCGGACGGATTTTCAAATCCTAGGTCTTTTATCGCCAGCAGTAGCGATTCGTTCAACCCTAATTGTTCAAATTTATTCATTCTTTAATTTTAAATTGGTTGCAAAGGTAGTCATAACTTATGACTTGATAATCAATGGATGATAGTTTTTTTGAGGTTTTTGAAATAAATCGATTTCGGAACAAGGTTTTTATGCGTTTTTTTTACAAAAAAACACCTAATACTCATTATTTTTTAAAAAAATCTATCATTTGCATTACTGCCTTCGCTCGATGACTGATTTGGTTTTTTTCTTCAAAAGTCATTTGAGCAAATGTTTTATCAAATCCATCAGGAACAAAAATAGGATCGTAACCAAATCCGTTATCGCCTTTTTTTTCATTGATAATACTGCCATTGACAATTCCTGTAAAAAGGTATTGTTTGTCATTCAAATTTAGGCAAATCACCGTTTTAAAATTGGCTTTTCTATTGGTTTGATTGTCCAATTCAAAGAGAACTTTATCAATGTTCTTGTTGTCATCTTTGGGTTCACCAGCATATCGTGCCGAATACACTCCAGGTTGCCCATTTAAAGCTTCAATTTCTAAACCTGAATCGTCAGCAAAACAGTTCAAGCCATAATTGTTTTTTATATAATCTGCTTTCAAAATGGCATTGCCTTCAATAGTTTCGGCAGTTTCGGGGATTTCATCAAAACATTTAATATCATTTAATCCCAACAATTCAATATTTTCGGGCAAAAGTTTTTTGATTTCGTTAATCTTGTGATTATTAGAAGATGCAAAAACGAGGTTCATAAATATCTTTTTTAAAGCAAATATAACTTCAAATAAGATTTGTATCTATAAAACTTTAAATTATTTTGTTTAATTATTTTTGTAAATAGTTAAACAATTGTATTTTTGTTGTATGAAAACATTACAACGAAAACAATTGTTACCGATAAGTCCAGCAGAAGCTTGGCAGTTTCTATCAGATCCGAAGAACTTAAAAACCATCACGCCAGATTATATGGGTTTTGAAATTGTATCTGGCGATGATAGGTCAATATTTCCTGGACAAATTATTCAATACAAAGTTTCACCTTTGTTGGGGATAAAAATGAATTGGGTTACCGAAATCACTCATGTTGTTGATGGTGCATTCTTTGTGGATGAACAACGATTTGGTCCATATACTTTTTGGCATCACAAACATTTTATAAAAGCTGTTGAAAATGGTGTAGAAATGGAAGATATTGTTGATTATAAGTTACCTATGGGATTTTTGGGTGATATTATGCATCAATTGTATGTAAAAAAACAGCTTGAAGCTATTTTTGATTTCAGAGAAAAAAAATTAATTGAATTATTTGGAAAATATTAAACAAAAATGACTGTCTTTTGGTTTAGAAGAGATTTACGATTAGATGATAATATTGGTCTTTATCATGCGTTAAAAAGTGATGAGGAAGTGTTGCCTATTTTTATTTTTGATAAAAACATCTTATCTCAATTACCTAAAGATGATGCCAGAGTAACTTTTATTCACCAACGGCTAGAAAATATTCAAAACGAATTAAAAAAAATTGGAAAATCTCTTGCTATATTTTATGGTACACCACAGGATGTTTTTCAAAAGTTAATAGCCGAAAATAGTATCCAAAAGATATACACCAACCATGATTATGAACCCTATGCTCGAAAAAGAGACTTGGAGTTGAATACATTGTTCAAGGAACAAAACATTAGTTTCTACACTTGCAAAGACCAAGTAATCTTTGAAAAAAATGAGGTTCAAAAAGATGATGGTTCACCTTATGTCGTTTATACTCCATACTCCAAAAAATGGAAAGAAAAACTAAAAACAATACGTTTAGATAGTTGCAAATCAGAAGAATATTTAACTAATATTACGTCCCATCAATATCCTTTTTTAACTCTTGATGACATAGGATTAGCAAAAAGTAATATTACTGTTCCTCAGTTTAATATAACTGACGATTTGATTGATAACTATCAACAAACAAGGAACTTTCCAGCTTTAGACAAGACTTCGCGTTTGGGAATATATTTGCGTTTTGGAGCAGTTTCAGTTCGGAAAATTGTATCAAAAGCACTTGAAAGCAAAAATGAAACTTTCTTGAATGAACTTATTTGGAGAGAATTTTTTATGATGATTTTGTGGCATTTTCCACATACGACAACGAAAAGTTTCAAAGAAAAGTATGATGCTATAAAATGGGATAACAATGAAACCCTTTTCAAAAAATGGTGTGAAGGAAAAACAGGTTACCCGTTTGTAGATGCTGGCATGCGCGAACTCAATGCTACTGGACACATGCACAATAGAGTTCGGATGATTGTAGCAAGTTTTTTATGCAAACATCTATTGATTGATTGGCGTTGGGGTGAAACCTATTTTGCTACAAAACTATTAGATTACGAACAATCGAGTAATGTAGGTAACTGGCAATGGGCAGCAGGAAGTGGTGTAGATGCTGCACCATATTTCAGAATATTTAACCCAACTGAACAAATCAAGAAATTTGATAGTGATGGCAAGTATATCAAAAAATGGATACCAGAATATGGCACATCTTCCTATCCTGAACCCATTGTTGATCACAAAGAAGCAAGAGAAAATTGCTTGAGAAGATATAAGGAAGCTGTTGCTTAAAAATAGCATTTATGAAAATCGTTTGGTTCAAAAGAGATTTACGTCTAGCCGATAACGAAGCACTGTATAGAGCTCTTGAAGGTAATGAAAAAGTTATCTTGCTCTATATTTTTGAACCGTCATTGAAGAAAGATATTCATTATTCTAAAAGGCATTTTGATTTTATAAAACAATCGCTTGAATGTTTGCAAAAAGAACTTTCTGTGCTTCATGCGCAAATTTTGATTGTTGAAGGTGAGGCACTAGAAATATTCAAAAAACTAACTCAAATATTACCTATTCGTCAGGTTTTTTCTCATCAAGAAACTGGTATAAAATTGACCTATGATAGAGATAAAAAAACAGCCGATTTTTTCAAAGAAAATAATATCATTTGGAACGAATACATTACAAATGGAGTGATTAGAGGATTGAAGAACAGACAAACTTGGAAGGAAGATTGGTATGACTTTATGGAAAAACCATGTTTTAATTTTCCAAAAAACGAGCGAAATCTATTAAAATACAGAGAATTAGAAACTATTGAAAAACATTTCACCATTCCTAGTTTAAAAACAGATTTTGATACACCTTTTCAAAAAGGAGGAACTAACTATGCGCTGAAATATTTAAAAACTTTTTTGGATGAAAGAGTTGGAAATTACAGTAAACATATATCCAAACCTAGTTTGGCGCGAAAAGGTTGTAGCCGCTTATCACCATATATCGCTTGGGGAAATCTATCGGTAAGACAAGTGTATCAATCGGCAAAAGCGGTTTCATATAAAGGAAAATTCAAAAGAGACATTTCTAATTTTGCCTCTAGACTACGTTGGCAAGCACATTTTATTCAAAAATTTGAAATGGAAAGCGAAATGGAGTTTGTAGCCGTTAACAAAGGATATAGGCAACTCAATCAAACCGTAAACACTAATTATCACAATGCTTGGGCAACAGGAAATACTGGTGTTCCACTAGTAGATGCTTGCATGCGTTGTTTGAATTCAACTGGGTATTTGAATTTTAGAATGCGTGCTTTGGTTGTTTCTTTTTACACGCATCATTTGTTCCAACCTTGGCAAAACTGTAGCGCTCATTTAGCGCAACAATTCTTAGATTTTGAACCTGGTATCCATTATCCACAAATTCAGATGCAAGCTGGAGTTACTGGTGTAAATACTTTGAGGGTTTACAATCCTGTGAAAAATTCCTATGAACACGATCCAGATGGCGATTTTATTAAAAAGTGGGTTCCAGAACTCGCTAATATTCCAGGCCCATTTGTTCATGAACCATGGAAGTTAACCCCAATTGAACAAATGTTATATCATTTTGAAATTGGTTCCAGTTATCCATTACCTATTGTGAACCTTGAAGCTGCTCGAAAATTCTCATCTGATTTCTTTTGGACCATGCGAAAAAAAGAAGAAGTCAAAACCGATAGCAAAAGAGTATTAAAAAAACATACGCTTCCCGATAGAGAATAATTACAACTTTATTATTTTCTCAAAACTCAACTCATCAAAACTGCTTATCACCATATTGGCGGTTGTGTAATCTTGTCCTTTTGAATGAAAACTTTTGTAGCCAATACAAAAAATTCCCGCAGCATTGGCTCCTTTGATACCATTGGTGCTGTCTTCTATGATAATACAGTTTTCTATTGGTGTTTGAGCTACTTTTGCTGCTTGAAGAAATATAGCTGGATCGGGTTTTGATTTTGGAAAATCTTCACCAGAAACTTTGTGTTTGAAATATTTATCTAAATCGAAACGTTTAAAAACTTTATTAATCGTTTCATTTGCCGATGAGGAAGCCACAACCAACTGCATACCATTGTTGTATAAATCTTTTATTAAATCCTCTACACCATCGAGTAAATACAAATCTTTTTTACTGTCAAAAGCCTCGTTGAAGAGTTTCCTTTTGGCTTCTACCAGTGTTTGCAATTCCTCTTTTAGGTCAAAAGTTTCTTTTAGTTGTGCATAAATATTTTTAGTAGATTTTCCTGTGAATGCAGCATACATATCAGAAGAAACCGCGATGTTTAATTGTTTAAAATGTTGGTTGTAGGCATAATGATGAACTGGTTCTGTATCCACAATTACACCATCCATGTCGAATATTACGGTTTGTATCATTTTTTGGTTGTTGGTTGATAGTTGATGGTTGAAACTAATCACTCTTCACTCGTATTTGTTGATTTGGTAATTTGGTAATTCGGTAATTTGGTAATTTGAAAATTCGTAATTCGTAATTCATAATTCATAATTCATAATTCGTAATTCATAATTCATAATTCATAATTCATAATTCATAATTCATAATTCATAATTCGTAATTCGTAATTTATTATTTCTTTTCACTCATAACTCATAACTCATAACTCATAACTCTTCACTAATCACTTCTTAATCAAATATTTCACCACTGTTTCCGCAGCATGAAGTCCGAATAG
>ERZ795062.2155-NODE-2155-length-13149-cov-4.518482_pt1 | contig 13149 bp, 8 predicted proteins | sample MGYA00375146_ERZ795062 | MGnify/ENA primary metagenome ERZ795062 (study PRJEB30191, sample SAMN05720281) | activated sludge metagenome | isolation source: Anaerobic digester | place: USA | collected 2015-07-16 ... | reverse complement strand
GGCATGGCGGGCGCCGATGCCCCTCCAACCCCGGTCCCGTTGGCGTTCGTTGCCGTGACCTTAAAGGTGTACGAAGTGCCATTGGTCAGGCCCGAGACGGTGCAATTTGTTGTCGCCGCGGTCGGTGCAACTGACGAGGTCGAGCAGACCTTGCCCGATTGCAGGGTTGAGCCCACGTACGCCTGGGCGGAGTACCCGATGATCGTTGATCCGCTATCGTCCGGCGCCGTCCATGCCACATCCACGCTGCCGTTGTGCGGAGTTGCCGTCACCGCAGATGGCACCCCGGGTACCAAGCCGGTTGCCACGGCTTCGGCATTCGCGATACCCGTTCCGCAGTGGTTCTTGATCAAAACCGGGTCACAAGCACCGTCGGCAAACGGCTTAACGTAGGTCTTGAGTCTGGCTTCAACCTGTGCCGGGGTCAGCGCGGGGAATCGGGACTTCATGAGAGCAGCGAGTCCGGCGACGTGGGGTGCCGCCTGACTCGTTCCCGACATGAACATGTAATTGTCGGCTCCTGGGCCAAGAAGCCCTGCATTAGTGGTGGAAGCGATGAAATCTCCAGGAGCCGATACGTCGACCCCCGCACCATAGTTAGAAGAACCTGTGTCGGAAAAGATGGAGCGCTTTCCGTTTTCATCAGTGGCACCTACGGCAATCAAGTTGTTACAGCCTGCAGGGGAAACACCTGCAACATCAACGCCGCTGTTCCCCGCCGAAGCTATTACGGTTGTTCCATTGGCGACGGCAGTGTTGATGGCGGATTGGTAGGCGTTGTCGCATACCTGAGATCCACCCAAAGACATGTTGATGATGTCAGCAGGATTGGCATTGTCAGGCACTCCCGCGACCGTCCCACCTGATGCCCACACGATCGCGTCCACGATGTCGCTGGTGAATCCGCCGCATCGACCGAGAACACGAACGGGTTCCACCTTGACCCCTGGCGCCACCGATGCAACACCCAAGCCGTTGTCCGTCGACGCATTTATCGTTCCCGTGACATGCATGCCGTGCCAACTGCTGTCCCTGATGGGACACCCCGGGGAGAGGGCCAAGAGCCCCCCGTCCAACGCAGCCTGGTCCACGCCATCACCCGGGTCAGTGGGGTCCGCATCCCGAACGTTTCCGTCATTTGCGATGAGGGTGTCTGAAATCATGTCGTACCCAGGAAGCTGTTTAGTCGCATCGAGGTCTTCATGCGTTCGGATTCCGGTGTCGAGGACCGCGACCACCACGGATGAAGACCCGGTTGTGAGGGCCCAGGCATCCGGCGCATCAATCCCATACGTTGTGTTCAAACCCCACATGAAGGCATTGGGCTCGTTGTAGTAGGTGTCATTCGGGCTGGTCGCCGAGGCGGGGGCAACATCCATCATCGGTTGCGCGAGGTAGTCCGGCTCGGCGTACTTAACTCGAGGATCAGCAGTTAGTTCAGCGGCGGCGCTACGAGCTTCGGCCTGCGTCAGCGGCTCGGAGAGTTCAACAGTGCGAAGGCCCAAGCTCATCTTCCGGCCCGGCTCGAGATCAACCCCGACAACGGACTTGTCTCCCGTGGCAACCCCGGGCGCCTCTGTCGCCGCGACACCCGGCTCGTATTTCACGATCAGTTGCGTCACCGGTAGGTCCGCAGTTGCGTTGACTGGCGCTGCATCTGTGGCGGGCGGTGGAGACGAAGGTAGCTCAGGAGTAGCTGCGGCGGCCGCGGAGATCGGGGCGGCTAATGACAGCGCCGCCACGGCAATTACCGCACCCAGGCCCCGCTTTCGCATGGTCCAACCCTCCTGATGTCGCCGCGTTCGCACTGCGCCCATGACCAGCAGGCGACCATCTGCCTTCAGTGTCGGCAAAAAACTACGTTCAGCCCAGTGGAATCACCCGGATTGCCTAACCGCAAACCCGTGCACGACCGGATCGACTGCCACCATGTCGAGCATGGATTCAAGAGACGTTCAGATTGCGCTCATCGGTTACGGGCTCGCTGGTTCGGTATTCCACGCACCCTTAATTTCGACGACACCTGGAATGCAGCTAGCCGCGATTGTCACGGGAAATCAGGACCGCGTCGATCTTGCCCGCAGGATGCACCCAGGGGCCGACGTCTTTGCGACCCCCGAACAACTGTGGGACAAGGGTGGCGTCGACTGTGTTGTCATAGCGACCCCCAACATCACTCACGCACCGTTGGCTTTGGCCGCCATCTCGCACGGAGTCGCCGTCGTCGTGGATAAGCCGTTGGCGATCAGTTCAGAGCAAGCCGATCAGGTAATCAAGGCCGCCGACGACGCTGGAGTTCTGCTGACGGTATTCCAGAATCGCCGATGGGATGGTGACTTCCTCACGGTGAAATCCCTCTTGGAATCCGGGGCCTTGGGGAAGGTCGCCCGGTTCGAGTCTCGCTTCGAACGTTGGCGCCCCCAGATCAAAGACGGCTGGCGCGAGAACGTGTCACCAAGTGACGGTGGCGGCCTGCTCTTCGACCTGGGTTCTCACGTCATCGACCAGGCGCTCACCCTCTTTGGACCCGCAGCCTCTGTGTACGCCGAGGTCGACACAACTCGACCCGACGCCAAGGTCGACGACGACGTATTCGTCGCGATCACCCACCACAACGGCGTGCGCTCCCATCTGTTCGCGAGCGCGACGGCAGCCGACCTTGGTCCCAAATTCAGAGTGCTGGGCCGTGAGGGCGGTTACTCCTGTTATGGCCTCGACGTGCAGGAGAACGCGCTGAGGGCGGGGCTACTTCCCGGCGATGGCTGGGGAGCCGTCGACGAGGAGAACTGGGGCGAACTGACCAATCTGGAGGGGGTAACCGCACCCTTCCCAACCATCCCCGGTGACTACCCAGAGTTCTACCGGGAACTTCGCGATGCAATCCGCGGCGACGGACCTGTGCCGGTCGATCCACGCGGCGCGGCAGACACGCTGCGGATCATTGAGGCCGCTCGCTACTCCTCGACAATGCACCGAGTCGTCACGCTCTAGCCGTCATTGGGCGCACAGGGTCATAAGTCGTGCGACGCGGCGCCAATCGCGGCAGACTGTGCCCGACCCACCCGGTCGGCCATTAGGCACCCACGACTTGCACCCCGAGGCAAAGGCACACATCCCGTGACGCGTGACGAAGAGTCCCCAGTTCTCCCCCGCCCTACCGCCGCACAGATTGCTGAAGGCTTCCTCGACGAACTGACCCACAGTCAAGGCATCGACCTGCGACGGGCAACCGACAACGACAAGTACCAGGCGCTGGCCCGGCTCGTGCGTCGTCACCTCATGGAGGACTGGCTGATTCGCCTGTCACGAAACATCGACGAGGCGCCCAAGGCAGTTGCCTATCTATCTGCTGAGTACCTCCTTGGTCCGCAGTTGATCAATGCCCTCGTCGCGGAGGACCTTGAGGAGCCGGTTCGCGAGGGGCTCGCCTCGCTGGGCCTCGACCTTGAAGACTTGGCGGCCGCGGAGCCGGAGCCGGGACTCGGCAACGGTGGTCTCGGTCGACTGGCCGCCTGCTACGTCGATTCGCTGGCCACCATGCGCATCCCGGCGATTGGCTACGGGATTCGCTACGAGTACGGAATCTTCCGCCAGACGTTCGTCGACAACAGGCAAGTCGAGGTCCCTGACAAGTGGCTGGCCATGGGGAACCCGTGGGAGTTTGCTCACCCGGAGATGGCTCAGACAATTGGTTTCGGCGGTCATGTCGAAGGGTCCGCGAACGAGGACGGCGATCCGATTCGCGTGTGGGTGCCGGAACGTCATGTCTCAGCTGTTCCCTACAACTACCTCGTGCCCGGTTACGGCGACGGCGCAGTCAACACGCTGCGCCTGTGGTCGGCGCAGTCGCCCGATGAATTCAACCTCGACATCTTCAACGCCGGTGACTACGAGCAGGCCGTTCGTGAACAGGTTCGCGCTGAGGTCCTGTCGAAGGTGCTGTACCCGGAGGATTCCACCGCACAGGGCAAGGAACTGCGACTCTCGCAGCAGTACTTCTTCAGCGCCGCCTCGATCAACGACTTCATTCAGTACGGCACGCCTGTGGGATTCGACGTCCGCAGATTGCCGGAGCGCGTCATCTTCCAGCTCAACGACACCCACCCCGTTATCAGCGTGCCCGAACTTCTTCGTGTGCTGATCGACGAGAACGGCCTGTCATGGGACGAGGCCTGGGACATCACGCGAAAGTGCTTCGCCTACACCTGCCACACGCTAATGCCGGAAGCTCTCGAAGTCTGGTCAGTCGATCTGATCGAGAAGCTCCTGCCCCGCCACATGGAGTTGATCTACCAGATCAATGACTGGTTCCTCGCTGAAGTTGCGGCGTCACACCCCGAAGACCCTGAGATGGTTCACCGGATGTCGCTCATTCAGGAGGAGCCATTCCGCGGAGTTCGGATGGCTCACCTGGCCGTTGTTGGGTCCAGCAAGGTCAATGGCGTGGCCGAACTGCACAGCCAACTCCTGCGAGACCGAGTTCTCAAGGACTTCTCCGCGTACGAGCCGCACAAGTTCACGAACGTCACGAACGGCATCACCCCACGGCGGTTCATGCGCGTCGCGAACCCAGGGCTGTCTGAGCTCATCACCGAAGCGGTCGGCGATGGTTGGCTTACGGATCTTGACAAGCTGCGCGGTCTCGAGCCACTTGCCGATGACCCAAGCTTCCGTGAGCGTTTCGCCCAGATCAAGCAAGCGAACAAGATCAACCTTGCGCAGGCATTGGTCGAGCGCGACGGCATCATCTTGGAACCAGACACGATGTACGACGTCATGGTGAAGCGCCTGCACGAGTACAAGCGCCAGATCCTCAAGTTGCTGCACATCGTCACCACGTATCAGCGAATCAAGGCCGACCCCAATGCCGACATCGTTCCCCGTAGCTTCATCTTCGGCGCGAAGGCCGCGCCCGGATACTGGATGGCCAAGGAGACGATCGAACTGATCCTTGGGGTGGCCACAGCCATCGACAGCGACCCCCAGGTTCGCGACCGGCTGCGAATCGCCTTCCCGGCCAACTACAACGTGATCCTCAATGAGGACATCGTCCCGGCAGCCGAACTGTCCGAGCAGATTTCGATGGCGGGCAAAGAGGCATCCGGCACCGGCAACATGAAGTTCACCCTCAATGGGGCCCTGACGATCGGCACCCTGGACGGCGCCAACGTTGAGATCCGTGACCTAGTGGGTGCGGAGAACTTCTTCCTCTTCGGGCTCGATGTTGATGAAGTGACTGCGCTACAGGAGGCGGGCTACCGCCCTCGCGAGTTCTATGAATCTGACCCTGAACTTCGGTCTGCGATCGACGCGATGATGTCCGGCGAACTTGTAGCGGGTAGCGACAGCGCCGCCCAAGCCGTCCTCGGGCACCTCCTCGACGACGACCCGTTCCTGGTGCTTGCCGACTATCGGGCGTACATCGACGCGCAAGACGAGGTCGATGCCGTCTACCGTGATCAAGACGAGTGGAACCGCCGCGCAATTCTGAACGTTGCGCGCAGTGGCTTCTTCTCCTCCGACCGCGCGATTCAGGACTACCTGGATCGCATCTGGCACGCATCTCCGAGGTGATGGCATGAAGTTCGCAACCAAATCAATTGCAGTAGTCGCGATCAGTCTCGGCGTCGTCGCCGGGATGACCGCATGCAGCAGTAGTAGCACGTCCACACCCGAGAATCTTCCAACGCCGTCCGGGGGACAAACGTTCTCGCTCGGCGACAACAGCGTCAACACCGGCGGACAGCTCCCGTCGTACTGGCCAGCTGATGTGCCCACACCCAAGGGGCTGAACTACGTCGGCGGAGCACAGTTGCAGACGAGTATCAGCGGGAGTTTCAACGGTACGACTCCCATCACCGAGGTCGACACCCAACTAACGACGGACTTCAAGAACCAGGGCTGGACATCGTCAGCGAGCTTCGGTGGCGGTGCGAACGGCGGCGTAGCGAGCTGGAAGAAGGGTGGCCAGACCGCGCAGGTCGTCGTGGCCAACGAAAAGGGAACGACCGTCAACATCACAGTCGTCACATCGTAGGTTCTCAATCGTCGTGATTCGCGTGTCCGGGTGACGCTCGGACTCTCCTCACCCGTTGAGAGCTAGCGGTTCGCCGATGCTGTCTAGCTGACCTGCTGGCTCGCGCCCCGTGTGAGTCGGAAGAAGTAGATCGAGATCGCGCATCCGAGTGCTGCCAACACGAAGGTGAAGCTCAGCCCAACGACGGCTCCAAGCGCGGCGATCAATGGACCGACCGTCCAACCAATTGCGGTCATCGCACTGAATGCTCCGGCAACGGTGCCCTGCGAACGAAGCGAGCCCCCGAGCCAACGCACCCAAGTAGCGCGTCGCGATACCTACGGGAAGTGGGGCCGCTCGGCGCCGTACCTTTGGGTTCAATTTCGGGTGCATGTCACATGTTCGCGAAAGCGAACATGTGATTCACCCAGATGCCAATCCGATGCTGCGACAGAGCCGTAGAGCACGGATGATCATTTTGGCGCACTCGGCGCTATCTGGAATCGAGGCAGCGATGCGCGGCGCAGTCACGCAAGCGAAGCAGACCCATTGGTGGATCGTGCTCGGGCTAGCTGCTGTCGCCTTCTTTCTTGTCGGAATCCTTAGCGTCGTGCACGCGTCGTCCGCGCGCGCGGCAGACGACGTTTCCACCGGACTTACGTACACGGACAACGGTGCCGACATCACCGTGACTGGATGTATCGGTGGCGTTGAGAGCTGCCCGACAGCGCTCACTATCCCCGACACAATCAATTCCAAACCGGTCACAAACATCACTAACTACGCCTTCTACCTAGCAGCCAACCTTCATAGCGTGTCCCTTGGAGCGAACGTCTCGGCCGCGGGACTCGGACCATTTGGCCGCACCGGTGTCCAAACAATCACCGTTGATCCGAGTAACACGCACTACAAGAGCGTCGGCAACGTCCTCTTCACAGCCGACGGAACGGTTCTCGTGCAATATCCAACAGGCAGCACAAGCGGGTCTTACACCACCCCAAGCGGAGTTCTTACGATCGGAGACTCCGCCTTCGCAGGAGCCACGCCACTAACCTCAGTCTTAATCGGCGATTCCGTCACCACGATTAGCAACTGGGCGTTCTGGCGCGCATCGGGTTTGACCTCAGTCACGCTCGGACCATCCGTCACAGGCATCGGCTACTCGGCATTTGGGTATGCCGAATCGCTCGGTTCCATTAGCCTCGGACCTGCTATCACGAGCATCGGAAGCTATGCGTTCTATGGTGCGACGAGCCTTCACAGCGTCACTCTCGGCCCCAACGTTTCCACCATCGGAGCAGGACCATTCGGTCGGACCAGCGTGCAGGATGTCACTGTCGACCCCGGCAACACCAACTACAAGGGCTCCGACAATATCCTCTACACAGCAGACGGATCGGTTCTCGTGCAGTACCCACCGGGGAGCATGAATGCCTCCTTCACCACGCCGAATGGGGTCGTTGCGATTGGAGACTCCGCCTTCGCAGGGGCTGCGGCACTGACATCAATCTCCATCGGCGATTCCGTCACCACGATCAGCGACTGGGCGTTTTGGCATGCAACGGGATTAGCCTCAGTCACGGTTGGGCAATCAGTGACCTCCGTGGGTGCGTACGCGTTCGGAGATGCACCAGCGATTACGTCGATCACCTTCGAGGGCGCAGGCCCTCAATTCGGAGAAAGCGCATTCATCGGCTCAGGGTCAGCACCCATTTACCACCGCTCGGGAGCAAGTAGCTGGGACACCGTCTCGAATCCACTCAACGACCACCCCCTTGTTGCCGTCGATCCCCCGACCATCACCGACCAGCCTGACGCCGTGAGTGTCACGCAGGGGCAGACAGCCCATCTGCATGTCGCGGCTGACGTACATACGGGCGGTGGAACCCCGAGCTACCAATGGAAGAAGAGCGGAGAACCCGTCGCCAACGCAACCTCCGCGGACCTTGAGGTGCAGGTGAATTCCGGCGCCGAAACCGGGGACTACACCGTGGACGTCACGAGCTGGGCAGGAACGGTCACAAGCGACACTGCGGCCGTGGCAATCCTTCCGGCTCCGACCTCCAACGGCTTGCGGTACTCCTTCGACGGAGTGAACGCCACCGTCATTGGCTGCGTTGGCGCCTGCGCATCGACCGTCACGATCCCGGACACCATCGCCGTCAATGCAGTCGACCGACCCGTTGTCGCGATTGATGCCTATGCCTTGGCTAGCGAAACAGCCCTCACCCACCTCAGCATTGGCAACAACATTCGCGCCATTGGACTCAGCGCCTTCCAGAGCGACAGCGCACTAGCCGAGGTAACCCTTGGGGACTCCGTCGAGTCTATTGACGCGATGGCTTTTGGGTTCACGACTAGCCTGCAGGCAGTCACCATCCCGTCAAGCGTGACTAGCATCAACCCTCGCTCGTTCTTGAGCAGCGGGCTAACGGATCTGACGGTGGACAGTAATAACCAGCAGTTCAAGGACATCGGTGGCGTCCTCTTCAGCAAGTCCGGGACGACGCTCGTCTCTTACCCAGCGGGTAGAAGTGCGACTACTTACTCAATACCTTTCGACACCTTGACAGTTGGCGAGGCCGCCTTTGTCGCAAATGGCGCTCTGGCATCCATGGTCGTAGGGAATAACGTCACGACGATCCAGCCGTACGCATTCAATAGCGCAACCTCACTCGCAGAGCTCACCATCGGATCAAGCGTGCAGACCATTGGCGATGGAGCCTTCTCCGGCACCGAAGCGCTCACTGCGGTTCGGCTCTTCTGCGACACACCCACGTTCGGGAACAGCGTCTTCTCCTCCAGCGTTAGTGGGCCGGTTTACTACCTGTCGAGTTCTGATGGTGATTGGCCTGAGAGCCTCAACGGACGCGATTTCGTCGCAGTGGATGGACCGGTCGTCACCTCGCTAACTGAGTCATTGACCATGAATGCCGGTGCCAGCACTACACTCGCGGTCACCACCGCCGACCCATGGGAGAAGACGTATCAGTGGTCACATGGGGCCGATACTCTGATTGGTCAGACGTCGGCAACTTTGAACCTGACGAACCTACAGCCCTCAGATGCCGGCAACTACCGCGTGAAGATCACAAACTGGTCAGGCGAAACCTACAGCGACGTCATCACAGTCACCGTCAACGCTGCTCCGGCACTACAGCCACCCACGAACGCACCACCCGCAACAAAGGCCAATCAGACGCTGAGTTGGAAGCCGAAGGCCAAGCTCAAGAAGAACGCCAAATACACGCTGCCAGCCACCACCAGTCAGGGTGAAGCGCTGAACTGGAAGGTCAGCGGAGCGGGCGGCTGCAAGATCAAGGCTGGAAAGCTTTCGTGCAGCAAATCCACCGGAAAGAAGGCCATCAAGTTGGTCGCCACGGCTCCAGCAACTGCCACCCTTAATGCCTTCGCTGCGAGCTTTAAAGCGAAGGTCGGATAGGCGGCACACTCACAAGCGAGGGCAGCCTGCAACGAGCAGGATTAAGCCAGCGCCGCCTGAAGGTTCTCGTCGATGGCAGCGAGGAACTCCTGCGTCGTCAGATATGGCTGATCCTTGCCGATAAGCAGCGCGAGATCCTTCGTCATCTTGCCTGACTCAACCGTCTCAACGCAGACGCGCTCAAGTGTCTGCGCGAATGCCGTGACCTCGGGTGTTCCATCCATGCGGCCGCGATGGGTGAGCCCCTGCGTCCACGCGAAGATCGATGCGATCGGGTTCGTCGACGTTGGGTTGCCCTTCTGATGTTCCCGGTAATGGCGCGTCACGGTGCCGTGGGCTGCTTCTGCCTCGACCGTCTTGCCATCTGGGGTCATCAACACGGACGTCATCAGGCCGAGGGACCCGAAGCCTTGCGCCACGGTGTCGGACTGCACATCGCCGTCGTAGTTCTTACAGGCCCAGACGTAGCCGCCCTCCCACTTCATAGCGGCGGCAACCATGTCGTCGATCAGACGGTGTTCATAGGTGATTCCGGCTGCCTCGAACTCGGCCTTGAATTCGTTGTCAAAGACCTCTTGGAACAGGTCCTTGAATCGGCCGTCGTACGCCTTGAGGATCGTGTTCTTCGTCGACAGGTAAACCGGGTATCCGCGGTTCAGTCCGTATCGCATCGAGGCACGCGCAAAGTCGCGGATCGACTCGTCGAGGTTGTACATCCCCATCGCCACACCGGCGCCTGGGAAGTCGAAAACCTCGAACTCCATGGGTGCGGAGCCATCCTTGGGCGTGAACGTCATTGTCAGCGTGCCCTCGCCTGGGACGACGAAGTTGGTGGAACGGTACTGGTCACCGAATGCGTGACGGCCAATAACGATCGGCTTGGTCCAGCCCGGAACTAGCCGCGGGATATTGCTGATGATGATCGGTTCGCGGAAGATGACGCCGCCGAGGATGTTGCGGATCGTGCCGTTGGGCGACTTCCACATTTCCTTGAGGCCGAACTCTTCTACCCGAGCTTCATCAGGCGTGATCGTCGCGCATTTGACGCCGACGCCGTACTGCTTGATCGCGTTCGCCGAGTCGATGGTGACCTGGTCATCGGTTGCATCGCGGTTCTCGACGCTGAGGTCGTAGTACTTCAGATCGATGTCGAGGTAAGGCAGGATCAGCTGCTCACGGATGAACGACCAAATGATGCGGGTCATCTCGTCACCGTCTAGCTCAACAACCGGGTTCTCGACCTTGATCTTCGCCATCAGGACTCCTCTAACTACAGCTCATACGAAAGTGTTTTGGTGGTCAGTTCGCTTGTCTAGAGCAAGCCGAGCGCACGGACGGCTTCGCGCTCTTCAACGAGTTCAGCGACAGATGCCTCGATCCGAGGACGTGAGAAGTCGTTGATCTCCAGGCCTTGGACGATCTCCCACTGCCCATCACGAGCGATACATGGGAACGACGAAATGATCCCTTCCGGAACCCCGTAGGACCCGTCGGAGACAACTGCGGCTGAGGTCCAGTCGCCTTCTGGTGTTCCGTTCACCCACGAGTTGACGTGATCGATTGCGGCGTTCGCTGCCGAGGCTGCGGACGAGAGGCCTCGCGCTTCAATGATTGCTGCACCACGCTTGGCGACAGTCGGGATGAAGTCGTCGGCTAACCACACCTCGTCGTCAATAACCGCAGCGGCGCTTTCGCCGTTGATGCGTGCGTTGAAGATGTCGGGGTACTGCGTCGCCGAGTGGTTACCCCAGATCGTCAGGTGCTTGACCTCATCGATGTGGACTCGCGCCTTGTTAGCAACCTGCGTCAACGCGCGGTTGTGGTCCAGCCGTGTCATCGCGGTGAAGCGATCGTTCGGAACGTCTGGGGCATGCGCCGACGCGATGAGCGCGTTGGTGTTGGCCGGGTTGCCGACAACGAGGACGCGAATGTCATCAGCGGCAACTGCGTTGATCGCTTCACCCTGGGGCTTGAAGATTCCACCGTTGGCCGACAGCAGATCGCCGCGCTCCATGCCCTTTGTCCGCGGGCGGGCGCCAACTAGCAGCGCAAAGTTGGCATCCTTGAACGCATCCGTCGGATTGTCAGAAATCTCAATGCCAGACAGGAGCGGGAACGCGCAGTCGTCGAGTTCCATGGCCACACCTTCGGCCGCCTTCACACCCTGCGGAATCTCCAGCAGACTCAGCCGAACCGGAACGTCCGGTCCGAGCATCTGCCCTGAGGCGATTCGGAAGAGCAACGCGTAGCCGATTTGACCAGCGGCTCCGGTGACAGTGACGGTGACGGGCGATTGGGCCATGAAGTGTGACCTTTCTGCGGGGTCCGACTGCGCAAAATGAGCGGCAGCCAATAAGCCAAACGGGCAATGCGAGGTTATCCGATCGCGAAAAGACGCAGGAACACAGGCTGAGCTTACGTGTGGCGCAGGTGCGCTGAGTTAGCTGAGAACCGGCACAGAAAATGCCAGAGCAGTGATGCTCACGGCGACCAGACCGAGGATGATCAAGTCGATGCCTCGCGAACGGACCTTGAGCATCCCAACTTCGCGGTCGTTCAGAACAAGGCGCAGGAAGAATGCAAGCGCCATCGACATTCCGAATAACAACGCACCACGACGGAACGAATCCACCAGGACAACAGTCAGCGAAACGGCAAGTGCAGAGAACACCAGCACAGTTGGCCATTCCGGCAGGTTGATAGCTGCCCGACCGAAGATCGGGGTGGGTGTGTGTGCAGGATTGGCCGGATCGGCCTCGGTGAGCGCGGGTGCTTGTGGTGCCGCCTGCGGCACCACAACCTGAGGCCTCAGCGGAATGACGTTCTCGGGGAGGTCCTCGGGAGCAGGCATAGGAACGACAAAATCGCCGTCGTTCTCCGCGCTTGAACCGTTGACCGCACCCACAAACCCAACGGTAGACCTTTGCTCCAGGGTTTGCCGTTTGCGGCACTCAGAGATGTGACGCTTTTTCGAGCTGTCTGCGGAACTTTTTGGTGCCGGACGCGTCGCTACTGTGACCCGATCGGCCGGGTGCTACCGCGCGGCGAGGAGTTCCTCGGCCCTTTCAACAACGTTTGCCAACAACATGGCCCTCGTCATCGGCCCGACTCCCCCAGGCATCGGCGCAACGAAGCCCGCGACCTCATGCACCTGCGGCGAAACGTCACCGACCAGACCTGCGTCGGTCCGAGTAATTCCGACATCAAGCACCGCAGCGCCTGGTTTCACCATCTCAGCGGTCACTAGCCCGGCGACACCTGCGGCAGCAACAACCACATCGGCAGTTCGGGTGTGGGCAGCCAAGTCTTTGGTGCCGGTGTGACAGAGGGTGACAGTGGAGTTCTCACTGCGGCGCGTGAGCAGCAGTCCAAGTGGGCGCCCAACGGTGACGCCTCGGCCAACGACACAGACTTCGGCACCGTTGAGTTCCACGTCGTAGCGTCGCAGGAGTTCAACGATTCCCCGCGGCGTACAGGGCAAGGCACCTGGTGCTCCGAGCACGAGGCGCCCGAGGTTGACGGGGTGCAACCCGTCGGCATCCTTGCCGGGGTCCATCCGTTCCAGCACGACCTCTTGGTCGATGCCCTTGGGCAACGGGAGCTGCACGATGTAACCCGTGCAGAAATCGTCGGCATTGAGGCGCTCAACTTGTTCAAGCACCTCGGCCTGTGACGCATCCGCTGGAAGGTC
>ERZ795062.2143-NODE-2143-length-13185-cov-5.509368_pt1 | contig 13185 bp, 12 predicted proteins | sample MGYA00375146_ERZ795062 | MGnify/ENA primary metagenome ERZ795062 (study PRJEB30191, sample SAMN05720281) | activated sludge metagenome | isolation source: Anaerobic digester | place: USA | collected 2015-07-16 ... | reverse complement strand
TTCACTTGCTGGTCGTCAGCAGCGGCGCTGCCGGCCCGGTCTCATCGGATGCGGCACATCCGATGCGGTGTTGTCCGGCGTGAACGGCCCGGCGATCAGCCGAACAGCCAGAGGACGCCCTTGCCGAAGGCGAGGTCGATACCGGCGATGAAGGCTGTCATGAGCACCACGAACACCAGCACGACGATCGTGTAGGTGATCATCTCCCGGCGCGTCGGCCAGATGACCTTCTTCAGTTCGGTGACGACCTCTTTGAGGAACGTCCAGATACGGACAAACGGATTGGCACTCTTCGACGCCGTGGTGTCCTTCGCGCGTTCGGCAACGGCCACCGATGAACCGACGTCTGCCGCGACTCCGGAACCCTGACGGCGTCCCCGCGCCGAACGCTTGCCCTGGGGGCGAAGGTCCGCGTCGTCGTCGGACGAGAGATCTACCTCAAGGTCGTCGGCCACCGAGTCGGTGACTTCGGGGGCACCTTTGGCCCGGGCAGCGCGGTCTCGCTTGCTCACCTTCGCGGTTCCTCTCGTCAACGTGTGCCCTGACTGGTCTACCTGAGTATCAGTCCAGGGCAGGGGCGACAGGACTTGAACCTGCAACCTGCGGTTTTGGAGACCGCTGCTCTGCCAGTTGAGCTACGCCCCTTTGCGGCCACCGTGGCGGCCACAGTCGATTGTGCCTGACGGCTTCTGTAGTACCCAGACTCTCCGAAACGACGCCCGAAGACAAACCGCGTCCTACAGAATCAACGCGCCACCCTCAGGGCAGCGCGCAAGTCAATTCAATCGACAGTTCAGTGTAGATCACGAACACCCGGGAACCCAAAACGGCCCCCGGACTCGGGTGTGCCCGGCCACGATACGACGATCCCGGCCGGGCACACCGGATGGTTATCGGGCCGGACGAGTGGTGCACGCCCAGGTCGCCACGTAGCCGCGCCGGGGCAGCTGCTTGAGCGCGCGGCCACGGGCCCCGCGTGCGGTCTGGTAGCCCCACGACCTGCCCACATGCGAGAGATTGTGGGTGTAGGCGACGGCCCCGCACGAGTTGTAGAAGCTGAAGTATCCACAGTGCCGACCGCACCTGCGGACGACGGCGTTGACGGCGGCCTGGCTCGAGCCGCGGTCGATCACCGCTGCTGTGCGCCCGTCCCAGTCCCAGGCGATGGCGCCCCAATTGTATGTATAGGCATCGGCCTGCGGTGTCGGCGACGCCAGGCTCCCCCCGGCCACAACCCCCAGTGCGATACCAGCCGTAGCTATCATGCGACGAATTTTCACAGGAGAGAATCTATCAATTCTCAGCGAGCTCTCACCAACCTCACGAGTGAGTTCGACTGTTCATCCGTCACCGAGTCGGGTGACACGCGACAGCCCCGAACGGGCGCTAGCCGAACTGGATGACCGCCTGCGCCCGGCCGAAGATACGCCGACTGCCCTGTTTGGCGACGATCGCGATGGTGCCACGACGGCTCTGCGGGTCGAGCGATTTGATCTTGCCGGTGAAGTCGACGGCCGCACTGTCGTCCTCGGGCACGTACACCATGCTGGTGAAGCGCACGTTGTACTCGCAGAAGGCGGCGGGATCACCGATGAACTCGGAGATATAACTCGCGCCCAGGCCCATCGTCTGCATGCCGTGGGCCACCACGCCCTCCAGACCGGCCGCCTTGACGACATGATCGGAGAAGTGAATCGGGTTGGGGTCACCGGCCACGCCGGCGTAGTTGGCCAGGTTGCCGCGCGTCAGCAGAAAGCGCTTGTCGGGCAGTTCCTGGCCGACGGTGAGCGAATCGAAGTCGATCGCCCCGTATGCCTGCGGGAGTTCGGTCGGATCCGGCCTGCGCTCGGCGCCGGCGTCCGCGACGATGGTCTTCCCCGGGTCGGGCACGGTGTCGACCTTCATCATCACGTGGTCGAGGGACTCCACGAGCGCGGGATCGATGTCCAGTCCCGGCCGGGCCGCGAGCGATGTCCAGGTGGTCATCACCGGCTCGCCGTGCTGGTTCCAGATGACGTTCTTGGTGACCATGAGGTCGACGATCTCCGGGCCGGTGACATGCCGGAACGAATCGAGCGTCACATCGCAGACGAGCTGATCGCCGACCTTGATGGGCCGGTGGTACATGAGCCGCTGATCGGTCTGCAGGATCGACCACAGGTCGTACCCCACGATCACCTCGTCGAACAGTTTGCGCTGGGCGACAACACCGATGATCGAGACGAAGGTCGGGGCGGCGATCAGGGTGTCATGACCGAGATCACGGGCCTTGGCCTCATGCCAATGCACGGGGTGGGCGTCCTGGACGGCGAGCGCGTGTCTACGGACGTCCTCGCGCCCGACCTCGAAGTAGTCGTCCACGGTGTAGTGGTAGCCCACCAGCTCAGCGGTTCGGGCCGCGAGTTCCTCGGGCGAGGACCGCTCACCGCTCCGGAACGCCAACGCACGCTGCGTCAACTCTTCGGCGGACACCTGGGACATTCGGTGGTCTCCTTCATCAGACGGGCCACAACAACACCGAAGGGCCGCCTCTATCGAGGCAGCCCGCGGTTTGTCGCTATGGGATCAAATCTGTGGACGAACAGTGTCAACGCGATTCTTTGTGCGCCTGGTGGGTTCCGCAGTTGGGGCAGAACTTCTTGATCTCCAGGCGATCGGGATCGTTGCGACGGTTCTTCTTCGTGATGTAGTTACGGTGCTTGCACACCTCGCATGCCAAGGTGATCTTGGGGCGAACATCGGTTGAGGAGGCCACTGCAATCTTCTTTCGGGTGTATGTTCTTCGATCGGCGCACGACGTGTTCAGGGAACCGAACTCGTCGCGATGCACCGTTGTGTGTAGCGGTGGAGGGACTCGATCCCTCGACCTCACGATTATGAGTCGTGCGCTCTAACCAGCTGAGCTACACCGCCCTGTGGACTGGTCCGGTCCAGCGAGCCCCCTGACGGAATCGAACCGTCGACCTTTTCCTTACCATGGAAACGCTCTGCCGACTGAGCTAAGGGGGCGTACCCGGGTTGCCCTTGTGGGGCTTCCCGAGAGCCTTTACGAGGTTACACACCAAGCCTCGCACGTTCCAAATCGCCTGTTCGCCGGGCGATGTGGGCGCGCTCGTCTTCGACGAGAAACCACGTTGTGGCAGGTATAGGATTCGAACCTATGTAGCTTGCGCGACGGATTTACAGTCCGCTCCCTTTGGCCGCTCGGGCAACCTGCCGTGTTGTTCCGTGTCGGCGTGAACCGATCAGAACAACGCGGTGAAGAATACAACGAACCATGCCCCATAGCGCAAATCGCCTGGTGAGAGGCCTGCCACGAGAGTCGGTGAGAGGCCTCGACGACGGGACGACCGCGGACTGCGGCAACCCTGCCAGAGCCTGCGGTTTCCCTGCCGGGGCCTGCGGTTACCCTGTCAGCCATGGCTGATTCATCGTTCGACGTGGTGAGCAAGGTCGACCGCCAGGAAGTCGACAACGCCCTCAACCAGGCCGCCAAGGAACTGTCGCAGCGCTACGACTTCCGCGGCACCAATACCACCATCGCGTGGTCCGGCGAGGAGGGCATCGTGATCACCTCCGATGCCGAGGAACGCGCCCAGGCGGGGCTGGAGGTATTCAGGGAGAAGTTGATCCGGCGAGATATCTCACTGAAGGCGTTCGACGCCGGCGAGGTCACCTCGTCGGGAAAGACCTACAAGATCGCCGGCAACCTCGTGCAGGGCATCGACTCCGAGCACGCCAAGAAGATCTCCAAGAAGATCCGCGACGAGGGCCCCAAGGGCGTCAAGGCGCAAATCCAGGGCGACGAGCTACGGGTGTCGAGCAAGAAGCGCGATGACCTGCAGGCCGTCATCGCTCTGCTCAAGGGCGACGATTTCGGGATCGCGCTGCAGTTCGTCAACTACCGGTGATCGTCGGGTGATCCGGGCAGGGTTCACCTGCCCGGATCACCCGCGTCAACCGCGCCGCGCCATCTCCTGCAGCCGGGCGATCCGCTCCTCGGTCGGCGGATGCGTCGAGAACATCTTCGACAGTCCCCCGCCACGGAACGGGTTCTCGATCATCAGGTGACTCTGCGATTCGATCGCGGGTTCGGGCGCCAACGGGGCTCTGTCGACGCCGCCGGAGATCTTGGCCAGCGCCGACGCCAGTGCCAGCGGATCACCGGTGAGTTCGGCACCGGACTGGTCGGCCTGGAACTCGCGCGAACGCGACACCGCCATCTTGATCACGGTGGCCGCCAGCGGACCGAGCAGCGAGATCGCCAGCACCCCGAGCAGACCGGGTCCGTTGTTGCGGTTGCCGCCGAGCATGAACGCGAAGTTGGCGATACCGGTGATCACCGACGCCATCGCTCCGGCCACCGACGAGATCAAAATGTCGCGGTTGTACACGTGGGACAGTTCGTGCCCGAGGACCGCGCGCAGCTCCCGCTCGTTGAGCAGTTGCAGGATGCCCGCGGTGCAGCACACCGCGGCGTTCTGCGGGTTGCGGCCGGTGGCGAACGCGTTGGGTGACTCGGTGGGGCTGATATAGAGCGCGGGCATCGGCTGATGGGCGATGGTGGCCAGTTCCCGCACGATCCGGTACAGCACCGGCGCCTGGACCTCGGTGACAGGCTGGGCGCGCATCGAGCGCAACGCCATCTTGGCGCTGTTGAAGTACACGTAGCCGTTCATGCCGACGGCGAAGACGATCGCCACCAGCAGGATCACCGGGCTTCGGAACATCGCGCCGATCCCGACGATGATCGCCGACATCGTTCCGAGCAACAACGCCGTCTTGAGCCCGTTGAAATGCACCGCGCACCCGCTTTCCACATCGACACCGGCGACACGGCCGGTTCACTGTGTCAAACGTACGCGAGATGCGGTTGAGTTCCAGGGCGGACAATGTCGTCCGATACAGCGTCCCGCTCAAGCACATGTGGCCGAGCCGACCCTGAATCGGACGACGTTCGTCAGCCGGTGCGGTCGATGGTGTACCGGACCAGGGACGAGAGGGCACCGCTGGCGGGCGTCTCGGGGAGCCGGGCCAGTTCGGCGAGTGCCTCGTCGGCGTAGGACTGCAGTTTCGCGTGGGCTCGGGCCATGCCGGGCGAGGCGTTGAGCCGTTCCAGCGCCTCGGTCACCTCGGCGTCGTCGGTCAGCGCCCGCGGATTCCCCTCCGCGTCGAGGAGCAGTGCGCGCAACCGCTGCGACGACGGGTCCTCGCCCCGCAGCGCGTACAGCACGGGCAGCGTGTGCACGCCTTCGCGCAGGTCGGTGCCAGGCGTCTTACCGGAGTCGCCGGTCGCCGAGGAGATGTCGATGATGTCGTCGGACACCTGGAAGGCGATGCCGATGATGTCGCCGATCCGGGCCAGCCGCTCGATGCTGTCGGCGTCGGCGCGGGCGGCCATCGACCCGAATCGGGCCGCGGCGGCGATCAGCGACCCCGTCTTCTCCCACACCACCTTCAGATAGTGATCGATCGGGTCGACGCCCTCACCCGCACCGACCGTCTCGCGCATCTGGCCGGTGACCAGCTCGGCGAATGTCTCGGCGATGATCCGCACTGCGTCGGGACCCAGCGTCGACACCAGCCTCGAGGCCCGTGCGAACAGGAAGTCACCGGAGAGGATGGCGATGCTGTTGGACCAGCGCGAATTGGCCGACTGCGCACCACGGCGCATCGGCGCCTCGTCCATCACGTCGTCGTGGTAGAGGGTCGCCAGGTGAATCATCTCCACCACCGTCGCGGAGGTGATGACATCCCGGCCGCCCGGGTCCGGACCGAACTGCGCGGCGAGGATCGCGAACATCGGGCGGAACCGTTTGCCGCCCGCCCGGGCCAGATGGGTCGCGGCCTCGGTCATGATCGCATCGCCCGAGGACAACTCGGCGATCAGCAGTTCCTCGACATCGGCCAGCGCCGACCGCACCACCTCGGCGAACTCGTCGGTACCCAGGTCAAGTCCGGCGAATGTCGACTTCACGTCCCGTGCCGCCCATCTCGTTGCTCTCCTCGCGGCGGCCACCGACGACCACCACACGTGCCTGTGAGCGTAACCGTTCACCACTGCCGACATACTGGTCGGGTGATCAACACCCCGAAACCCGCCGACCTGCTGGTCGTCGGCGCCGGTCCCGGCGGGGCCGCGGCCGCCGCCCATGCCGCGGCGGCCGGACGCGACGTGACGCTCGTCGACGCGGCGACGTTCCCCCGGGACAAGACGTGCGGCGACGGACTCACCCCGCGCGCCGTGGCCGAACTCGACTCCGTCGGCCTGCGCGGACTGCTCGACGGCCGGCCGCGGATCAGCGGATTGCGGCTGGCCGGGTGGGGCGCCACCAGCGAGGTGCCGTGGCCGTCGGGCCGGTTCCCCGAACACGGCAGCGCGGTGGCCCGCACCGAACTCGACGAACAGATCCGCGCGCACGCCGTGGCACGGGGGGCGACCATGCTGCAGGGCACCAAGGCGGTCGACGCGGTGCTGGCCGGGGACCGCGTCGAGGCGGTCACCCTGGCCGGGCCGGACGGGATCTCGACGATCCGGGTGCGGGACGTGATCGTCGCCGACGGGGTGCGTTCGACCCTGGGCAAGGTGCTCGGCCGACAGTGGCATCGCGACACCGCATACGGGGTCGCGGCACGGGCGTACGTGTCATCGGAACGCGCCGACGAGGAATGGATGGGGTCGCATCTGGAATTGCGCGGTCCCGACGGCGGGCTGCTGCCCGGCTACGGCTGGGTGTTCCCCCTCGGCGGCGCGCAACTCAACATCGGCGTGGGTGCGCTCGCGACCGCCCGGCGGCCGGCGAACATGCAGCTGCGGCCGATCCTTGAGCACTACACCGAGCAGGTCCGCGACGAATGGCGGATCGCCGGCAACCCGATGCGGGTGGCGTCGGCGCTGCTGCCGATGGGTGGTGCGGTCAGCGGTGTGGCCGGCCGCAACTGGATGCTGATCGGCGACGCCGCCGCATGCGTCAACCCCCTCAACGGCGAGGGTATCGACTACGCGATGGAGACCGGGCGCCTGGCGGTGGAACTGCTCGGTGCCGACGACTACACGACCCGCTGGCGTGACGTGCTCACCGGGCACTACGGACTGGCGTTCTCCGCCGCCCGGCGACTGGCCGGGGTGCTCACCGTGCCACAGGCGGTGCCGGCGCTCGGACGGCCCGGGATCCGGTCGGCACGTCTGATGTCGATGGTGGTGCGGGTGATGGGCAACCTGATCACCCCCGACGACGCCGACCTGGTGGCGCGCGCCTGGCGCACCGCCGGACGCATCTCCACCCGTGTCGACGACCGTCCGCCGTTCCGCTGACCCGCTCCTCCCGCGACCGGCCCCAGGAGGATCAGGGGCGGTCAGCGGACGGCGGAGTGGATGGCGGCGATGCCGCCGGTGAGGTTCTGCCAGCGGACCGCGGAGAATCCGGCGCCGCGGATCAGCTCGCCCAGGTCGAACTGGTCGGGCCAGGCCCGGATGGACTCGGCGAGATACACGTAGGCCTCGGGGTTGCTCGAAACCCTGGTGGCCACCGAGGGCAGGGCCTTCATCAGGTATTCCATGTAGACCGTGCGGAACGGACCGAGCGTGGGCGTGGAGAACTCGCAGATGACCAGCCGACCGCCGGGTTTGAGTACCCGATGGAATTCGCCCAGTGCGCGCGGTACGTCGTTGACGTTGCGCAGGCCGAAGGAAATCGTGGCCGCGTCGAAGGATTCGTCGGCGAACGGCAGGTTCAAGGCGTCCGCGGCCACCTTGGGCACCGGTCTCCCGGCACCCGCCTTGAGCATGCCGAGCGAGAAATCCGCGGCGATGCAGCGCGCCCCGGACTTGGCCAGCTCAACGGTGGACACCGCGGTGCCGGCGGCGAGGTCGAGCACCACATCCGAGTCGGTGAGGGCGAGCGCCTTGCGGGTGGCGGCCCGCCAGCGCCGGTCCTGCCCGAACGAGAGCACCGTGTTGGTGATGTCGTAGCGCTTGGCGACGCCGTCGAACATCTCCGCGACCTCGGCCGGGTCCTTGTCGAGTGTCGCCCGCGTCCGGGGCCCTGCTGCATCAGCCATGGCGTCAACGCTACTGCGTGGAGATGTCACGATCGGTGGAGGTGTCACGATCGGCTCCCGCCCCGGCCCGGGCGATGAGTCCGCGATTGGTTTCGGCCAGGCCCACGACGATGACGCCGACGATCAGCCACAGCAGAGCCACCACCGACAGGGCCGGGATGATCGACAGCGTGGCGTCGCGGCCGGCGGGACGGGCGAGGTCGGGGTTGGTGGCATCGTATTCGACGCTGATCCGTTGCCCCTCGGTCAGCTCGGTGGGATAGAGCAGGCCAAGTCGTGGACTGTGCAGCTGGCCGTCGGGGGTCTGGAAACTGACGTCGGCGTGCAGTGCGTCGGCGGACAGCACGTCGGCCATCACCGTGGCCTTGTTCGCCTCGATCTGGCCGTCGTTGCGAAAGCAGGCGACCACCAGGATCACACCCATCACGGTGCCGATGAGCCCGATCAGCAGCAGTCCCTTCTGGACGCGGCGCAACAGCGTCGGGTTGAGCGGCCCCGACCATCGCGGGACGGCCGGTCGGGCGGAGAGACCCCGGCCCCGGGTGTGGGCGGTCGACGGGGTCATCGGGGTCGACGGGGTCATCGGGCGCCCCGACAACGGGTCGCGATCGCGGCGTGCAGATCGCGCAGCCGTGACCTATCGGTGCTGACCTCCACCACCTCAAGGCCACCTGGCACGTCGGTCTGCAGGTGGGCGACGAGCTCGCCGACGTCCACGCGGCGGTGCTCGATGTGGAATCCGGCGCACAGGGCGGCCAGGTCGGTGCGGTGCGGGGTGCCGAACACCCGCTCGTAGGCGCCGGCGTACGGGCCGGTGTTGAATCTGGGGTCACCCTGTTCAAGGAGGCCGAAGATGCCGCCGCCGTCGTCGTTGGCCACGACGATCCGCAGATTGGCCGGCCGTGGCTCGCCGGGGCCGATGACCAGTCCGGTGGCGTCGTGGATGAACGTCAGGTCACCCATGAGGGCGACGGTGCGGGCATCGGGGTCGCGCGATTGCAGGTCCAGGGCGGCACCGATGGCGGTGGAGTTGGTGCCGTCGATACCGGCGACACCCCGATTGGACAGCACCCGCACCTCCGGATTGACCCGACCGGCGAGCGCGATGTCGCGGATCGGATTGCTGGCGCCCACCACCAGCTGGTCGCCGGGCCGCAGCGCCGCCGACACCGCCCGCGCCACGTGCAGTCCGGTGGTGGTGCCGGCCACGTCGAGTTCGGCGTCGACGGCGGTCACCACCCGGTGCTGGACGGTGGCGCAGTGTTTGAGCCAGGTCTCGCCGGGGGCGCCGGTGACCTCGGCACGAGTGCCGGTGGCGTACACATTGCCGGACACGTCGGGCCAGCGAGGGCCGGTGGTGAGCGCGTACACACGCACATCGGGGTCGGCGAGCAGTCGAGACACTCCCCGGTGCAGGGTGGGCCGCCCACAGATGATGGCCTGCCGTGGCGAGATCAGGTCGAGGGCGAGCGGATGCAACGGTGTGGAGCCCGGGCCCCCACCGGGGGGTGTGCTGACGGTGGGCTCGGCGACGGTGGGCACCGCGGCGAGTTCGGGGTGGATGCCCGCGCCGTGCCCGGCGACGACGACGGTGTCCAGTGACAGGTCGATGGGCAGCGGCACATCGAGTCTGCCGGTGGGTGCCTGCGTCCACGGCAGCCCGTCCGGGCGTCCGGCGAACCTGCCCAGTTCCCACGGGTCCTGGTCGGCACCGCCCGGGCGGGCCGGCACAAGCGGTTCGCGCAGCGGGATGTCGAACTGGACGGGTCCGGCGTTGCCGGTGCGCGCGCCGCGCGCGGCCGCGAGTACCCGGCCGACCGCCGAACGCCACTGCGAATTGGTGTCGAGGTCCTGTTCGGCCAGGCCGAGGCTGATCGCCGCCCGCACCTGGGTGCCGAAGATGCCGAACTGTTCGACGGTCTGGTTGGCGCCGGACCCGAGCAGTTCGTACGGCCGGTTCGCCGACACCACCACCAGTGGGATCCGGGCATAGTTGGCCTCGAACACCGCCGGTGACATGTTGGCGACGGCGGTGCCGCTGGTCATGATGATCGGCACCGGATGCCGCGACGCCGCAGCCAGACCGAGTGCCAGGAACCCTGCCGAGCGCTCATCGATCCGCACGTGCAGCCGCAGCCGTCCGGTCGCGTCGGCCGCGTGCAGCGCGAACGCCAGCGGCGCGTTCCGCGAGCCCGGGCACAGCACCGCCTCGCGCACCCCGCCGCGGACCAGTTCGTCGACGATCACCCGGGCCTGCAGGGTCGATGGGTGTTCGGTGTGCGCCTCGTGCATCCTCCCACCCTAGATGTGTGCGGCGGAGCGCTAGAGTCGGCGGCATGAGTGAAGACGCAACCGTGGCGTCCGGCGGCTCCGACGCACGTGAGTTCGATGTGGTGGTGTTCGGCGCGTCGGGTTTTGTCGGCGAGTTGACCACCCGTTATCTGGCAGACCATGCGCCCGCCGGGACACGGATCGCGCTGGCGGGTCGATCGGAGACCAAGCTCGTCGCCGTCCGCGAGCGGATCGGCGGTGCCGCGGCGGGCTGGCCGGTGATCATCGCGGACGCCGATTCGCCGGCGTCGCTGGATGCGATGGTGGCCCGCACCCGCGTGGTGTGCACCACCGTCGGCCCCTACCTCAAATACGGGGAGGCGCTGGTGGTCGCCGCGGCCACTGCCGGTACCGACTATGTCGATCTGACCGGCGAGGTGCCGTTCGTCCGGTTCTCCATCGACAAGGCCCACGACATCGCCGCGGCCTCGGGCGCCCGCATCGTGCATTCGTGCGGTTTCGATTCGGTCCCGTCGGACCTGACGGTGTGGGCGCTGTACCGCACGATCGCCGACGACGGCGCCGGGGAGCTCACCGACACGACCCTCGTGTTGCAGTCGGTCCGCGGCGGGGTGTCCGGCGGCACGATCGACTCGGTGCGGGTGATCGCCGAACAGGCCAAGGACCCGCAGGTGCGCAGGCTGATGCTCAATCCGCAGGCGCTCTCGTCGGGCCCGGGCAGCCCGCCCCGCGCCGGCATGCGTTCGGAGCCCAGCGATCTCAACATCGTCTCGGCGCGCAAGGTCGATCCGTCACTGTCGGGCACGTTGGCCCCGTTCTTCATGGCCTCACACAACACCCGCATCGTCCGGCGCTCGAACACCCTGCTGGACAACGCCTACGGCGAGAACTTCCACTACGGGGAAACGATGAACGTCGGCGACATCCCGGTGGTGTCGGCGGTGACCGCCGGGCTGGTGGGTGTGGGCACCGGCGCTTTCCTGGGGGCGATGAGTCTACGACCCACCCGCATACTGCTCGACCGCATCCTGCCCGCCCCCGGCGACGGACCGAACAAGAAGACCAGGGACAGAGGGCACTTCACCGTCGAGACATTCACCACCAGCACCACGGGGCGACGTTACCGGTCCCGTTTCCGCGCGCACGGCGATCCTGGTTACAAGGCGACGGCGGTGATGCTCGGCGAAAGCGCCCTGACACTGGCCCTCGACCGGGACTCGCTGCCCGAGCGCCACGGTGTGCTCACGCCCGCGGTGGCGATGGGCGATGCGCTCATCGCACGCCTTCGCCGCGCGGGCTGCACCATCGACGCCGTCGCGCTGTAGCACCGCAACGATGTCGCGCGGCAACGCTGTGGCACCCAGGCCGTAGCGGGTGTTACGGCTGGCCGGGGTTGAGCCGGATGAACAGGCCGTCGAGCTCTGCGCACAGGCGCTCGCCGTCGTGCATGGTGCCCTTGATGAACGCCTTGCGCCCGTCGATGCGGTCGGCCCACGCACGCACCGTGAGGGGTGTGTTGAGCGGGGTGACCGAGCGGTAGTCGACCCGCAGGTAGCCGGTGCGACAGATCCCGGCGGTGGCCACCGCCGAGGCGTAGCCGCCGATGTCGTCGAAGGCGATGGCGATCTGCCCGCCGTGGGCGGCCCTGTTGCCGCCGAGGTGATAGTTGGTGAACGTCACGGTCGCCTCGACCGCGCCGTTGTCGTGATCGACGTGGTCGACGACGAACGGCGGCAGGGTGATGTTGCCGCGGGCGGGCAGGTCGATACGGGTGCCGGACGGGGTGTGCCACTCGTCGATCTGCACGTCGGCGAGTTTGGCGTTGACGTCTTTGAGGATGTCGATGAGTTCGTCGCCGAGCTCCGGTGTCGGGCACCCCAGGCGCACGTTGTCCATGAACAGCCGCACCTGCTCGATGAACTCGCCGTAGCGGGGGCCGCCCCGGTCTCCGACGGCCGGGTCGATCGGCCGGAAGCCGCCCCGGTGTGTGTTCTCCTCGGCTGCGGACCCGGCGTTCACACCGGTCACCATGTCTTGCGCGTCACTCATCCCATCACCGTAGTAGGACGTGTTCAATCACGGGTACCGCGGTTCCCTCAAGGATGCGCGTACCGGACCGATCGGCGTGACGAATCCGGGTACCGGCCATCGACCTGACGGTCGCGCCGGCCGATCGGGCGGGCCCGGCATTCGGGTGGAGACCGGATCGAATGGCCAGGCGCCTAATGTGAGTAGCCATGAGCACCTCACCGGCAGCGGGACCCTTCGATCCGACCCAGTGGGCGACGGTCCCCGGATTCGACGATCTGACCGACATCACCTACCACCGGCACTCCGGCGAGGGCCGGGCCAACGGCATCGTGCGCATCGCCTTCGACCGGCCGGAGGTACGCAACGCGTTCCGGCCGCACACCGTCGACGAGTTGTACCGCGCCCTCGATCACGCGCGCCGCTCCCCCGATGTGGGCACGGTGTTGCTCACCGGCAACGGGCCCAGTCCCAAGGACGGCGGCTGGGCCTTCTGCAGCGGCGGAGACCAGCGGATCCGCGGCCGGTCCGGCTACCAGTACGCCACCAGCCACGACACGAATGTGGCGGCGGCCGGCATCGAGGGCGTCGACGAGGCACGGGTGAAGGCCGAGGGCGGGCGGCTACACATCCTGGAGGTGCAGCGACTCATTCGCACCATGCCGAAGGTGGTGATCGCGGTGGTCAACGGCTGGGCCGCGGGCGGTGGACATTCGCTGCACGCGGTGGCCGACCTGACACTCGCCTCACGTGAGCACGCCCGGTTCAAGCAGACCGACGCCGACGTGGGCTCGTTCGACGCCG
>ERZ795062.2140-NODE-2140-length-13200-cov-12.100723_pt1 | contig 13200 bp, 7 predicted proteins | sample MGYA00375146_ERZ795062 | MGnify/ENA primary metagenome ERZ795062 (study PRJEB30191, sample SAMN05720281) | activated sludge metagenome | isolation source: Anaerobic digester | place: USA | collected 2015-07-16 ... | reverse complement strand
CGTCAAGAACCACTTTACCCTGGCTGCGTTCCGTAGCACTGTCCAGCTCCTGAAGCGCTACACAATCGGGATCGATTCGCCGAATCACATCGGCTATGCGGTCGTAATCGACCACCTCATCCATTCCCCGTGCATTGCGTATGTTGTAAGAAAGAATCCTGATCTCCGCTGAATCCGTTTTCGGATCTGCTGCTCGGCACAAATCACCACTGGTAAATACAAACAAAATCACTGCGCTTAAAAAATAAGCGCCAAAATAATAGTTCTTCATTTTATTACGATAAATTTTTCTCTATACTAAATAGGGATGATATCATCACTTGCTTCACAAAGATATATCCATTCAATTAATTATCAATCAAACCTGTCTGCACCAATCGAAAGAACCGACCCGGTTGCGACATTCATTTTAATCGATTATCAATCAAACTTAAATAAATTGATCCCAAATATACGACATAAATTTTAAAATGTATAAGCCATACCAACAAAAAATCCCGGAATTACCTCCGGGATTAATTTTGAATCGCTTGACTATTTTTTTAAAAACTATATATACATTCCTCTCCCAAATCAATTCTCAATGCCCAGATCTTCATACAATAGAAGCAAATGTGAAGCACTCCAACTAAAATGAGGTGCTTGTAATCCCTTTCCTGTATATGGATCATAATTTTCATAAATGGGATCAGAATGTATTAATCCATATAAACGATCAAATATTTGTTTAGTATATTCATCAGCTAATTCTGTAGCACCATAATTTCGAATGCCTTTTATTGCAAAATAAACTTGATCCAACCATATTGAACCTCGCCAATATCCTTGTGAATCAAATTTTGGATTGTCTGACGCAACAGTTGGAAACGGGATAAAAGTAGAAAATTTATTTTTATCTTTTAAAATTGGTAATGCTTTTTGAAATTGTTCTGGAGTAGCGGTTCTAGTCCAGAATGCGCTGTAAGCTTCACATCCTTGTTCTTTTATAAAGTCGTGATCAAACAACTTTTTATCATAAAAAAAACCAGATATTTCATCAAAAAAATAATTCGCAATCTCTTTACTTTTAACACCTATAACAAAAGGTTCATCTAAAATATCAGCAAACTTGCAAAGCAAATTTCTTTCTAAAACTAAAAAGCAATTTAAATCCACACTTTCTTGATCCATACTCCATGCATTCGAATCATTTTTTAATATGCCTGTATCATCAAAGCGAATAGCATTATCCATTCCGCTTTCCCATGCCGCAGCTTCTAAAGTGCCATCAACCGAACCAAATTCACAAATTCCATTTCTATCATGATCTCGTTTTTGAAACCACCACATATGATATTTTAACAATTTAGGATACATCTCTCGCAAGAAATCGATATCTTTTGTTTTTTCATACACTTCATTTACTGCCCAAGCAGCTAAAGGAGGTTTACTATTCCTATAATTATTTTCATCAGGATCTACATAAATACAATCGATTATCATACCATCTTTCATTTGATAATCAAATATCGACCGTATCTGATTTTTTGCCAATTCCGGATTAAAACGTGCTAATGCAGCAGCATGTTTCCATGAATCCCATGCCCAAAAACCAATAAAATAAGGTACCGCATGACTTGGTACAATTCCATCATGAAACAATCCTCCTTTTGCAGTACGCCAGTTTGATAAAAGCGTTACAATCGATTTTACTGCTATCCGATTATATTCTGGTTTTAAATCTTTACGTAAGATAGATTGAATATATGTATTCCAACGTTCTGAATTCTGCTGCATCAAATACTGGGGATTAACTATCAATGAATCTGTTTTTTCAAAAATATCAGAGTCCTTCTCAGTGTCAGGGCAAAACTGAGAGATAGTAATATATATCCCCTCACAAGGAACTTGTTTACAAACTGCTTCATAATTATTCTTTACAGATTGAATCATAGTGTTTTCAGGAAAGCAGATAAGATATCTTTCTTTTGAACCCGAAGAAACAAGCACTCTCCTTCCTGAAACTGTAAAATCTGTCCCCTCTCTCCAATTATCCCCAGTGAAAAATAAATCGGAAACACCGTTCGGATATACGTGTAATAACGCAGTATTAGAATCAGTAAAAATCAATGTTTGTTCAAGTGTTCCATAAGACGATGAGGCCGCAATATAAATTCGTCCAGGATAATAATTAATGGAATCAGGAATAAAAAAAGCATCACGTTCAGCATTAAAAGCCACTTTAATTGCAGATTTTGCCAACCAATGATATTCAGAAATACTAAAAGGACCACAAAAGCCATTTATCCATTTATCTTTTTGAGGTATAGAAAAACCCATCCAAGATCCCATATCAACAAAACAACCCGGTGTATGTCGAGATGACAAATCGGGGGTATAGGATATATTCAAAATATTTGAGTACTCATGCGGAATATCATTTTTTGCATTGCACAAAAATATAGAAAACAGACTGAATTGAAATAATAAAAAATAAAACAAACAATTGACTTTCATCATTTACGTATGCTATTAAATTGTTGTACTTTTTCTGATGCATTATCTCCACTATAAAGGGGACAAATTGAGAAAGAATATATTCGCTCTTCGGGCGTTATAGTATATTCAGGATGCACTTGCGCCCCCCATGTATTGTCTCCTCCCACACCCATTTGTAAATCATCTATATTTACCCATATTAAATCTTTTTTACAAATACTTCCACCATGTTTTCTTTCTACATTAAAAGGGACGTAATCAATATCATCCTGAGTAAAATTCCATGCGCTCGCATTTAAGTTGTTTTCTCCTATGACAAGAATTCCGCTCCCTTCTTTATTTTGCAATGCAATCCATCGTACGTCACACTTATTACCTGTTTCTTGCGGACGTACATAAGGATGAAATTCATCCCATACCAATGACTGGTAAAGCCCTACAGCCGCGGATGTTTTGCGGTCGGCGTAGTTTTCATGTGGCCCTCTACCAAACCAACTGAATATTTCATATTCTGATGGAATAACCATATGCATACCAAATCGTGGAATTTCAGGCAATGGTTTAGAACCCGGAATAAAGTGCATAGAAATATCAATCTTCCCGGAAAAAGAAACAGAATATTCTATTTGCAACATAGCATCTAATTTTGGCATATGATACTTTGTAGCAACAAGTACATTAGAACAACGTGTATCATTTGTATAATTTATATCAATAAGTTTGATTTCTTTGCCTGCATTTTTCCATATTCCACAACGAGACAATGTACCATTAGCAATATCATTATCAGTTAGGGGTCGCCAAAAATTAGGAGTCAAACTTTCTTTAATCATTTCTTTTCCCTTATAAACCATACTGATCATTTTTCCTGTAGCTAATTGAAAAACAAAATGAAAGTCTTCACCCGATATTATAATACAATCCGGATTTTCCTCAATTCGGAGTTGATTTGTACTTTTATTTTCATGCAAAACCACTAACTTTTGCGACTCGTATCTATTATTATATAATTGCCATTGCTCCATAGCTACAACATGATTCTTAGGTAATACCCTTGTTTGTTGTTTAGTTAGCGCTTCTATTTTTAAAAAATATTCCTTTTTATCACTAGGTAAGGGTTTTATAGCCAAATCAATGTATTGAAATTCTCCGGGTACAATTTCCGGAAAAACATCCTCTCCCTGTTGAATAATCTCACCATCGGCTTCAATGAACCATCGATAATAATAATCAGAAAGGGATATAAAATCGAAACGATTAGTTACTTTTAATTGATTTGATGAAAAAGGTACAGGTTCAAATAAAATGTTCTGATAAACTTTTTTTACTTCCCAAATATGAGGATGAAAACTTCTATCCGCAGCAACCAATCCATTAGCACAAAAATTTGAATCATTAGGCACACCAACATATCCTAAATCACCTCCATATGCCCAAATATCATTACCTTTTTCATCTTTTATTTTAAATGTTTGATCCACCCAATCCCAAATAAATCCTCCTTGTAATTGGTCGTATTTATGAATTACATCCCAATAATCTTGTAAATTACCCTCACTATTTCCCATTGCATGCTCGTATTCACACATGATAAGAGGTCGATGTTGCCTTTCATGAACATACTTCCTTAAGTGCCAAATACGCGCATACATGGGACAATAAATATCAGATAAACCTTCTGTTCGAGCTCCCTCATATTGAACAGGCCGAGTAATATCAAAAGATTTTGTCCAATGATAAGTGGTTTCAAAATTTTTCCCATAACCGGATTCATTTCCCAAGGACCAAATTAATATTGAAGTAAAATTTCTGTCTCGCTTGACCATACGTGATACTCGCTCTATAAAAGGTTTTTCCCAATCCGGATAATTTGCTAATGTTTGATCTGGATGGTACTCCATTCCATGGCTTTCCAAATTTGCTTCATCAATGAGATAAATTCCCAATCTATCACATAACATATACCATTCCGGATTATTTGGATAATGACTACAACGCACTGAATTAATATTAAATTGTTTCATTAAAACAATGTCATTTATCATACTTTCAATAGTAATTGTTCGTCCATTTATCGGATCATGCTCATGACGATTCACTCCTTTAAACGAAATTGGCTTATTATTCAGCAAAAATAATCCATTACGCATTTCAATTTTCCGAAAACCAAAAGAATGAGCAAATGATTCAAGTATTTCCCCATTTTCGTTGCGCATGGTTACAACCATATTGTAAAGATAAGGGAATTCAGCGCTCCACTTTTGTATATTGGGAAATATTTTAGTAAAAGATACAAGAGTATCAAGTGGCGAAACTATCTCATAACCAAAACACCCTATTTTACTTTCATTATCATATAAGGTAACATCAAGTCTTTGTCCTTTTTTAGGTTGATTCAAATACAACTTTACATCAAATTCGCCATCCTGATATTTATTTGTCAAGGAAGCAATTAAGTGAAAATCTTTTACTCGACTTTTAGGACGAGCATACACATATACATTACGTTCAATTCCGCTGTATTTCCAATAATCCTGACCTTCTAGATAAGACCCATCACTGTATCTGAAAACTTTTACAATAAGATTATTTTTTCCTTTTTTTAATAAATGAGAGATATTAAAATGCGCAGGTAACCGACTATCTTCACTATAACCGATAAGTTTTCCGTTTAACCAACAATAAAAAGCAGATTCAACACCCTCAAAATCAATAAAAACATCCATCCCTTCCCAACATTCCGGAACAGAAAAGTATCGTTGATACACACCTACCGGGTTATAATCATCAGGGAGATATGGAGGATTTGCTGGGAAAGGATACCTCACATCAGTATAAATAGGAACGTCAAAACCTTGTAATTCCCAACTTCCAGGGACCCTTATTTTCGCCCACTTATCATAAGAATATTTTGAATGTAAAAAATCGTCATTGCATTCTGTTGGATTTTTATACCACCGAAAATTCCAAATACCATTCAACGTAATGCGCCTTTCACCTTTTACATTTAACTTAAGACACTCCGGAATAGGCTTTTTAACCTGTTCCAAAGCCACATCCTCCGAAATATAAGGTATAAAATGTGAACGCATCGGCTCTCTATTTATCGCATTTACTTGTGGATCTTGCCAAGGTACTTTTTCAGTTTCAATTTGTTGATTAGAAAAGCCTAAATTTGAAATTAATATAAATAAACAAGGTAAAAAGAATTTTTTTTTCATTTGCTTGATATTTTGTTAAGTTGGTTCTCGTAAATATTGTTACATATAGAAACGCATAAGAAAAACCATCACTATAGCTTGACTTTTATTGGATTATCAATACTCAAATAGTTTATCCGTCTGTTGATAAAAAAATAAGAAAGATAAGATCTTTCAAAGAGAACAAAATAAAGTTACCAAAAAAGGAACACTAAAATCGGTAACAAAACCATGAAAAACAGAAATTGGCACATATTCTTTACCAGAATACTGCATAATAATTGGTAAAGTAGTATCCATAGTGGTAGCCCCGCCCGCAGATATGGGAGCAAGTTTCCCAAAATACTTTACCAAAAGAGGCGTTAACAACAACGTTAAAATCTCTCTTAAAATATTAGAAAGAAGTGCAATTGTCCCCAATTGAACTCCTTTATATTCTGTTATAAAAATACTTGATAAAGAATAGTATCCAAACCCACTACCTACTGCCATACAATCCATAATCGTTCTATGAGGCAAAAAAATGCTAACAAAACCACAGCCAATTAAAGTTCCTAAAATAGTAGCCAAAGGCAATAAAAATAATCGAGAGTCGAAATTTTTAAAACTTCTTAATATTTTGGCATCATTCCCTACACTAAATCCCACACAAAGCATCAGCATACATAAGACATAATAACTTATCTGATTATTTAAAAAATCGACAGGAACAATATTCGAATAACCCAACAAAGAACCTATTACAAAAAAAACAACAATGGCAATGTTTCCCTTCATTGAAAATAATTTTTTTTATCTTCGTTTTTTATCGGTTTATTGATTTCCATAAAATCCAAGCCATTAAAACACTCCCCAAAATGGCTCCTACAGAAATAACAGCAGCGTCTATACCTATGAATCTCAAATTTTTTATTATATCTGGATTACTCCCAACCTCAACGCCCAAAATAAATAGCAGCAACCAAATAAGGATATTAATTAATTGATTAATAAAATATATTTTATGATTTCTAAACATGTAACCACAAATCACCCCCACTATCATAAAACTTATCACCCTAAACATATCTTGATTAATAACAAAAAAGGTATTTGATAAGATCTTGAGATCCTATCAAATACCTCATCAATTAAAATTTATCATTTGCATTTATTTCTGTAAGAGGAATAGGATAAAATGAGTTTTTTTCGATATTAAATCCCTCTCGACCAGCCTTTCCCATTGCTTCAGAAAGCTTATTCCATCTTCGTAAGTCATACCACCGAAAATTCTCTAAAGGGAATTCGATCATCCGTTCATGTTCAATTTGCTCTCTAACTTTTTCCTTCGTACTCCCTTCCATCGGCGGCATATCCCCATGCACTCTTCTTACTTCATTAATCAATGGGATCGCTTCTCCAGTTTTCCCCAATTCATTTAGAGCTTCCGCTTGCATTAATAATACATTTGCATAACGCATCAGTGGGATGTTAATAGCACAATAATTTTGATTTAAGCCATCTAATGTAGAAGGGAGAAATTTACGAAAAACTGGTCGATCATATGGAACACCATCAATTGAAAACCAATCATCATAATCATATCCATAAACTTTACCTCTTCCATCATTAAAATAATCACACCGAAAAAAAATAGTCTGATACAAACGACTATCATAAAAACCTGTAGAAGCTATTTGCCCTTCTTTTTTATATTCTTCCATTAATATATTAGTGGGTAATATTTCGTCCCATCCTCCAAGTTCTTCAGCCGCCATCCATTTATGAAGTTGGGTTCGATAGTTTGCACCATTAGCGGTACTCATTGAAAATTGCAATTCAAAAATAGATTCTTTGCAATTTTTATTATCCCCTGTAAACATACTCAAAAAGTCTTTTTCTAGTTCATATCCTTTTACTTCTTGAAAAGCATTAACAGCAAGCTCTAAGAATTCTTGCTTTTTATCTGGCTCTTCATAAGCCCTTGTCAAATAAACAAATCCCAAATAAGAATAAGCAGCTCCACTTGTAGCTCTTCCTATATTCTCAGGATCATAACTTACTGGAAGATCGGTTGCTTTTTTAAAATCATTAATAATAAAATCCCACGCTTCATCTCTTGAAGAAACAGCTTTACTTAGATCTTTCTGTTCAGTAATATATTTATCTCGGATAATAATTTCATTCCAATTAAGTAACAATTTCAAATGATAATAACCCCTTAAAAAATAAGCTTCATTTACAATTTGTTTTCTCATTTTGGGATCAATTTTTTCATCCGACATTTGCGAAACTTTTTCAATTACTTGATTAGAAAAACTTATTCCTCTATAATTATTAGACCAATAAGCACTTATTTGTGAATTACCATTGGTATAAGTAAAATGATATAATTCCACCCAATTTGGATAATTCATTGCGTCTTTCCCTATACCAATAATGTCTTCCCTATATGCTTCTACAGGCCATTTTACTTCTGCAAACTCCCAAGTATCGATCGAATATTCTAACTGAGAATAAGCGGCAGCCAATCCCGCCTCAGCATCTTGTAGATTTCTCCAAAAATTAGCAGAAGTTAGCTGATCGGGTGAATCAAGAGTCAAATAATCATCGCATGCAAAAAACAGCAATGTTATAAATAATGTATAAAATATTTTTCTCATAATTTTTTTATTAAAATGTTAACTGTAAACCAAATGTATAGGATCGTGTAAATGGATAAATATGTCTATCTATACCAGAATTTAATACACTTGATCGAGCAAATTCAGGATCAACACCTTCATAAGAAGTAATTGTGAACAAATTCTCCCCACTTATATAAAATCGTAATCTATTCAAATACATTTTCTCTGCAATATTTTGAGGAATAGAATATCCTATTTGCAATTGACGCAAACGAACAAAATCACCTTTTTCTAAAAAACGATCCGATTCCCTTAAGTTTCCATTTGGATCTTGATATACAGCTCGGGGCACTTTAGTTGAGGTATTTGTAGGAGTCCAAGCTTTTAACGTAGATTTAAGAAAATTTGAACCTGAATTCATGCCTTCATAAAAATACTTGTTGCCATTATATAATTTATGTCCCCAAGCACTACTTAGAAGCAAAAATAAATCAAAACCTTTGTATTGTGTAGTAAAATTTAAATTCGCTTCTATTTTAGGAATGCCGCTACCGCAATATTCTTTATCATTCTCATCAATCACTCCATCATCATTTGTATCTTTAAAACGAATATCGCCAGGACGAGCTTTAGGTTGTAACAAATCCCCATCTTTATTCTTATGTGATTTCACTTCTTCCTCACTTTGGAATAATCCATCTGTCCTATATAAATAAAAGGCACCTATCGGCATCCCCACTCTTGTTTGAGTAGGAAAATGTTCTGACCCATATTTTAACCCCTCTCCATATAAAACCTGATTTTCATCTGCTAATTTCAGAACTCGATTTTTTAGTGAACTTATGTTAAATCCCACACTATAATCAAAGTCCTTATTTACAACATCCCCCCAATTCAACTCTATTTCTATACCGTTATTGCGAATTTTCCCCACATTCAATATGGGATTACTAAGCCCAGCAGATGGAGGTAATACTTTTGTGATGAGCAAATCTGATGTTTCGTTATTATAATAATTTAATGTGCCAGACAATTTATTTTGGAAAAGACTAAAATCAAATCCAATATTTTTACTATCTGTGGTTTCCCATTTAAGAGATCTATTTTCAAGACCACGAGCAATACTACCTGGCCATGGATTTTCGCCAACCCCTTTTACATAGCCCTGATATTTTGTGTTATAAGTAGATATAAGAGCCTGAAAATCATAATACCCAAGAGCACTTTCATTACCCAATCGACCCCAACTTGCCCTTAATTTTAAATTAGTTAAAAAAATATCTTTCGGAAAAAAATCTTCTTCGCTAATTCGCCATCCTAATGCCAATGACGGGAATGAACCCCACCGATTTTCCGACCCAAATTTAGAAGAACCATCATAACGCAATGTTCCTTGAAAAAGGTAACGATTAGCATAATTATAGTTTATTCGTCCAAAAAAAGATACTCTACGATATTCCCATTTTGAACCATCTCCGCTAAACGTTCCTCCTCGTCCTGCTCCAATAGTAGAAAAATAAGGATCTAAGAAACCTGAAGGTTTTTCATCTGTTACGAGTTTATTATTTTCAACATTATAAACAACTGTTTTTCCTTCAACTGCCACAGAATGCCATTGATAGCGTTTATTGTCAATCGAATTACCCAACATCATATTAAAAGAATGATTCGAAAATTGTTTATTAGCTGAAAAAATGTTTTCAAGAATTTGAGCTTCCCAATAATTAGCATCTTCACTATGGTAAGGGTATTCGTTTTTAGCTCTGATATCTGCAACATAAACAGGCGTATGATACATTGTTCTTTCATGCTCACCCTGGTATTGATAATTTGTTTTAATATTTAACCAATCGGTAAAATTAATTGTAAGAGAGGCATTTGCCGTTGTAAGATAATTTTTATCATAAGACGAACGGAAATGATGATCTGCCATAACATTACGATTATTAGGCAATCCATCAAAATTAGTCAAACCAAATCCCGAAGGTTGGTTTTCATCATAAATAGGCACTAACGGAGAGATCATATACATCTCTTTAAGAGAATATTGGGGCTGACGATTATCAGTATATTTAAATGCTAAATTGGCGTCGAATTGAAAAATATTCTTTTCTAAACTTAATTTCGCTCTTGCATTATCTTGACGATAATCATTACCTAAAAATATTCCTTTTTCATTAACCCGATTATAAAATATTGAGTAATTTGATTTCTGAGATGCCCCCCGTATACTTACTGTATAATTTTGAGCCAACCCTTTTCGTTGCATTGCATCTTGCCAATCAGTATCAACATTCGATTCTTTAGTTATATAAGGAGGCAACGATATTTGATCTTCAGGAGAAGCATACATATTCCAATTTTCATACATCTGTCTATGAACCTGTCGATATTCAGAAGCATTTAAAAGTTCTAATTTTTTAGCAATATTAGTAGTGCTTAAATAAGAATTAAATTCAACCCTCACTGCCCCTTTTTCTCCTCCTTTTGTGGTTATAAGAACGACACCGTTTGCTGCTCTTGAGCCATAAATAGCTGCCGCTGCTGCATCCTTTAATATTTCCATAGACAAAATATCTTGAGGACTTACATTATTAATATCTCCAGGAAATCCATCAATGATATAAAGGGGCTCATTGTCTCCGAAAGTTTTAACTCCTCGAATTTTCATTTGTAAACCGGCCCCTGCATTCCCTCCAAATTTTTGAATATTAACTCCTGCAACTTGTCCCTGCAAAGCTTCTGATAAATTATATGTATTTCTCTTGCTTATTTTCTCCCTATCTACTGAAGATATTGCGCCTGTTAAGTCACTTTTCCTCATTGTCCCATATCCGACTACAACCACTTCTTCCAAAGCTTTGACATCTTCTTGCAAAACAATATTGAAAGAGGTTTTCCCTGCTGTATTGATTTGTTGATCTATATATCCGATATAGGAAACCCGAATCGCGGCATCGTCGGCTACTTGCAAGGAAAAGTTTCCGTCCATGTCCGTTACCGTACCATTGGTGGTGCCTACCTCCACAATGTTTGCACCAATAATGGGCTCACCATTCACATCCACAACCCTTCCGGTAATTGTTTTCTTTTGCTGTTGGGAAACCAAGAATTCCGCTTCCTTGGCAAATTCTTCTTCCGATTTGACAAAAAGAATGATATGGTTTCCTTCCATGGAATATCGAATATCGGAACCTTTCAAGATAGCGTTCAATACATCTGCCACCCTCTCGCTTTTTGCTTTTACCGATACTTTTTTATCGGTATCGACTTCGTTGCTATAAATAAACAGATAATCGGTTTGCGCTTCAATTTCATTCAGAACCTCTTTGATGGTCGAATTGCGTTTATTAAGGGTAACTTTGGCATTTTGAGTAAATGCAGATTCTGCCATGGAACAAAAAACACAGGTAAACAATAAAATAATGCTGATACGCATAATTCTTAAAAATTGATTTATAGGTAATATTTTTGTTAAATAATTACCTCTCGAATTGTTTTTATTCATACATTTGTAATGTTTTTAGTTAATACGATTAATGAATTTAATTGTGTTAATGTAAAGCTGGCCGATAAGTGTTGCCGCACTTATCGGCTTCTTTATTCTCAGGTTATTATATTATGTCATAGGCTAATAAGTTTTAAGTGGTTATTTAATTACTTAATATAGATGGTTCCTGTTTCGTCGTCTTTCTCATATCTGAAACGAATGCTTTTCTGTAATACACGCAACGCATAATCGATACCGTCGGACTGTCGGAATTTTCCTGTATAGGTATGCTTCGGCAACGATTGAGTTTCGATCCTAATTGGCACGTCGAAATACGCAGCTAAAGTCTCCAAAATATCCTCCAACGATCTGTTATTAAAAGCAATAAGTCCTTTTATCCAAAGATATTCATCGTAATCGGCAATTTGCGAAACAACCAACCGCCCATTTTCAAAGGTAATTTTTTGATTGGGTTTTAGTGAAACCATTTTTTGATAATTATCATAAATATCAATTCCTCCCTCAAACAAGGAAGTTTCAAAAATTTTATTCTTTGAACGGGATTTCACATTAAACGAGGTTCCGGTAACTCTTATATCGCCCCCATCGGTTTTTACGATAAAAGGTTTTTTCTGATTTTTGCTCACTTCAAAATAAGCTTCACCGTCTAAATACACCGTTCTGCCTTTTTTCGAAAAAACAGACGGATATCTGAATGTGGTATTAGCGTTCAACCATACATTGGTGTTGTCGGCAAGAATCAGATTGATGCGCTGACCTGCAGGCACACAAAGCGTATGGTACTGTGCAGATAAGTTGCTTTCGTCCCTGAAACGCATCCAATATAAACCGCTTACGAGCAACAGTAAAAACACAGCAACAGCTGTACTAAAAACCCATGCCGAGAATTTGATGGTCTTTTTCCCTTCCGGTAAAGATTGGGGAGATGCCAAAAGAAGTGCATCGTAAATTTTTCTTTCACGCATGAACAGAGTGCGATTATGCTCCGAGTTTTCGAGCCATTCTTTAATCTGTTGTTCTTCATCCGCAGTAGCTGTTCCTTCGAAAAAACGATATAAAACTTCTTTATCCATACTAAAATTCTTCCCCTTTGTATATAGATAACAAACGAGGAAGGGATATCCCTAAAAGAAAAACGAACTTTTTAATCAAAATAAAAATAAAACAGCCAAAAATAAAATAAAATCTCGTAAAGAAATGCGCAAACATTTAAGAGCTTTGGATACATGATACTCAATCGTCTTAGGGCTAAGACTCATTTTTTGAGCAATATCCTTATAGGGAAAACCGTAATAGCGATTTAAGATAAAGATCCGACGCGTTTTCGATGGTAATTTATCTACCGTTTTGCGGACAATTTCGCGCATTTCGTCCGAAAAGAGGTATTCCGGATCACAAGCTTCCA
>ERZ795062.2139-NODE-2139-length-13203-cov-19.724293_pt1 | contig 13203 bp, 14 predicted proteins | sample MGYA00375146_ERZ795062 | MGnify/ENA primary metagenome ERZ795062 (study PRJEB30191, sample SAMN05720281) | activated sludge metagenome | isolation source: Anaerobic digester | place: USA | collected 2015-07-16 ... | reverse complement strand
CGGTGCCTGGGGAAAAAATTTTGCAAAAGTGGGGAGATCTCACTTGCAAAAAACACTATGATCCTGATAAAAACTATTTTGACACATCATCGGTTGAAGGCGTGATTCAACAGGTCATAAGGGTTAATCCCGATGCTATCATAATAATCAAGTCTACACTACCGGTTGGATTTACAGAACAGGCCAGGTCAAAATATTGCTGTGACAATATTTTATTTAGTCCGGAGTTCCTGCGAGAAGGACATGCGTTGTATGATAACCTTTACCCGAGTCGAATTATTGTTGGTGTTCCGGTGAAAAACGCTCGATTGATGAAAGCGGCAGTAAAATTTGCAGACTCACTTAAGCAGGGTGCGATAAAAAAGGATATTCCCACTTTGTTCATGAACCCTACAGAGGCAGAGGCTGTAAAACTGTTTGCCAACACATATCTTGCATTGAGAATCGCATTTTTCAACGAATTGGACACATACGCAGAAATGCGTGGGCTCGATACAAAATCTATTATTGAAGGTGTATGTCTCGACCCAAGGATAGGCAATTATTATAATAATCCATCATTTGGCTATGGTGGATATTGCCTTCCTAAAGATACCAAACAGCTTTTGGCCAACTATATGGATGTGCCTCAGAACCTGATCAGTGCCATCGTTGAAGCAAACAGGACAAGGAAGGATTTCATTGCCGATAAGATAATAGCAAAAAGGCCTAATATTGTTGGCGTCTACCGCCTTACAATGAAAGCCAATTCAGATAATTTCCGTTTCAGTTCAGTCCAGGGGGTAATGAAGCGCATAAAAGCCAAGGGAATCGAAGTCGTAGTGTATGGCCTGCATTGAAGGATGAAAGGTTCTTCAATAGCCGCGTGATACGTGATTTGGAAGAATTCAAATCTGTATCAGACATTATAATAGCAAACAGATACAGTGAAGAATTAGAAGATGTCAAACATAAAGTATATACAAGAGATCTATTTCTTCGGGATTAGGATGAGATGTATTTGCATGCCATATCACGGTGTAGCGTTTTAGTTGACCGCATATTATAGAAATAAGCAGTATCTAGTTCAACTACTGAGAAGGATAGAAAAAGTTATGAATTTTCTCGACGTTAACCAGAAAATGTTAATTGAAATACTGTCTGCTGTCATAATGAAAAGAAAGGCTAATCTTTCATTTAGCACCAAAATTGACTGGCATGTTGTTGTTAAAGAAGCCGACAGACACAAAATAATACCCATTTTGCATTACTTTATTCTGAAATACCCTGAGATTCAGATTCCTGATTATATCAAAGATTCAGTGAGGAAAAAATGCCTCGTAGAGATAATGGAACAGGAAAGAAATGATCTGGCATTTGGAGAGGTATTAAAGAAGATTGTCGATTCGGAAATTTCTGTAGTTATATTGAAGGGCTTGTTTATCCGTGACCTCTATAGTGAGCCCTGGCTTCGCTCCATGAATGATTATGATGTGCTGGTCAGACCTGAAGAAATAGATAATGTAACGGAGATTATGAAGAATGAAGGATATAAAAAAGCTCGAAAAGAAGATAAGGATGCAGAGTATTCTCATTCATACTTAAAGCCCATCGAGGTCCATAAGTCATTGATATCTGCTGGTAGATTTGTAAATTCAACTGAATTTGGGAAAAAGTTATGGGCAAATTTAATACCTGTCAAAGTTTTTGGAGTGGATGTATTTACCCTTGGCTTTACGGACCACATAACATATCTTGTACTACACGTGGCAGCTCACTTTAAAAATGCAGGATTTGGTTTGAGACAACTTTGCGACTTGGTTTTGTTTATTCAATCATACGGTCGAGAAATTAACTGGGACGTATTTGCCAGATATATAAAGGCAATGGATCTGGAGATATTCACTCGTGCGTTATTTGAGGCATGCCATAAGTTGTTCGGGTTGAATGTGCCGGAAGGATGGGAATGTGACGAAAGAATGAATGATACTATAATCAATTTTATTCTAGATGTGTTTAATGGTGGTGCTTATGGAAATGAAAACTATGATCGAATAACAGCCAACAGAATGATTTACTACTCCGAGGGTTCTGAAGTAAAGACATCTGGGCAAAAAATACGAACACTATTGGCTTTGGTTTTTCCCAGATCAGATAAACTGGACGTAAGGTTTGCATATGCGAAAAAGTATCGAATGCTCCTGCCGCTCGCTTGGATCCACAGATTTATTTATACAATCGTTCGAAGAGATATAGATATATCAGAGAAAATAGCGATATTTAGACCTAAGAAATCTACAGAAATATATGCTGAACGCAGCTTGTTGCTAAAACAGCTTGGACTCATTAAGAATAAATCGCATGAATAATTTGTATAGAATACATTTAAAAAGTGATGTATAATGTAAAATGATACAAATCTTAATATAATTTACATTACTAAAGGAGTATCGTATGGAAATCAAAAGGTACATTCAGGTAATTTTAAAGAAACTTTGGCTCATTATATTGGTACCTGTGGCTGCTGGCGCTATAGCTGGCTACATGAATTTCTATGTTTTAGAACCTGTCTATCAGGCTGAGACTACGCTGCTTATCACCGGCCTGACCAGCAGTGCTCAGCAGGATGAATCAGCTTTGAGGCTGGAGGATATTGCGGCAGGGCAGGTACTAATCTACGAGTATTCAGCTATAATAACGAGCAATCGTGTGACTGATGCCGTTCTCAAAAAATTAGACGATCCTGGCCTGACGCATGATGCACTTCGAAATATGATGTCGATCAGGGCGGTGAATGATACCAGGATAATCGCTATCACCGTGACCCACAATGATCCGGTGAAGGCAGCGCAGATAGCTGATATTCTGGCGGAGGAATTCTCAAACGTCATTGTTGAGTTGTACCGCATAGAGAATGTCGATATTATCGACAGGGCACAGGTGCCGATAACACCTGTAGGCCCGGCTAAGATGAGGAATACGGTGTTGGCTGCGTTTGCCGGAGGTATGTTTGCGGTTGGCCTTGTTATACTGTTGGATTTCCTGAATACCAAGATAAAAACTACCGAAGACGTGGAACACCATCTTGGGCTCAGTGTAATAGGCAGCATTCCCGTAAACGTGGTGGATAAGGAGAGAAGAAAATGAGCGAAAAGGTAATGATAAATAACAAGCTTAGTGATGCAGTGGAAGAGGCCATCAGGACGCTGAGGACGAACATACAGTTCTGCAATACGGACAAGGCTGTCAAGACGATATGCCTTACCAGTTGCATACCGAATGAGGGCAAGTCGTCTACTTCGATCAATCTTGCTGTGTCGATGGCCAGGGATGGCAAGAAGGTACTGCATATGGATGCGGATATGAGAAAGCCAAGGTCATATAAAGACGTCACATCCAGGTTCAATGTGGGACTTTCCAATTACCTTTCCGGGATGGTGGAGCTTGACGAAGCCATCTGTGAAACCAATATCGAAAACCTTCATGTAATGGTGTGCGGTCCAAAACCGCCGAACCCGGCGGAGCTTCTTGGAACGGAACGGTTCAGGCAGATGCTGTCAGTCCTGAAGGAGAAGTATGATTATGTGATAATCGATACACCGCCTCTCGGAAGCATGATAGATGCAGCTATCGTTGCGTCGCTGACGGACGGCGCCATTTTGCTGATAGAATATAATACTGTTGATTACAAGAAAGCCGTTATGGTAAAAGAACAGCTTGAGAAGGCAAATGCCAGGATACTTGGCGTAGTGATAAACAAGATACCGCGCAGAGAGTTCAGGAGTTACTATTATTACGACTATGATTACTATTACGGCAGAAAATCAAAGAGACGCAGCAAAACTGGGGATGCTGCAGTTTAAGTGAGGATCAGCGATGATCGATATCCACTCTCATGTTCTGCCGGGGGTCGATGACGGGGCTTCTTCACTGGAAGCAGCAAAGTTGATGCTGGCCGAGGCACAAAAGGCCGGTGTCAGGACGATAATAGCCACGCCCCATTATTCCCGGGAACTCCATGAAAACGGAATGATCGACCAGGTTTTTGACGCAGTGCGGAATGAGGCACTGCGTTTTGGCATTAAGCTGCTGAAGGGATATGAAGTAAAAATACATCATTATCCTGGCAGGATGCCCCGGGATTTCAGCGGACTGGATCTTGCAGGCACGAAGTTAATTCTGCTGGAATTGCCACTTGACTCTGTCCCCTCGTACACTCCCGACCTGGTATACAGGGTCCAGTTACAGGGCTTCGTGCCGATAATAGCCCACCCGGAAAGGTGCAGGAGGCTTGGCCGTGACAGGGAGATGCTTGAGGAACTGCTCGATGCCGGATGCCTCATGCAGATAGATGCGGCAAGTATTACAGGCGTAAATGGCGGAAGGGCGAAACGTTTTGCCAGGAAACTGATAAAGAAGGGAAAGGCGTCATTTGTCGCATCTGATGCCCATCGACCTTACGGGTATTCAGTATGGTACACAAAAGCATATAAAAAGGTGGTAAAGTGGGTAGGGCAGGACAAAGCCGATGATTTGTTCAGAAATAATGCCGCAGATATTTTCGGATACGTTGATGAAGGCAATGCTGTTGATGTAAGCTGATGGTGCTTATGTCACCCTTATCACGCATTTGGAGGGCTGTATCAGCGATCGGTTCTCTCGCTGATGCAGCCCTTTTCTATTGTGAATATCCTGTCACAGAAATCCAGTGCCGCCTTGCGGTGTGTTATGATGATGCATGTCGGACGCGGTTCCAGGGATGCCAGGGAATTGAGTACATCCAGTTCGGTTGCCGCATCCAGCGCTGATGTGGCTTCGTCGAGTATCAGTATGGGTTTTCTGCCGACCAGCGCCCTTGCTATGGCGATCCGCTGGGCCTGGCCTTCAGACAGGCCGTACCCGTTTTCTCCAATCTTTGTTTCAGCCTTATCGGGCAAAGTTTCTATGAAATCCCAGATGCAAGCTTGTTTCAATGCTTCAATGATTTCTTCAGGCGTTGCGTCACTGTTCCCGAGCATCACGTTTTCAGCTACCGTTCCGGAAAACAATGTGTTGCCCTGGGGTACGTATGAGATCAGCGACCGTGTCGATGGTCCTGAGGGGACGGACTCGCCGGTGACCGGATCATAGAATGAAAGCGTTCCGTTTCCAGGCTCGAGCAACGAAAGGAGCAGCCGTATGAACGTCGTTTTGCCTTCGCCGGATGCGCCGGTGACTGCTGCGAACTGGCCGGGCTTTATGTCGAAGCTCACATTATCGAACACCAATATGTCTTTGTCATATCCGAAGGCCAGGTTTTCCGCACGGATACCGGCAGATGCCCAGCAGAGCTGTTCCGATGACGGGAATTCTTCTTCTATGTCATACAGGCTGATGAGCCTTCCGGCAGATACATACATCATGATTATCTGCGGCACCGCATAGGCCATCTCTACGAATGGCTCCTGTATTCTTCCCACCAACTGGAGATAGACGGTTATCGTACCAAAGGTCGCGTTGCCTCTGGACAGCTGTATCGAACCCCATATTATTGCCAAAAGGAATCCGAGCCAGTAGGAAAGGGTCAGCAGGGCAGATGAAACGGCAGTTATTTTGCTTCTTTTCAATACCAGGCTGAGCTTTTTATCTAGAAGTGAGGACAGCATGGAGATGCTTTTGCCTTCGAGCCTGAATGCCCTGATGACCGGCATGTTCTTGAGCCGTTCCTGTATGAAGCTCCTTGATTCGCTCTCGGTTTCCTGCAGGCGCAGGTGGTATTCCGACAGCCTGCGGCCGAAAACACGTGTCATGATCACTGACAGCGGACCCAGAATGAACGCGAGGATCGCCAGGTACGGATCGAATATGAAAAGGACGACGGCTGAAGCGCAAAGGGTGAAAAACAGCCCGATTATAGAAGGAACAGCCAGCGTTACGCCACTTACTACCGTTTCCAGGTCGTTTGTCATCCTCGTAAGCAGATCTTCCGAATGATACTTTGCAAATTCGATCCAGCGTGCCCTTGACAATTTTGTGAAGTAATCACGGCGGAGTTTGTTTGACAATGAGACGGATATTTTTGTGGAGTATACCCGCAAAAATGACTGCATCAGTGTCTGGAGCATAACGATACCGACGATCGCAAGGGCTGATACCAGCAGGTTGTCTATAATGCCGAACTGCGCAGAATCGAACAGTTTTTTTGACTCCAGTGCGATCAGGATGGATGTGAGGGAAGATACTATCCCGGCTCCTGTCAGCAACAGGAGAGGAATAAATGATGTTTTGGTCCGGGATATTATCCATCCTGTGTATTTTATGAATTTCCTGAACAGGGACTTACTTCTTTCTGACAATTCTGAACACCTTCTTCAGCAGTCTGTACGGTATTCTCAGTACCCGGTGTGCCGGAATACGGAGCCACCATATGAATGAGAGAATATTCCAGGTGATGCCGGATGTCGATATCTGCCGGTCGCCTCTCCATATTTTTGTGACAACGGCGACCAACTGTTCCGGATAAATCGGCCCTTCGATCCATAAGTGTGCATCGCCTGCTATATAGAAACAGTCCTTTTTTTTACGTATCACCCTGTGGAGGACATAATGACCATCTGTCCTGCGTATCAGCGGGATTTGCCCGAACCGCAGGCTTTCGAAGTCTGTTGCGGACAGTTCAACACTGTCGATGTTTTCCCTGAGGAAAGGCATCATGCTGCTCCCTGTTACAGTGATGCGTACTTTATGCCCGCTGTCAAGCAGTTCCTTGATCTGGGGGAAGAGCTCTTTCGATTTTATGAATTTCAAATTATGCATTGCCGCACCAACTCTGTGGCTTCCCGGTCTGGTCTGCACTCCAGCAGGTAAATTGGGATCGGCCTGAATATTCTGTCGATATTTTCGAGAGCTTTATCCAGCATTACCGGATTATGATACGGCAGGAACAATCGCGGGAGCAGCATTGGCACTGCTTCTTCATAAGTAAGGCTTCGTATGGAATTTTCGTCTGCACGTTCGAGAACAACAACGGCAGACAAAGGCGCGCTTGTGTTGCTGATCTTCCTGCAGGAACCGTTCCATGGTGTGCCGTATATGACTGCGCTGCCATTTATGTAACGTATTGCAGGGCAGTCATCATTGATCATCGAAGCTTTATGGCATTTTACCCACATGGCGGTATGTGTGGACTTCCCTGTACCGGACGGAGCCGTGAATGCGATGCCTTTCCCTGACCATGAAACAGACGAGGCATGCAATATGATGCCATCCGAAAACAAGAGCCTGTTGCTGAGGATAAGATTGCCCAAATAATCGCAGAACACGTCATAGACCAGCCTGTCAGATTGGAGGTGGTATAAATCGACATGGGACCAGTTGCTGTCGGCTTCGATGATATATGCTGGTCTGTCGGTGTCCTCCATAAAAATATATAAAATGGTTTTGCCATCACCATATTCGGTATCGATTCTGATGCCGTCCTGGATGTTTTTCTTCACAGGGTATTTGCGCGCACAAAAACTGCCGGACGCCTGAAACTCTATTTCAAGGTCCGGTTCATCGGGAAAGACAGATTCAAAAGGTTTTAACCTTTTGAATCTGCTCTTTTGTCTGCCTTTGATGCGTATTTTCAATCCTGCTATCTCGTAATGCAGCATTTATCTGTTGTTCCTCCGGCAACGGGGGCAATGACATCAGCAGAATATCATACCGTTTTTCTTGAGGCAGTTACATAAGATCCAGATAGGTACTGCTTTCCAGCATACGAGAAGATAGTAATACCCCTTGTAAGGATTGTAGTTGCCGTTGCAGCATCCTGGAGATGAATTGCCGGTATTGCAGGCCAACCGCTCCTCGGGCCTGAGTTCGATAAACTCTATTGTGGGCTTGGTGTAGGGTTTCATTTTTTACCTCCTCACATACATTTTGACTTTTATGTCCGCTATGGCGCTTTCACACGATCGAATTCATTCCTGCTAAGGCGCGCCAGTTCGCAAAGGTATGGCGCGGGCCTGTCATAATGGCCTGTTTCTGTCTTCAGCTTGGCAGGACACACATCGCAGAACATTTTCATGCTGCATTGTTCACATTCACTGCAGGCCGGTATGTCGTATATCCCTTCACACAATCTGTCCCACGCTTCATTGAAGCTTGTCTGCAGAAGATTTATTGCCGGCTCTTTCATCATTCCGCATGGAACCATGATTCCTTCCCAGTTGACCCAGAAACTGCTGGTTCCGGCTTTGCAGGTGAATGCGCTTTTTCTTTTCTTACTTTCCTTGTCCCGATCAAGCTTTTCAATGTCCTGAACGATCCTGGCAGCACGCTCAAGTGTCTGCTTTGGCAGTTCACCGGTCGAATAAGCTTCCCTGAGCCTGTCGGTGGCTGAAAAATACTTCTTCATGAAATCCACCAGATCCCGGGGGCTCAGTCGGCAGTGATCCGGAGATTCGCACGCCATCTGCGGGAACAGGTAGTCTACTATGCTGAGAGGGAGACCGCGTTTGTATGCGAATTCGGCAAGCTGCTCCATGTCGCCCATGTTGTCGTATGTCACCGTCATTTTGAGCTCGAGGTTTATGCCCTCGGCCATAAGCATATCGACCGCTTTTATCGTGCGTTCATAACCTGCGGCATTGCCGCACATCTTTTCATAAGTATCTGCCGATGCTCCGTACAGGGTGATCTCCATTGAAGTGGGGGGTATCCTTCCGAGCCATTTCGCTTTTGTTTCGTCTATCAAGGAACCGTTTGTGTAGAGTGTGATTTTGAATCCCATACGGGATAATCTTTCGTAAATATCTTTGAAATCGCTGCGGAGGAATATTTCACCGCCGGTCAGCACCAAGTTGAGCATCCCGGCTTCCCGGGCATCTTCAGCAATTCCGATCCACTGGTCTGCTGTCAGTTCTCTCCTGATAAGGCTTTTGTCCTCGCTTTTATCGTGTACATAGCACATCCTGCAGTTGAAGTTGCATCTTGATGTCAGTTCGAATGCGCCGTTCAGCGGTATCCTTTGCAGGCCTGCCTGCAACGATAATTTCTCTATCAGCAGATCGTAAGCTGTTTTCATTGCTGGAGCAATCCTTTCTCCTGCAGTTGATCTATAAACTCCTTTACATCAGCTCGTGCTGTTTCCTCGTCTACGTCGTATTCCGACAAAAGACCGGCTACGAGATCCTCGAACTCTGCTCCTTCGGCGAGCTTTTTCCAAAGGAACGCTCCTGTCTCATTCAGGTTCATGAGGCCGTTAAACTCGACGACCATCTCGGCAACAGGAACAACGATCCACGAACCCGCTATCTCCCGAAGGATCAGATTGTCTTTTATCTTCATTTGTACCCCCGCAATATTCTAATCGCTATATCGAAAATATTATATTACAGCCTTTCCCAAATATCAATACATCTGTTCTATAAAAAATACAGTGAACATAACAAGATTATTTTGTATATTTTTGATAACTTGACAATTAACGTTAAGGCTAATAATATAATCTTATTCAAAATTTTGTATTTGTCAAGGGTGACTTTACAGAATATGAAAAAAATTACTGTAATACTGATGATCTTCCTGATTTCGATATCTCCGCTCTTCAGGGGCTTATTTTTTGAATATGAAACCTATGGCTTCATGGCAGCGCTGGCATTGCTTTGCATCCTGTATTTTTTCACTATTATATATAATAAGGGAACGATCAGGATCAATAAGCTTTATCTCATGGTAAGCCTGCTGATGCTGGCAGGCATCTGTTTCAGCTTCGCCAATGCCATGAATGCCAGGGCTACACTAAGGTCATTGCTTTTTTACATGGAACTTACCGTTGTATTTATTGTATTATATGATTATTTCTATGGCAGGAAGCAGCAGTTTATGAAAGCCGTTATGCTGCCATCCGTGGTTGTGGGAGCTGTTGCAGGCTTTATTGGCGCGATCGCACTTGTGGACAGGCTGAATTTCCTGAATGTCTACATAGAGGGAAACAGGATCGGTTCCACTTTACAGTATGCCAATACGGCTGCTGTGTATTTTTTGGTTTGCTTTATATTTGCTGTTTCATTGGCCAACAGTCTGAAGAATGTCTGGCTGAGGTCAGTTGTTGCAGGGCTGGGAAGTGTTTCGCTGTTTGCGTTTTTATTGACAGGTTCCAGGGGAGGCCTGGCAGTCGGCATTATCGCATGCATAGCGCTGCTGGTTATACAGCCGGCCGGCATGAGAGTAAAGGCGCTGGCAGGCATAGCATGTCCGTCGGCCGCTGTTTTTGCGGTGACGAATAAATTCAATGCTGCTGTTGCAACAAAAGACGGCTTAGGAGCCATAAAATGGATCGCGATATCTTTTGTCGCTGCTGCAGCGGCTTACTGTGTCATCGCCCTGATATTGAAAGCCACTGTGGAAAAAATACGAATAAGTCTTTCCGGCAAAATGAAATTCATATCGGCAGCGATCGTTGTGGTGGTTTTGCTGGCTGGGATTTTATTATGGAAAGAATTCATCAGGTTTCTTCCTCCGGTAATGGTCAGGAGGCTGGAAAGACTTGCCAATCAAGGCGTTGGCGATGCAAATGTTCTATACAGGCTCGAGTTTTTCAGGGATGCATTTAAGCTGCTCGCATCCCACTGGCTTTTCGGCCTTGGAGGCGACGGCTGGAAAGCCATGTATCACAGCGTCCAGGATTTCGGGTATACCGCCAATTATGTGCATAACCATTTTCTCCAGGTTTTTGTTGACCATGGCGTATTATCGTTTCTGGCTTTTACCGGCCTTACGGTCATCAGTGGGCTCGGCTTTTTGCATTCATACCTGTCAGAGAGGGAGGACAGGCTGCTTAAAAGCTGGACCGCCGGCATGCTGTGCGGATATGCTGCCCTTGTGATGCATTCTGCTTTCGATTTCGACCTGACATTTGCTTCCATGGCATTACTGCTGTGGACAATGTTTGCCGTGTCTGCAGCCGGGGACGGCGATGCAGCGGTAAGGGATCAGAAAGCGCCGGTACTGGAATTCGCTTTCAGGGATAGGTGGAGAGGTGTGTTTTCTGGCAACCTTCTGAAAGTGGCTTTTTCGGCCATTTGTGCCCTGTTGCTTTCGGTGCATGCCCTCTGGTTCACGGCTGCATATAACGCCCAGAAAGCCTATAACTACAAGCGGGAAAAGAATTACGGGTATGCGATGATATATTATGAAGAGGCAAACAGGCTGGATCCTTCGAATACCGGGTATACGTTCGAGCTTGCGAAGTTATATCATTATTTCGGAAAGAAGGCCGAAGACAGGGATGCAAGGAAGATGTGGCTCGAAAAAGCACGCAGGGCAGGGGAGATGAGCGTAAATGGGAATAAGAACTATCCTGCCCATATGAATACGCTGGCAAGGATCTATATCGATTCCGGCATGCCGCTCGAAGCCCTGGATATGTCCCTGGAACTGCTGTCACTTTTCAGGTACGATGCTGAAACATACGAGGTCCTTGCGAAAAGCTATATCGATGCGGCGCTGTATTATGAGGAAAAGGGTGACGTGGCTAAAGCCAGGGAGTTATTGGCCAGTTGCGTTGCCATCGATAATAACCCGGATCTCCGTATGAGCGTTATTGAAAGCATCAAGCAGGTCGGCTCACCGGAGGTGCTCGCGTCGTACAGGCACAGCGATAAGCTGGCGCAGTACCTGGAGGAAGCCAGGAAACATCTTGCGAGATTGAATAAATAGGGAAAGGAAAATTATGAAAATTTTATTAATTTAGGTATTGCAAAAAGTTTACAAACTATATATAATTGTGAATATCGTAAGGGGGTTAAGATGATATGAAGAAATTCTTGGTTCTGTTCACGGTTCTTGCATTGGTTTTCGCACTGGCAACCGTTAGCTACGCAAACCAACCGGAAATCGAAGAAGAACAGACGCCTGCCAGCGCAGTTTACGATGAACCCGAACTTGAAGTCGAAGACGAGGGTACTCCTGCCGGTACGCCTGATACAACTTCACAGAGAGAAGTAGAAGTGGGCGAGGAGAAGACTCCTGCTTCCAATAAGCTGGCTGAAACAGGCGGTGTTGCGGCAGAAGTATTCTATGCGGCCGGCGGTCTGTTTATAGTTGCTGCGGGTGTCCTTGCGTTCGCAAAGAAGAAATAAACCGCAGATATACTGCAGAAAATATACAAAAGACGAAATTCACGGGATATTGCAGGAGTATATATTAAATGCTGAAAATCATATCTGGCAATATGAGAGATATGTGCATTGCATAAAACAGCTTGTAAGGATTCCTGAGCAATTCAGGTATCCTTTTTTGTTGGCAGGAAGTCATGCGCCAATCTTCCGGCATCAGCTTACAGGACCTGAATTGCAGGCTGCGAGGTGCATATGGATCTGACACATATAAAAGGAAAAATTTCAACATCGCTTAAGAAAAGGCTCCCGCTGATCCTCCTGGTGATCGGCATACTTGTGATTTTGTATCCGATCGTGGGCCAGTTATACGCCAGGTACCAGGAAGAAAAAATGCTTGAGGAATGGCTGAACAGCATAGATGTAACAGATCTCGAAGATGGCGCGGCCATTGACCCGGAGGATTCCTATGCCCGGTTGCAGGAAGCGTTCAGCGATGAGGGCAGCGAAAACGGCAGTCCGGATAATGCGGAAAACACCGGCGGGCAGGCAAATGAAGGAGGAACGGGCAGCGGAAGCGGGACTGCAAAAAAATCATCGGCATCTGATCTTGCCAATCAGAAGGTACTGGGTATAATCGAGATCCCGAAAATAAAGGTGAAGGATCCCATTGTAGAAGGCGTCGAAAAATCAAACCTCAAGGCCGGTATCGGGCATGTGCCCGGGACCCCTTTACCCGGACAGCCAGGCAACTGCGCCCTGGCAGGGCACAGGAATTATGCACTGAAGAAACTGTTCAGAAGGCTGGATGAACTTAAAAACGGCGACGAAGTCACCATAATCACGAAAACAGAGACACTGAAATATATCGTTACGGGAAAGGTCGTCGTGGAACCCGACGATGTATCTGTCCTGGAGGGCAGCGAAGATAAGAGCATCATTTCAATGATCACCTGCACACCGATGTATGTTCACTCCCACAGGCTGGTCGTTTTTGCTGAGCTTGCGGAGCGGATACCCAGGGAACCGTAAAAAGGCTTACTGCACACCCGGAAAGGTATGCCGCGTCCATTATCGTGAATGCATTTCCTTGACAGTTCCAGCCTGCTTTTTATATTATTATTTTGATTATCCTGCAAAA
>ERZ795062.2136-NODE-2136-length-13224-cov-5.923988_pt1 | contig 13224 bp, 12 predicted proteins | sample MGYA00375146_ERZ795062 | MGnify/ENA primary metagenome ERZ795062 (study PRJEB30191, sample SAMN05720281) | activated sludge metagenome | isolation source: Anaerobic digester | place: USA | collected 2015-07-16 ... | reverse complement strand
ACTATATTTTGACCATCGAATATATTTTGACCATCGAACAACAGCAAAGCCGGCTAAACCGCGCGCGTGGCTGCGCCACACACACCACACACGATTAAGATTTCTTATTTGGGTATCCGTTTTTTTTGATTTCACGATATTCAAATGCGTAGAAATTCTCTCACCCCTGCTGCCCCAATGCCGGACTCAAAATCCGTTCTACACCCGCAAGGCCGGCGCAACAATTTTCCGCCCGCCCTTTGCAGCCGCCGCGCAAACTGCTACATTACGCGCTGATGATAACTCAGGCCGTCTGAAGCTTTTCAGACGGCCTTCTTGAAAAACATGCATTATTTCAGCATCCACACCCAATCGGGCGAGCATTTGGGCTTTTTCATTATGCTGGCCGACGATGAAACCGAGCAGCCGCCGCAAAGCGGGCGCTTTGCCGTGAAGCTGCAAAGCGAAGCCCCACCGCAAGATCAAGCCGCCGTGCAGGCGCTATCCGCTTGGCAGCTCGCCGACACACCGCTTTTGTGGGCGGCGGAAAAAGATTATGTGGCGCTTTTTGGCGGCGACGAAGCCATCGGCCGCATCCGCAACGAATTTCTCAGCATCGGCGGCCACACCCTGCTGCTCACCGACCTCACAGGCATGATGTAATGGAAAGCGTATTTATTCTGATTCCCATCAGCGTGATATTGGCGTTTATCATCGCTTATTTTTTCTGGTGGTCGGGCAAAAGCGGCCAGTTTGACGACCTCGAAGGCCCCGCCCACCGCATTTTGATGGACGACGATTCCACCGACCGCCTCAACGCTGATACAGAATCTGCTACCCCACCCGAAGCCGAACAAGAAGCCGAAAAAAATGAGCCTGAAAGATAACCTCTATTTTGCCCGCAGCCGCCGCTTTGCCCCGCTTTTCGGCACTCAATTTCTCGGCGCATTCAACGACAATCTGTTTAAAACCGCGCTGTTTGTGATGATCAGCTTTTACGGGCTGGGCCACAACGATATGCTGCCCGCCAGCCAGATGCTCAATTTGGGCGCGCTGCTGTTTATTCTGCCCTATTTCCTTTTTTCGGCCATTTCCGGCCAGCTGAGCAACCGCTTCGACAAGGCCAAGCTCGCGCGCGTGGTGAAGCTGCTCGAAATCGCCGTGATGGGCGTGGCGGCGCTGGGCTTTTATATTCAGTCGGCACCTTTATTGTTGTTTTGCCTCTTTTGCATGGGCACGCAATCCACGCTGTTCGGCCCGCTCAAATACGCCATTTTGCCCGATTACCTCAACCGCCAAGAATTGCTGATGGGCAACAGCCTGATTGAATCGGGCACTTTTCTGGCGATTTTATTCGGCCAGATTCTCGGCACCGCCATCGCCGGCTTCAATCCCAACGCCACCGGATTACTGGTGGTGGCCATCGCCATTTTGGGCACGCTCAGCAGCTTTTTTATGCCCTCCGTGCCCGCCAAAGCGCCCGACACCAAAATCGAAATCAATATTGTAAAAGGCACGCTGGATCTGCTGCGGCAAACCTTTGCCCAACCAGCGCTCACCACCGCCATTATCGGCATTTCGTGGTTTTGGTTTGTCGGCGCGGTTTACACCACCCAGTTGCCCACGTTTACGCAGATTCATTTGGGCGGCAACGATAATGTGTTCAACCTGATGCTGGCGCTTTTTTCCATCGGCATCGCCACAGGTTCGGTGTTGTGCGCCAAATTGAGCCGCCAGCAATTGCGGCTGGGGCTGGTGGCGCTGGGCACCATCGGCCTGACCGTGAGCGGCCTGGCGCTGGTGTGGCTCACCCGCGGCAGCCATTATGCCGAGCTCAACGGCATCGGCTGGTTTCTGATGCAGCCGCATGCCTACCCGATTATGCTGGCCATGATTGCCATCGGCTTTTTCGGCGGCTTTTTCTCGGTGCCGCTCTATACCTGGCTGCAAACCGCCAGCAGCGACACTTTCCGCGCCCACGCCGTGGCCGCCAACAATATTGTGAACGGCTTATTTATGGTGGCTGCCGCGCTGCTGAGCGCCTTTTTGCTGTGGGCTTTCGACAGCATTGTACTGCTTTATCTGATTGTGGCGCTGGGCAATCTGCCGATTCTGATTTACCTCTGCAAACGCGAAACCACGATTTGGCCGGATTTGAAAAGCTTTATCAGCGGCCGCCGGCTTTAAACAAATAGGGACAAAGGCCGTCTGAACGCTTCAGCTTTCAGACGGCCTTTTCAGACGGCCTTTAAATTCCGCACCACAAACGCCATATATAAACATTCTTTGATTTCACGAGCCCGCCCATGCGCCGACTCCGCCATAAGCTGCCCGACCGCGAGCAAATTTTCGCCGCCCGCTGGGCCAAGCCTTTTGCCCCCTTGTTTGACAAGCCTTATTTCTGGACCCTCAACCGCCGCCAGGCCGCCGTGTCGGTGGCGGTGGGCATGTTTTGCGGGCTGATGCCCGGCCCCACGCAAATGATCAGCGCCTTGATGGTGGCCTATTTCCTGCGCACCAATCTGCCGGTGGCCGTGTTCACCACGCTCTACACCAATCCGCTCACCTATATGCCGCTTTATTTTCTGGCCTACCAAATCGGCGCGCGCCTGCTGGGCACCGAAGCCGGCGCCGAGCTGGTGTTTCCCGAGTGGCAAAACGGCCATTTTTTTGCAGACGCCTGGCATTGGCTTTTGGGCGCGGGCAAGCCGCTTTTGGTGGGCGTGCCCACGCTGGGCGCGCTCTTGGCCGTGGCCGGCTATTTTATCGTGCTCGGCCTGTGGCGGCTCAACACCGCCCGCCAATGGCAGCGCCGCAAGGCCGGGCGCGAATGAGCAAGCCGCGCCCGCTTCATGCCGGTGAAATCAAGCTCGCCCGCTTGGTGTTTGCCGAGAGCATTGATTATGCGCGGGTGCGCATCCACCGCGGCATAGCCTTCCTGCCCGACCTGCCTTTCGCCCTCGCGCCCAACGGCCACATCTATTTCCCCCGCCGCCATTGCCCCGATGATTTCAGCCGCGCCCCCGCGCATTACCGAGTGTGGCTGATACACGAGCTCACCCATGTGTGGCAGCACCAACACGGCTACCGAGTCTGGCTCGGCGGCCTCTTTTTAGCGCTCAAAGGCGGCTACCGGCGGCGCAGCGCCTATGTTTATCCGCCGCTATGCAGCATCGGCAGCCTGGCCGATCTGAATATGGAGCAACAAGCCGATCTGATCGCCCATTATTACGCCGCCAAATTCCTGGCCCGGCCGCCCTACGCCGCCGAGCTGCCTCGCTTTCAAGCCGCCCTGGCCGGATTTTTGGCCAACCCGCACGACAAAACCCTGCTTCCCCGCTACCGCAACACGCTCAAATGGTTTGCCTGAATAACATAAGGCCGTCTGAAACGTTCAGACGGCCTCATGCTAAAAATAAACATTCTGATAAATCAATTTGTTATAACGACCCGCTCACGCAGCCCGTAGGTCGGATTCTCGAATCCGACACTTGTTCGCAGAACAAGGCACGCACATTGCTTTGGCCGATGGCCAAACGTCGGATTCGAGAATCCGACCTACGCAGATGGTGCCGGCGAACGGCTTTTATTTTATAAGGTTATTTTTTTGAATGGGTATAATATAAGGCCGTCTGAAACGTTCAGACGGCCTTATGTTAAAAATAAACATTCTTATAAATCAATTTGTTATGCAAAAACCCGCTCACACAGGCAGCTCAAAACGCTTGCCCAAAATCTCGGCCAGCAAATCAAACACCACCTTCACCCGCATCGGCGTGACCACCCGTTGCGGGCGATAAATCGACACCGGCCAGCGGATTTTCGGCACTTCGGCAAACAGCTCCACCAATTCGCCGTTCAACAAATACGGCGCCACCATCCAATCGAGCTGTTGCGACACAGCATTGCCCGCCAGCGCGGCTTGCAGGGCGTTGTGGATATGGCTGCCGACAAAGTGCGGTTTGGCGGGGGTGAATTGCAGGTTTTCGTTGATATACCAAGTGTCGGCGCGGCCGTTGTTGTGGTTGAGCACGGCGGCGAGCGGATAGTTTTTCTGCAAATCGGCGAAGTCTTCCGGCTTGCCCAGCCGGCGCAATAAATCCGGCGCCATCACGATTTTTTCGCAAGTTTCACCGATTTTGCGGGCAATCAGGCGGCTGTCGGCAAGGTGGTCGATGCGCACGCCGATGTCGATTTGCTCCTGCACCACGTTCAGCCGCACGGTGTCGCGACGCCAATCGAGCACCAGCTTCGGATAGGCCTGAAGTGCGGTGAGCAATTCGCGCAACACGGCGTGTTCGTCGGGCAAATCGGGCACAGTGATGCGCACCAGCCCAGCCATTTCATCGGCATGGCGATGGCGGCCGGCGGCAAACAGGCGCTCGCTCTCTTCCAATAATTGCTGTGCTTGCGGCAAAAACTGCGCGCCGAAATCGGTGAGCACGATTTGGCGCGTGTTGCGCTGAAACAGCGGCTCGCCCAATTCGTCTTCCAGCGCCGCCATCATGCGCGTAATCACCGGCGGCGACACCGCCAAACGGATGGCGGTTTCCTTAAATTGCAAGGTTTCGGCGGCGGTGCAAAACACTTTTAAGGCTTCGATTTTATCCAGCATGGCGGTTTCCTTTTGTAGCGATATTGCTGCCCAACATAGCGCAAACCCATCTCCTCAAGCAAGCAATAATTTCTATTTTAGAAATTATAAAATAACAATTGATGAATTTACTTGAAACCATCACCGTCTTAAGATGACGGCATCGAATCACCAATTAAGAGGACAACCACATGAACATGAAACTGAACAAACTTTCCGCCGCCATTATCTTCGGCGCAACTTTACTAACAGGAGCCCACGCCATGGCAAACACCCACACCGCCCAATCGGCAACCGTCATCGAAATTCCCGCGCAAACCATCCAACTCACCCAAGAATGGGACAAAATTTTTCCGCAAAGCGACAAGGTAACGCACCGCAAAGTCACCTTTAAAAACCGCTACGGCATCACGCTGGCGGCAGATTTGTATGTGCCGAAAAACGCACGCGGCAAACTGCCGGCCATTGCCGTGGGCGGCCCGTTTGGCGCGGTGAAAGAGCAATCTTCCGGCCTGTATGCGCAAACCTTGGCCGAGCGCGGCTTTGTCACACTCGCATTTGACCCTTCCTACACCGGCGAGAGCAGCGGCGCGCCACGCAATATGGCCTCGCCCGACATCAACACCGAAGACTTCAGCGCAGCGGTGGATTTTCTGGGCAATTTGGCCAATGTAAACCGCGATGAAATCGGCATTCTGGGCATTTGCGGCTGGGGCGGCTTCGCACTCAATGCCGCCATTTCCGACACCCGCATCAAAGCCGTGGCCACCAGCACCATGTACGACATCACCCGCGTGGTGGCCAAAGGCTATAACGACAGCGTGGATGCCGATGCACGCTATAAAATGAAGCAGGAAATCAACAATAAGCGCTGGGAAGGTTCGAAAAACGGCTATGCCGACTTGCAGCCCGCCAATAATTTGCGTAGCAACCAATTTACTGCCGATACGCCGTTGTTTGTTAAAGAATATTCCGACTTTTACACCACCAAACGCGGCTTCCACCCCCGTGCCGCCAATTCCAACCCCAATGGCTCATGGGCAGACACCGCCATGCTCGGCATGATCAATATGCCGATTCTGCAATACGCCGCCGAAATGCGCACCCCGGCGCTGGTGGTGCACGGCGAAAACGCCCACTCGCGCTACTTCAGCGAAGACGCGTTTAAAGCTTTGGGCAGCAAAAATAAAGAGCTGTATATCGTGCCCAACGCCACCCATGTGGATTTGTACGACAACCAAGCAGGCAAAATCCCGTTTGATAAATTCGAGCAGTTTTTTAAAGCGAATTTGAAATAAACCCAATTGCGAAAACAAAGGCCGTCTGAAATATTTCAGACGGCCTTTGTTTATATCTGGAGCATATAATACCAATTCAAAAAAGTAAGCTAACAAGGCGGCGAGCCGCAGACAGTACAGATAGTACGGCAAGGCGAGACAACGAAGTTAGGTTATTTTTTTTGGATTGGTATAAAATGTAATTTAAAAAAATTACAAAATAATATTGAAAACAGTAAAATATCAGCTTATGATATGGAAATTTTATGTGATTTAAAAAAATCACAAAAGGAATTTCTGATGGTAAAGCTGGAAAAATTGGTTCGATTTGCCGGTGGCTCGCCCCAATTTAGAGTGGTTGAGTCGCCCGACAAACAGGCGCCCCGTTATATCTGGTATGCGCAACATCATCTGAATGCCGATTTATCCGGCTACGAGCCCGCGCATACCGATACCAAAGCCGTATCCACCTGGAGCAAGGTTTGCACACTGGCGGCGGGGGATATTGTGTTCAGCCTGATTTCCGGCACTGCGGCAATAGTGAGCCGCCACCATGAAGGCTATATCCAAACGCAAAACTACATCAAGCTCATCCCCGGCAAGCAGCTGGATAAGCAGTTTTTGCTGTATTTGCTCAACGAAGACAAACACATTAAAAGGCAATGGGCGGCGGCCTTACAAGGCTCCAGCGTGCTCAAATATACCCTAGCGCAGCTGAAAAACCTGCAAATCAATACCTTGCCGCCGCTGGAAAAGCAAAAAATCATCGGTCAGGTATACATGATGCAGCTACGGCTGCAAGCGTTGAAAAACCGGGTGGCGGCACAAGAAACCAAAATCACATTAGGGCTAATCGAAAGCGTGGTGAATCATGAATGAACAGCAATTTGAAACCGAACTGATCCAATATCTGAGCAGCGGCGTGATCAGTCATCGCGGCAACCACTCGGACGGCGGCAACACGCTGGCCGAGCCGGCGGCGGATTATATCTATAAAACCAAGCGCTGGCGCCATCATCCCGAAATCAAAACCACCGATGATTTGTGGGCTAATTTCAAAGCCATTTTGGAGCAGCACAATCAAAACACTCTGGATCACCCTTTGAGTGTGGTGGAATTCAATCAGGTAAAAAAAATTATTTCCGAGCTGCACACGCCCTATCTGGCCGGGCAATTTCTCTACGGCTTAAATGGCGTGTCGCAAATTGAAATTGATCTGGACGATGGCCGCCATGTGTTTCTCACCGTGTTCGACCAAAAACAAGTCGGCGCGGGCGACACCGTTTATCAGGTAGTGAACCAAATCCGCCGCCCGGCCAAAATCATCGGCAAGCAAAACCGCATCTTCGACACCACCTTGCTGATCAACGGGCTGCCGGTGATTCAGATTGAAGAGAAGCGCGACACCCGCGATGTGAACGAAGCGCTCAATCAGATGCACCAATACATCGACGAAAACCAGTATCGCGATATTTTTTCCACCTTACAAATCTTGGTGGCCATCACGCCCAACAACGTCAAATACATGGCCAACACCACCGCCGACAAATTCAACAAAGATTTCGCCTTCAACTGGCAAAACCGCGACAACGCCATTGTGCGCGATTGGAAAACCTTTGCCGATGCCATGCTGAGCATCCCGATGGCACACCAAATGGCCACCAATTACATGATTTTGGACGGCACCAAAAACAAGCAGGCGCTCAGAGTGATGCGCCCTTATCAAGTGTATGCCACCCAAAAAGTCATTACCCATTTGAAACAGATCGACTTTGAATTGGGCAGCAACAAAGTGGGCTATATCTGGCACACCACCGGCTCGGGCAAAACCATCACCAGCTTCAAAACCGCCTGGCTGGCCAGCCGCATGCCGCATGTCGACAAAGTGGTGTTTGTGGTGGATCGCATCGCCCTCACCCGCCAAACCAGCGAAAACTACCAAGCCTACGACCCCGACGGCGATGTGGCCGATATCGCCCAAAACGGCATGGTGAAGAGCACCAACACCACCACCGATTTAAGCCGCAAGCTCAAAAGCCGTGGCAACGACATTATCGTAACCTCGGTGCAAAAGCTGGACACCTTAATCAAACGCAAGCACTTTCAAGCGCCCGACAAAAACATCGTGTTTATTGTAGACGAAGCCCACCGCTCCACCGGCGGAGATAGCTTTAAAGCCATTCAGGCAGCCTTCAAACGCTCCGCCTGGATAGGCTACACCGGCACACCCATGTTTGACGACACCACCAAAGGCTTGCGCACCGAAGATATTTTCGGCCCGCTGCTGCACGCCTACACCATCCGCGAAGCCATTGCCGACCGCAATGTGCTTGGCTTCAAAGTGGATTTTGAAACCACCATCGATGAAGTGCAGATGAAAAGCCAATATCTGCCCGCTTTTTATCGTGAACGCAATCCGAATTGGACGGAAGAAAAAATCCGCCAAAAAATCGACAACCTCACCCAAGAAGACATGGACGATGCCGTGGAACCGAGCTTCTACGATGAAAACATCGAGCATGTGCGCCTGGTGGTGGCCGATATTTTCAAAAACTGGCGCAACCGCTCCAACGACGGCAAATACAATGCCCTGTTCACCACTCATGTGGGCGGCGGCAAAGCCAGCACGCCGATGGCGATGATGTATTTCCGCGAATTCCAGCGCGTCAATCAGGAGCATAAGGCCGCAGGCTTGCCCACCCTGAAAGTAGCGATTACCTTCAGCCACAACACCAGCAACAACGACAATATGCTGGCAACCAATCGCGGTTTGTCAGAAGCCATGGCGGCGTATGAAGCAGAATTCGGCATCCATTTCGGCATGGATGATGTGGCGGGCTATACGCAAGATGTGACCAGCCGTCTGAACAAATCCGCCGCTGATAAAAACTTTCTCGATTTGGTGATTGTGGTTGATCAATTGCTCACCGGCTTTGATGCGCCCGAATTAAACACGCTTTATGTTGACCGCACTTTAAAAGGCGCCGGCTTAATACAAGCCTATTCGCGCACCAACCGCATTGCCGACATGAAAGAAAAACCGTGGGGGCGCGTCGTGAATTACCGATGGCCGGCACAAAACGAAAAGCTGATGAATGAAGCGCTGGCCATTTATGCCAACAAAGATTCCGCCATCTTGTCGCCCGACGAGCAACGCATAAGCAATGAAAAAGACGGTCTTTTGGCCAAGCCGTTTTATGAGCTGCTTGCCGAAGTAAAAGCCGTGGTGGCAGAGCTGGCTGAGCTGACCGACGGCTTCAACAACTTACCGCCGTCTGAAAAAGCCAAGGATCACATGGTGGAATTACTGCGTGCCTACAACAATGGCATGAGCCAGCTCAAACAATACAATCCGGAAGCGCAAGCCGGTGAAATCGGCTTTGATTACGACAAGCCCGAAGTACTGCTGGCCGCATTGGGCATGAATGCCGAACAGGAAACCATGCTCACCACCGTGCTGGCCAACGATCTGAAAGCGCATTTGGCCGAAACCCAGAAAATTCCGCTGCACCAAATCGAATTGCGCATGACCCATGTGAAAGACGTCAAAATCGACTACGACTACCTCACCGAGCTGGTGACGCGCCTGCTGAACGAAGTGCACGAGCAAAAAATGGAAGCCGCCGCACACACCCGCGAAGACATCAACCGCTTTGCCAGCGGGCTGGAAGACCGCGGCCATGCTAAAGAAATCACCAATGCCGCCACCGCCATCTATAACGGCAGCTATCAGGCTGAACACTACCCGGTTGAAAACCTAACCGAAAGCGACAGCATTATTCAGGCAGCCAATAAGATAATACTCGACCATATCCTGATTGACTTCAGAGTGAAATGGGGCATTACCGATGCCATCAACAACACCCAAATGCGCGAGATGTTTTCCCGCCACCAATACGGCATGCAAGATTTGGACAGCACCGGCCAATTGCGCGACCTGATTACCGAAGCCGGCAAAAACTACCGCCTATTGGCGCGCGAGCCGGAAATCCGCGATTTAAACAAAATCCGCTATCGCAACGATTTGCGCCAAGCCATTTACCAGCTGGCCGACGAAATGGCAGAAAACCAATAAGGAGCAAGCCATGAATAAGCAAATGATCATCTATAACACCGAAGACGGTAAAGCCGAGATTTCATTGCATTTGCAAGACGGCACCGTATGGCTAAACCAATTGGAAATCGCAGAGCTGTTTCAAACCAGCAAGCAAAATATCAGTAAACACATCAAAGCGATTTTTGCCGATGGCGAGCTGGTGGAAGATTCAACTGTCAACTATCAGTTGACAGTTCAAAACGAGGGCGAACGAAGCATTCAGAGGCAAATCGCTTATTACAATCTGGATATGATTTTGGCCGTTGGGTATCGGGTACGTTCAGTGCGCGGAGCACAATTTCGCCATTATGCAAGCAATGTATTAAAAGAATATTTAGTCAAAGGCTTTGCAATGGATGACCGCCGCTTAAAAGAGTTGGGCGGTGGCGGCTATTTTAAAGAATTGCTTGAGCGGATCCGAGATATTCGCTCCAGTGAAAAAGTGTTTTACCGCCAGATATTGGATTTATTTGCAACCAGCCAAGATTACAACGGTAAGGCAGACGAAGCCAAACAATTTTTTGCCACGATACAAAATAAAATGCACTACGCCATTCATCAGCATACCGCAGCAGAGTTAATTTATGAGCGCGTGAATGCCGAACAAAATTTTATGAGGTTGAAGTTATTCAACGGCGAATTGCCCACATTAAAAGAAGCCAAAACCGCCAAAAACTACCTGTCAGAAGCGGAATTAAAAGGCTTAAACCAGTTGGTTTCAGGTTATTTGGATTTTGCCGAACGCCAAGCCGATAGACAAGCTGCCATGACCATGCACGATTGGATTGCACATGTTGACAAGGTTTTGATGGCAACCGGCGAAGTGTTGTTAACAGATAAAGGCAAAATCTCTCATCAACAAATGGAGAAAAAAGTTGAAGTGGAATATCAAAAATTCCAAGCTAAAACCCTGACTCAAGTGGAAAAAGATTATTTGGAAAACTTGAAATCCCTCGAGCAAACGGCAAAAAAAGCCAAGGGCGGATGAGTTTATAAATAAGGGGATGAAAATGAATGAAATACAATTTTTAATTTATGCTGAGGATGGGCAGACCGAAGTATTGGTTCAAGACGAAACCCTGTGGGCGACCCAAAAAAGTATTGCCGAATTGTTTTCCGTCAGCGTACCGACCATTAACGAACACTTGAAAAATATCTTTGAAAGTGGCGAGTTAGAACAAAATCCAACTATTCGGAAATTCCGAATAGTTCGCCAAGAAGCAGCAGACAGGTTACGCGGAAAATTGAACACTACAATTTTGATGCCATTATTTCCGTCGGCTACCGCCTATTTCGATTATGTAGAGCGTCTGCTGGAAGACAAACATTTATTGGGTATGCAGGATTTTGCCAGAAGCATTGATGATTTCTTAAGTTTTAACCGTTATGACATTCTGCCGCACAAAGGCAAAATCAGCCGTGAACAAGCGGCACAAAGAGCGGTTGAAGTCTATCAGGCATACAATAAGCAGCAAAAAATCACCTCGGATTTTGATAAAGCGGTGAAACGCATTCAAGGAAATAAAAATGGGAAAAAATAAGCAACAAGTGCCAAGATTACGCTTCCCCGGCTTCAATGACGCTTGGGAACAGCGAAAGTTTAAAGAACTGGTTTTTCTCAGGAGTGAAACCGTTGAATCGCAAGATTACTCAGTTGATATTGAATTGGAAAATTTAGAAAGCAATACGGGAAGAATTATTGGCAATACATCTGTACGAACAATGTCAAATACGCTATTTAAAAAAGGAGATATTCTTTTTGGAAAGCTACGGCCTTATCTCAACAAATGGAGGTTTGCAGATGAAGAAGGTGTCAAAAGTGGCGAAATCTGGGCGTTTTCTTGCCGTGAAGGTTATTCAAATAGATTTATCTATTGTGTTATTCAATCTAATGGCTTTTTAGATGAAGTGAACATCACATCGGGTACAAAGATGCCAAGAGCCGATTGGAAAACAGTTTCAAATATCAAAATCACAATTCCAACTATTGAAGAACAAACCACCATCGGCAACTTCTTCAGGCAGCTGGACGCGGCTATCGCTTCTCATCAGCGTAAGCTGGAGAGAACCAACAAATTAAAGAAAAGTTTGCTGCAAAAAATGTTTCCAAAGGATGGAGAGGCATTTCCTGAACTTAGATTCCCGGATTTTACTGATGCTTGGGAACAGCGAAAGCTGGGGGAAGTGGCAGAAAGAGTTACTAGAAAAAATACTGAAATGATAAGTAAATTGCCATTAACAATTTCTGCACAGTATGGACTTATTGCACAAACAGAATTTTTTGATAAGCAAATTGCAAGTAAAAATATTAGTGGATATTACTTAATTAAAAATGGCGAGTTTGCTTATAACAAAAGTTATTCTAATGGCTATCCTTGGGGAGCTGTTAAGCGATTGAATAATTATGATTATGGTGTTTTATCAACACTTTATATTGTTTTTAAACCAACTAACATTAATTCTCAATTTTTAGTTTCTTATTACGACACAAACTACTGGCATAACCAAGTGGCAAGCATTGCGGTTGAGGGTGCAAGAAATCATGGACTTTTAAATATTTCAGCTTCAGAGTTTTTTACAACAACGCTAGCAATACCAAAATCAATCCAAGAACAAACCGCCATCGGCGACTTCTTCCGCCAGCTGGACGCGGCTATCGCTTCTCATCAACGTAAACTCGAACATATGCAAACCCTAAAAAAGGGTTTATTGCAACAAATGTTTGTATAAACAACTTATTACATAAAGAGAATTCACCATGAACAATAATCTGCAAACCATTACCGCCAAGCTGTGGGCCATGGCCAATGAATTGCGCGGCAATATGGATGCCTCGGAATACAAAAACTATATTTTAGCCTTTATGTTTTACCGCTATTTATCCGAACGGCAAGAAGCCTATCTTCTGGGCGGCGATGTGCTGGATTTGATGGCGGGGAAATCGCTGAATGAAGCCTATAAAGCACAAGCATCGGGCGATGATTTGGATGATTATTTACAGGATATTTCCGCCACTTTGGGCTATGCCATCAATCCGGAAAACACCTGGGCATCGTTGATTGAGAAAATTGATAACAATCAGGTAGTTCCAAGCGATTACCAAACCCTATTCGACAGCTTCAATAAAAACGCCGAGCTGAACAAAGAAGCCTATCAGGATTTCAGCGGCTTGTTTAACGACATCAATTTGGGCGATTCCCGCTTGGGTAATTCCACCATCGCCCGTGCCAAAGCATTGAATGGCATTGCAAAATTGGTGGATAGCGTGCAATACAAGG
>ERZ795062.2128-NODE-2128-length-13251-cov-9.398303_pt1 | contig 13251 bp, 13 predicted proteins | sample MGYA00375146_ERZ795062 | MGnify/ENA primary metagenome ERZ795062 (study PRJEB30191, sample SAMN05720281) | activated sludge metagenome | isolation source: Anaerobic digester | place: USA | collected 2015-07-16 ... | reverse complement strand
AATTTAGGGGAACTAATCGAAAGAAATTAATATCTTTGATTTCCGTTACTTCCAGTTAACCAATATGTTTAAGTTAGGCTAGGGTAGGGTAGTAAATCTTTGACTTACACTCTTCGAAAATCAAAATTTTCCGTTGACAAGAGCCTTGATGAGTGGAGTTGGAAAGACATTGACCAGGTCAAAAAGAGTTCCCCTCACTTCCAAATATGTAGGTTCGGGCTTCTATGGTCACCTTCTAATTTTACGGTGACCAGCTGAAACAGTTTCCCAAACAAGCCTCGCTTTTATTTTTTTAGCTCGGGTTAAAACAGTCACTTCCCTGACTGTTTTAATCCACTCCACTGGACTATTTTGACACAAACTTCGTTTGTTTTTTTTCCTACCGCCAATAATATCCCAGATTGTTAGAGTAATCTGAGATTTTGACACGAACTCTGAGAAGTGGCCCTGGGCTTGAGGCAAGCCTTGGCTTGTTATAGTCGAATGAGAAAGTAACAGAGTAATATCTTCGGCTTCATGTCCCGAAGACAGATTGCAATATTTCCAGACTTCAACTATCTATCAGATAGTTGAAGCTAGGGTACTTTCGATTTTCATAGAGTATTAAAAAGTATTAGAATGTTGATGGAAATAAAAATCAGATGTTCATTGTAATGTGAGCATCTGATTTTTTTAGTTGAAAAAAATTCTCGAGTCTAATATCTAAAGATCAATCTCTGATTGAAATTACTTTTCAAATTCTGCTTTGCTTTTAACATCGCCGTATTCTTCAGCAACTTCTTTACTTAGAATGTCTGCGTAGCTTGCAAGTGGGATGTCTTGACCATATTTTTTACGGAGAGCTGTTGTGACTAACCGATACGCTAAGTTGGCATTGCGAGACAAGATGGGACCATGGAAGTAGCTACCAAAGGTATTTTTGTAGTGCATACCCTCTCCTCCATCTTCCTTGTTGTTCCCATTACCATAGACAACATTACCTAGCGGTTTCTGATTATCAGCCAAGAAGGTTCGGCCTTGGTGGTTTTCAAATCCATAGTAGGTCTCATTAAATTCATCATTATGAATTTTGATATCCCCAATATAGCGGTTATTAGTCTGGTTGAGTGTATAGTGACCTAAAATGCCTAAACCGTCAATTTTACGTCCACCTGCTTCAATATAATATTTACCAAGTAATTGGAATCCTCCACAGATGGCTAGCATAACACCTCCATTTTCAATGTAGTCAGCTAGATTTTCTTTTTTTGTTGGCAAATCTTTGGCTAGAATAGATTGCTCATAATCTTGACCGCCCCCGAAAAAGGCGATGTCATATAAGTCTTTGTCAAAACGGTCTGTCAGCGAAACAATGTCGACTTGAACTCGCGCCCCCAGCTTTTCAGCAACATATTTGAGCATAAGGACATTGCCATTATCACCATAGGTATTCATCAAGTCGCCGTAAAGGTGAGCGATATGGAGATCGTATTGATAGTCTTTATCAGGACTTTTTAAAGAGGTATAGACCATTATTTCATCTCCTTTCCAACGGCTTGACGCTGAGCGAGTAAGTCACGAAATTCCAACATAGCTGTATAAGTAGCCAATATATAGGCGTGTTGGCTGCTAGATTGCTCTATTAAGCTCATGATGTCCTCCAGTTTAGGTGTTTCAGCAATCTGGTTTTCAGGGAAACCAGTCACACGAAGTCGACGGGCAATCTCTGATGAACGGACCCCACCAGCAAACACTTGTGGAATGTCCATTTGGGTTATTTGCTCAAAGTCTGCATCCCAAATCCAGCTGGTATCAATACCGTCAGCGTAGTTGGCGTTAAGTAGGACTGACAAACTAAAGTCATATGGAGCCAATTTCATCATTTCAATGGCTTGAGTTGCACCTACTGGATTTTTGATAAGGACAAGTGTGCAATCCTTATCCCCTAATTTAAAGGATTCTTGGCGACCAAAAACTGCCTTAGATTTATCAAAACCGGCTTTGATTTCTTCAGGTGAAACTCCGAAGAATTCAGCGACACTGACTGCTGCAAGAGCATTATAAATGTTGTAGAGACCACCGATATTGATTTTATAATCTTGGCCATCAATCACGAAAGTAGAAGAAGTATTGGTAATTTCCTTCAACTCAGTCAATTTGTAGTCCAGCTCAGGTCTGCTAAAGCCACAGTTGGTACAAATATAGCTTCCTAAGTTAGCATATGTATTGAGCTTGTACTGGATAATCTGGTGGCAATGTGGGCAAAGAATGCCTTCAGTATTGTAATGGGCCAGTCGTGGTTCATGTTCTTCCGTTGCAAAACCGTAGTATTTAACTGGATTGATAACAGAAGTTGAATTGAAGAGCGGGCTATCACCATTCGCCAATATAGTTGCTTGAGGAGCTTTGGATGCCCCGTCCAAAATCATCTGATAGGTGGTATAAATTTCACCGTAGCGATCCATTTGATCACGAAAGATATTGGTGAAGACTATTAAGCTAGGTTTAATAAAGTCTGTAATACGAGCAAGGCTGGCTTCGTCAATTTCCAAGACAGCTATTTTTTTGCCATTCTTATTTTTCTTAGCTGATAAAAAAGTGGCTGTAATCCCGGTAATCATATTGGCACCACTAGTGTTGGTTGTGATTTCTCCAAATGCTTCTTGGAGAATTCCAACTGTTAATGCGGTTGTCAACGTCTTGCCATTTGTTCCGGTAATGACGACAACTTCATAATCCTTAGCTAAACTGTCTAAAATATGTTTATCGAATTTGAGGGCGATTTTGCCAGGAAGGGTCGTTCCTCGTCCAAGTTTTTTCAAGATAAATTGACTGGATTTCCCTGCTGCAATCCCTAGTAATGTATTTATTTTCATGGAACTATTTTAACATAAAATAAACTGTTTATCTATTATGGAACTATGAGATACTTCACAATGATATGTCACTTTTTTTATCAGTTAAAGAGAGCTCGAACTCATATTTGTGACTATTTTGTGATATAATAGAAACACTACTGTGTTATACTTTAGAAAGTGTGAGGTATACATGTTAAACTTAAACCAATTATTTGATTTAGGCTATTGGTCAAGTTTGATAGCAAGTCCATGGACTGCTCTTCTTCACCTAATAGATATTAGTATTGTTGCTTATTTGATTTATAATTTTAGTAAGGCCATCGCTGGTACTAAGATTATGACCCTCATTCGAGGAGTATTTCTTTTTATTATTGCTCAAATTGTAGCAAGTATTTTTGGCTTACAAACGATAGCTTGGTTGATTAACCAAGTCATCACTTATGGGGTCATTGCAGCAGTTGTTATCTTTGCTCCTGAATTTCGAGCTATGTTGGAAAAGCTCGGGCGAACAACTCAGATTTTTACGACAAATACCGTCAGTGCGGAAGAAAAATTAATAGTTGCCTTTCTTAAGTCGGTTGCTTACATGTCCCCACGGAAAATCGGAGCCTTAGTGGCGGTTGAGCAAGCTCAAACCTTGCAGGAGTATCGATCTACCGGAATTCCGTTAAATGCAGATGTGTCCAGGGAACTTTTAATTAATATTTTTATTCCCAATACTCCTTTGCATGATGGGGCAGTTATCGTTAAGGAGGACAAAATCGCAGTAGCTTGTGCCTATTTGCCTTTGTCTGAAAGTGCAGGGATTTCCAAGGAATTTGGGACACGACACCGCGCTGCGATTGGATTATCGGAAGTGTCAGACGCCTTTGTCTTTATTGTTTCAGAGGAAACGGGCAGTATCTCTATTGCACATAATGGCATTTTCAAACATGATCTGACCTTAGAAGAGTTTGAAGCAGAGTTACGGGCTACTTTTATTCGAGAACCTGATATCAAACAATCTGTATGGAAACGATTGAGGGGAGGCAAGAATGAATAAAAAGTTTAGAACAGTTGGTCATCTCACCCTATCTATTTTTTTAGCCCTCTTACTCTTTTTCTATGCTACGACAACCAATTATAAAAATTCAGAGTCATCTGCGAGTAATAACGAATCAGAAACCTATGTTCATACTTTAAGTGGCGTCCCAATTGACATTGAATACGACACGAATAAGTATTTTATATCTGGTTTCTCCTCAACTGTGGATGTCGAGTTACGAGGATCCAACCGTGTACTTCTACAACGAGAATCTGATGAATCGACTCGCACTTTTCAAGTTGTTGCAGATTTAAGAGAGCATACGGATGGCACGCAAACAGTTAAATTACAATTAGCTAATCTACCAGCGGGTATCAGTGCCACATTGGCACCAGATGCTATTACTGTTAAAATCGGGAAAAAAGTTAGTCAGAGTTTAGCCGTTGAAGGGGTCATCTATAGCAATCAATTGGCAAGTGGATATAGTGTGTCTAAAGTCACTGTGGATGTCAGCTCTGTAAAGGTGACTACTGATGAAGAAAACATGGCAAAAATTGATCATGTGGAAGCAGTTGCAGTTGATATTAGTAATTTAGACTCAAATTATAGTGGTACAGCCAAGCTACAAGCAGTTGATAGTGATGGAAATGCCTTGCCAGTGGTTTTATCTGAAACAGAAGCAAATATTCAAGTCGTTGTTACACAAACAAAATAAGGAATGAATAAAAATGGGTAAATATTTTGGTACGGACGGTGTCCGTGGAGAAGCAAACGTAGAATTGACGCCAGAATTGGCATTTAAACTAGGTCGTTTTGGTGGCTATGTCCTTAGTCAACATGAAACGGATGTACCTCGAGTTTTCGTGGCGCGTGACACACGTATTTCAGGACAAATGCTTGAGTCTGCTTTGGTTGCAGGTCTTTTATCAGTAGGTATTCATGTATATAAACTTGGTGTGCTCGCAACACCTGGTGTTGCCCACTTAGTCAAAGCAGAAAAAGCTAGCGCGGGGGTTATGATTTCTGCAAGCCACAATCCAGCACAGGATAATGGAATTAAGTTCTTTGCTGGTGATGGTTTCAAATTAGATGATGCATTGGAAGCAGAGATAGAAGCCCTTCTTGATGCGGAAGAAGATACATTACCACGTCCGTCTGCTCAAGGTTTGGGTGATGTAGTGGAGTATCCAGAAGGTCTACGCAAGTATCAACAATTTTTAGTATCAACTGGTACTGAATTAGAAGGTATGAAAGTTGCTTTGGATACAGCTAATGGTGCAGCGGCAACTTCTGCTCGCCAAATTTTTGCAGACCTAGGCGCAGATTTGACGGTTATCGCTGAAAATCCAGACGGTTTGAATATTAATGAGGGCGTTGGTTCTACGCATCCTGAAAAATTGCAAGAATTAGTTAAGGAAACCGGTAGTCAAATTGGCCTTGCCTTTGATGGAGATAGCGATCGTTTGATTGCTGTAGACGAGAATGGTGATTTAGTAGATGGCGATCGCATCATGTATATCATTGGTAAATACCTTGCTGATCGTGGTCTGTTGGCCAAAAATACAATTGTGACCACAGTTATGTCCAATCTCGGATTCCATAAGGCCTTGGATCGCGAAGGAATTGAAAAAGCTGTGACCGCAGTTGGAGACCGTTATGTGGTCGAGGAAATGCGCAAAGAAGGTTACAATATTGGTGGTGAACAATCTGGTCACGTAATTCTTATGGATTATAACACCACAGGTGATGGCCAACTGACCGCTGTGCAACTGACTAAAATCATGAAAGAAACAGGTAAAACCTTGTCAGAGTTGGCAGCAGAAGTTACGATTTATCCACAAAAATTAGTCAATATTCGTGTTGAAAACAGCATGAAGGATAAATCTATGGAGGTTCCTGCTATCGCAGCTATCATTGAAAAGATGGAGGCAGAGATGGCAGGGAATGGCCGTATCTTAGTTCGTCCAAGTGGGACTGAGCCACTATTGCGTGTTATGGCGGAAGCCCCAACAGATGCTGAGGTTCACTATTATGTAGATACAATCGCAGATGTGGTTCGTGCTGAAATCGGTTTAGATTAAAAGAGTAAACAGAGACTGGAAGCATTTCCAGCCTCTTTTGTGAGGAATTTATGAGTATTTTAGAAGTAAAGAATTTGAGCCATGGCTTTGGTGACCGTGCAATTTTTGAAAATGTCTCCTTCCGTCTCTTGAAAGGGGAACATATCGGACTTGTCGGTGCCAATGGTGAAGGGAAATCGACCTTCATGTCCATCGTGACAGGTCAATTGCAGCCAGATGAAGGTAAGGTTGAATGGTCACGTTATGTAACGGCAGGTTATTTAGACCAGCATGCTAAATTAGAAAAGGGTCAATCGGTCCGTGACGTCTTACGCACAGCCTTTGATGAATTATTCAAAACCGAAGCTCGTATCAATGATATATATATGTCAATGGCTGAAGATGGGGTTGATATTGATGCTCTTATGGAAGAGGTTGGAGAACTCCAAGATCGCTTGGAAAGTCGTGATTTCTATACTTTAGATGCTAAAATTGATGAAGTAGCTCGTGCTCTTGGTGTCATGGAATACGGTATGGACAAGGATGTGACGGAATTGTCTGGAGGTCAACGGACCAAGGTACTCTTGGCTAAGTTGCTTTTAGAGAAGCCAGATATTTTGCTCTTGGATGAACCAACCAACTACTTGGATGCTGAGCATATTGATTGGCTCAAACGATATTTGCAGAACTATGAAAATGCATTTGTTTTAATTTCCCATGATATTGCATTCTTGAATGATGTGATCAATATTGTTTATCATGTTGAAAACCAACTTTTAACTCGCTATACCGGTGACTATTATCAATTCCAAGAAGTCCATGCCATGAAGCGTGCACAATTGGAAGCGGCCTATGAACGTCAACAGAAAGAAATCGCTGATTTGCAGGATTTTGTGAATCGAAATAAGGCTCGAGTTGCTACTCGAAATATGGCTATGTCTCGTCAGAAGAAGTTGGATAAGATGGAGATTATTGAACTTCAATCCGAAAAACCAAAGCCATCCTTCGACTTCAAAATGGCACGCACACCAAGTCGATTTATCTTCCAGACCAATAATTTAGAAATAGGATACGATCGCGTTTTAACACGTAAACCGCTCAATTTAACCTTTGAGCGTAACCAAAAGATTGCCATTGTCGGTGCCAACGGTATTGGTAAATCCACCCTTCTCAAAAGTCTTCTAGGCATTATTCCACCGCTAGGAGGAACTGTTGAGCGTGGGGAGTATTTAGAATTAGGTTATTTTGAACAGGAAGTTGCTGCTGGTAATCGTCAGACGCCACTTGAAGCGGTATGGGATGCCTTTCCTGCACTTAATCAAGCGGAAGTCCGTGCTGCCTTGGCTCGCTGCGGTTTAACCTCTAAACATATCGAAAGCCAGATTCAAGTCCTTTCAGGTGGAGAACAGGCTAAGGTTCGTTTCTGTTTGCTTATGAACCGTGAAAACAATGTACTTATCCTTGACGAGCCGACCAACCATTTAGATGTGGATGCCAAAGATGAACTTAAACGAGCTCTCAAAGCCTACAAGGGCTCTATTCTCATGGTCTGCCATGAGCCTGATTTCTATGAGGGCTGGGTTGACGATGTTTGGGATTTTAATGACCTGACTTAAGAAGTAATACTCAATGAAAACCAAAATCCGACTTGCTCCAATTGTCCGGGGAACCTTTGAAGGTTCGAAATAGGCGAACATAGTTCGTTTCGCTCTGATGCAGATAGAACTCTGTTCCTTTTCTATTTCAAGGGAACAGGCTGAAAACCTCCTCAGGAGCGCTTTACAGTCATCAAATTAAGTCAACAACGTCTGATTTTGATTTTCGAAGAGTATAGGCTGCCGAAAGGTAGCTTTTTCTTTGTATGCATACTATAATAGAATGAGCATAGTAAAGGAGGTAAAAACATGAAAAGAATAGAACGAGGTCACACTGGCTAGACCTCTCCAAAGGAATAAAGAATGACTAAATATGTAGACTTCAATCAAGATAGATGGAATAGGGTATCGAGTAGACAAGGTAATCCCTATACAATTCCTGTTAGTCATGAGGAATTTGAACATGCAAAGGCAAATTCCCTCACCGTCGCTTTGACAGTTGGAAAGACAGTTCCACTTAACTGGTTTGAAAAGGCTAGAGGAAAAAAATTATTGGGACTAGCTTGTGGAGGTGGTCAACAGGGACCGATTTTTGCAGCTCATGGTTATGAAACGACTATAATGGATTTTTCTCTGAAACAGTTGGAAAAAGATAGGTTCGTTGCAGAGCGAGAAAATTTAGATTTACAGACGATTCAGGCAGATATGACACAAGCTTTTCCTTTTGAGGATGAAACTTTTGACATTATTTTTTGCCCTGTTTCAAATGTCTATATTGAAGACCTAACCAATATGTGGCAGGAATCCTATCGGATCTTGAAAAAGGGCGGACTGCTCATGGTGGGCTACATGAATCCTTGGATTTATGTCTTTGATGCTGACGAGGTCTGGGATCAGCCAGACAAGACCTTGATACCGAAGTACAGCCTGCCTTTCAACGCACGAAAATTAGAAGAAGCAGGAAAAATTGCGATTGACCCAGAATATGGCTATGAATTTAGCCACACCTTAGAAGAACAGATTGCTGGGCAATTTCGAGCTGGTTTTGCCATGATTGATTTTTACGAATCAAAGGATCATCGCAATCGCCTGTCCCAATTTGGTTCAGATTATCTGGCGAATTTGTCAATAAAATTATAGAGTTAAGCTACCGAAAGGTAGTTTTTTTATAGATGATTGAGTGTTTCACAATAAGATCTCAAATATTTTGACCGATTAATCAAAATATATTATTATATATTTGATAGTAATGTAACTGATAATAAAGGATTGAAAGGAAGATATATCATGAAGTACCAATTTAAACGGATTATGTTGTTGACAATTCTAACTACCATATTCTTATCTGCATGCCAGCCAGCTAAAAACGAAATGGATTCTCTTGAGCAGTATAGGACCGAATATATCGGAGATAATAACAATGTAATTAAGATTGCAAGTTTACAGGATTACCCAACAGGTTACACGTATGATCATATTGAAATACGTTCAGATGAAGAACCATATGAGCTTATCATCTATTTGAAAGTAACTGAAATGCCTGACTCTGACTATTTAGATTTAGAGGAGAATAGTAACTCCATTTTTGACTTGATTGCTAATTTAGGAAAGATAACCTTTGTCAATGAAGAAACCCAAAAAGAAATAGTTTCATATAATAAAGAATGACCTGCCTTATGTAGGTTATTTCTCAATTATGAGTATCGTCTGAATTTTATTAGATAGTTTCAAAATACTTGACATATTGATAGATAGGAGTATAATTAGAATTATTCTAAACAAACTTTAGAATCATTATAAATTGGAGGCGATAAATATGACAATGAAAGATTATGGAAAAGATCCATTTATAACCAATATTGAAACTGCTACGCTAGAAAATACAAACTATCGAACAGCAATTTGGACTGGTGAATTGCTTCAAGTGACCTTGATGTCCATTCCAGTCGGAGAAGATATTGGTGCGGAAGTGCACAATGAAAACGATCAGTTCCTCCGCATTGAACAAGGTCATGGCCGAGTTATCATGGGAGAATCTGCTGAAAAGATTACCTTGGATAGAGAAGTTGGACCAGAAGATGTTATCTTGATTCCAAACGGTACCTACCATAATGTCATCAATATTGGCCAAGAAGACCTCAAAATCTATTCTATCTATGGACCAGCCCATCACGCTCATGGTACGGTTCATGAAACACAAGCTATTGCACTTGCTGCGGAAGAAGCTGAAGAACATGGTCACTAATACACCGATTTTTGAACTAAAATCCGTCGGCTTATCTGATAAAGGTAAGTCGATTTTGACTGATATTCATTTTTCTGTTAGCGAAGGTGAGCGTCTAACTTTGGTTGGGCCTTCGGGTAGCGGAAAAAGTAGCATCTTAAAATTATTAGCAGGGCTTACTTCAGCGACTCAAGGACAGATTCTTTTTAGAGGAAAAGAAATAGAGAAGCTGGATATGCCCACCTATCGAAGAGAGGTTTCCTATTGCTTTCAACAACCTGTACTTTTTGGAAATACAGTCGAAGACAATCTGCGTTTTCCATTCACAGTGAGACAGTTAGAATTTGATAAATCAAAAGCGATTACAGCCTTAAAAAATGTAAATTTAGGTGAAGATTTTCTTACCCAAGGGATTACAGAATTATCAGGTGGTGAAAAACAACGTGTCGCTCTTATACGCAATTTACTTTTTGAACCTCAAGTTTTGCTATTAGACGAAGTTAGTGCAGGGTTAGATGCGGAGACCAAAGCTATTGTGAATCAATTACTTACTGATTACCACATTTCTGGAAAAACATTAATTGAAGTGACGCATGACCAATCAGAAATTGATGGGGCTAAGCATGTTTTGAGAATGAAAGATGGGAGGATGCAAGCATGAACTCTGTTTCAGTAGATAATCTATCCCTAGTCTTAATTTTCGGCTTGGTTTTACTTGCGATGGGAATAAGCCAAAAAGAGAAACTAGGGCTGACAAAAGATATTTTGGTAGCGGTTGTCCGTACGATTGTTCAGCTATTCGTTGTTGGCTATATTTTAAAATTTATTTTTCAAGTTTCGAATGTTTTCCTCAGTTTGGGTATGGTGTTGATTATTCTTTATAATGCCAGTGTACAAGCAAATAAACGCAATCCAAACAAGAACAAAAAGCTGATTTATCCTTTTCTTGCTTTGCTTACTTCCACCAGTATCACTTTAGGATTGTTACTGTTATCAGGTGCCATCCAATTAATACCTTCTCAAGTCATTCCAATTTCAGGGATGTTGGCTAGTAATGCAATGACAGCAATCGGTCTATCCTATCGAGCAATGTACCGGTCCTTTACTGATAACCGCCAACAGGTGTTGGAAAAATTAAGTCTAGGGGCAACGAGTAAATTGGCTTCACAGGAAATTTTGCGAGAATCCATTCGGACTGGTATGCAACCGACAATTGACTCAGCCAAAACTGTTGGTTTAGTCAGTTTACCAGGAATGATGTCTGGACTGATTTTTGCAGGAGTAGACCCTGTCCAAGCCATTCGCTATCAGATTATGGTCATGTTCATGCTGCTATCAGCGACCAGTCTCGCATCTGTTATAGCCTCATATGCGGCCTATAAGACTTATTTTACAGATAGGACGCAGTTAGATTTTGAATAAGGAAAATGATCTTTCTGTGTGAAAGGTCATTTTTTATCGGTGAAGTCTGCGAAAATATGATAAAATAGACTTACTTTGATACTGAAAAGGAGAACATATGACAGTAGATTTTAGAGCAGAGTTTGACAAACGCAAAGATGAGTTTCTAGCGGACCTCTTTGACCTCTTACGCATCAATTCTGAGCGTGACGACAGCCAGGCAGATGCCCAGCATCCATTTGGACCTGGACCAGTGCGTGCCTTGGACAAGTTCCTTGAAATCGCAGAGCGTGACGGCTATCCGACTAAAAATGTCGATAACTATGCAGGTCACTTTGAGTTTGGTGAAGGCGACGAAGTCCTTGGTATTTTCGGTCATTTGGACGTGGTGCCAGCAGGAAGCGGTTGGAATACTAACCCATACGAGCCACAAATCATCGATGGTAAGCTCTTTGCCCGCGGATCTTCTGACGACAAGGGACCAACCATGGCTTGTTACTACGGCTTGAAAATCATCAAGGAGTTGGGTCTTCCGACCTCTAAAAAAGTCCGTTTCATCGTTGGTACCGATGAAGAGTCTGGCTGGGCGGACATGGATTACTACTTCGAGCACGTCGGCCTTCCTTTGCCAGATTTCGGATTTTCTCCAGATGCTGAGTTCCCAATTATCAACGGGGAAAAGGGCAATATCACAGCTTATCTTCATTTTGCGGGGGAAAATAGCGGAGCTGCTAAACTGCATTCCTTCACTGGTGGTTTGCGTGAGAACATGGTGCCTGAATCTGCGACAGCTATTATCTCTGGCGACCTAGCAGATCTGGACAGCAAGTTAGCAGCATTCACAGCTGCTTATGGCCTAAATGCTGACGCGGAAACTCTTGAAAATGGTCAAGTTCAAGTCACCGTCATCGGAAAATCAGCCCACGGTTCAACCCCAGAAGAAGGTGTCAACGGAGCAACCTATTTGGCAAAATTCCTCAGCCAATTCGCCTTTGACGGAGCAGCTAAAGCCTATCTTGATTTGGCTGGTCAAGTCCTTCTGGAAGACCACGATGGACAAAAACTCGGCGTAGCCATCTACGATGAGCAAATGGGAGCTCTTTCTATGAACGCTGGTGTCTTTAAGTTTGATGAAACCTCATCTGATAACACCATTGCCCTCAACTTCCGTTATCCAAAAAATACCAACCCAGAAACCATCAAGGCTGGTTTGGAAAAACTGGGCGTGGAAGCTGTTAGCCTGTCTGAGCACGGTCATACTCCACATTATTGCCCAATCGATGACCCAATGGTCGCAACCCTCTTGTCTGTTTATGAAAAACACACAGGCTTGAAAGGTCACGAACAAGTAATCGGTGGCGGAACATTCGGCCGCTTGCTCAAACGTGGTGTTGCCTACGGAGCTATGTTCCCAGGCGATGTCAATACCATGCACCAAGCCAACGAATTTATCGAAGTGGAGCAACTCTACCGTGCAGCTGCCATTTACGCAGAAGCTATCTATGAATTAATCAAATAGTACGAACCCATATTTACAGTACTGCACTTTTATCTAAGGCTAGTTTTTCAGCTACTCATCGTTCGTTTTTTTCAAAATACAGTCGGTATTCCTTCAAAAAACTGCCTTGATTAGCTAAAAAACTATCTCTTATATCAAAGTACTTTACTTGTGAATACGGGTTCTAATCAAGATGGGTTCGCCCGTCTTTTTTAGGAGGGAAAATGGAACTGACAGAACTCACAGTTGCAGGTATGGAAATGGTCAAACAGCTCTTCTTATCTGTATTTATAGTCAATGAAAATAAAAATCAGATTAGGCGACGCAGATGCAGATAGAACTCTGTCACTTTATTATTGTCAAGTGACAGGCTGGAAACCTCCACTGGAGCTTTCCACTCATCTTCCACTTCGTATGTTCTTCTTCTTTGGACAATATACGAAACAGTGGCACTTAGCACTTGCGGGCTTAACGATTGCGATTATTCCGGTCATTCTCAGTTACTTCTTTGCCCAAAAACCCATTATTAAAGGTGTGGCCGATGGTGCTGTGAAGTAACGTGTGGTGATGAATAAAAAAATAACAACCAAAAGACATGGAGTAAGCGAAAAC
>ERZ795062.2120-NODE-2120-length-13281-cov-50.363073_pt1 | contig 13281 bp, 11 predicted proteins | sample MGYA00375146_ERZ795062 | MGnify/ENA primary metagenome ERZ795062 (study PRJEB30191, sample SAMN05720281) | activated sludge metagenome | isolation source: Anaerobic digester | place: USA | collected 2015-07-16 ... | reverse complement strand
CAAAAAAATAATCAAAGATATAACGGGTGAACAGGCGTGATATGAAGATCCGGGCCTGCAGGCCTGCAGCCGGCATCTCAGTTCCCGGCAGGTACGCTGAAAGTACCTGCTGACCGGCAGGTAACAGGCGTTTGGGCGCAGATGGACAGACGGACATGCCGATTCGCCAGATTTTTCATTTATCAGAATGCTTTTGATGATGTTCGGTTAACAAACAGCATTGGGTTACCGGATATCGATATAAGACAACAGGAGAAAGCCAGCTGCAGTCCGAAGCATGCTTACGACCTCAGGATGTCGATAATGTTTACTGCTTTGTCCACGTAGACTCTTTGCCGCATGTTGAGCACCGGCGTGAGCAGTTTGAGAAGTTTGAGCACATCGTCCTGTCCCGGCGAGTTCCTGTGCATGTTCCCGACATGCCTTTTCAGTTCCCTGTAAGCGCTGCTGTAACGGATACCCTGTTCGAATGCGGTGCTGAAAGTTCCGTCTCTCGTCTGCGGGATGAACCTGGATATCGTCGTGAGGATCTCACGCATGAGAGAGAGCCTGTCGGGAAGGACGGTCTGTTCCGAACCGTCGCCGCCGTTCCTTTGGCCACTGCTGTACAGCTGTTTCACTTTCTGGATCGTTAGTAGTCCGTTTGTTATATCTTCTATGCTGATGGAGTTATTCATCGTATCACCATTCTTTTCATGTTATGGCAAACTGCCGTGCGGTGAAACAAAAACGCCGCCTATGTTCATATTATGTAAAACCGGCGGCGATGTTCCATTGATGACCTTGTTCTGTGGTTATGTTCCGCAAAGAGGGTATTTCCTGCCGGCGGTGTTCCGCGACTGTGATGGACGCATGGGCACAGTGCCGGCCCGGATCACAACGGGAAGTTTTTGTCCAGCTTCCTGTGGGTGAATGACCGCCTCTTGTCAGCGTAGTCAGCGACGATATGGCCGTTGCCCAGGAGCATGTACTTGTATATCACGAGGCCGTCCAGGCCGACAGGACCCCTCGCATGGAGTTTTCCGGTGCTGATGCCGACTTCTGCACCCAACCCGTACCGGTATCCGTCACTGAACCTGGTGGAACAGTTCCAGAAGACATTGCCGGAGTCGACCAGCGACATGAACCTCGCGGCGCGCTCCCTGTCGTTGGTGACTATTGTGTCCGTATGCCCCGAGCCATACGTGTTGATATGGTCTATGGCCTCTTCAAGGCTGCCGACGACCCTGACAGAGAGCTTGTAATCCAGGTATTCAGTCCGCCAGTCATCTTCCGTAGCGGGGCTTACGTCTATTATTGCCGCTGTTTCACTGCAGCCGTATAATTCAACGTGCTTCTCATCTGCTGCTTTTTTCAGCATGGGGAGGAAGGTCTTCGCGATATCCCGGTGGACCAGAAGTGTCTCCATCGCATTGCAGACTGCCACATACTGGGTTTTTGAGTCGATGGCGATGCGCAGTGCCATCCCGGGGTCGGCGGCGGAATCGATATAACAGTGGCATATGCCGTCTGCATGCCCCATGACAGGGATGTTCGTGTTGTCCATTATATATCTCACGAATTCGTTTGAGCCCCTGGGGATTATCAGGTCGATGTACTTATCCTGCTTAAGAAGCTCGCTTATTTCGTACCGCGTTTCAAGCAGGCTGCACCATCCTTCGGGTATTCCTGCGGCTTCTGAGGCGGAGATTATGATCCGTGCCAGCACCCTGTTCGTTTCAACGGCTTCGGAGCCGCCCTTCAGAAGCACACCGTTCCCGCTCTTGAGACAGAGAGTCGATATCTGGACAAGAGCATCGGGCCTCGATTCGAATATAACTCCGATCGCCCCGATGGGACAGGTCACCCTGTAAAGTTCAAGGCCATCGTCAAGTTCAGTTGCCAGCAGTGTCCTGCCAACCGGGTCCTCAAGTTCGATCAGGCTGTTGATGCCCGCTATGACATCTGTGAGCTTCGATTCGTCGAACCTGAGCCTCTTCAGGAGCGGCACCGGTAAGTTCTCTGCTTCGCTTCTTCTCAGGTCCTCCTGGTTCGCCCTGAAAATCTCTTCCTTATGGGCGGCCAGTTCCTTTGCTATCCTGGCAAGAGCGCCGTTCTTTATTTCAGTGGAGCATGCCGCCAGCTTTATAGCCGCTGATTTCACGCTGCGGCAGGTATCGGCGATACTCATTCAAAACACCCCGCATAGATAGTTTTTATCAGTATACCAGATGTACTGTCCCGTATCAAGCCGGCGGTCGCCTGCTTACGGCTGTCATATATGCTGCAGGATTTCTTACGGGTTGTATGTTTATGGTATATTATTGTATACTTGTATTGGTTAACACACAATTTATTGCTGGCGGTGTGACTATGATACGGATGGTCATAGCAGACGATGAGCTTTTGATCAGGCAGGGTCTCCAGAGCATATCCTGGAGCGACTACGGGATAGAGCTCGCCGGGGTGGCGGCCAACGGGATCGAAGCCTTGGAAATGGTCAGGTCGGTCATGCCTTCGATCCTGCTTACCGACATCAGGATGCCCGGATTGGACGGACTGAAACTGATCAGGGCTGCAAAGGAAATCGTGCCGGACATCAAGAGCATACTCCTCACCGGCTACCAGGATTTCAGCTATGCCCAGACCGCGATCCACCTGAGGGCAATAGACTATATCCTCAAGCCGTCTGACCCCAATGAAATAATCGAAGTCGTCCTGAAAGCGAAAAAACAGATCGAAAAGGAAGAGCAGGAAAAACTTGAGAGGGAAAATTTCCTGCGGCAGATAAGCTGCATGCAGGATATCGTCCGTAACGCGGTGATAGTCAAAAAACTCGATGCAGCGCAGGATGGCGGCCAGGACGGCAGTGACGCCGATACCAGCGGGGACTGTCCCCCGTATCCTGTCAGGAATGCCGTCATCAGGCAAGTGCTCGATTACATATCAAAAAGATCAACCCCCATTTTCTGTACAATACACTGGAATCGATAAACTGGATGGCCAGGATAAGGAACGTACCTGAAATCGGCGATATGGTCAAGGCGCTTGGCGACCTGATGCGGGCCAGCATAAGCGGTGACGATTTCATTACGCTGAATGATGAGATAACGAACATCACGAACTATCTCAAAATACAAAAATTCAGGTATGGCGACCGGCTTGGCGTCTGTATCGATATCAGCCCGGATATAGGGCGGATCGTCGTGCCGAAGCTGATACTCCAGCCCATAGTCGAAAACTCGATCGTGCACGGCCTGGAAGAGAAGCTGGAGGACGGACACATAGACATCAGCGGCATGCTGGAAAACGGCGATGTGGTCATATCGATCCGCGATGACGGAGTCGGGATGGAGAAAGAAAAAGAAGAACATCTCAACAAACTTTTTTCAGAATACCAGCCTCTTGCGCCTGCCTCGGCCGGCAGCCAGAGTTGACATAAGAAAAGACATCGGCTCCAGGGATGATATGCATACGCATATCGGCCTGATAAATGTCGACAGGAGGATCAAAATGTACTATGGCGCCGGTTACGGGCTATACATATCATCAGTGAAGGGCGAGGGCACATGCGTGCGGGCTGTTTTGCCGGCACTGACTTCGGCTCCTGAAACAGCAGCAGTTCACCGAGCAGAACAGGGAACAGTAAAGGCAGTGATCAGAAGCAATACAGGCATCAACTGACAGGAGTCCGTGCGGCCAGTAAAGCCTGGCCGCCGGATCTCCGGCCAGGAAGCATGTGATCTTCAGTCAGCCTGACCAGGTTCAAGGGACAATACTCGACAAGATGGACGATACAGCTTGCAGCTGTCGTGATAATGGTCCTTCCGAGCCTTATAACTTACTTTTTCCTGAACGACAAGATAATCAAGAGCCTTACCATAGGGGCAGTGAAGGGCTGAAAAAGGCAAAACGTCAAACCCGGAAGTTTTCCGACCGATGTGCCCTTTCAGCCGGGTAACTTCCGGGAAGTATATTAAGTCCGACAAATTTGGTTCGAAAGCGTTTGATCCGATATAATAGGTCCTTAGTAGATCGGACGGTTTTTCTTGTCCGGGATACCGCTTTTCCTGTAGAAGTATGAATTTACCACGTCGCGCCATTCGCAGGCGTGTGCCGCCTGTTCTTCGAGCCTTGCCAGCACACGGGCGAAGCATCCGGGGTCGATCCGGCCTTCGATGCTCTTCCACCTGTCGATCAGTTCAGCTGCCCTGGCAGCGCCTTCGAAGTGCGAGTCGTATATAAACTGGATCAGCGTGACGCCGGATTTCAGCCTGTGCGTATACTCGACCCGGTGGAAGAAGAGCAGCAGTTCTTCCGGGCATGTTTCAATTTTCTCGTACATTATCGAATTGGGCGGGTAGTATTTGCCTGCGAAGCCCGTACCGGTGGCAACGGACCTGTCTATTCCCAGCCCCTTGTGGTCTGCCCTGTGGTACGTGCCCCACGCAGAGTATTCGTATCCGTCCACGTTCGGGCCGTAATGGTGCCCGGGGTTGACCATCCAGCCTATGCCCAGCGGTACCGTGTAGCTTTCATATATGTGGTATGAGTCGAGCAGCATGCCGGTTATGGTATCGACGACGGCAGGATCGCTGCCGAAGGTCTGCATCGTCCATTCTCTTGCTATGTCTTCCGCGGTGAGCCACGGATCCCATGCCAGCCTGCCGTAGCAGTAAAGGTTGGCCTGGGCCAGGTCGTGGCCGGTCCAGTTCATATCGTCCCCGATGTTGGATACGGCCGCTATGCCCGCCATCAGGCCCTCGGCCGGTTCCGAAAGCAGTCTTGCTACCGTACTTCCCTCTCCGCGGCAGTAGGTGTCGAATTCCAGCACGTCCTTCCACATCGGCGCGAGATAACAGAGGTGACGCTGCTGGCCCGTGTATTCCTGGGTCACCTGCAGTTCGAGCATGTAATTCGTTTTCTTGAGTCCTCCAAGCAGCGGATGGACAGGTTCCCTCACCTGGAAGTCCATCGGACCGTTCTTGATCTGCAGTATCACGTTGTCGTCAAAATGGCCGTCGAGGGGCATGAAATTGTCGTAGGCGGCATTGGCCCTGTCGGTGGTCCGGTCGCGCCAGTCCTGCCTGCAGTTGTAAACGAAACAGCGCCAGACGACCAGGCCGCCGTAAGGCTTGAGAGCGGCAGCCAGCATGTTCGCACCGTCGGCGTGGTTCCTGCCGTATGTGAAGGGACCGGGGCGGAACTCGGAGTCGGCCTTGACGAGGAAACCTCCAAAATCGGGTATATGTTCGTATATCTCAGCGGCCTTTTCGCACCACCATTCCCGCACCCTGTCGTCCAGGGGATCGGCGGTTTCCAGGCCGCCCAGTTCGATCGGGCTTGAATAATTGATGCTCAGGAAGATCCTGATGCCATACCTGCGGAATATGTCCGCCAGTTTTGCCACATTGGGAAGTTGTTCCTTCGTTATGAGCCTGGTCTCGTGCCAGTGGACGTTGACATTGTTCAGGACTATGCCGTTCAGCCCGACGGAAGCCATCAGCCGGGCGTAGTCCTCTACTCTTTCCAGGTCGGATCTGATCTGTCCGTCCTGGTAAAAGATCGAGCGGCCGGCATAGCCTCTTTCGATGCTGCCGTCCATGTTGTCCCACTGGTTTAGCATACGGAGCCTGATGGCCGGGTTCTCGAGTATGTATGGATTTTTATCTAACCTGCCGCAAAGGATGTGCCTTATAAGTGCAAATACGCCATACAGGACGCCTGCAGGGGTCTTTGCAGCTATGACCACGGGTCTGGCATCGCCGACCCTGCAGCGTTTTATGAGGAAGCCTTCCGTGCCTATGCGGGATGCCTCGCTGTCGGAGATGAGCCCTGCTTCCGTGCCTTCCTGCGGGATGAGATAAAGCAGTATAGTGCTGTCCGAAGAAGGCCGGTCGACCGGTTCCGGCGTCCTGCCGTATATGGCTGCAAGTGCATCTTTCAGTTCTCTTGCGGCAACTTCGAGCCCGGTCCGGTCCGGACCGGCACATATGCTGTCGAAAGACATGCCTTTAAGGTCAGGTTTTTTCCAGATGGGATGGCTGTATGCCAGCCATGCTTTATATCCGTTGTGATCACTCATATATATATTTGACATGGTTATCCTTTCGTTGGTCTTAATATCTGCCGTATTTCTGGATAGCGTACATGACTGCGCGCATGCTTGTCAGGAGACTGCCGTTGTTGATGGAGCCGGCCGTCGAGAGGTTGAGCCCCCTGCTTTCCTTTGCCATTTCACAGTCGCGCTTCACTTCATTTATGATCGCCTCGATGTCGTTGTGCATGAATGTCAGCGGCGACAAGCAGCCGTCTATCCTCGTGCGGGGCATGTACTTGCGTATCTCGTCCACGAGAACCTTCGGGCCGAAGTTGCAGCCTGTGAGGTTCAGTCTGCCCAGTATCGGAAGCAGATGCCCCATGTCGGAGTCTGAATGCTGATACCGCATATCCTCGGGGTTCGGGCTGTATTTATCGAAAACGGCCTTGAGTATGGGGTATCCGAATAACTCATACATCTCGGGCGTCAGCAGGCAGCAATTATCATCGGCAAAGCTGAATCCGCCGGGACGGTTCGTCTCGTCATATCCTGCCTCTTCGTCCATGATCCTCGCCATGTCGAGTATCACCTTGCATATGACTTCCGAGAATCTTTTGGCAAGGTCAGGCTCGTCTATGATGAGGAATATGAGGTTTTCGGCACCGTAGATCGATGTGGCCAGCGTGACGGGACCCCTTATGTGTCTCAGCAGAGGGGGTTTTATCCCATACTTTTCATAAATACGCTTTTTTTCACTTTCCCAGTTGGGCGGGAGCATGAATTCGCGCAGGTCGAGTTTTTCCACCCTGTCGAGCAGCTTTTCCAGTTCCTGCGGGGTGCTGACCGTACCTTCCAGCCACTCGGCGACGCCGTTGTGGATGTATTTTCCTTCGAAGACCTCCCCGATCCTCTTGATATAGGGAAACTCGGCATCCGGCTCAGGAAGTGTCTCAGGGAGAAGCCTTATCCCTACGATCTTTTCTGCCTTGTCGTTATAGCGCTTGTTTAGTTCGAGCCTTCTTTCGCGGGGCGTGAAACCCCACGGATTGCCCTCTTCTCCCAGTTCAGCAAAGACGCATTCCTCGCTCATCCTGATGCCCAGCGCCACCTGCGGTGCATCCGGGCTGAAACAGTTGTCTCTGTGTGCCAGTTCGTCATCTTTCCAGAACTGTTCGATATCGACATCCAGTTTCATCGGATCTATATTGCTCATGATCTAACCCTCCTGCCGATATATTAGCTTCATGCATGGCAATGTTCAATGTAAAATCAGAAGTTTATTTGCAATAATTATGGGTGTCATTCCAGCGGGACGTTTTCGGGCCAGTCGTACCCGCCGTTTTCCCCGGGGTTTTCTCCGGGACTGCCGCCCGGGACTTCATCGTACAACGAACTGCCGTCGCGCAGGTCCTGTTGTCCGCCGCCCGGACCGTTACCCGTGGAGGTACTGCTTTCATCGCCGTCAAATGGCCACAGCCAGTCCAGCGGATCAGTGAGATCAGGTATCTGCGGGGCGCCGTGTACTGTGCAGTATTCACCTGCGGGCAGTTCGTACACGACGTCTCTCGGGGCCTTTTCGTTGGGCTTCTGAGGCATATAGGGAGGATCACGCTGTATGAATACTTTCGTTTCGACATTGCCCTCCGGGCAGTACGGTCCGGCAAGCAGGTTTCGTCCCATGGTGTCCTTGCTTTCGGTACATACCTGCGTCTCAACATGGACCGTACAGATGTCGTAGTCACGCGGTTCAGTGCCCTTTATGAAATACTCCTTTATCGTGGCATTGCCTCTCTGATCGCGCCTGCACAGGTCTGTCGCTATTTTGCCCGAATAGATGCAGATCTCTTTGACCACGATGTCATCGGGCATTTCATTGAAATCTTTCTTCGGCAGATCTTCGTGCACCTTTTGCATGACGGCAGCCCAAATCTTGTGTGCCTGGTACATTTCCTCCGTTTTTACCGGTATCGGTTCACCGCCCGAGTTGTCATAGCCGTACCAGACCGCGGCGGCGTAGTAGGGCGTGTAGCCGACCAGCCACTTGTCGATATTGCTCTGCGTCGTCCCGGTCTTGGTGGCCACCGGCATGCCTATTATCTGCTCATTGACAGTCGAAGCAGACGTTCCCGGGTACGGGTATGGCGAATTCCTGCCCTTGGTGACTTCCTTGAGCAATTCGGTCATGATGAAGGCCGTCTCTTTGCTGTACACGATGGTTGCCTTCTTACTGGTCCTGTCTATAAGGACCTTCCCGTTGCTGTCCTTTACCAGCGTAAAGGTCGTCGGCTCGTAATAAATGCCTTCATTTGCGAATGGCACGTAGGAAGCGGCCAGCTGCAGGGGATTGATGCCCTGTTCCCATCCGCCCAGGGCCAGGGAGATGTATTTTTCCTTCTCCCTGTTGATGCCGACTTTCTTGAGGTATTCTATTGAATTGTCAGCGCCGAGCATGTCCCTCCACACTATTGCCGCGACGACGTTGACGGAATTCTTTATGGCGTTGCGTATGGTCGTGAGGCCGTCGTACCTGTTGTTGTAATTGGTCGGGTACGCCCGCTCGGGATCCCTTTCTCCGAGCATGTATACGGCCCTGTCATCGACGACGGTGGCGGCTGTGACTACTTTCAGATCGATTGCCGGACCGTATACCACTATGGGCTTGGCGGTGGAACCCGGCTGTCTTTTCATGAGCGAGGATGAAGCCCTGTTGAGCGTGTTGCTGGCTTCCTTCTTGCCGTAGCCGCCATAAAGCGCTTTTACGTGGCCGTTCTGGATGTCTATTATCGCCATTGCTGCCTGCGGATGTTCCATCTGCCTTTTGGCCGTTTCGTTCACGAGCGGGAAATACGTATCGTCCATGAACACCGAGTCCATGTCGGCCTGGACCTTGGGGTCCATCGTTGTATATATCTCAAGTCCGCCCCCGTATATCATGTAATTGGCCATGGTGGCGGATATGTTCATCTCTTCCATCAGCGCGTTGCGGACATCCACTATTACCTGGTCGACGAAATAGCTCTGGACACTGGTTGCCTGCCGTGAACCGGTATTGAGGGCATATTTCAGGTCCTCATCGATGGCCTGTTCATATTCTTCCTGTGATATCTTTCCCAGTTCGAGCATCTTTCCGAGTATGACTTCCTGGCGTTTCTTGGCTTCCTGGCGGCCCTTTTCCGTAAATGGGTTATACTTGGCCGGGTTTTTCGTTATGCCTGCGAGCAGTGCGCACTGGGCCAGTGAAAGTTCGCTTACGGGTTTGCCGAAATATTTCTTTGATGCGGACTGTACCCCGGTGCAGCTGTTGCCCCAGTAGCCCAGGTTCATGTAGAGTTCGAGTATCTGCCATTTCTCCAGTTTCCGCTCAAGCAGTATAGCCGCATAGGCCTCCTGCACCTTCCTCCTGATCGAGCGTGTCGTGTCGCCCGTTATGTTCTTCACGACCTGCTGTGTGATAGTGCTGCCGCCCCTGGTCGCTCCTTCGCTCCCTGTGAGTATGCTTTTGACGAATCCCAGGCCCGCGTTTATGACGCCCTGGATATCTACGCCGGGATGCTGGGAAAAGCGCTCGTCCTCGATGGAGATGATGGCATCCTTCAGGTATTGCGGCACTTCCTTGTCCGTGACAGGCTCGCTGTCCATGTTGTCCTTACCCGTGAGTTTCTGTATTATGTTGCCCTTTGCGTCATAGATCAGCGTAGTCCTGCTGGATGCCTTGGCGATCAGCTGCTCGTCGGTTATGGGCTCCGCCGTCTCTAAATATGCGTAGACGGCACCGCCTACCAGTCCGACAATCGCGCACCCGATCGCGAGGGCGAACAGAAGTATGCAGGATATGAGCGTCAGTGCAAACTTTTTTATGAATGAAGATTTCTTATTTTTATTTGGTTTGTCGGCTTTCGCCGGTTTTTTGCGTTTTTTCTCCGCCCCGTCGGCGGTACGTTTTCTTCCCAGGTTCATCTTCTCCTCCTTGTAAAATCAGACAGCTAAAACGTTTACTACAGAATAATTAGACTGTTTTGCCGTTCAGGCAGTTCCGGCAAATGAAACGCCAAAGTTTATTATAGCATAAATCAGGGTTCCTGACACGCAGGTCAGCCTGTTGACGTATCGTATGCCCGGGCGGTCCCAGGCCGGGCCGGAACGGCCCGCGCTAAACATGCAGGACGGCTGACATGACATGCGCATATCTGCTTATTGTTTTCTATCCATCAATCCTATAAAATAAACTTGTACCGCAGCAATATCGACTCGCGGCAATACCGGCAGGGGAGGCAGGGGTCTTGCGGATAAAAGCGGGGGAAATAATCAGGGCCAGGCGGGAAGAGTACAACATATCCCTTGTGGATTTTGCCAGGCAGGTCGGCATATCACCGGGTTACCTCTCACAGATCGAAAACGGGAAGAAAACTAATCCCAGCCTTGAAGTGATGATGACCATCGCCCAGGAACTGGACCTGGATATAGACACGCTGCTGGGTTTCGACCAGGAGACTGAAACACCTGCGTTAAGGATTCCTTCGCTGCTGAGGCTCGTCATCGCAAAGGACAGGAACCTGAAAGCCCTGGAAGACAGGGAGGTCCAGAAAAAGATCAGCAGCCTGCTGGACAGGATACTCCAGAGCAAATACCTGCTGGAGGACAATGACCTGTACGGTCTGTTCCTCGAAGATCTCTACGTCCAGGCTGAAACCACCCTGAAACGCTACATGTCGATAGAGATACTGAAAAACATGAAACGATCCTGATTGTAACCAAAATGGATCATGCGGCATATTATGAACGTAAAACGGTGCTGCATCAGCAAAGTGCGGAAGGATGCAGCCGAGGTGCCGGCATGTTCAGGAACAGCAACCTGTACCGCAGATGGTGGTATGTAAAAAGGCGGAACATCAACAGGATCCGCCTGTTGGTCCGCCTCCTGATCGCAATGCTTATCATGAGCGCCATTCTGCTGTTTGCAGAGCTTGGTATATTTGACTGTCTTTTATTGCCTTGAAACTGGTCCCGGACCGGGTCATGAGTCGGATCCCGAACCGCCGCTTTCTTCGTAGATATCTTCCAGCACGGTGCTCTTCCTGTAATTCCTTTTGCGTTTTGTGTGATTCGTTTCCGGTTCCGTCTCATCGATCATTTCGCACTTGCCCTGGAACAGTGCGCCTTCATCCGCGACAAAGCTGCTGATTTTGATATCGCCATACAGCCTGGCGGTGGAAAGGATCTTGAGCAGACCCCTGGCGACGATGTTTCCCTTTATCGTCCCGGCAAGATTCACGTTGCCAGCTTCCACGTTTCCTTCGACTGAAGCGCCGTTGCCGATATACACATCGCCGCCGACCTTAATATCACCGATAACTTTTCCGTCTACCCTCACAGTACCTTCAGACTCGATGCTTCCCTTGAATACCGAACTGCTTCCGACGAGCGTGTCTACTCCTTCACGGAAACCTGCTTTCCTTTTCAACATGGCCTACCTCCCGTAATTTTCTTTGACCGACCCTTTGATGGACCTGTATGGTGCTATTTTTTCTCCAGGTAATCCAGGGGATCTATGGCTGTTCCGTACAGATGGATCTCAAAGTGGCAGTGCGGGCCCGTACTGCGGCCTGTGCTTCCCACTTTCGCGATCACGTCGCCCTTTTTTACCTGCTGGCCCGGCTCCACGAGGATCCTGGAACAGTGCCCGTATACAGTGATGAAACCATTGCCGTGATCGATCTTGACCGTGCGTCCCGTTGCATACGTATAATCGACATAAGTGACCTTCCCGCTTGCGGAAGCCTTTATGGACGTCCCTACGTCGGCGGCTATATCCAGACCGTAGTGGAACGTTTTCTTCCTGGTGAAAGGATCCTTCCTGTAACCGAATCTGTCCGTGATCCTGCCTTCCACCGGCCATAACGTGGGTATGACTTCCATGAAAGCGTTTATCCTTTCCTCCACGGAGTCAAGATCGGCATCCGGCAACCCTGATCTGCTGTACAGCACTCCCAGCCTGTCCAGGGAAGTCTTGAGCGAACGCATATCTGCGACGAACGCCGTCTCCGTCCTTTCACCCGAACGGCTTGCCCTGAGGTCGAGGCTCCTTTCCTCCAGGTATTCGTCGGCCAGTCGGTTGAACTTATCTGTGAATTCCTCTATCCTGTCGTTTACGACTTCCCTGAAAGCCTCGCTTTCTTTCCTGAGTGTATCGATCTCTTCCGTTTTCTTCTGCAGGAGTGCATTCTGCTCGGCAGTCGTGCTGTACAGGGTGATGACGTTCTCCCTGAGGACCTTGTTTTCATCAAGCAGTTTGGATATGTAAAGGCCGCCGGCCACGAACGCTGCAATAAGTACCATGAAGAATGTGACCAGCTTGATGTAAAATGAATTGAACCTGAATACTTTTACACGACTTGACGAATGAGGGACAAGAACTATTGAAAGATATCGTTTTTGCGATCTTTTTGCCTTTCCCTTTTTCATATCGAACCATCCTGCAACTATGCCTCAACAGCCATATTCTTTTCATTTGTACAGCGATGTCCGAAAAAAGGCAATACTAATAATTCTGCATCGGATTAAATAATCCTCTTTTTTCGGAAATATAATCACAACAAATATTAATATATGAAAATGATGCCAATGTCAAATTTTTTGTCGAAACGGTGTCAAGGAGGAATTTGTCACACTATATCGAAATAAATAAAGGGAAATTTGTGTCGCATCCCTCTGCGGACGGGTAATGTCACACTGGAGCAAGGTGTGGTGACACTTCTCTGTAACAGGCACTTCTGTTGGGATGAGAAGTGTCACGCAAAAGAATAGTGCCGGCTGATCTTAGGTAACGGAGATGGAGCAATGATAAAAATCAGAGCGAAACTGACCCTGGCATTTATGGTAACGATTTTAATATGTTCAGCTGCAACGCTGGCAGTCACATTCGGCGGCTACAACATGATGGTGTCGGAGATCGCATCAAGTGCCGACAGCAACAACAGCCGCATCATAAGCGTGCGTGAGATCAGCGGCATGATCGGCAGGCAATACCAGGAAATGTCACGTGCGGTCGTTGACAGGGATGTTTCACTGGCAGATGCCATCGAGTCAGAAAACAGCAGGATAATGGAAGCTGTCGGGAGGCTGGCTGCACAATCGGAAGAGAGGGAGCGGGCAGAGCTCGATACGCTGAAAGACATGGCGGATCAGTTTGTGCAGCTGTGTAAAACGGACATCATCAAGGGGATCGAAAGGTCGGATCCATCGAAATACAATGCCCTTCTGGC
>ERZ795062.2119-NODE-2119-length-13284-cov-14.736110_pt1 | contig 13284 bp, 6 predicted proteins | sample MGYA00375146_ERZ795062 | MGnify/ENA primary metagenome ERZ795062 (study PRJEB30191, sample SAMN05720281) | activated sludge metagenome | isolation source: Anaerobic digester | place: USA | collected 2015-07-16 ... | reverse complement strand
TAGTGGCTCAGTTTTTAATTAGCACAGTGGTCCACTTTTTGGTTGACATTCGCACTTTGACTTTAATATTGCATAAACTATATTTAACTCCATTTATATCTATGTTACTCAACTCCTAATGCTTTAAATACCGCATCTTCAGGGCTTTGATAAAAGGATATCTGAAATTTAGAGAATAATTCTGGCGGAACTGTGTTAATGTCTGCGGCAGAAGCCATAGGTAGGAGTACTTTTTTCGCTCCTGCATCAAAACAAACTTGAAGTGTAGATGCCAGTTCCTCCACCTTATTAATGGTTCCCCCTATGCTCATTGAGCCCAATACCACCAGTTGACTTAATACAGGTTTTTTTAATGCTCCAGAACAAAGGGCAATAAAGGCTGCTAAAGTCAATTGCGAAGTCATACCAATTCCCTGTAAATCTTGAACATGCATTAAAAAATCATTATTGTTTAAAGAAATTGTTCCACTGATATTCTTTTTGTTTGCTTTAAAATAGTTAAAGGCAGTATTTAAATTCTCCCTTGCTTCCCTACTAGTCCCCAATCCTGTCCGTTCAAACTTCCCTGTCCCAGAGACAACCTCGGTTTCTATTTTATATACCCCGATCATCCCTGAATCACCATGGGCAACTGTATAAATATGTCCTGGTTTTCCCATTCCTTCAGGTATCAATTTATCGCCACCTTGTTCCGGAACCGATACGAATTCTTCCTCAAAGGTTTCATTATCTATGTAGGAAAAATGAACATCGTAAAACTCCATGCCACCAATTTTCTTTAATTGTTCTTTTACTCGTCTTCTTCCAACTAAGGCATACCTTAGGATTTCTTCTAAGTCTTCTTTGCTAAATTCTCCATGAGGATAAATTAGTTTGACCAATCCCGATACAGTCTTTCTTACCGCTATAACATCCCTTTGGTTAAGGTTATTTCCAAGTCTAAAGTATTTATCTATGCTGTCGCCATAGGATATTTTTCTCATTTCCCTGAAAAACTCTGCAATATAATCAGTAATAAAGCCGTATTCATGAGTGAAAAAATTCGGTCTGTATTTGGGTATTTCCCAGCCGGGAATATAACAGTGCATCCTGTCAAAAAAAGCCGTGTCATAAGCCATTGCTTCTGGGAATGGTTCAAATAAATGGGATGTTTTTAAAAGCACGTCCACTGATTGATTGATATTACCAACAAAAACCATAGAAGCAGAAGCATTTTTTAATTCTTTTCCTCTGGCAAATGAGCCTGAAGCCATATAATCCTTCATAATCTGAATACCATCTTTATCTTTAAAGGTAATTCCAGCCACTTCATCAAAGGCTACTACATCCCATAGGCCGACTAACCCAACTTTTCTAGTGTTCATATTGTAAAATAAATTGGCTACAGTAGTTTGTCCACCGGATATTAGAATAGAGTTGGGGGATATTTCCTTATATATATGAGATTTACCTGTCCCTCTTGGCCCCAATTCACAGAGATTATAGTTGTTCTCAACAAGAGGAATCATTCGGGCAAGAAGGTGCCACTTAACTTTTTCCTCTAATTGAGTAGGTTCCATGCCCACGGATCTTAAAAGGATATCAATCCATTCATCCTTGGTAAAATATTTTCTTCCACTCAATATCTCATCCATATCCAAGTTTGGAATTTGAATGGGTTTTAAACTATTTATAATAAAAGGGTTCGCATTCCTTAACTCTTCGTCATAATAGTATTGAATTTTAAGAATACACCATATACCTCCAGCAAGAAGTTTCTCAAATTCTTTCACATAATTCGCTTCTACTTCTACGCCCTTTAACCCTAAATTAGAAAACTCTGCCTCATAAACGTCTCTCTTTTCATTTAGCCTTACTGTCAGTTTATCAATAACTGTATACTGGCCTAATTCTCGAATTTTGGATTTAATCTTTTCCGCTTCATCTGGCCTAACATAATTTTCTGCAAGTATTGCTTTTACTCTATTTACTCCTTCATTTATGGAATCTTCATCATCAGTAGCACAGTACATACCAAGTAAATATTCAAGGACATATACTGGTACATTGGCCCCTTCTTTTATTTTTTGAGTTAGATCCTTACGGACAACTCTGCCTGGAAAATATTTGTTCAATTTTTCATTTAAATCTCTATTGTCCCTGTCCACTGCCTTTTCACCACCTTTGCAATTTTATAAACCAAAGTCATCTGTAAATAGCAAATCTATCGTAAAAGGTATTCGCTCATATATTTTTTCTACTGTTTCATCTTCATCTTCTAAAATTAAATAATATTCCTTGTTCTTGTCATAAGCCATATCCCTTAATGTAAACTTCTCTCTATAAGTGCGGTTTTCAGGGTTTTTCGACCTACTATCAGCAATTATAATGTTTTCATTAGAGATACGGTTACCTTCTTTATCTACAAAATAAAGTTTTAGTTTTAATGGCACTTTCTTTTCGTCTACCACTTCTGTTTGGAAAAACTCCAAATAAGTAATTCTATTTGTAATCTTCCTTGAAATATTGGTTAACTTCACTTCAACCTTAGTGGCTTTATACTCATCTTTACGGATATTCTTAAATCTTATTACAGGCACAATAATCTCCTGCAAAGATGCTCCACCATGGACATAATTGGCTCCTGCCCCTTGAACCTTATATCTAATCATACCTTTTGGAACAATGGCTTTTAATTTTGTCTCCTGTCCAAAAAGATATTTCATAGAAATAGGTAATGTATCTGGAATATCTTCATCAATTTCTGCAAGCATATATCTCCTGCCGGCATCTATGGTTTCAGCATTAAATCTGCTAATCTTGTCTACTTCTGTTAATTGGGAACGCCTGTATATGAAACCATGATCTGCAGTAATTATTATGTTTGTAGCACTTACATGATTTATTAGGTTTTTGATTAGCGATACTAAATCTTCAAAAGCCTTTTCTACGGCATCAAAAACCTCTCTTTCCGTCTGAGGCACTTCTCCAACAGCATCTATTGTGTCATGGTATATATAAATTAGTTTTTTCCCTTCAAGGGCTTCCTTGTAATCTGCCCTACGCATATCTACCATGTCACTAAATGATATTGTCTGAGTATTATCACTATAATTGGCGATTATTTTTCCCCTATTTGATGTCCCCTGGGTACTTATGCCATCAATAATAATATCTGATTTATCATTGACCACCAATTCCTTTCTTGGAAGCAAACTTGCCATACCATATTTTGTAGTTGAAGGGATGACTCCTTGCATAAACCCAATCTCTGCCATACCCCTTACCTCTTTATTAATTAGATTAAGGAGTTCTTTTGCTGCTTCATATCTTAAAGCATCAGAAATAATTACAAATACTCTTTCATTATTCCTTACAAATGGAGAAATAATATCTTTGTAAAAATCCTTTTGCTGTTTAATACCTACTAAAGAGTAGTCTTCTAACATTTCCTCCTGAACCGCTGCGGACCATTTTATTGAAAGTTCATTCAGATACCAATGGGTATAGGTGTTTTCAATCCTTTCCGCTAGTTTTTCAAATAGATCTTTGTCAGCAATTTTATCGTAATGGAGATAAAACTTTCTGTAGAAATAATCCATTAAGTAATGTTCTTTAGTATAAGCATTAATCAAATCATGGGCAGATTCAGCCTTAATAACTCCACCCATTCTCTTTTCCATTTCAAAGAGTTCATTGGCAAAGTATAAGGCTTCATATTCATTTCTATAGGTTTCAAACCAATGGCTTGTCCTTCTTTTATTAATTAATTTACGGTATCTGTCAAATTCGCCTACACCTTCTACTAAGTTGCCAATTATCCTTTCCATTATTGCTTCATCAAAAGCCCTAAAGGTATCACATTTAATATACTTATCTATATCCCATTTATTTAAATACCCTTTTACATTTAATTTTTCTTGGGCTTTATCTGCCAGTAAATCGTAGTATTTACCATCGGTGGAATGATTCATGAAGTTGCTTATAAATACTATGGCATCTGACCTTTTAGGAGATACATAATCTTCCCATGTAGTTGGCATATCCTCTTCGAGAGTATAGGATAAATGAGTAACAAGAAGCATAATCGTTAATTTTTCTAATGATCTCTCCTCGAAACTATAGCCATATCTTTTCTCAACTAAATCCCAAAAGGCATCTATATTACCAACGTTCTCAATAGCCTCTAGATATTTGTTCTCTCCTTCTAATTCCTCAATCAAAACCTTTTTTACAACTTGTTCAAAATCTGCTACAGGTAATCTGCACAGAGTAGATAAAACTGCTATATCTACCTTTTCTTTAGTAAATTTATATATATGGTAGGAGGCAAACTTTCTATATCTCTCTTTATTTCCAAAGAACTTTAAATATCCCTTAAACACATTTCTTAATGAAGGATCTTCCACCTTGAAATCCCTCATGATTAAAGTTGCCTTATCAGTAGAAAACTCCTCACTATATTTAAGAATATCCAACAGCCAATTATCCCGTGGCATTGGTTTAGATGAAGGGGAATATAAGAGATAATTAGATTCAGTATCTTCTTTTTCAAGAAGATACTTTATATAGAAAGAATTATTATCAGCAAGTTTGAGTATCTTGGCATTATCTAGTTTAAGTTCGTCAATATCTTCAACGAATTCTCCCTCATCATCATACCAAAAAACTATATGTCTCTTTTTCCCATCCATAGGTTCTTTATTAAAGATTTCCTCTAACCTCTTTTTAACTTCTAAAAAATTCATATGGTCACCTACTTTATATCTTCGCTAATAAATCTGCTTTCAGCGGCTTTCTGCCTTCCCCCTGAGGAATCTCAACCCCTTGGAATTTAGCATAATTAACTTTTACGCCATCATCTAAATCAATCTCAATCCTTTGATTGGCTATGTGGGCTATAGCCTCATCATATAACCTACATTCCTCAATCTGCTTTAAAATTGTCTCTTTCTTTTTCCTTGCAGCAGCCTTTTCCCTTTGAGAGATATCCGAATCTATTAAAATATCAAGATGGTTTATTTCTGCTTCATACTTTTTCTGCAAACTATGCAAATAATCGGTCCTTACCCTTGCAACAGTAGAAGGATCGTAGCGGTGCATGTAAATAAGGGCTTTAAACCCATCCTGCCTTCCACTATCAAAGAGCCAGTAAATAGGTCGCTTTTTATATGTTCTTACATGGTCTTTATAAAAATCTTTTAAGAAGTATCTTCTAATAGCCTGTCTTGAAGTTTCATTGGCCTTCCTACCTAAAGTTTCAGCAATGTAATCTAGATTCTCCTCCAATGTATCTTCACCAAAAGATACCTTTACAAACTCTACAAAACGCTCCAGAATACCATCTTCAAAATAATCTCCATCTGCAATAGGAATAACATTATGTTCTACTATGTTTACCCTCGACTTTTTCCAACCTTCTTTGGTCTTAATCTCCCATTGTCCATCACGTAGCCTGAACTTATCATCAAAATCTCCACCAGCATATATTAGACCTTCTTCATCTAAAGAGTAGCGTCCAAACATACAGCCAACAGCATAAGAGATAAAGGATTTAATCACATCTTCTCTTGTAAGTACATATTTATTTCCCTTCATACACTCTGGTATATCTTCTTTAGATTCATATATCCTTGTAATAGTTACGTCTTTGTCATCTACATCAGGAGTAAGTTCGTCTTGTAGTCCGTAGATATCTATGAAAATTCGGTTTAGTTCTTCTTCGTTGGCCTTAAGTTGGTTAAATTGTTGGTTAGCAAAGGCTGACCAGTTGTAAAAGGCTCCCTCTATTGTATTCGCTTCTTTCTTATGAGTTAATAAAGGATGTTTTTTGAAGTCCCAGGAAGTTTCGAAGGAATCCCAGTCTTGTTTTGATATGTTTGTAGATTCCCTTGCTATACTATTTATAATATTTTGATGTTGAATGTCTTCAGTAAGAACTATTGGTATATTCCCTATATTACCTACTTGAAAATTTAATGTAGGATTTTGAATTTCCAATAGTTCGTATGCTATTTTTGTGCATAGAAAACCTAATATATAGAAAATCTTATCCCGACGTGGAAAAATGCAAGAACCACCAACATCAAAAATAAAACCATTTGGCAAGTATCTTGCTCCAAAACTTCTTGAACTTACAAATGTCCACGTTATGCCTGTATTAAAATAATAATTCCTATTTTTAACAACAAAATCCGGTGTCTTTAGATATTTATATTTTCTCAATACATTAGCCTTTATTTCCTTCCCGTCAAATTGATAATTTACAGTAAACTCATTATTACCATACCATTTTCTATAATCGCCTCCCTTGTTGTATGGAAACCACTTAAACTGGCTACAAGAAGACTCAGCACTGGACTTAAAACCAAACCCTATTTTAGCAAAATCTATTTCATACCATAACCTTAGAAATTTTTCATTATCAGTAGTCGCCATCCCCTGCCTAGGTTTGGCTATACTAGATAGTGGTTTGTTCCTAAATAGTTCTGTTGTCTTTTCACTTATCCAATAGGCAATTGGATTTGATGGAATTAATAAAAAGTTTTCCTGTTTAGCAGAACCGTATCTTTCATTTACTGTTGGAAATTTAAAAGGTACCCCTTTCTCATCTATTTCAAAATACCTAATATAACAATATATAGCGTTGTATTTTGGTACTCTAACGTTTCTTAAAATAAATGCAGATGTGCCAAAACTAATTCCCAAACTAGTCCTTCCTTTCCCATCATAGGGCATATGGACTAAGTTAATAATAGTTTTATTTTTTATCAGTTCTTCTCTAAAATTCTCAAGTTTTGAAAGAAACATCCAACTTTCTATTGTTATCATTGATAAATATTTGTTTTCTTTGCAATAATTATAATTTCTATCTATAAATACTGAAAATAAATCAAACTGTGAATTCTTAAATTTATTTTTCAGCATCCTCTTTAATTTAGTTCCCATACTCCGACTACCCATATATGGTGGATTAGTACACACAACATCATATTTTTGACTCATTATCTTTGCCTGTTGAATTAATGATGGAATCTTTTCTAATATTATCTCTCTATACTGCAGTTCAAATAGGTCTTCTGGAACATTATTCCTTATCTCTTCAATCCTTTTTTCTAAAGCATCAAAATCAATTTTTTTCACTTCTAAAATTGAGCCATATTCTTTTGCGTCATGGAAGACTTCGATTAGGTATTCAACGTCCTCCCTGTAAATATGTTTTTCTAGTTCAGTCTCTTTTGAATTAACCAAATATTCGATAGCCTCTCTAGGAATATCGTTACTTTCCTGAATAGAGCACAAGTTCATCTTCGGTTTGTGCCTAAAAATCCTTCTATTTTTACTTCTTGCCTTCATTAAAAGGGCAAAGGTGGCTAATTGGCCTGCACGATCATCTATATCTAGACCATAAAGGTTCTTTTCTAATATAAGAGTGGGTATTTCTCTTTCTGAATAACCTGCAGATAGGTATATTTCATATAGAACATCAAAAGCATAAACTAAAATATGGCCACTACCCATGGCAGGATCCAATACCTTAATATTTTCTGGATTTAAGTTGGGGTCTTTGAGTTCATCTAATTGTTTTTGAACTTCGGGTTCTTGCTCGGCTTCTTCCAAATAATATTCCCACTGAGCCTTTAATTCTTCATTTGGATGGGATTCTAGCCATAGCCTACCTAATGAATTCTCTACCATATACTTTACTATCCATTTAGGTGTAAAGAATTGGGTAGCAGCAGGAATGTTTTCCTTTGTAATTTTCTTATTCTTTTTAAGGCCAGCAAAAACTTCATCTTTCTTTTCAGAAATATAATACTGATATAGCCAACCAATAATTTCTATACCGTGTTCTCCCTTTTCTGCTTCCCGCTTCTGTTCTTCCTCATTCAGTTCTATTTTCCAATCATATTCCTCTATTTCTTCTACTAAATCTCTAATTACAGAACCTTCAGCAAGAAGTTTGTCAGGAAGGAGTAATTCCGTATAATCAGCGATTTCCTCAAAAACATTAGGCATAATTTTGCCTAATTGATTGCATTGCTTAACTAACAAATATCTATATAAATCCTCTGTATCGTTACTGTCTTGAAGTCTATACACTATTTCAGGATCAAGATCTAAATCTATGTTTAGAGCCTCTTGGATAATATCAGGCTCAGTCTTTCCTTCTTCTATTGAGGATAGTACCCTAACCCCAGTAGGAAGATAGTTATTAACTTCCATGAAACGTAGAGCAATAAAACGGTTAAACCATGTATAGGCAACCTCTTCTATAACTTGTTCAAAGCCCTTATGTTTAATATTTTGAATTAACTTATCACGCTGCTTTAATTCATATTTCTTAAAGGTTTTCCCATTTTCTCTACCCTTTACTCTAAAACCACCCTCAAAGGTTTCAATATCTAAGATTTTATCTTTTGTTATCCCTATCTCATAGGCCTTATGGGTTATATCTTCTATTAATTTACGCCTTGCTTTTACCGCAAAGTTTCTAATGGCCGTTTTATCCACTCTATCCCCTTCTCAACTTAAATTAATTTCAATATGGTATTTTCCTTTAGTTCCGTTTTTAATTGCTTTCTTAAATAATCAAGAAGTTCTTCTATATCTTCTTCACTTTCAATGGTTTTGGCACCATGGAATATATTTGCAATGCTTATATTGACAGTTTTTTTAGGTGTATAAACTCCATTGCCTTTCCCAGTGGTAACTGGTTGTTTTTCAATGTCCCTTTCTTTTCTCTTTTCCAAGGCAGTTTTCTTAATTTCCTCAAAACATCTCATTTTCAGCCTATCTGACTCTTCCTTCATGGCGATGGCTTCATAGAAGTTGTGAGATGAATCTAATCTGTCCAAAAGTTCCCTAAATTTATTGTTAAACTTACCTGATAACTCGTCTTTAAAATCATACAATTCCAGTTCATCTTTTACCTTATTCCAATCACTTTCTATCACAGCCCTCACAGGTTTACACTCTTCTTCTAGCAAGATAGTAAATCTGCTAACAAATTCATTTATTAGGTTAGGCAGTCTTGAAATCTGATTATAAGGTTTTGATGATTTAACTATTGTATCTATTTCCTTAACGATATTTATAGTCTCCGGATCTAAAACATAGGTTTTATTCTTTTCATATATATCAAGTTGTTTAAGGGCTTTATCAAACTGGTCTCTTTGGTTTTTAAAGAATTTTTTAACGTCAAAAACTTCTTCCTCATAGTCCATTAATTCTTCTTTTACTTCATATAGTTTTTCAAAGAAGGCTGTAGCATCACTAATCTGCAAAATGTCCTCGAAAAGACTCTTGCCTCTTTCTAACACATCTTTGCCGGGATAGTTTCTCTCTTCATAACGGACTAATAGTTCTCTTATATTTGATAATTCATAGTTAGATAACTCCTTGAAACGAATCATTAATCCATCTTCATCGCCTGGTACTGATGCATAATTGAAAACTTCTCTAATTAACATCCTGGCGTTATTTAAATACTTTTCAGGGGTTTTAGTCCTTTTCTTTATTAGCAATCTATCTATATAATCTTTTTTCGTCATATATTGGATTAGGTTATTATCAGAAGTATTAAGATATTCGCTGCCTAATTGTATCTTAATTTCCTGTGCTTTAAATAATCTAATCACAAGCCCCCTGATATCATCTGGCAGCCAGCCATAAGGAGGTTTATCGTATAGTTCCAATAGAGTTTTCATAGTTATGGGAATATGCCGTTGGGTGTTTCTTTCGATATAGTGGAGCATCTCATCTAAGGCTAGTTTGTTTGGGATTTCTTCTTCCCCAAATATATTCGTCTGGGTATTTTCATCAAACAGCAGGTCATGAAGTTCTTTGGTGCTTTCAATGAAATCAGTAATATAGTTTAACTTGTCATAGATATTTTCAATAAGTATTTTCAACCCACTGTTTATTCTTTCAACAGGATTTTTTGATTTTATATCAATTTTTTGCATGTTTACGTAGAAGTCTGCTTCTTGCAATGCTTCCTTAAGTAAGGATACAACTCTGTCCTTTCTTTCAGCAACTTCTCTTGATTTTCTTATCTTTATTTCTTCAATTTCTTCTGTTTGTATGGTCCCTGCTTTCCTTGTAAGGTAGGTCTGTATCTTTAATATATTCTCCATCTCTTCAAGGAAAGAAGTATCTTGAGGTAGTTTAATTATTAGATTATTTTCTCTGGCTGACATCATTCTTAATTCATGGTCAGTTAGTTCAACGCCAGTATCATAATAGGGAGTAATTATTTTGACTCCAATATCATGTTTTTGCGTGGACATATACCTATCATCTATGATTTTGTTAAAATCAAAATGGTATCTTGTGTTATAACGATACCTATTCTCACTATAAATTCCTTTAAATATTTCCTCTCCAACCTTTAATATAATCTCACCAATATCAACTGAAATATTTTGGATCTCTTTATTTACATCTTGTTCCTCATGAGTTAGAAAAATATATTCATTACCATTTTTCTGAACAAGTGTTTCTCTGACAAGCCTGTCCAATGAACTTTCTATCTTTTTCTTTAATTCGATTTTATCTTCGTCAATATGTGAAACCATTAATGTTGCAATGTTTTCCAAGTTTTTAGGCATTTCTTTTACCCATTTTATTAAGAATAGGACCTTTAGTACTTCCACATCCATATCATTAAGCCTATCGTTATCTTCTGCATGAATAAAAACTGTCTTGATATTATGATCCAAGAAAGTCTCTATAGTTTCGTAGAATGCGGAAAAAGGCACTAATGCCCCCACTTCTTTATCCATATATTTGATAGCAGCCTCTTGAAATGCAGATAAAAGAGACCTCTCTCCTTCTGAAAGATGTTTTCCACTGGCTCCGTGCTGTCTTATTGCTGTGAAAACAGATTGCAGCAATCTAAATTGATAAGGTATAAAGGGATACACATCTATAAAGTCTTCTGCTGTTTTAAAAATTTTCATTTCCGGTGTATCAGTGGAAAAGGTGATAAGATTCTTTATAATTGCTTCCTTGTCTGCATAGTAGAGTTTTAAAGTCTCTTTAGCGGTTTCGTTTTTATAAAGGATTCTCCTTTTTATTACTTCATCCACGTTGGCACTGGATAAACTAAGCCTTGTATTAAATCTACCTTGGATTTTAGAAAAATCATTTCCTCTTACTTTCGTAACAGAATCTATATCTTGTTGTGAGGTTACAATAACCCATGCTTTGCCCCCACAGTAAGTTCCCAGATCTTCAACAACGGTTTGTAGGTTGAGCATTAAACCTACATCATCCCCTATGTACTGACCCATCTCATCCACCAAAAAGATGACATGGTGCTCTCTGCCTTTTGACTCAATATATTCTTTTACTTTATTAGCAAACTTTTCAACACTTAAGGAATAGTTTTCTTCCGCCTTGTTATACCAATTTCGGGCTGCTTCTATACTCATTTTAGTTGTATCTGCTAAAGCCTTTACTATATTATCTTCTTCAAAATAAAAGTCTTCTCTTGCTTCAATCCATGATTCCCCTGATAATTCCTCAAATCTTGACTTAAAGGCTTCATAAGAACCTTCCTTAACCATTTGTGCTTCAAGATCTGCAAGCCATGGCAAAGATCCACAAAAGCCCCGCATTTCATTGAACACTTTGTTAAATACGCTTACTATTGATTCCTTGTTAGTCCTAGAATCTGAATCGGCTTTTGAATCTATGTTAAATAGAATAACATCGGCACTTACATCCCCTGCGGCTTTCATATCTGCTAAAACGGAAGCATCCTCTATTTTATCGTCAAAATAGGATATAGCACGTTTACCCTTTACCTCTTTATTCTCAAGAAGATAAGATAATATCTTTAAGAAATGGGATTTACCAGAACCAAAAAACCCTGATATCCAGACTCCCATTTTGTCAGTATAATTATTAATCCCTTCTCTGTAGGCCTCAAAAAAGGTACTAAAATGTCTAGCCAATTCTCGAGTAACTACATATTCCTCCAACTCTTGGTGAACATTGGTATCATCATCTTGTCCAATCTTAATAACGCCCTTAATATCCCTATCAATTTCCTTATAAAACATTTTCTTTAATTTCATAGTCCAATTCCCTCCCCTATCTTTCTACCAGTTTAAAAGCCCTATAATAGTTTTGGTCAGAAATTTCATCAAAAAGATTTAAGTCTTGTCCTGAATAAGTCCCAGGATAAAACATGATTAAAGGTATATGATCTATTACAGAATGTAGAACATTTAAAATAGTGTGAGATCGGATAATTGGCCATATTTTCCCCACACCTGTTAAGAAAACAATATCATTTTCCTGTACTCTTTCTCTGATATACTCTATAACTAAATCATTTTTCTGGGTGAGTCTTAAAGTATTCTTTATAGGCTTAAGGATTGCATCTGTACCTTTTTTCTTCTCCATTTCAAAGACTTTCTTCAAATATCCCTTTTCCGCTAATATTTCAATCATTATTTCATAAAGGTCAATTTCTCTAATAGAAAAATCCATGCCATCATTATTTATTTTCTGCTTTAAGAACTTTATATGTTCTCTAACAATGATTTCATCCTCAGGATCATAATCAAAAATGTAGTAGCCTATTTCATTGCCTAATCCTTTGTTCTCCCTAAATCTTTTATCTGTAATAATAGGTAGAATCTCATCAAGCCTTTCATAAATGGTCTTCATTTATATCCCTCCTAACATAGCCTGCAGGTATATGCCGTCACCTTTTCCATTTAAATGATCTATTAATTCTTGCTCCATTAAGGGTCTGGTTATTTCAACATCTTTTTTATTCTTCTTTACAAATCCGGCTTCAGTTAAGATTCTTTTGTAAACCTGCTTTAATTTATAAAAGGTATAATCTTTCCACTCTGCCACTTTTTGACTTTGTTCTGCTTTTCTTTGGAAGAAAATAGCAAAATCCTTATCTGTAATTAAATAATCTCTTATAAGGTATTTATCTCTATATACCTCCTGCATGAACTCAAAAAAAAGCCTGTCTGTTTTCAAAATAGCATATAGGGCTACCTGTTTGCTTGTTTCAAGGTTTCCATTTACTAATTTATCAAGTAACATTTCATCCAAGGCTTCTAGTCTTTCCGAAACGGTTGAAGCAATTTCCTTAATTCTGTTCTCTGAATTTAATGAAAATATATTTTCATTTAATGCTTTTTGTCTTATGTCATCTATAGAAAACCCTTGTAAATAAAGGCTTGCAGCCTTCTTCAATTCTAAGTAAAGATACGATCTTGCCTTAATTGTCGACTTATATTCTAACATGTTTTACCATATCACCTCTTTTTC
>ERZ795062.2111-NODE-2111-length-13302-cov-3.901865_pt1 | contig 13302 bp, 13 predicted proteins | sample MGYA00375146_ERZ795062 | MGnify/ENA primary metagenome ERZ795062 (study PRJEB30191, sample SAMN05720281) | activated sludge metagenome | isolation source: Anaerobic digester | place: USA | collected 2015-07-16 ... | reverse complement strand
GCTTGGCCTGATCGCGCAGTGTCTGCTCCATCGTCAGCGCCATCCGCACCTCGCGCAGCTTACGGGCGGGGGTGGTCTCCACCGCCGACTCGCGCTCGGCCTCGGTGCGCGCCAGTACCAGCAGCTGATAGTTCTTGATGTACTGCTGATCCAGCGTCGACGCACCCTGCTGGACCTCACCCGACGACGAGTTCTTCAGCGCGGCGCGGATCGTGCCCTTCCAGTCCACGCCGTCGTGCTCCAGGAACCGGCGGTCCTCGATCGAGATGATCGCGCGGATCATGTTCGGCGAGATGTCGTTGTAGCCGACCTGATAGCGGTACTGGTCGTAGAGGACCGCGAGCGGCTTGCCGTTGACATCGGTCATCGTCGTGACCTCGGGCATCGCCCCGTCGACCAGCTCCGACGACACGTTCTCCACCGCCGACGCCGCCCGGTTGGACACCACTCCCAGCCCGCTCGCCGCGGGGTACAGGAGCCCCGCCACGAGGACTCCCGCCAGGAGGCACGCCCAGGTCAGGGGCCAGAGCTTCTTCAGCAGCAACACCCCGACAGGATACGTGCCGATCACACGACGCCGTCAAACCTCCACACCCGGCGGGCCGTCGGGACGATGAGGACCGACGCGGGACTTCCGGACCTTGCCACCCGTTTGGACGGTGGTGCCAATTTTGTCCGCTCCTGGACTTGCATACGCAATCGCGGAACCCTAGATTAAGGATCGAATGTGACTCACGTAACATTCGATTTCCAGAGTGGCGCAGTACTCGTTGTGATTGCGGCCCGCCGGTGCTCCCACACCGGGCGACCAGGTCACACGCGCACCGCGCAGACGCTGAGACAGGGCGAAGGAAGGGGTCGGCGGATGGCGACAGCGGCGGTTTTCATCGGAGAAGATCGGCAAGTATGGGTTTCCCAGGCCAGATGCCGCGGCGGAGACCCCGACGAACTGTTCGTCCGCGGCGCAGCCCAGCGCAAAGCCGCCACCATCTGCAGACACTGCCCCGTCCAGCTCGAATGCGGAGCCGACGCCCTCGACAATCGCGTCGAATTCGGAGTCTGGGGCGGCATGACCGAACGCCAGCGGCGCGCCCTCCTGCGCCAGCACCCCGAAGTCACCTCCTGGGCCGAATTCTTCGAAGCCCAAAAGCGCCGCCAGGCTGTGTAGGATTGCGCCCGCTCGCTTCGCTCGCGGATCGCGGGTCTTGCGGGCCGGAAGTCGTGTTCTTCCCTCGTCGCACTCGGTCGCAGGCTCCCTCGCGCTCCTCAGTCCAGAACACGACGGCCCTCCAGACCGTGGTGGTTGCGGTAGGTGGGCGCCCGCTCGCAGGCTCGCGGATCGCGGGCCGGCAGGGCCAGGAGTCGTGTTCTTCCCTCCTCGTTCGCGCGGGCTCGCAAGCTCCCCCGGCTCACTCCTCGGTCCAGAACAGGTGTTTCCCGGTGGTTGAGGTGCGAAGAGCCGCCAGGCGATGAGCCTCGAAACCCGGTGAGACGACGTTGTCATGGTGCGGGGTTTCGAGGCTCGTCGCTCACGCTCCTCGCACCTTAACCCGCGGAGGCGAGAGTCACCCCCGGCTGACTATCTGTTCGGCGACCGCCTGTAGGGCGGCCTTGTCGGCGACCTCGAAGGGGAGGGCCGGGACACCGACGATCGGGACGGCCGGATGGGCTGCCGTGAAGCGCTGCAGCAGGTGGAGTTCGCGCTTGGCCGTCGTGGCGCGGTCGGCGTGAATGGTGAGCACCCCGCGGGTCAGCTCGTCGGCAACCCGATCCAGGGCCACCTGCACCGACGAATCGGTGACCGACGTCAGATTCGGATGAGTGCGGTTGAGGATCAGGCCGGCCAGCGGCATCGACTCCTCCGACAACCGGTCGACGAAGAACGCGGCCTCGCGCAGCGCGTCGGCCTCCGCGGCCGCGACCACCACGAACCGGGTGCCGGGCTGCTTGAGCAGCTCATAGGTTTTCAGCGCCCGCTCCTGGAAACCGCCGAACATCGAATCGAGGGACTGCACGAACGTCGCGACGTCGCGCAGCATGTCGCCGCCGATGATCGTCGAGACCCCGCGCATCGCCAGACTCATCGCGCCCGTCACCATCCGGCCCACCCCACGGCCGCCGCCCACCAGCATCTTCATCAGACGACCCGACAGGAACGAACCCAACCGTTTCGGAGCATCCAGGAAATCGAGCGCGTTCCGCGACGGCGGCGTGTCCACGACGATCAGGTCCCAGCGATTCTCCGAGAGCAGCTTGCCCAGCTTCTCCATCGCCATGTACTCCTGCGTCCCCGAGAACGACGACGCCATCGTCTGATAGAAGGAGTTCTCCAGGATCGCCGCCGCCCGCTCCGGCGTCGAATGCTCGATCACCATGTCGTCGAACGTGCGACGCATATCGAGCATCATCGCGTCCAGCGACCCGGCACAGTTGAGCTGCACCGGCTGCGGTTCGTTCGTCAGGGCCGTCATCCCCAGCGACTGCGCGAGCCTGCGCGCCGGATCGATCGTCAGCACCGCCACCCGTCGGCCCTGCTCGGCGGCATACATCGCCATCGCCGCGGCCGTCGTCGTCTTACCGACCCCGCCCGCACCGCAGCAGATCACCACGCGCGTGCCCGGATCCTTCAGGATCGACGCCATCTTCAGGTCGACAGCCATCTACGCACCAGCCTTCCGCAGCATGCCCGCCAACTCGTACACCGCACCCAGGTCGATGCCGTCGCCGATCTCCGGCAGATCCAGGACCGGCAGGTCCACATTGTCCAGTTGCCCGCGCGCTATCTGCTGGGCCTGATGCCTGCGCGCGTAGTCGATGGTCTCCGTCAGCAACCCGGCCACATCCGCGTCCGACGCGTGGAACCCTGCGTCGGCCAGCTGCTCCTTGATACGTCCGGCGTCGATCCGGCCGTCGGCGATGTCATCGACCTCGGCCTCCGGCAACAGTGGCCTGCGCACCCGGTTGACCAGCACCGTCCCGATCGTCAGCTGTTTGCTGTGCAGCTCGTCGATCGCCTCGATGGTCTCCTGGATCGGCATCGCCTCCAACAGCGTCACCAGATGCACCACCGTCTGGTCCGAATGCAGCAGACGCACCACACCCTCGCTCTGGTTGCGGATCGGGCCCGACTTGGCCAGATCGGCCATCGCCTTGGTGACGTCCAGGAACGACCCGATGCGGCCCGTCGGCGGCGAGTCGACCACCACCGCGTCGTACACCGCCTTGCCCTGCTTGTCGACGGCGATGATGCGTTCCTTGATCTTGCCGGTGATGATGACATCGCGCAGACCCGGAGCGACCGTCGTCACGAAGTCGATGGCGCCGATCCGCTTCATCGCCCGGCTCGCGAAACCCAGGTTGTAGAACATGTCCAGGTATTCCAGGAGCGCGTGTTCGATGTCGACGGCCAGCGCCGACACCTCGCCGCCGCCCTCCGCGGTGGCGATGCGGGTGTCGGTGGGCGGCAGCGGCGGAATGTCGAAGAGCTGCGCGATGCCCTGCCGGCCCTCTACCTCCACCAGCAGGACCTTCTTGCCGTCGGCGGCCAGCGCGAGCGCCAGCGCGGCGGCGACCGTCGTCTTACCGGTGCCGCCCTTGCCGGACACGAAATGCAGCCGCGCGCGTGCGGCACTGGCGGGCCAGACGTCGGTCTGCGACGACGCGTCGGGCGTTAGGGGTACCTCATTGACCACACCGATCACCTTAATGGGAAGACCCCGCCGGTTAGGGTAGGTCCATGAGTGAACTCACCGCGTGGGAGTACGTGACCGTGCCCCTGCTGACCCATGCCACCAAACAGATCCTCGATCAGTGGGGCGCCGACGGCTGGGAACTGGTCAGTGTGCTGCCCGGCCCGACCGGCGAACAGCACGTCGCCTACCTCAAGCGACCGAAGGGCTGACCGGAATGAGCTGGTCGCAGCGTCTCACCGAACTCGGGATCACCCTGCCGGCGGTCGTGCCGCCCGTCGCCGCGTACACGCCCGCGGTGCAGACCGGAAACCTCGTCTACACGTCGGGACAACTGCCGATCGTCGACGGCGCACTGCCGCTCACCGGCAAGGTCAGTGAAACCGCCGAAGGCGTGGTGAGTCCCGACGACGCGTACGCCGCCGCCCGCCAGTGCGCGCTTAACGCGCTTGCCGCCGTCGACGCGCTCGTCGGTCTCGACTCGATCGTCCGCGTCGTCAAGGTGGTCGGTTTCGTCGCCTCGGCACCCGGATTCACCGGGCAGCCCCAGGTCATCAACGGAGCCTCCGAGGTGCTCGGCGAGATCTTCGGCGACGCCGGCGTACACGCCCGCTCGGCGGTCGGTGTGGCCGAACTGCCGCTGGCGGCGCCCGTCGAGGTCGAGCTGATCGTCGAGGTCGCCTGACCTTCCCGTCCTGAACCCCACCTATGTCCGGCGGCATCACAATAATTGCGATGCCACCGGACATAGGTGGGGTTCAGGTCAGGAGTGCTGTCGCACTGCGCGGAACCTTCGATCTCCGGGCGAGAAAACCGAGCACGGCGCCGGGAATGGCAACAGCGACAAGCATGACTGCCGTCGGGGAGCCTGCGGGAAGCAAGCCGACGACGACCATTCCGGCAGGCACCGCGGCCGACGACAGGAACTGGTCGACGGAGCTGAGGCGGGCAAGCGGCCGGTGGTCGAGTTCGGTCTGCAGCGTGGTGGTCCAGATGATGCCGCCCAGGGTCACCGCGGTTGGGCCGATCACGAACGCCACGAATAGCGCGACCACGGAAGCCGTTGAGCCGCCTACGATGTAGATCGCCAGGGCGCAGGCCTGCATTGCGATAGCGGCGCCGACCGCGGGTCCGGCGACATTCCAGGAGATGCTCGTCGTCGCGGCAACCAGTGTTCCGGCGAGGCTCCCCACGGCCATGCAGGTGGCCAGGCCGGCCCATGCACCCGTGCCGTGATGTGGCAGAACCGCTGCCGGTGCACCGACGGCCATGGCACCGACCAGCACGGAGGACATCGTCCAGAGCAACAGACCGGTCAGTGCCCAGGGGTTGTCCCGAATCACCGATCTGAACGTCGGTGCCGGATTATCCTCTACCTGCTCGACGTGTGAGTGCGCTTCAGGCGGTGAACAACTCGTCGAGATGCTGGGCGAGTATCGGGGCGACGGTCTGCGGAGTGTAGAGCCCGATGAGGATGCCGGTGCCGATGCCGTGTTCGAGTGCCATCAGCCGGTCTGTCTCCAGCGCGGGGTCGTGGCCGGGGGTCAGTTCGCCGCTCTGCGCTGCCTCGGTGAGGATGCCGAGCAGCCGGTTCCGGTTGATGCGGACCCCGTCAGCCGGCGACCGAAGCGGCGACCGCGTTGTGGCGGCCAGTGCCAAGAAGGCCCGGAAAACCAGGTGAAACTGTCTGCTCGGCGGATCGTCGGGCAGGGCCTCGGCGAGATAGGCCTCGATGAGTGCTCGGGACGTCACGGGCTCGGTGAGGGCGTCGACGCGTTCGCGTAGGCGCTGTTCGCTCGACCTGGCGAGATGGTCCATGGCCGCCGCGATGAGCAGCTCCTTGGTGCCGAAGTAATACTGCACGAGGCGAAGTGATACCCCGGCCGCGTCGGCGACGCCCCGCATGGTCACCTCACCGAGACCGCGGTCTGCTGCCAGCGCGAGCAAACCGTCGATGATCTGGGTGCGTCGGGCGTCGTGATCAACGCGAACGGGCATGGGAATCAACACCTTTCATTCTGATTGCGGTGGCGGTGAGGGCCACCGCAATCATCACCCCGCCGAGTGCGGCGAAGGCCGGGCCGAACTCGTTGTACCCGTGGGTCAGTGGCGTGAGTGCGGCCAATCCCAGTGCTCCACCGAGTTGTTTGGCGGTGTTCAGCAGGCCCGATGCGGCACCGGCATCGGATTCGTCGACCCCGGACGTCGCGACGATGCTCAGCGGTGTGTTGAGCAGCCCACCGCCGATCCCGATGATGACCGACGGTCCCAGGATCGACGCCACGAATCCGGTGGGCGAGGCGCATGCGGGCCAGAACAGCCCGGCGGCGGTGATCGCGGCACCCGCGCCGATCACCGTGAACGGGGCCAGGTGCCGCAGCAGTGCCGGGGCAGCCCACACACCGACGAGCGCGGTCACCACGGTCAGCGGCACAAACCCCAGACCGGCCTGCGCCGGCGACAGGCCCAGCGAACCTTGCATGACATAGGTGAGGAACAACCAGATCGGCGCCTGGAAGCAGGCACCGACCGCCAGTACCAGCAGATTCCCGCGCACCAGAGACGCGTTGTGCCAGAGGTGCCGGGGGAGCAACGGTGACGGCGACGCGCGTTGGTACAGGATCGTCACACCCAGCAGCACTACGGCAGCAACGACGGCCGACACCGCCGACGCCGATGCCGCGGACGCCGAACTTACGGCATACGTGAGGACGAGCAGCGTCGCGGTGATCAACACGGCGCCGGCTGCGTCTGGCCGCGCCGGAGCGTGTCGGTGACCGGACGGCAGCGCCCGCGCGGCCACGATCACCGCCGCGCCACACGGGAGATTGATGAGCAGGACTGCGCGCCACGAGACCGCGTCGGTCAGCAGGCCGCCGACGATCGTGCCCGCGCCGCCGCCGACGAGGCTGACCGCGGTCCAGACGGCGATCGCGCGCGTCCGAAGGGAACCCTCGGGGTAGGTCGTTGTGATGGCGGTGAGGGTGGCGGGGGACGCGATCGCGGCACCCATGCCCTGCACAGCGCGGGCGGCGATGAGTATCGCGGCCGAATCGGCGAGGCCTCCGACCATGCTCGCGGCGGTGAACAGCAGCAATCCCGCGATGAACACCCGTCGCACGCCCCAGAGGTCGGCGAGCCTGCCGCCGACGAGGAGTCCGCCCGCGAAGGTGAGCGCGTAGCCGGTCACGACCCACTGCACGGTGCCGTCGGCCATCGCCAGGCCGGACTGGATGTCGGGTAGGGCGACATTCACCACGGACACGTCGAGGACCAGCATGAACTGGCCTGCCGAGGCCACTGCGAGCGGCGTCCACGGTGGTGTCGTCCGGATCATCTGTCGCGTGTCTCCTCCATTTGTTGATACAAATGTATCAAAAGACAGGGTCAGTGACACCGCCGACGGGGTGGCCGGCCGTCCCTGGTGACGCCGTCGCCGCGTTTACATCGTCAGTGCCGGTTGCCATCTCATGGCGTCCCGGGCCGTCACCCCGAAACGGCGTTTGAACACCGTCGAGAAATATGTTGTCGACGTGAAACCGCACCGCGCGGCGACGTCGGTGGCCCGCACGCCGGTGGTCGTCCCGGTCAACATGCCGTATGCCAGGTCGAGGCGCCGGGCGAGGACGTGGCGGGGTACCGACGTGCCGGCCTCGGCGAGGATCCGCGACAGTTGCCGTTCGGAGATCCCCACGGCCGCTGCGACGTCCGTCGCGGACAGCGTCGGGTCCGTCAGGTGATCGGCGATGAAAGACCGTGCGGCGGCGCGGTATGCGATCGACGAACGGACCCGGCCGTCGCCGGCGAGTACCGCGACCAGTTCGATCGCCGCCTGTTCGTCGGCAGGGACCGGAACGGGTGAGGCCACAGCCTGTCCGGCAAGTCGCACAAGGGCTTTCGCATGGGCTGCGGTGGCGGTGTCCACCACGACCGGCGTGACCTCGGCCGCACCGGTCAGCTCCGTCAGCACCGTGCGGGGAACCTTCACCACCAATTCCTGCACGCCGCGCCCGAAATGCCGGAAAAACGGTGTGTCGACGTCGCAGATCAGCATCTGACCCGGCCGCATCACGGTCCGGACGCCGCCGTGTTCTACCTGCACCTCACCACGCAGTGCGGCATAGGCGGCGATCGCGTCACCGGGCCGATCGTCGACCATCGGACGGTCGCGGTGCACCCTGTGCGCGGTTCCGGTCACATGCGCGAGATGCACCTGATCGAGCTGCAGGTTCACCTCGCGGGCCCGGAATGTCTGCGCCGCGGGGACCGTGCACGACAGTTCGATCAGCGTGGCCGCGTTGTACTCCTCCCAGGGCCGGACCGCGCCGGCATCGCCTCCCGGAACCTCGAAACCCTGCGTGCGGCGCAGGATCGGCGGTGGTGTGCCGTCGCGGCGCGGCCCGTCGCCTGCTCCCGACATTCTCATTTCCGCCATCTGCTGTCCGCTCTCTTCGTCCACCAGGTGTGACCGGTGACACTGAATCTGTTCTAGCAGAAAGGTGAACTCATGCCGGTATTCAATGACGGGATCGTCGAGACGGAAATCCCCGGTGGCGAACTGGTGGAAACCGACGTTCTGATCGTCGGTTCGGGCCCGGCCGGGGCGTCGGCCGCGCTGTTCCTGTCCAGACTCGGTGTCCGCAACATCATGATCACGAAATACCGGTGGACCGCCAATACGCCGCGGGCGCACATCACCAATCAGCGGGCGATGGAGATCTTCCGCGACATGGGTATCGAGGATCAGGTGCTGGCCGACGCCACCGAGCACGACCTGATCGGCGACACCGTCTTCTGTACGTCGATCGCGGGTGAGGAGATCGGGCGCATCCACACCTGGGGCACCAGACCCGACCGGGAGGCCGACTACCGGCTGGCGTCGCCGTGTCTGGTCGTGGACATCCCGCAGACCTATCTGGAGCCGATCCTGGTGCGCAACGCGACGGTCGCCGGCACCCAGACCCGGTTCTCCACCGAGTACTGCGGCCACACCCAGGACGATCAGGGTGTGGTGGTGCAGGTGCGGGACCGGCTCACCGGCTACGAATACCGGATCCGGGCCAAGTACCTGATCGGGGCCGACGGTGCCCGCTCGAATGTGGCCGCCGACATCGATCTGCCCTACGAAGGCCAGATGGATATCGCCGGATCGATGAACATCACGTTCAAGGCCGACATCTCCGCACTTGTCGACCACCGCCCGAGTGTTCTGTACTGGGTGATCCAGCCCGGCTCCAACGTCGGCGGCATCGGCACCGGGCTGGTGCGGATGGTCCGGCCGTGGGACGAATGGCTGATCGTCTGGGGTTATGACATCAACGGTCCCGCACCGGAACTCGACGACGAGATGGCGGTCGGCATCATCCGTGATCTGCTCGGTATGCCCGAGCTGGAACCGGAGATCACCGGCTACAGCCTGTGGGGTGTCAACGAAATGTACGCCACCACGCTGCAGCGCGGCCGGGTGTTCTGTGTCGGTGACGCGATCCACCGTCACCCACCGTCAAATGGCTTGGGCTCCAACACCTCTGTTCAGGATTCGTACAACCTGGCGTGGAAACTGGCCGCCGTGCTGCAGGGTTACGCCGCCGAGTCGCTGCTGGATACCTATACCGCCGAACGGGCGCCGGTGGCCGAACGGATCGTGACCCGTGCCAACAGGTCCGCACGCGAGTTCGGCGACATCTTCGAGGCCCTGGGAGTTGTCGGACTCGACGGCGCGCAGATGGCCGCCGCCCTCGAGGAGCGTAAGGCCGACACACCCGCCGGTGCCGCCAAGAGAGCGCAGCTGGTCCACGCCATGGAGACGAAGAATTACGAATTCAACGCTCACGGAGTCGAATTGGGGCAATTCTATGAATCCGCCGCCATCGTCTCCGACGGCACCCGGCCGGTTCCCGAGCCCGGCAAACAGGACCCGGACCTGTACTACGCGGTGTCGACGTCACCCGGTGCTCATCTGCCACACGCCTGGGTCGGCGACAACACCACCCGGCTGGCGATGATGGATCTGGCCCCGTACACGCGCTGGACCCTGTTCACCGGTATCTCCGGGGGCGGGTGGTCCGACGCGGCCGGCACCGTCGCCCGCGAACTCGGGGTTCCGCTGGACACCGTCGTGATCGGACCGGGCCAGGCGGTGACCGACCTGTACTACGACTGGGCGCGGCAGCGTGAGGTCGAGGAATCGGGTGCGGTCCTGGTCCGGCCCGACAAGCACATCGCCTGGCGGGCAATGAGTGTGCCCGACGACCCGACAGCGGCGCTGCGGACCGCGCTCACCACGGTGCTCGGCCGATGACGTGGGCATTCCGGCACCGGACACTGCCGCAGCGGGTGACCTTCGCGGCGGAGGCGATGCCCGAGGCGGTGGCCGCCGAAGCCGAAGAACTCGGGGCGTCGCGGGTGATGCTAATCGCCTCGGACCGGGAGAGCGCGCAGGCCGACAGGATCGCCGAACAGGTACCCGTCGTGTTGCGCCACGACGAAGTGGTGATGCACGTACCGGTCGACGTGGCCGGACGTGCCCGTGCGGCCGCCGCCGGATCGGGTGCCGACATGCTGGTCAGCATCGGCGGGGGTTCGGCCACCGGGCTGGCCAAGGCCGTCGCGCGGGACACCGGACTGCCGATCGTCGCGGTGCCGACGACGTACTCGGGCAGCGAGGCGACCAACGTGTGGGGGCTCACCGACAACGGCATCAAGACCACCGGCGTCGACGACAGGGTGCTGCCGGCGGCGGTCGTCTACGACGCCACCCTCCTGACCTCCCTGCCCCGGGAGCTGACGGTGGCCAGCGCGCTGAACGCGTTGGCGCACTGCGTGGATTCGATGTGGGGTCCCCGCACGGATCCGATCGACCAGGCGCTGGCGCAGGAAGGGATCCGGGCGCTGGCCGCCGGGCTGACCGGCTTCGCCGACGCGGTCGGCGACGAACGTCTTGCAGGCATCGAACAGACCCTGTACGGCGCCTATCTGGCCGCGGTGAGCTTCGCCTCGGCCGGATCGGGCATGCATCACAAGATCTGCCACGTCCTCGGCGGCATGTTCGGCCTGCCGCACGCGCAGACCCATGCGGTGGTGCTGCCGTATGTGCTGGCGTTCAACGCCCCCAACGCCCCCGGGGCGGAACGCCGCATCGCGCAGGCATTCGGGTCGGCCACCGCCGGCGCCGGGCTCAGCGCCTTGCGGCACACGCTCGACGCCCCGGTGGCGTTGAAGGACTACGGCATGCCCGAGGCCGGCATCGCCGAGGCCGTCACGCCGATCATGGCGGCGATACCGGCCGGCAACCCGACACCCGTCACCACCGATTCGCTCACCGCACTGTTGCGGGCGGCGTGGTCGGGGGACGATCCCGACGCCGTCCGGGCCGGCCACGACAACCAGACAGGATCTCAACAACAATGAGCGAGAACAAGATCGACATCCGGCTCGCCGACGCCGAAAGCCGGCACGAGACACCCCATCCGGCGCTCTCGGCCGCGCAGGTGGCCGCGGAGGACGATGTGCTGGACCGGGTGGTGCACTCGTTCGACCAGTGCACCGACCCGCGGCTCGCACAGGTGATGCTGGCGCTGGTGCGGCACCTGCATTCGTTCCTGCGTGAGGTGCGGCTCACCGAGGACGAATGGGCCAGGGCCATCGAGTTTCTCACCGCCGTCGGGCATATCACCGACGACAGGCGTCAGGAATTCATTCTGCTGTCGGACACCCTCGGCGCATCCATGCAGACCATCGCCATCAACAACGAGGCGTACCGGGACGCCACCGAGGCCACCGTTTTCGGCCCGTTCTTCGTCGAGGACGCACCCCGGATCGAACGCGGCGGCGACATGTCCTTCGGTGCGTCCGGGCAGCCGTGCTGGGTGGAGGGCACCGTCACCGACACCGACGGGACGCCGTTGCCCGGTGCGCGTATCGAGGTGTGGGAGGCCGACGACGACGGCCTGTATGACGTCCAGTACACCGACGGCCGGGTGGCCGCCCGCGCGCACCTGTTCACCGACGACGACGGGAGTTACCGCTTCTGGGGGCTGACCCCGACGCCGTACCCCATCCCGTACGACGGGCCGGTCGGCGCGATGCTGCAGGCCGTGGGCCGCTCCCCGTACCGCGCCTCGCATCTGCACTTCATGGTGACCGCGCCAGGGTGCCGCAGGCTCGTCACCCACATCTTCGTGCGCGGCGACGAGCTACTCGACAGGGACAGTGTTTTCGGGGTCAAGGAGTCGCTGATCAAGGACTTTGCCGAGCAGCCCGCGGGAACGGCCACCCCCGACGGCCGGGCGATCGACGGCCCGTGGACGAGAGCCCGTTTCGACATCGTCCTGGCCCCGGCCGCGACCGATTCCGCTACCGCCGATGCGTGAGCGCCGGTCTCCGGGCCGGGATGGAACAACGCACGGAACCGGGGACTGAAGAAGAGGATGCCGGGCGGCGTAGTGTGCGAAAGATGACCGAAGATGTTCGTGACGGGGCCCCCGCCCACCCCGCGTATGGCGTGCTGCGGCCGGTGACGCCGTTCGCGTCGGTGCTGCTGTGCAACAACCCCGGCATGATGGAGCTCGACGGCACCAACACGTACGTGTTGCGGGCCCCGGGCCATCCCGAATGCGTGATCGTCGACCCCGGTCCGCCGCGGCACGGCAAACACGTCAAGCGGATCGCCGAGCAGCCCGGCATCGTGCTCACCCTGATCACCCACCGGCACCACGATCATGTCGGCGCCATCCCGAAACTGTACAAACGCACCAAGGTGCCCACGCGGGCGCGGCTCGACGAACACTGCCGCGACGCGCCGCCGCTACGCGACCGGGAGGTCATCGAGGCCGCCGGGCTGAAGATCACCGTACTGTTCACCCCCGGGCATTCCGGGGACTCGGTGAGTTTCCTCGTCGAACACGGCGACGACCGGGCGATGCTCACCGGTGACACCATCCTCGGCAGCGGCACCACCGTCCTCGACCCCACCGACGGCGGTCTGCGCGACTACATGAACTCGCTCAACCGGCTCATCGTCGAGGGGGAGCAGTGCCACCTGCTGCCGGCACACGGACCCGACCACCCGGCGCTCATCCCCGTGGCCCGGTTCTACAAGGCGCACCGGGAGGAACGGATCGACCAGATCGTCGCCGCGCTCGATGCGATGGGCAAGTCGCCTCACGAGGCGAAACCGATGAAGGTGGTCAAGCGGGTGTATGCCGACGTAGACAAGAAGCTGTGGCCGGCGGCGAAGATGTCGGTGAAGACGCAGTTGGAGTATCTGCGGGACGTGTGAGGGTGCGGTTTTTGGCGGTGGTGGCGTTATGCGCGTCCCTCGCCGGACCCAACGCGTCCCTCGCTCCTTCGTCGCTTCGGCCTCAGGGATCAAGATGATTGGTCACTTCGGCCTCAGGGATCAAGATGGTTGGCGGAACGGAACGATGCCCGTCACCGTGAGGTGACGGGCATCGTCGTAAAGCTGTGAACCGCTAGCGGGCGCGGCGGGCCAGCCGCTCCGAATCGGCGATCAGCACGCTCTTGCCTTCCAGCCGCAGCCAACCGCGCTGGGCGAAATCGGCCAGGGCCTTGTTGACGGTTTCGCGGGAGGCGCCGACCAGCTGGGCGATCT
>ERZ795062.2107-NODE-2107-length-13323-cov-4.956663_pt1 | contig 13323 bp, 11 predicted proteins | sample MGYA00375146_ERZ795062 | MGnify/ENA primary metagenome ERZ795062 (study PRJEB30191, sample SAMN05720281) | activated sludge metagenome | isolation source: Anaerobic digester | place: USA | collected 2015-07-16 ... | reverse complement strand
ACAAAGGTCCGTCGCCGGCGAGTTCCGGTCCGCCCGGGGTGATGATCACCTGGACCGGGATCTTCTCGCCGGGGGTGATGCCGGTGAGGCGTTCGACGAGTAAGTCGGCGCGGGCACCATCCACGGAGCCCTCGTGGTTGGCGACGCCGTGCTTGAGCGACAGTAGGCAGGCTTGGGCTTCCTCGGCGGTGAGGTAGGCACCCAGGGTGGCCATGCCGTCGGATTCGGGCTGCACCCACACCCGGCGCTGTTTCTTGGCTTTGTGGCGGCGTTTCTCGGCGGCGTCCGGGTTGAGTTTGGCGATGCGTCCGGCCAGCCACGCTTTCAGCTGGGCGCGGGTGTGGGTCTGGGAGTAACCGATCGCACGCTCTGCGAGCTGCACCCGGTCGGCGGGCGGGAGTTCACAGGTGCCGTGGGCGATCTCAACCGCCTTCGCCAGATCGATCTCACCAACCCGCAGCGCATCCAGCACGTCGGGCAGGTCGTCGTGCAGTTCGTGGGCCAGGTCCACCCGGCGGGTGGCGGTCCACGCCGTCCAGGTCAGCGCACACGCCACCTCCGCGGGCACCGGGTCGACCAGCTGCCCGCACGGGTCGAACCCGGCCGGCTCCTGCTCGGACAGTTCGTGGATGGCTTCCAGCTGTCGGGCATCAGCCCAGGCCTTGACCGTCTCGGCGGCCCGCGCGACCTCCAGCGGATCCCCGGCCGGGGATTCCAGGAGGGTCAATGCGTGGGGAAGGTCCATACCTAGAGACTAGAACGGACGTACGACAAACACGCGCAAACACGCACAAACAAATGCAAACGTCAGGTAATGAGATGTCAACCTGCGTTGTCCGCGTAGCGCAACTGCAGGTTCGTGGCAGCGACGCCAACCATGAACGTCAGTGCCAGCACGAGGTAGCTGGCAGCAGGTAGGGACGCGACCGGCTCCGCGACCGCGCCGATCAGCAGCGGCACGATCGACCAGGGAAACCACTGCGCCCACCCCGTGTGCCCGAACAGGTTGCCGAGCCCCATCATCACCAGCGCGAACGCCAGCGGCGCGAGGTAGCCACGCCCTGCTGCGGCGATCCACGCCACCAGGGGCGCGAGAAGAAGGGAGATCCCAGCGGCGAGCAGTGCCTTACCGACCATGCCCAGAACGATCCCGCCAGACAGGCCAGGCAGTCCCAGCGCCAGGCCCAGCATGATGGCCAGCAAAACCGCCACGCAGACGATCGCCAGCCACCACACGCCGATGACCAGCAACTTGCCGACAGCGAACCAATGTCGGGGCACCGGCAATGCCAGCATGTTCTTGGCCGTCCCGTGGCCGTACTCGGATCCGAAGACGTAAGCCACGATGAACGCGAGCAGCAGCATGCCCCCGACGCCGACGATCAGCACCAGCGCGTAGGCGAAAGATGACCATGTGGCCTCGAGTCCCGATAGATCAGCCTTGGTGCCGAGCAGGCCCAACTGAGCCGCGCGCTGGGGATCGCGAACGATCCACATCATCAGGGCGATACCGAACGGACCCATCGACAGCGCGGCGAGGCTGAACCACGTCACCTTGCACCGGCGCAGCTTGATGAATTCGGTCACGAGCACCTGACGCAGCATCACTGGCCACCTGTTCGCCACAAGAAGTAGCGCTCGAGGTCCGCGGTGAGCAGAGCCTCGGCCAGTGCTTCCGGCGAGAAGGACTCGGCGACGTAGGCACGCGCTTTCGTTGCGAGTTCCTCTCTGTCGAGCTCCTCCAATAGCCGGCCGTCGTGGATGATGCCGACGCGGTCGGCCAGGTGGGCGACCTCGCCGAGGATGTGGCTGGACATGAAGACAGTCGTGCCATGCTCGTCGGCCAGCGACCGCAGCAGCTGACGGATCTCCACGATGCCGGCCGGGTCCAGGCCGTTGGCCGGTTCGTCGAGGATGAGCACGTCGGGGGAGTGCAGCAGAGCACGAGCCAGCGCCAGCCGCTGTAGGTTGCCGCTCGAGAGCCGGCCGCTGCGGACCTCGGCGTAGGGCACGAGGTGCAGGCGCTCAATTGCCTCGGTCACGCTCTTTGGTGCCGCCCGGGTGAGACGCCGCTGGATGTCAAGGTTCTCGCGGACTGTGAGATTGGGATAGGCCGTCGCACTTTCCACGAGGTAGCCGATCCGGCCCAGCACGCCTGGTCCGATCGGCTGGCCAAGAATCCTGACGCATCCACTGCTCGGACGGATTAAGCCCAGCAGCATGCGGATCGTGGTCGTCTTGCCGGCCCCGTTCCGGCCCAGGAAGCCGTACACCTCACCGCGTCGTACGTCGAGGTTCATCGAATCGACGGCCTGGACGTGCCCATAACGCTTCGAGAGCGATCGGGTTTCGATCACCGTGACGTCAGACATCGGCCGCGTCCCCTCGTCAAGACAATGGTGTCAGCGCGAGCGGGCTTCCAAGGCCTCCTCGAGCAAACCCTCCAACGCTTCCTGCGCAACATCGGCCGACGTGTCGACCTCTTCATCCGAGCCGTCCAGAGCACGGGCAGCCAATCCCGCCTTGCGGTCGATCAAGTCGGCCACCCTGCTGTCGATCGTGCTCGCCGCCAGGATGCGCCATGCCGTCACGGGCTGGTCCTGACCGATGCGGTGCACGCGGTCGATCGCCTGGGTCTGTTCCGCCTGCGTCCATGGCAACTCGGCGAGCACCAGGTTCGAGGCGACGTGCAGGTTCAGCCCGACGCCGGCGGCACTCAGCGAGCACACCGCCACCGCGACGTCCGGGTCCTTCGTGAACGCGTCGATGGCTGCCTGCCGGGCCTTGCCGGTCTGACCGCCGCGGATCGAGCAGTACCCAATCCCGCGGGAGGCGAACGTCTGCTCGGCGCTGTCCATGACGTCGATGTGCTTGGCGAAGAAGACGACCTTGCCCACGTTGCCGACCAGCTGTGCGGTGTAATCGGCCGCCAGGCCGGCTTTGGCCTGTCCGATCTTGCGCATCATCGTGAACACGTTGTCGGAAGTCTTCGAGTCCTTCTCCTGCTTGCGGGCCCATGCGGCGACCCGTTGCACGACGGCCGGGTCGATGCCCTCGACCCGGCGCTCCGCGGATTGCCGCCGGATGGCCGCGTCGTAGCGCTGCACGAGGGCTTCGGTGAGCTGTTCCTGGGACTGCCGGATCGAACGCGCGGCGGGTCCCTCGAGTTCCACAGGAAGGTCCGCCACCCGGCGGTCTGCGATGTCGGCAGCCACGTCGATCTTGCGCCGCCGGACGATCCCCTGGTCGATGACGCAGCGCCGGGCAGCCGCATAGAAGCCGGGGTCGCCGGGCACCAGGCCGGTCGCCTCGAGTGCCTTCATCAGGTCGAGGATCGGCTTGGTGCCGTCGATCCAGCCGAGGAACTCCCAGATGGCCAGGAAGTCGTCGAGGTCGTTGATCAACGGCGTACCAGTCAGTGCCATGAGCAGCGGGTTGCCGGTGCGAGTACGGATGCGACGCGAGATCTCCAGAACGTTCTGCGAGCGCTGCGACGTCTTGTTCTTGATGAAGTGGGCCTCGTCGACGATCATGCCCCGGAACCCGAAGTCGACCAGCCAGCCCCGGTGGCGGTCGAGGAGTTCGTAGTTGACGATGACGATGTCGGCGAAGGTGTCGGCGGACTCGCCGTCGCTGTGAATCACCGTGGCCGTTCGCGCCGGCGTCCACAGATTCACCTCGCGCGCCCAGTTCATCTTGACCACGTTGGGAACCACGACCAGCAGCGGATATGCGGTCGCGACCTGTGCGGACAGCAGCGCCTGGGCGGTCTTGCCCAGCCCGGGCTCGTCGGCGAGCAGGAACGTCCGATGGCCCTGAGCGGCCGCGGCGACGACCTGGGCCTGGTGCTTCATGAGGTGCAGTTCAGGGGCCACGGGAGCATCGTCCGGATCAGGCAGAGCCATGCAGGAGGCGGCACCGTCGGTGCTCTGTTCGAAGGAGCGCAGCAATGGCCCGAGTAGTTCCCACCCCGCCAACCGCTGCGCCCGGACCTCCACCTGGCGGCGTGCCGCCTCGATGTCGGGGGGCATGAAGGGATTGGCCAACTGCCGCGCCAGCACCGACTGCGGAACCACCTGCCCCGATGGCTCTTCTCGTTCCACGACAGGCGCCGGGGCTTCTTCGATTCCCGCGGCCTCCAGAAGTTCGCGTCGCTGCACCTGCCCCAGTTCGCTGAGTTGACTGTCCTCGCCGAGCAGGGCGAGCAGGGAGGTGTCCCGGGCGCCGGTCTGCGCGAGGATCTTGGCGATTCCGTCAAGGCGTTTGAGGTAGGCGGTCTTGGCCGCGGCCGGCATCTTCTCGTCGGACAGAACCCGGGCGCGCTCTTCGCGGGTGACGAAGGCGATGACCTGGAACCTCGACCGCACCGAGGGCCGGTTGTCTCCCTTGGCGATCGCGTTCTGGACCTGGGTGACCGCCTGCGCGAGGACGGGCAGCAACCCCTGGTTGTCTTTCGCGCGCGATCGCCGCGCGGTGCTCGCAGTGCGAGTGCGCGTACGCTGACGACGCCGTAGCGCCACTGAACCTCCTACGTCGCCCCATCGAAAGGCGAACGGGCATCACGACCGGATGTCTCGCCCGGGGACAGGTTACTCGCACGAGGGCCGAAACCTGCACCTGGGACCGGGTCACTGCCGACCACTGGCCGTGAGCGCCGCGATGGGGCAGCCGCCGAAAGGACGATGCAGTTGTGCCCACACGTACCGCATGATCAATTTGCCCAACCTCAACAGCGCTGCAGGCCGACATCGACGAGCTCAACCATCAGCTGAACCGGTGGGAGACGATCAAGAAGTTCGCTGTGCTTCCACGGGATCTGTCCGAGGAGGAGGGTGAGCTCACGGCCAGCCTGAAGGTGAAGCGCAACGTGGTCGAGAAGCACTTCCGCGACCTGATCGAGGCGATGTACGCGGGGTGATTCAGCCGGGCCAGTTCCTGGTCACGGCATCCCACAATGTGATCAACGGTTCCATCGCCGCGTCGAGGTCCTCCCACACGCTGGGTGCGAGGACACCCTTGGACGCGACCGCCAGGACGCTGACCGGATCGTCGGTGAGGCCGTACTGCCGAACCCAGGTCTGTGCGAAGGGGCGCAGCAGGCTGTGCACGGCCTGCGGAGTGAAACGCCAGTAGTCATCGGGATGGGCGTGGATGACGAAGTTGAATGGCACCGTCAGTATCAGGATGCCATCGGCGGCGAGCACGCGATGCAGTTCACTGAACGCCTGTCACGGCCGCTCGACGTGCTCCAGGGTGTCGATGGCGATCGCCGTTCCGATGGAGCCGTCGGGCAGTGCCAGCTCCTGCAGATCCAGAACCTGATCAACGCCCGGTCCGGGACGGATGTCCGCTCCCACGAAGCGCTGGCCGCCAAACAAGGGCCGGAGATCAGCGTCGATCGCCATGTCCGGGACCAAGTAGGAGCCGAATTCGTAGACCGGCTCGCGGGCTGGCAGCACCTGGGCGCACACCTGCGCGAATTGCCGACCGGAATCCAGCATGGTGCCCCTTCGTCACGCGGTGACTTCGCGTCCTCACTGTACTGGTCGCCGCAGCCGGCACCGGCGGATCGGTAAGGTTGGCGGGCAAACCCCTTGCCTACCCCTGTTTCGGCACCCCAACCAAGCCCGATCGGACCCCTGCCCATCCTTAACGTTCAGACCTAGCGTGGCCGGGAACCGGCGAAGGAGCGTGGCCATGGCGACGGCTGGTGGTGGAAGCGCTAGGCGCCTCGGCACCGGGATCGCAGGCCAGCTATCGACACTTCATCCCGCCGACGAGTTGCACACCTTTGCTGACGTCCTCGTCCTCGGGTGCGAGGGCTGCAAAGCGCAGGACGCCACCCTTCTTCCGGAACCCGACGGCACCGGTCTGGACTTCCGGCGGCAGTGGGCCGGGATCGTGCGCGAAGTTGCTGTAGACCAGCCCCTTGGGCCCGTACAACTGGAACGACGCCGGCGTACGTTGGCCGGGATAGATGGTGTACCGCTGGCCGTAGCCGGCGAACGGCTTGACGCGAACCACGAGCAGGTAGTCATCATCGGTTGAGCGGCCGCTCGCGATGAAGGAGCCGTCCTTCTTCAGCGTGCACTTCCCCTTCAGCACATGTGTGACCACCGGCCCGATCTCGTAACCGACGCTGAGGCTGATCGCGATGCCGGGTCCGTGGTCGGCCGGCGGGGCTGCGTTCCCCGGGCTCGCAGCAGCCGTCGCACCGGTCATCGACAGGGCCAGACAAATCACAGCGGGTACCGCTTTCACGTGATCAGTGTCGATCTTCGAACGTTCGTGGTCAATGTAGGAGTGCTGCCCCGCTTAGGGTGGGGGTCATGTTCGCGGCCGTGCCTCCCGAGCCGGTTCGGCAGGTCGTCGTGGTGAGCGCGCAAGGGTGGCGCAGCCACGAGGCGACGTTGCGCCGGTTCCAGCGAGTGGCGGGTACGTGGCGCCAGGTCGGCACCAGTACCCACGCCTGGTTGGGCAGCAACGGGCTGGCGGCGCATCGCACGCGGCAGCAGAACAGCGGGCAGACGCCGGCCGGAGTGTTCAGCCTGCCGCAGGCATTCGGCGCCGTCGCGGGCGGACAGGTGCGCTTGCCCTACCTGCGGATCACGCCGCACTCCTACTGGCCCTACGACCCGCGTGACCCGCGCACGTACAACGTCCTGCAGACTCGGCGAGCTTCCGACGCCAAATGGCGTGACGACGGGGAGTGGTCCGAGCGGTTGGCGTCGTACGGCAGTCAGTACCGGTACGCGGTGGTCATCGGCTACAACCTGCCCAGCACGACCTACCGGGACCCCTCCGGGGAATGGCGCACAACAGCGCCCGCCCGTACGGACAAGGGTGGCGGGATCTTCCTGCATGTGGATCGCGGCCGTCCGACCGCCGGATGTGTTGCCATCGGCGCAAGGCAGATGCGAGCCACGCTCACGTGGCTGGACCCGGCAGCCAATCCACGGATCGTGATCGGGCCGCGCACGCTCACCCGGAACTGGCGGCAGCGGGTGGCGTCTCGCGCGTCGGTTCCATCCAGCGCCCTCTGGCAGCCCGCGGCTCTTGGGCCCCGGTCGTGAGAGTCCGGGCCGCCCGCATCTGTCTCACAAGCGGCTGTTCTTGACCGAACCTTCCCCGCCGCGTGGATGTTACGCTTACGCTAGATCTGTAACATCCGTGATCGAGGAGAACTGCCATGGGTGCACCCCAACCGCAATGGCGGGAGAGCCTGGCTCGTCCGGGCAGCTTCCGGGACGTGTTCAGTTTCGACCCCGCCGCGATCAAGCATCCGAGTGCGGGCTGGGTGCAGATGTTCAAGGACGAGTTCGGGATGACGGATGCCGATTTCGCAGCGCCCCGCAGCATCGGAGACGCGCCAGTCACGCTGGACCGGCCTGGCCTGGCAGTTGAGCACCGGGATGCGATCGCCGCGATCGTGGGCGACGAGAACGTCAGCGATACCGCCTTCGACCGGGTCCGCTACGGCCACGGCAAGACCCTCGATGAGAACGTCGCACTGCGCGCCGGCCGGGTCGGCGCGGTGCCCGATCTGGTGGTCCACCCGCGCGACAAGCAGGACGTCGCCGCGATCGTCGCCTACTGCGCCGAACACGGGATCCCAGTCGTCCCGTACGGTGCCGGCTCGGGCGTCGTGCTGGGCAACCGTGCCGAGCGCGGGGGGATTGCGTTGGTCATGCGCACGCACATGAACAAGGTGCTGCGGATCAACGAGCGGAACATGACGGCGGTCGTGCAACCGGGCCTGCTCGGGCCCGCGTTCGAGGAGGCGTTGAACAACGCTCCGCAACGCTTCGGCACCAGCCGTGCCTTCACCTGCGGGCACTTCCCGCAGTCCTTCGAGATGGCGTCCGTCGGCGGCTGGATCACCTCACTCGGCTCCGGCCAGGCCTCGACCTACTACGGCGATGCGTACAACCTGGTCATCTCCCAGGAGTACGTCACCCCGGTCGGCGAGATCCGCACCAAGCAGTACCCGGCGTCGGCTACCGGGCCGAAGGTCAACGACATCCTGAAGGGCAGCGAGGGCACGTTCGGCGTCCTCGTGGAAGCGACGCTGAAGATCTTCCGTTACACCCCGGAGAACACCCAACGGTTCGCGTTCATGCTGCCGAACTGGGAAGCCGCGGTCGAGTTCAGCCGCGAGGTCGTGCAGGGCGAGTTCGGCATGCCCGCCGTCTTCCGGATCTCCGACCCGGAGGAGACCGAACGCGGGCTGGCGCTGAAGGGCTTCGACACCGGCATGGCCAACAAGTTCCTCGTGAGCCGCGGCTTCAAGCCGTGGAAACGCTGCCTGTGCATCGGCACGGCCGAGGGGGAGAAGGGTTTCGCGAAGCACGTCGCGGCCCAGGCCAAGCGAATCGCGCGCGCCCACGGGGGGATGTCGCTGACGTCCCTGGCCACCAAGCAGTGGGAGCACGGTCGCTACTCCGACGCCTACATCCGCGAGGACATCCTCGACTTCGAGATGATCATTGACACCCTCGAGACCTCGGTCACCTGGGAGAACATCTACGACGTGCACGCCGGAGTGCGGGAGTTCGTCAAGAGCCGGCCGGGCACCGTATGCATGACCCACGCCTCGCACTTCTACCCGCAGGGGACCAACCTCTACTTCATCCTCGTTCTGAAGCCGGAGGACCAACAGGAGTTCTTCCGGTTCCGGGAGGCGGTGATCGACAAGATCCTCGAATGCGGAGGTTCGACCAGTCACCATCACGGCACCGGCAACCTGTTCGGGCCGCGGCTCGAGCAGTTCCTCGGATCGGTGGAGATGGACGTGCTGCGGGCGTTGAAACGACACTTCGACCCGTCCGGGATCATGAACCCGGGCAACACATTGGGGCTGGGATCATGAGTGAATTCATCGTCGCCATCGACGCCGGGACACAGTCGATCCGGGCCGCGCTCGTGGACTACGAGGGCACGATCCACAAGATCGTGAAAACGCCCATCGAGGCGTACTTCTGCGAGGAACCCGGGTGGGCCGAGCAGCGCCCCGAGTACTACTGGCAACAGCTGTGCGAAACCACGCAGGCGTTACTGGACGGGGTGCCGGCCGACGAACTCTTGGCGGCGACCCTGACGACCCAGCGCGTGACCATGGTCAACGTCGATGCTGACGGGCAGCCGCTGCGCCCGGCGATCGTGTGGCTCGACCAGCGGAAGGCGGACATGGGCAAGGTCCTGCCCCGCGTGGCCACGCCGTTCCTGAAAGCCGCTCGCGTGCACCCGTTGGTGGAGTACGCCACCCAGTACTGCCGATCGAACTGGATCCAGCAGAACGAGCCAGAAGTCTGGGAGCGCACGCACAAGTTCCTGTACCTGTCCGGGTACTTCACCTTCCGCATGACCGGGCAGTACGTGGACTCGACCGGCAACATTGTCGGCACGATCCCGTTCGACGTGAAGAAGTCCACGTGGGCCGGCTCGCTGGACCCCAAATGGCGGATGTTCCCCATCGAACGTGAGAAGCTGCCGGCACTGGTAGCTCCCACTGAACACCTGGGGGAGATCACTTCCGAAGCGGCTGCGCAGACCGGACTCCCCGAGGGACTGCCCTTCGTGGCCGCGTCCAGTGACAAGGCGTGCGACATCATTGGCTCCGGCTGTCTTACGCCGGAGATCGCCTGCGTGAGCTTCGGGACCACCGCCACGATCAACACCCAGATTCAGAAGTACGTCGAGCTGCGGCCGATGTTGCCGCCCTACCCGTCGGCGGTGCCAGGGGAGTTCTACACCGAGGTCGCGGTCGTGCGCGGATTGTGGATGGTGTCCTGGTTCAAGGAGGAGTTCGGGCTGCAGGAGCGGCTGCTCGCCGCGGACTCCGGAGAAGCTCCCGAGGACCTACTCGAGGAACTCGTGCGCGACGTCCCGGCCGGCTCACAAGGGCTGATCTGCCAGCCCTACTGGACTCCCGGCCCCGACCTGGAGCCGTACGCGAAGGGAGCGGTGTTCGGTTTCGGCGACGTGCACACTCGCGCGCATTTGTACCGCGCGATCCTGGAAGGCATCGTGTTCGCGCTCAAGGACGGCTCGCTGCTCACCCAGCGCAAGAACGGGGTGCCGATCACCGAGGTGCGTGCAACGGGCGGCGGCTCCCGCAGCGACTCGATCATGCAGATGACCGCCGACATTTTCGACCTGCCGGCCTACCGTCCGCACACCCCGGAGACGTCGGTCGTCGGTGCGGCCATGAACGCCGCAGTAGGGATGGGCGTGTACGCCGACGTCGCGGAAGCCGCGTCGCACATGACCCGGCGGGCTGAGGAGTTCACCCCGGATCCCGATACCCGCGACCTGTACCGGGAACTCTACGAACGGGTCTATGCCAAGTCGTACGGCCAGTTGCGCCCGCTGTACCAGGAAATCCAGCGAATCACGGGTTATCCGAAGTTGTAGACCGGATGCGGCAGTTGATAGACAACGTGGCAGCGGGGGCTCAAGCAACGGCGGCCTTGGAGCACAACCGGCACTAAGGGCGGTTTAACCCACCCGTATCTCCGATCTTTGCGATCTTTCTCGGGATGAGGCTGTAAGGGCATCGTCGAGGGAGCGCGCCATGGCGAACAAAGGCGTCCACATCACAGTCCTGAGCCTGGCGGCGGCAATGCTGATCGCCGCGCCCGCCACGTCGGCCACTGCGGTCTCCGGCGCCATCGCCCCGGCCAAGAAGGTCCCTGGCCGCACGCTGGTCGTGAAGGTCAAGGGCCTGCCCGGCGGGAGCAAGGTCAGGGTCACGGTCAAGCGGCGGGGCGTGGTGGCGTCCAAGCGGGTGGCCACGACGAAGCGGTTCAAGAACCTGGCTCCAGGCCGGTACCGGGTGAAGGCCCGGAACAAGGCCGGCTTCACATTGTCCGACCGATCCAAGAACGCTCGCGTCAAAGCCAATCGCGGCAAGCGGGTCACGTTCCGGTACCGCGCGCGACGGGCCCCGGCTGCCGTCACCGGGCTGCAGGTCAGTGCGCGCACGTCCCAGTCGGTGTCGTTGAGCTGGACGAACCCGGCGACCGCCACAAGCATCGTCGTGCGCCGCGCCACCGGGGCCACTCCACCGGCCACTGCTACCGACGGGACGGGCGTGCCCGTGTCCGGTGCGCCCACCTCGGTGAAGGACACCGATCTTGCGGCGTCGACCACGTATTCCTATTCGGTGTTCGCGCAGAACTCTGCGGGCCGATCTGGCGCGAAGAGTGTGACGACCCGCACGCTGGCAGTCGGCATCGTGGATGGTGGCGCGAACTTCACGTGTGGGCTGGATGGCGACGGCAAAGCCTTCTGCTGGGGCGTGAACCCGGTCGGGCAACTCGGCAACAACAGCACCACGAGTTCCTCGGTGTCGGTGGCGGTGAACACCAGTGGCGTCCTGAGCGGCAAGACGCTTACCGGGATCTCCGCAGGAGCGGCGCATGGCTGCGCGCTGGCCGACAACGGGAAAGTCTACTGCTGGGGTTACAACAACTACGGACAACTGGGGAACGGGACCACGACCCAGTCCACAGTCCCGGTGGCAGTCGACACATCTGGTGTGCTGGCCGGCAAGAACGTCACCGACGTCTCCGCGGGTGGCTACCACGTGTGCGTGGTGGCGGGCGGTGCCGTCTACTGCTGGGGCTACAACGCTTTCGGACAACTGGGCAACGGGACCACGACGAATTCCTCAGTGCCTGTTGCAGTGACGACTACTGGCGTGCTGTCCGGTAAGACGATCGTGGCGGTCGCAGCGGGCTACAGCCACACCTGCGTCAGGGACAGCGACGGCAAGGCCTACTGCTGGGGGCACGGAACGCTGGGGGAGCTGGGCAATAACACGACGACGAATTCCCCGGTGCCCGTCGCGGTCTCCACGACCGGAGTTCTGAACGGGAAAGTGCTGTCCGCTCTCAGTTCCGGCGAGGGTCACAGTTGCGGCGTCGCCGGCGGTGCGGCGTTCTGCTGGGGTTCGAACAACGTGGGGCAGCTCGGGAACAACACGACCACGAACTCCCCGGTACCAGTGGCCGTGAACACCGCTACGGTGCTTTCCGGGCGGCAGCTGGTGGAGGTCGCAGCCGGCAGCTCGCACACCTGCGCGGTGGACGAGGCTGGGCTGGTGTTCTGCTGGGGTTACAACATCGTCGGCCAGTTGGGCAACAACACGACGACGAACTCCTTGGTCGCCGTCCCAGTGGTGACGACCGGAGTGCTCAGCGGCAAGAAGCTCGTGCAGATCGGCAACGGCAGCAACCACAGTTGCGCGGTTGCCTCGACCGGCAAGGCGTTCTGCTGGGGTTACAACTCCGGAGGTCAGTTGGGCAACGGGACAACCGCCAACTCCTCGGTTCCGGTAGAGGTGAGCGGTTTCGGGTGACGCAGGCGTGGCACAGTGACGTATGCCTTCCGCATTGATCACGGGTGCCACATCGGGCATCGGCTACCACTTCGCGCGCCGGCTGGCCGCTGACGGGTTCGATCTCGTGCTCGTTGCCCGCAGCCGGGACACATTGCAGCAGGTCGCCGACGAACTGCACAGTGAATTCGGCATCGAGTGCGATGTGCTCCGCGCGGACCTGGGCCGGCTCGCCGACTGTCGCCGGGTGGAGCACCGGCTGACCGACCGGCCGGTGGATCTGCTGGTCAACAATGCCGGGTTCGGGCTCTACGAGGGTGACTTCCTCGAGCACGATCTGGACGCCGAGGATGCGCTGCTGATGGTCAACGTACGGGCGGTCATGCGCCTGACCTACGCGGCGCTGGGTCCGATGGTCTCGGCGGGGGCAGGGTCGATCATCAACGTGTCCTCGGTCGCCTCGTTCGCTCCGGATCCCAAGGCTCCCACGTATGCGGCCAGCAAGGCCTGGGTCACCTCTTTCACCGAAGGCGTGCGCGCTCAGGTCGCCCCGAACGGCGTGAAGGTGCTGGCTCTCACGCCGGGTCTGGTGCCCACGGAGTTCCAGCAGCGTGCGGGCGTCGAGGCTCATGTGCCGGGACTGTTCTGGCTGGATCCCGATGACGTCGTCGACACGGCGCTGTCGGATCTGCAGGCGGGTCGCGGGATCAGCGTGCCGGGTGTCGCCTATCGCGCCGTCCGGGTCGCCATGCAGATGACGCCGCGACGGATCTACATGCCGCTATCAGGTGCTCTAATCAAACGGTTCACCTGAGGTCCTGCGGGTAGGCGATGCCATGACGTGGCAACGCTCGCTGGGGTTCCTGTTCGGGATCGTGGCGTTGGCGATCGTCGTGTACGGCGTCTACGTGATGAGCCGCGGCTGAGCCTAGGGGTCGTCGGGTTCGCTTCTGTAGTGGTGGCCGCGGGGGCTGGTCCAGGTC
>ERZ795062.2093-NODE-2093-length-13361-cov-5.255374_pt1 | contig 13361 bp, 12 predicted proteins | sample MGYA00375146_ERZ795062 | MGnify/ENA primary metagenome ERZ795062 (study PRJEB30191, sample SAMN05720281) | activated sludge metagenome | isolation source: Anaerobic digester | place: USA | collected 2015-07-16 ... | reverse complement strand
GCGGGGGGCATCGATGTGAGGTACGTCAGTGAACGGATGGTCTCGGGCGGGAGTTTGAATTGGGCACCCGTCTGCACGAATCTACGGGCGGCAGCTTTCATTTCAGGGTCGATATCGAAGTCGCCTTGGCCAGGCGTGCTCATGTCGGCCCCTCCCGTAGTTAGTTCGTCCATTCTACGGTGGGGTCCGACACACTAAGTCGCTCGATCTACGCGTGTCGCCTGAGACTACTCGTCATCCTCCGTCAATTCCGGCGACTCCTACTCCATCTCGTCAGCCTTGTACTGGTAGCACGCCTCCAGTGTTCCGTGCCGTGGCTCCGGCGCACTCCTCATCGGAAATGGTGCTGCATGAGAACTTGCACGAGTTTCCGACACTCGAAGTGGACCCACCGCCAGGACTACGTCTACACACAGAAGCCGTACCGCATCGCGTTCCCGAACGGCTCGACGATCCCGTTTCGTGAAGCCGACGCGACGAGCGATATGATTCCGGGTGGCGGGTCGGTTACGATCCATGTACAGCGTGCAGCCCAGAGGTACCAGAGGTACATGAGTGAGGGGCTGAGATTGACCGCGAGAGACGAAACGCCAGGGCGCGCGACGAGGGCGAGCGGTATGACGGCGGGCGTCGGAATCGGCGACTATGCGTCAACGATGAGTTTGTAGTTCCAGATGCACAGCATCTCGTGTCGCGCTGACCGGGAAACGCCGTTGGGTCGCCACAAACACAAGTCCGTCAGCATCGCGGTGGCCTCGGCACACAACTGATAGGACGCTGACATGGCAACCGCGACAGTCGCTCTCATCGTGTCGATCATCAGTGCGGCCATTACCCTCGGCGGTTTGTTCTGGCAGTTCACCCTCTACCGGCTCTCGGGCGCGCGGCTGCGGGTCCAGACCGTGCTGGAGTTCCACAACGAGTACGGGCACGTACAGACGGTCACGGGTACCCGGCGGATGACCTGGGACGACTTCATCGCGGGCCACCCGGGGGAGCCGACGCGCCTAGGCATCGAGGTGGTGCGTGTGCGGGTGACCAACGTCGGACGCTCGCCGGTCTCGGTCGACAACATCGCCCTCGACATCGGGCGCTCCTCACGCTTGCGGCGCGGGCGCAGCTCGGTCGTGCCGTGGTCGTTCAGGAATATCGACGCCTCGGAGCCGGAGTTGAACAAGCCTACGTCGGGACCCACCAGGCTCGAAGCGGGGTCTACCACGTCGCGGGTCTACCACCTATGGCCACTGGTCGAATATCACGCTGACCGCGACGGTGAGATCGTGATTCGAGGCACCGCCACGGCAGCCGGGCGGCGTCCGACGCTTTCGCGCCGCAAATTCGCGTGGAGGTTCACCACCGGTGATGAGTCGTGGTTCCTCGACTCTGGCGTAACTCCCGATGTGCGTGTATACCGAGAGCTGTGGCGTCACAGCTACGACGAGATGGTCGGAGGGATACCTCGGATCATGCGACGCGAGGTGGTGCGGAAGCTGGAGGAGGGCGCGTCCAAGGATGAGTTGCAGGCGTACCTCGATGAAGTTGGCCGGAGTGACGAGCTCGGCAGGTACTACGGGGTAGTCGCCTTCGACGCCCACAAGGCGTTCCACAAGTGCGAACCCGACCCAAAGCCGGCTGGTGGTGAGGGTGAACCCAGCAACGATGACGACCAGGATTGAGTAACGCCCGCCTACACCGCCACGAGTTTGCAGCTCTGTCAGTGGAGCGTGGAATCGTGACCGAACGCCCAGTCGACTTCGACCGACTCCGATACATGCGTTGTGGGACCTGCGCCCACGAGTGGGAGGTCGACGCCGAGTGGATCGACCGGTTCCACACGGGCGATGAGCCGCGGCCGAAGTGTGGCACCGACTGCACGAGCGAGCATCTGGCCCTGCGACGCCGTGCTGGCTACGTGCTCGGACGTGGTTTCGGAACTCCGCCACCACCAGGAGGCGGCTTGATCTGCTGTGGTCGACCCGCCGGCTGGGGGTTCGGGCGAGGCTGGCGTCCCCCAGTATGCTCGGGTTCCCCCTGCGCGGGTCGTCGGTTGATAGGCATGTACCCACCACCGGTGAAACCTTCGGCTCGGGTCTCGTCAGTCATAACTATGTGCGCTTCTTTCCACTGGTCACGACACCCGCCGACCCCTTCGGGGCAGTCGGGTTGCGGTGTTCGCTCTTCGGATCGGCGGGCGTAAACTCACCGCCGGGCCGGTAGCCTCCGCCGCGGGGCGCGATCCACCGGCTTGTGGATGTCTTGCGCCTCGTCATGCCAACCACCTCCTCATATCCTCGTGGTTCAAGTATGCAGCCTGGGCGCATGGATCACGCATCGTCGGCGGGATCCGGCGGTGGCGGTGGGATGATCTGCACTAGTCGTGCATCAGTACATGGAACCCACACACCCGCTGGCCCAGAGATCTGGTCGATGAAGGTGCCGTCCTCGTCGAGTCGCCATGCCTCGTCGATGAACACGTCCCGTGGTTCGGGATAACTGGTGAAGTATGCCGCTCCGGTCACTCGCCCACCGATCCAGTTCCCCTCAGCGTTGAGGATCCGGATGAAACTCCCATCCTCAACAATGTTGCTGGTCGCGTAGTCCCAAGCCGTCGGAACTGGGTTGTAGTTGCTTTCTTTGCTGAACAGGGCCCGCCGCCACGACATGGCTCCGGGATCGTCTGCTCGATGGAACAGTGTCTGCCAGAACGTCGTCTGGTTATACGCCTGCCGGGTTAGGAAACTGGCGGCTATATGGCCAGCGACAGCAGGGATGACGAAGACAAGGACAATGCCGACGATACCGACGCGACGAGGATCACCACCGAGTTCGTGCTGAGGGTCGAGCAGCCAGCCAGTAAAGCTCGGCCCCAGACACAGTATGTAGAGCAGCAGAAACCCCACCGAGAGCGCCAATGCACGAATCAGTCGCGGAGTCAGCTCCCGGTCAGCCGGATTGGGGCCGATCCGGGCACTCTGAACCCCCTGGAACACGAAACCAGGGATGAGTACGGCCACCAGGGTGAGCGCCTGTTGCCATCCACTGACAAGCACGTGGCCACCTTCCTCATCGATCGACCGAGCTTGAGGGAAGCGTAACGCCGCGGTAGGACAGGACCGACCGGAACCGCGCCCTGTGTAAGCGCGTGCTGTGGTCGATGTCAGGGCCGGCGCCTGTTCTGACGCCGAATCGCTTTCGTCAACGGCCGAACACGGGTACCACAAGCGTCGCAGCGTCGTTGTTTGCGTCAAATAGGGTGTAACGCAGGCCCAACTAGAGCCATTCGCTACAGTTGCGGACGACGGCACAACTCGTTGGCTCTGATCTCGCCAAACCGACTTCGAGGTCGGCTAACGCGCACGCTGGCGAACGATCCAAGCCTGTCCATCGTCCTCGTGAACCTCACCCTGTGGCAGGGTACTGAGCATGAGGAAGTATGTGTTCCAATCCGTACTGGACCAGTTGCCGGAGTGCTTCGCGGACGCCATGTTGCTGGATGTCGCGGTTGAGAAGTCTCTAGCGGATCTCAGGCAGCGACGCATCAACGATACTGGTCGCGGTAACGGTGCGCCTCCGGTGTTCCACAAAAGCATGAACAAAGCCGTAGTGGTTGCCGCCGTTGGTGGTATCGAGGCGTTCTTCGAAACGCTCGCAGTTCAGGCGAAGGAGATTGCCGAGCCTCTTCCGGAGAACGGTAACGACTGGTATACAATCACTGGGCGAAAGGGTGAAATTCAGACGCCCAGCCCTCGAAATATTCGGAAATTGTTCTGGAGCATTTTTCACGTCGACCTTATGGAGAGCTGGGATCTGTCGATCACAGCATCGGAGACTGATACAGGGGAAGGAAACGGTACGTGGCGCTCACGCCACAACTACCGGCACACCGGCCCTGATGCCTTCGCGTTCCTCGATGCCACTGTTAAGATCCGTCATTCGTTCGCACATGGTGACCCAAGTCAGTCGAGGCGAGCGGTCGGAATGGCACACGAAGGTGTCAACGGTGGCTATAGCGTGGCATCTCATCACGCGTTCAATGCTGTTTCGGCGGCCTTGCAGGCTGCGATCCAATCGACCTTGTACCTGGCTGATTCGCTGGGACTGCCATATACTCCCAAACCGCGTTGGAAGGTATCGTGGGAAAATGTGCGCGGTCAGAACATTGGCTTGGACTACTGGCTTCGCGGCGCACCGGTATGGGAAGAGATCGTGACCTGGAAAGGTGCTCCTACTGACGAGCACGATCCAAATGTGGACCTACAAGACGCCGATGGTGTCCCAGCATTCGTTGATCCGATGTAACCGTGGGTACCTTTCGGAACGCCGTTGAGGCCTGCGACAACGGGATGATCAGGTGTTCTCACACGAGCGGTCGCGAGCCTCCCTATTTGAGGGAACGCTCTGGCCCCGTCGCTGCTGACGGGGTCTTCACCGTTCGCACACACCACAACCGCAGCCGACAACACTGTCTTAGTGCCCGCCACGACTAGAATCCCAGTTCACAGGCCCGTCAGCTCGAAAATCCCCAAAGAACATGACGAGTCAGGACGCTGAGTTGATCGACTAGCCGTCCGTGGCTTGTTTGTGTTTGTCATAGACGGTGTTTTAGTACCGGTCGCGTGGAACAGAAGGTAGAGTGACAGGACCATCTGCCGAGGACATGACAAGAGGAGCGCTTTGCCCAACTGGATTAAGGAGATTACAAAAGGCCCCGTGACGTTCACGCTTTCGCCGTCGGAGGACCATGCTACCCGATGCCGTTTCACCGTGGTGATCGGACCGAACGCTAGCGGAAAGAGTCTGCTACTGCGGGCCGTCGCAGACGAAGCAATGCAGGTGATGGAGCAAGTCCTATCGACCGACGAGTCAACGCAACTGATGGAGCAAGACCTATCAATAGACAATGCAGAGTTGCCTCAGGAGTTGCGCCAAGTGCTGGAGTTGCGTCAGGAGCTGCGTCAGGTGATGGCACTGCTTCAGGGGGGTCCTGAGTTGCGGCCGGAGTTGCTTGGGGTGTTTCCTGAGTTGCGGCCGGAATTGCTTCGGGTGTTTCCTGAGTTGCGACCAGAATTACCTGCTGTTCTTGCAATCTCGAACCTAATCTCGGATGGATTCACGTTTCGCACCTACGGCGAATCTCAGTACCGATACCTGGGAGTTCGGAAAGCGAGAAATTACACAACAACGGGTGTCATTCGTAGCCTGACCAAACATTCGATCGCTATAGCATTCGTTGACGAATGGCGCCGTAATGCAATCCTGAAAACGGCTGATCTGCTGGGACTGCCCGAGCCTTCCGTTCGATTTACCGCCCTGGCGCCACCGGGCTCCTCCGAGGATAGGGGTCCACGCTTCGATGTATTCAGCAAAGGGTTGGATGGTGTCAAACTGGCGAAAAGTGAGATACGGTCGGCGTACGGTGAACTCCTGGGCCTCACAGATGGCAACAAGCACTTATCTCCTATAGAGCAGCTCACTCAGTTTGCCCAGGTGGCACGATCAATCAAGTTCGATCGTCTTGAATTGCTACGACTAGCGAAGAAGTCGGGAATTATGGATGCCGACGTCTCGTTCGGACCTGAATCCGACCTCAATTATGATCGGTTGAGTACCGGTCAACTCCTCTTCCTATCCATGGTCGCCAGAATTGTTGCGTTTGTTACTCCGGGTTCCGTAGTTCTAGTGGATGATCCCGAAACTGCGTTACACCCAACCAGGCAATCGCAGCTCCTCCCGCTACTCCGGGACATAATTCCCGCTGGGTATGGCTGTCATCTATTCTTCGCTACACATTCCCCGCACATAGTCTCGGATGGCTCAGATTTGGTACTTCCTGGCGAGCGTTGGGGTAGTTTTATTGAATACAGAGACCCGTTTTACGGGAGAGACCTGGAGACGCTCTTGTACCGCGCCTTCGGTGCCCGTACAACAGGAAATTCTCTGGTAGAGGACGACCTCGTACTCCTGGCTAGTGCGATTGCGAGCGGCCCGATCGATCAGGCAGAAAGCGAGACACTGGAGTCGATACGGGGAGCTTTTTACCGTCTCAAGGAAATCTCGGGCGACGACACCCCAGTGGTGAAAGAAATATTGGAAGCCGCTGCGTCTGAGTTTAGGCTGCCTTCGTGAAATCGTTTAAGCCACCTCCAGTAATACTAAATGTGTCGGCGGTAGATCGAAAAGATTCAAATGGGCATTGGCGTAGTTGGGACTCGAGCGCAACCGTGACAACTCGGTTCAAGGAGAAGTTCCGCGCATGGGCACTGGGTAATCAAGACGGTAGGTGTGCATTCTGCCGCTTATCGGTAGGCGACCTTGGACACAGAAGACAAGTCACTCTAGACCACTTTATTCCGAAGGCCAATTATCCGGAATGGACATTTGAACCACTAAACTTGCTCGTCGCCTGTGGCTCATGTAACTCGTCAATCAAAACTAGTAATTCTCCGCTACCGCCACCGCCAGTTTCAAGTGTGCCTCAAGTATATAACCGGCTACCATTCACAATGTTCCATCCCTACCTGAATGGCCCTGAATCCGCGCATTTTCAGGGAGGTTACCCTGGAGGTAGGTGCAAGCCTACTCCGGTGAAGGGTATTTCTCCGCAGGGTAAAGAAACAATCGCTCAGTTCAAGTTGGACAACCCGTCTTTGTACAAGTCCTGGTGTGCGGAATACCGAGGAGAAGTCCGCAAGCATCGCATAGAATCCCTACCGCCACGATTGCGTGATCTCGTTCTCAAAGCCTTAGGTGAGGTAGCCTAACTTGCTAAAGGCTACGACGCCGGATGGAAGCGCTCTTCTAGTGTCTAAGTGCTTGCGGCCTTAAGTTCGTTGATGGTTCAGCAGCGAACTCGAAACCTGCATGGCGGTCTCGATGTCCTAGCCGATCGCGGCTAGTCGAGCGCGCCGAATGTTGTCTCGGCGATGCTGGGTGCTACCGAAGAAGTATGGGGTCACTTACTGGTCCTCACGGCTGCTGGTGCAGGTCGACTTGTGATGTCGGGTGGCGAGGTTGCTCGAAACCTCAAGCCAATAGGGGTGACTTGCAGATCGTACCCTCACTACAGTCGTGTGACGAAGGTTTCCTCGTGAGTGGACTTCCCCTCGGGTGGAAACTCAGCAAGAGTTCGCATCGAAGAGCGGAGAGACAGTGAACTTGCGCAAGCGTATGTAGCGCTCGCAGCGAGTTCAGCTTGCTGGCCGGCCTGATGACCCGCGTGACCACAGGATGATGTAAAGTGTCTTGCGCGGTTCTGACTGGGGCCCTGATCGTCGCGAGCCTCCCGATATGAGTACGCGCTCTGGACTCTGGCGCTTTCGACGAGCTATTCACCGGCCGCACGACCACCACACCCACAGACTAGAATCTCGCCCCGAGTTCGACCATACGGCCCATCGCCCCTGGTTAACAGGGGTTCAGCCTCCAAGGCGCTCAGGAATGAGCCAACTCGGGACGCCGGGTTGAGCGGCTAATCTAGCTGGTGCCGGTGACACACCGGGAATCTGTCAAAGTGGCGAGGCGTGTCTTGCTAGTCTTCGCTGCATCTCGACAGCTGCCTTCGGGAAGGCCGGTTTGTCCTCGAGCGCCCTGCATCCACGCAAGTACATCGAGTATTCGCAGTTCGCTGATGTCCTCTGGCAGGTGTGCCTCTTTACGCGCCTTCGAGATCCGGCGGCGTAACGCAGGGGTTGTGCGTAGCGCTTCGTGGATGGAAGCGAGGTGTTTGCCGCGGGTGCCGAGAACGTCCACGACTACAGTGTCCCAGATCGGGTAGAGGCGTGGGCGTTTGCGTGCGATCAGTTTGGAGGCGATCGTGAGACCGATGCCGTGGACTGTGAGGAGCTGATTCTCCAGGCGCCACGCTGGCCACGCGGGAGTTATGGGGCCAGGTTCGTCAGCGAGGTCGCGGTCAGGGCCGATCTCCGCAAGCAGTGGCGAGAACTCAGCTCGTCGATCGCGCAGCAGCGCCTGTGCTGCGCGGGGCCCGGCGTTGACGGATAGCAGTGTGACGGCGATCAGGTCGTCGGCGGTGAACACGTTGGCGTCGGCATCGCGGGTGCCGAGAGAGTCCCAGGAGTCGAAACTCGCCCCGGTGAAGCCGTCGTGTAGGTACGGATCACCGAAGTACGCCTGCAGCACGTTCTTGGCCCGTGTGGGGTCGTCGGATTGTAGTGCGTGAGGTATCTGCATTGCCTGTTCCCCGTCGTGGCCGGTGGTTGCTAGCTCCGAGGCTAGAACCATGCGATCCAGCATCTGGGGAGGACTGGTCTGCCTATGGGATTGTCGGCCAGCGGTGACAACTGCCTTTACGTGCTCGCACCCGTCAGCGCGCCGACTACTGGGGTTCTTGTTCCGCTGTAGCCTTTCCGGCGCGCCTGTCAACGGCCAGTTTGATGTCCCCGCTGGTGGCCAGGTAAAAGTCCCCGCCCTGTGTGGGTAGTTCAGGTTGTGGTGGGTGCCTCCGTTCGGTGTTTCATGCGGTAGGAGTCGCCGTCGGTGACGACGATCGTGGCGTGGTGCAGCAGTCGGTCGAGGATGCTGGCTGCGGTGGTGTGCTCGGGCAGGAACCGGCCCCAGTCTTCGAACGGCCAGTGTGAGGCGATCGCGAGGGATCGGCGTTCGTAGGCGCCGGCGACCAGGCGGAACAGTAGCTGGGTGCCGGTGTCGTCGAGCGGGGCGAATCCTACTTCGTCAACAATGATCAGGTCTTGGCGGAGGAGTCCTTCGATGGTTTTGCCGACGGTGTTGTCGGCGAGGCCGCGGTAGAGCGTTTCGACGAGGTCGGCGGCGGTGAAGTAGCGGACTTTGTGCCCGGCATGCACGGCAGCGATCCCGAGCCCGATCAGGGTGTGGGATTTACCGGTTCCGGCGGGTCCGATGATCGCCAGATTATGTTGTGCTCGTATCCATTCCAGTGATGACAGGTAGTCGAACACTTTCGGTTTGATCGATGAGGTGGCCACGTCGAAGGATTCCAATGTCTTGGCCACCGGAAACGCCGCGGCTTTGAGACGATTGCGGATGTTGGAGGCATCGCGCGCGGCGATTTCCGTTTCCACCAGGGTCCGCACCACCTCCTCAGGTGTCCAGCGTTGGATTTTCGCGGTCAGCAGGACTTCGGGTGCGGTGCGGCGGATCGCCGCCAGCTTCAGCCTCCGCAGCGCGAGATCAAGATCAGCGGGTAGTTCCGGGATCGTTTGTGGTGCAGTTGGCCTGGGTGTCGTGGTCCTCATGAGGAGGCCTCGCTCTCAGTGGCCGGGGTGTGTTTGTAGGCATCGAGTGAGCGTGTCGGCGCCGAGGGGAGGTCCATGATCAAGGCATCCCCGGGTGGTCGGGGGGTGGGTGCTGCGGCGCCGGTGGCCAGGATGGACCGCACGTCAGCGGCGCGGAATCGTTTGAATGCCACCGCCCGGGTCAGTGCCTGCAGTAGCTGTGTGTCGCTGTAGGCCGCACCCAATGCAAGCAGCGTGTTCAGCTCCGAGTTCAGGCGGGTGTTACCGATCGCGGCAGCGCCGATGAGGAACTGCTCGGCCGGTTCGCCGAGTGCGCAGAACTGTTTTTCCACAGCTGTTTTCGGTCGAGGCCCGCGGCCCGGTACCGGTCGGGGGCCACCGTAGTGTTCATCGAGGACACTCGCTTCACCGGGTGCGGCGAGTTCGTGCTCGGCCACCACCTCAGCGCTACCTGACTCGATGATGAGAAGCCGGCCGGCGTCCTGCACCAGGGTGACCGTCGTTCCGATCAACCGGGTGGGCACTGAATAGCGGGCTGAGGCGTACCGGATACACGAGAGCCGATCAACCTTGCGGGTCGCCGGGGGTGGTCCGACCTGCATCCGCAGAGACGGTAACTGTCCCAACACGTCCCGCTCAGCATTCAACCGCTCGTTCGGGATCGCGAGGGTCTCCGAGTGCTGCCGGGAATTGACCTCCACACACCATTCTCGGGCTGCGATGTTGGTCTGATGCACATCCAGGACCACGTCGTCACGGCCGGCAGCGACCTTGGCTTCGGTCCACATCGGGACGGCCAGATCCGATTGGGCATACCCGCACAGGTTCTCCACGATGCCTTTGGATTCGGGATCGGATGCGTGACAGAAGTCCGGCGCGAAGCCGTAATGCGCGGCGAATCGGACGTACTGCGGCGTCGGGATCACCACGTTCGCCACGACACCCCCTTTGAGGCATCCCATCCGGTCGGCCAGAACCCGCTTGGGAACTCCGCCGATCTGCTCGAAGGCCTGGGCGATGAACATCAATGTCGTGGTCGCGGTTTCGTTGGTCGCAAACGCAACGAACCGCCAGCGAGAGAACGCGAGTACCGCGCAGAACACGTGCAGGCCCCCGACGGTCGCCCAGTCGATGACCAGGTAGTCACCCGGTGCCCATACGGCGGGGCGACGTCCTCGGTGATTGTTTCTGCGCCACTGTGCTTTTAACTGCGCGACGAGGCGTCGGAAGTTGCGGTCCGATCCGTCGTAGCCGGCGGTGCGGGCGACCGGCAACAGTCGCTTGGCGGTGATCTTGCCATGTGATCGTTTGATACGTTCGTCGACCAGGTCGGTCACGGCGTCATAGTTGCGGGAACGCTCAACGCGCTCAGGTCGCGAATCGTCACCGGCTTCGAACCGGTCAACGACACGCTTGACGGTCTTGTGGGTGGTGCCGCACAGTTCGGCGGCTCCTCGGTAGCTTCCGACTTCGCGGTAAGCAGAAATGATGTCCATACGGTCCTTCGCAGACTTCAATGGAACTCCCAGGCGGTGATGGTGTGTGGTTGGCACCTTCACCGTCATCGCCTGGGCCTTCAGTTCCGGGTCGACACGACGAACACAAGGCGGGGACTTTCATCTGGCCACCAGTGGGGACCTCGACCTGGCCACCAATGGGGACTTTCTCATGGCCACGGACAGCGCCCCGGTGTGATGCTGGTTGGTACGGTTTACGCGTTCAGTTTGCCAGGATTCTGGCTTCAATGAGAGTGCTCGCATGACTGGTTCGATCTTCCACAGCTACACCTCCGAGGACGCGGCGGCCAGCGGCCTATACACGCAGCTCCGCGACATGATCGCGGAAGCGAAGACGCGTTTGTGGATCACCGTGCCGTGGTGGGATACGTCGGAGTCGGCTCGCACGCTTCTCGACTGTGCGCTCGCCACGAAACGACGTGGCGTTGAGGTGCGTGTCATCTCTCGCCCGGATCGGAGTAATGATGCGGCGTTGGGCCGGCTTCGTGATGCGGGTGTTGATGTGGTGACGATCAAGAACATCCACGACAAGTACGTCCTGGCCGACGACGCTGTTCTCATCCAGTCCTCGAACTTCACTCGAAAAGAACTGGACGTCAACCAGAACTCGGGCCGACTACATGGCGATGCCGAGACGGTTGAGGCGTACGAGCTGCTGTTCGACAAGCTCGTGGCGGACCGGGATGCGCTGTCGGTAGGCCAAGAGGTGTGGACGCCGGCGAGCTCCTTGATTCCTGTAGAGCTGACTCGGTTTCTCGACCGCTACAAGACGTTGAATCCCCTGCAATCGATGGCGGTTCCGGCGGTGCTTTCGGCTACCGGACACATCATGGTGGTGGCACCGACAAGTGCGGGGAAGACGCTGGTCGGCGAGGTGGCGGCGCTGCGGTCGATCGTTCAGGAGGGCCAGCCGGCGGTGTGGTTGATGCCAGCGCGTGCGTTGGCCGCGGAGGTGGCGCAGACGGCTGCGCGCTGGGAGAGCCTGGGCATCCGCACCTTGCAGCTCACCGGTGAGGTGAATCTGTCAAGTGAGAAGGCACAGAAGGCACAGCTGTGGGTCGCTACGACCGAGAAGTTCGAGTCGATGTACCGACGGTCGACACTTCGCGACTTCCTAAAAAGGGTTGGATGCCTGATCATCGATGAAGTCCACCTAGTCGGTGATCCGTCACGGGGCGCGGTGCTGGAGTCAGTTATCGCTCGACTGCGCTTGGCGGAGGCACGCACTCGAATCGTAGCTTTGTCGGCGACTGTGGCGAACGCCGACGAACTGGCGAAATGGTTCAACGCCACGCTGATCACGTCGACCTGGCGCCCGACGGTCCTGACTACACAGATCGTCGCCTACGACCCGGGTTCGGGCGGAACCGATTGGCTCAAGGACGAGGCCGGCAAGAACAACGCGATCAATGCGTTGCTGAGTGACTTGGCAGCGACCGGTCCGGAAGATCACCCCGAGGTCTCCGAGACTATCGGCCGGGACGGCGGCACGTTGGGCAGCGTCCTGGTGTTCTGCGGAAGCAAGAACGCGGTGCGGCAAACGGCGGCGATGCTCGCCGGAGTTGAAACCGAGCAACGCGATGACCATGCGCTCGTGACCCAGGCAATGGCGAGTGGCGTCGGTATCCATTTCCGCGACGCTCCACGAGCATCAGAGGCCTTACGTGCCTTCAACGATCGCAAGATCGGGGCTCTCGTGGCCACTTCGGGATTGTCGACAGGTGTGAACACGCCTGCCCGGATTGTGATCATCCGTGACTTGAAACTCGGGGTGAGCGACCTCGAAGTCAGCCAGGCGCAGCAAATGCTAGGTCGTGCGGGCAGAGCGGGCAAGGAACCAGAAGGCTTCGGATATCTCCTGGTACCGAGAGACCGCGAAACCGAGTGGCGTGCAAAGCTGACGGAAGGTTACCGAGTCAAGAGCCAACTCGTCGGGCAGATCGACGACGTCCTACTCGCCGAGATCCTCCTCGGTTCCATCACCTCACGCGAAGACGCCCAGATCTGGTTCAAAGGCACGTTCGCCTATGCACAGTCCTCCAACCTGCACGATGTCGGCGCGGTCATCGATGAGCTGGTCAAACATCGCCTGGTCGCCGACCAGAACGGCACACTGACCATCACGGACCTGGGCAAACTCACGGCCCGGCTGATGATCGGTGTCAGCGCCGCCTGCGGCATCCTCGACGGCCTCGGCGCTTTGGGCTTTCCGACCCAGGCACTGGAGGCCGAGAACCAGGTGCTCGCCCTGATCGTCAACAGCGTGCCTGCGATACAAGACCTGCCGATCAACGCCCGAATCTACGAGGACTGGGTAAGCCAGACACTCAACGGATGTGGCCATGGGCTGGGCGTCCACATCGGGCACAACGACGACAACTTCAAAAGCCGGTTCGCAGCCGCAGTAGCCGTAGCCGCGCTACGCGAACCAGGCAGACTATCGGTCCCCCGTACGTCGAAAATGTCGCGCGGTGAACTGGTCCGCACTGTGGACGTACTTCCCCGATACCTGGCGTGGCTCAACGCACTCGGGGAACTTGGCGAATCGCCTTGGGCACCGGCAGTTGCCGGCGACCTGGGCCGACGATTGGAATGGTGGAACCTCGAACCA
>ERZ795062.2088-NODE-2088-length-13373-cov-30.266707_pt1 | contig 13373 bp, 12 predicted proteins | sample MGYA00375146_ERZ795062 | MGnify/ENA primary metagenome ERZ795062 (study PRJEB30191, sample SAMN05720281) | activated sludge metagenome | isolation source: Anaerobic digester | place: USA | collected 2015-07-16 ... | reverse complement strand
GACCTCGACGTCGCCACCGACGCGACCGACTGGACGGAGAGCAGCGACGACGTCTCCGGCACCCTGGCCTGGGCAGCGCGAGCCCGCGAGTTCGCCGGCGTCCTGCCGCCCACCGACCGCGAGATCGACACGCAACTGACCCGCGCCTACGACGCCGACACCGCCCCGGTCAGCCCCACGCGGATTCTCGAGCTGAACCGCATCGCGCTGGACTTCTACACCCAGCGCTTCCCCCGTTCGTGGGCTCAGACCTACCTCACCGAGCGGGTAGGGGCCGACCTGGCCGGCGACCCTCACGTGCAACCCGGCTACGCACCCGCCGGCTGGACCAACCTCGTCAGCCACCTGCGCCGCCACGGCGCAACCGACCTCGAGCTCACCGAGTCCGGCCTGGCCACCACCACCCGCAACGGACGGATCATCGACCGGTTCCGGGACCGGCTGGTCTTCCCCATCACCCGCACCACGCCCGACGGCAGGACCGAACCGTTGGGTTTCGTCGGCCGCCGAAGCCCCCACCAGGAGGGCGCCGAAGCAGGACCGAAGTACCTCAACACCCCCGACACCGCGCTGTTCCACAAGGGTGCTCAGCTGCACATCGTCCGAGAAGACCTCCTGGTGGCCGGGGCCACCCCCGTGCTGGTCGAAGGTCCGATGGACGCTCTCGCGGTCACCATGGCCGGTCAGGGCCAGTTCGTCGGCGTCGCGCCCCTAGGGACCTCTCTGACCGAAGAGCAGGCCGCCCAGCTGGCCCGGCTGGCCCATGAGAACCACACCGTGCCCGTCGTCGCGACCGACGCCGACCTCGCCGGGCAGGTGGCCGCGCACCGCGACTACTGGCTGCTCGCCCAGCACGCGCTAGCCCCCAGCACGGTCCGGATGCGCCCAGGCAGCGACCCGGCCGACCTGCTTGCCTTCAGCGGACCCGAAGCCCTCAACTCAACCCTGCAGACCCAAGAGCCCCTCGCCGAGGTGCTGCTGACCGAGCGGCTCACGCATCTGCCCGGCCTGGTCGCCGCTCGCCAAGCCGCCGCAGTGCTCGCTGCCGACAGCCCTGCTCGCTGGGAGGCGACGATTGACCGGATCGCCACAGCCACCGCCATCCCAGCTGATCGAGTTCGGCGCGAGCTGGCCGCAGCGGTACGCCGCTGGGACGCCGACCCCCGAGAGGTCACGGGCGACCAGCTCGCCGACCTGGCCGCCGTCCGCAGCCGAATGGCTACCCGAGCTAGCTCTCAGACCGAGGCCGGAGCCCCGGCCCACGCACTAACAGCCGTCCAGGCGGTCGATGCGCAGGTGAACCGAGAGGCGCCCGCGCCACGCCGGTAGCCTGCGGTTCATAGAGTTCTGGGTGGATCGGTTGTTTGCCAGACGCCAGCCCGCCGAGTGCCGCCTCTGCTGCACCTCGATGAGCCGACCTCTGCCGGCAGCCGGCCGTAGCCATGTCACTAGCCCTTGCACGGGTCCTCGCACCGTCATCGCATGATCTCTCATGCACCCGCCAACACGGCAGTTGAGCGGCCGGGTTCCGACTTGAATCAGCTGCTGTTGCTCCGCTATCAATGGAGCATGAGCCAGCAGCGAACCCGCGATGACGACGGCAGCGACGATGCGTCGACGGCCGCCGAGACGCGCGCGTTCCTGGTGGAACGCTCCGGGCGGACCTTCGCCCCGATCCCGAAGTCGTTCATCCAGAACCCCGACGGCAAGCTCAAGAACCGGCGGGCTCCACTGGCTGACTTCGTCAGGCGCGGAGACAAGCGGGGCTTGCTCGCACTGCTGCTGCTGCACACGATCATCAGCAGTGGTGAGCACGAGGATGGCTGGAGCAGCAGCCTGCACCTCCAGGTGTGGGCCAGGGCCCTTGGCACCGTCTCGACCGCGACCGGCGCATCGGCGACGTCGGCCGCGACCAAGATCCTCTCCCGGCTCGTCGATCGTCGGCTGATCGAGCGCCGCCGAGCAGGTCGCCAGCGCAACATCACCATCACCCTGCTCAGCGCCGACGGCACTGGCCGGCCCTATGCCCGCCCCGTGGGCGCCACCCGCGAGGACCGCTTTATCCGGCTCAGCCATACCTTCTGGGATCAGGCGTGGGCCGAGGAACTCAGTCTCCCGGCGATCGCGATGCTGCTCGTCGCACTCCATGAGAAGCCCAACTTCCCGCTAGCCACCGAGCACATGCCGCATTGGTACGGCTGGTCAGCTGACACCGCCGAGCGGGGTCTGGCCGAGCTCGCCAAACTCGGTCTGCTGAAGGTAGGCAAGCAGCGCTACAAGGACCACCTGAGCCCTTCGGGACGGTCGACCAGGAACAGCTACACCGTGCTGCCGCCCTTCGACGCCGGCTCCATCGACGCGGCCGCAGCGACGAGTGCCCCCAATCGACGAGCGCGGTCACAATGACCTCGACGGCACTCCGCGCTTGGGTTGATGAGTCCGGATCGGACCACGAGAAAGACCCGGGGACCTATGTTCTCGCCGCTGCCATCGGACGCCGGACGTGCGAGGACGACGTCCGCGAGCAGATGGCTCGGCTGCGCCTGCCCGGCCAGGTCAAGCTCCATTGGCGCGATGAGACCGAACGGCGACGCGCCACGATCAGCAGGACCGTGGCCGGCCTCGACGTCGCCCACCTGGTCGTCGTGCGCTCGGGAGTGAGCCACGAACGCCCCGAGCGGAGGCGACGCAAGTGCCTCGAGCGGCTCCTGCACGAACTCCAGACCAGGGCTGTCGACGACGTAATCCTTGAGTCCCGCGGCCCCCACGACAACGGGCGAGATGTCCAGATGCTCAACGCCCTGCGTGGCCAAGCCGCCGTCGGCCCCTCGCTTCGGCTCAGCCACGTCATCGGCCGGACCGAGCCGATGCTCTGGATTCCGGACACGGTTTGTGGCGCCGTTACCAGCGCTCGGACCGGCGTCAGCACATACCTGGCGCAGTTGGAGAGCCGGCTCACGCTGATCGAGATAGCGTGGAAATGACGCGAGCCCCAGGCCCTGTCGTCCGGCAGGAAATCCTGAGGCTCACTTCCCCGACCCTCGCAAGGGGGGGCTCCAAGACCAATGCTATCGGATTTCTCACTGCAGTCCTAGGGCACGCTCAGCACGAGTGGCGGGACCGTCACCCCCGGCGGGTTGACTGGACCCATGATTGACCTTCTCGCCGGCCTCCTCGGCGCCACGGCGGGAGCCTTCGCCGGCGAGGCGATCCGACGGCAATTGGTCAGCATGACCTACCGTCGCGACGACGAACAGGACCGGGCGACGCCTGGGGCCCGGGCTTGGGTCACCGCCGTGGCAGGTGTCGTCGTGGCGACGTTGAGTGTTGCGCTGGGCCCCGATCACTGGCCCTTGCTCGTGATAGTCGCGCCCGTCGCGCTTGGCGGTCTGTGGCTGTCTGCCGTGGACCTCGACGTCCAGCGCCTACCCGACCGAGTGATGCTGCCCCTACTGGCGTGGACCATCGCCAGCGTGATCGCGTTCGGCCTATTAGCCCCGGACGTCTCGATCCCCTCCGCCTTGGCGGGCGGCGCAGCAGTGGGCGGCTTCCTGTGGCTCCTGAACATCGCGTCGGCAGGTCGGCTCGGATTCGGAGACGTCAAGGCTGGAGCCCTGGTCGGCCTCGTGACCGGGGCGTGCTCGTTTCCCGCCGTGTGGTGGGTGTCCATGCTCGCCTTCATCGGCGCGTTGGTCGCAAGTCACGTACCGCGCCGACGCGGCTCGATTCCGCTCGGGCCGTTCCTGTTCGCATCGTGCTTCGTCGTCGTGACCTTGCTGGGTCGATCGTCGTAACTCGCCTCCCCAGAGGGGCAGTGGGGGCGTGCTCAGCCATGCCTGTTGGGTCTTCTCGGTGAACGACATCAGTCGCTGACTTCGCCGGTGTCGATGTCGACACGCAGCCCGTCGATCAGGTGCAGGCGGGGGGTGCCGGGAACTGCCGACGAAGTCTCGGCCTCGGCGGTCAGCGTGGCCACGTCTCTGTCAAACGCCGCCGAACGCTCCTGTGAAGATGTCGAGCTGGCATGGCGCGTGTGTCGGCCCTGCGCCGGCCACGGCTGATGGTCCTTGTCCTCGCAGTGCGCCTTCATCCGTTGCCTCATCCGTTCGTTGAAGGCCGGCAGGGCGTAGCGGTGCCACTCTTCGAGGGCGTCCCCGGTCAGCGCGTGCCCGGCTCGACGGCGCAGGTCAGCCAGAACGGCGATCTCGTGGACCAGGTGTGGGTGCTTGGGCCAGCAGGCGGGAGTCATGGCCGCCACGTCCCAGACGTACTCGTGGTTGAGCCAGATGACCACGTCGTCGAGCCAGGACCACACCTCGTCACGCAGGTCAGGGTCGATGCAGGTTGCGGGGTCCCAGGGCCGAGCAAGAGCCCGAGGGCTGCCCAGTGCCTTCTTCTCCTCGTCGCTGCCGTAGAGAGCGATGTCGAGCTCCCGGTATGCCTGCTCGACGCGCCGCCCCGGGTGGGGGAACCGCTGGGTGAGCGGGCGAGGAGGGGCACCGTGGTGGGGCTGCGCGCGGTCGGTCACGACAGGATGTCCTCGTGGTCTCGGGTCAGGCCACGGCGACGGGCCTCGACCAAGGCGGCTGCGGCGCGCGCTTCGGCACTGACGGCCCGGCGCCGGTCGGCCCCCACCCCATCGCGCAGTCGCGCCTGGTCGGCCAGGAGCCGCTGCCCGGCCTTGCCGTCGATGCACCGGTGTAGGCGGGCGATGATGGGCGCACCGTTCTCGGAGAGCACGAGGGCGTGGCGCTCCTTGAGTTGGCGCACCTCAGCAGCGGTCAGGATGGGAATGTCGTCGGCCGTGACCTGCCGTCCGCCCATCTGCCCGGTCTGCCAGCCCACGCGGGAGACCCGGACCGCGCCGAGCAGGTCGGAGATCTCCTGGTTGAACGCGACGTCCTTGGAGCCGCCGAACACGATGAGGTTGTTGGTCAAGCCGACGAGGGTGCGGGCTTCCTGCTCCCCGAAGATCGCGGCGAGCTGTGGCCAGGCCTGCGCGGCCCACATGAACGAGATCCCCAGGGCGCGTTCGTTGGCCATGCGGGTGCGTAGGGTCGGCAACGGTGCGGTCGAGGGCAGCTCGTCGAGGATCGCGTGGAAGGGTGGGCACAGCCGCCCCCACGGCGAGGTGTTCGCGGCCTGCAGGGCGGTGTCCAGGACGTGCTCGGCGAAGGCCGTCATCAGCGGTGACGCGGAGGCGTAGGGGTCTTCGCGGCCGAGCAGGTAGATGGTGCCGCCTTGGGAGATGACGTGGGCGATGTCGGTGGCGGCGCGATGGGGGCCGGGGACGCAGCGGCGGCGGATGTCCTCTTGGAAGAACAGGGACATGGCCTGTTGGACAGTGGTGATGGTGTTGCCGGCGGTTCGGTCGTCGCCGTGCAACGCCCCGTAGAGCAGTCCGTCCCAGAAGGTTGCGGCGTGGGGGTGCTCGCGCAGGATCTCGGTGGGATCGGTGGCGGCCAACGGTTTGGCCACCCACGACAGGACGTGCTCGAGGCTGCGCCCAGTCAGCGCGGCGGCGTGGAAGTAGCCCTGCAGCACCTTGGCGGCCTCGGCCGCGTAGAAGCGGGCCGCGTCGTCGGCGTGGCCGCCGGCGACGGCGCCTTTGACGGTGCCGGCGGTGAACGCCTTGGCGCGTCGTTCGGCGACCAGGGGGTCGACGCAGCCCTGGATGGGGTCCCACACCACCTCGGGTAGTCCGGGCACCAGACCGAACGGGTCGAGGACGATGCACGGTCGTTGCCGAGTGGAGCGGGCGGTGAAGGTCAGCAGCAGGTCGTCGACCTTGGTCAGGGTCGTCAACGCCGCGCCTGGGGCGTCGATCAGGGCCGGGGCGAGCAGGTCCAGCGTCTTGCCCGATCCTTGGGGGCCGATCACTCCGGCGGTCCGATCCCACGGCACCCACAGCTGACCCCCGCGCGGCTCGCGGGCGTCACCCAGGCGCCACCCGACCTCTACGGGTCGCAGGCGTCTCATCGGCTGCTCTCCGTGCTGGCTCCGTACAAGTCCGGCCGAATCACCTTGGCGTGCTTGCGCAGCCGGGTCCTGCCCAGCAGTGCCTCGGCCTCCGCGCGAGTGGCCATGCCATGCAAGCGGCCGGGTCCCCAACGGCCGAGCCCCCACTTCAGCCCGGCAGCACAGCCGACCAGGATGATCGCCTCGGCGGTGCCGATCGAGCCCCACAAGACGGAGGGGCCGGGATGGTGGCTCAGCGGGCCCAGCCCCCCGTCGGCGTGCCCGCTGATGATTCCGGGCAGGCTGGTGAACAGTGCGGCCCGGTCGACGAAGACCCACCCGTTGCCGGCAAGCAGATTCGCCGCTGAGCGACCGAGCTGCACACCCATCAGCAGCAGGAAGAGCACCGCGACGACCAGCGCAAGCGGGATCTCCCAGGTGAACGGGTAGGGGTTGGTGCGTCGTGAGCGTTGCATCGGGTTTCCTCCGGCTCGTCCTGCCTCCTAATGCGATCAGCTGCTGCTGGCGGATCACGACGGCCACTGGATGATCTGTCCCAGGGTGGGGGCACCCTTGCGGGAAAGCAGTAGGAGAGGGAGAGGAGAGGCCCGGTGTCCACGTCATCGCAGCGCAGCGGGTGGGACTACGCGACCGGGATGGCCGAGCAGTGGTCAGGGTCGACGGATTACTCGACGACCATGTCCTTCCTGGAGCAGCACGACCCCTTCCCTGCTGGCTTCGAGGTCGAACTCGGCCAGGCCGGTTCTCGTCTTCCTGGTGCGATCGTGGGTCGGCTGCGTTTGGGACGGTGGCAGGTTGTGCTGGAGAACGGGTCGGAAGTCGAGGCCGACCTGCTGGACTTGACCCCTCGTACCCCGGTCATGACGGCCGGTCACAGTCATGGGTTGGTGGTTGGGGCTCCGCAGCTGGTGTGTGTGGACTCGATGGAGGAGAACATGGTTCCGGCGATGGCGCTGCGGGCCCATGCCGTGCTGGGCGAGACCTGGAATGGGTGGGCGCGGCCGATCGCGTCGGCGAAGCAGATGGGCGACTTTCTGCGTCGGTGGCGGGCCAACGACCCCAATGGAGTGTGGGGTTTCGCGGTCGAGCTTGACGAGGCGCTGCTGGTGACGCGTGGCGACGGCGAGGATCCCGACTACTTCGGCACGGCCGGATCCGACGTGGACGGCAGCCCGTTGTACGACTTGACGGGCTGGGTCTGGGTAGTGCTTCCGGGCCGGGTGTGAGCTAGCAGGGCTTCGCCGATGGTGGCCGCGACGTGCACGGCTACGGCGTTGCCGATGACGCCCATGACGCGGCTGCGGTAGCCAGGGAACTCGTAGTTCCGGGGGAACCCTTGGGCCAGTGCGGCTTCGCGGATCGTCAGGTACCTGACTGACCCGTTCAGGTGCCGGATCATGGCCTCTCCCCCGCTGACGCCGTGGACTCCGGCCTTGATCGTCTTCGACGGCAGATCGATGGGACTGCCGGTGTGCTTGGCGTAGGTCCGGGCCCCGGGGATGAACACATGGTTGGGCCAGCCCTCTGGCGGGGTATCTGAGGGGGCGGGTATGTCGGCGAGGAGGTCACGCAGGGTGACCCATGGTTTGCGTTCGGGGTCCAGCCCGACTTTGCGGATTCGTTTGACCTGAGCGGCGATTCGGGCTGGGGCGTGGCGGCGGGCCAGGCCATGGCGGTCCCAGTAGGAGCCAGTCACGTACTGCTCGTGCCAGAGCGTGTCTCGGCTGTGAGTGGGCTCGACGCCGGCCCAGGTGTCTGCGCCGGGCTGGTCGGCCCGCAGCGCAATGAGGAAGACCCGTCGGCGCACCTGGGGAACGCCTAGCTCGGCGGCATCGATCTCGTGCTGGTAGACGCGGTATTCCTCTGGTTCGTGACTGGCGAGGATCCGCTGGTTGTGCTCGTTCCACAGTTCGTCGTCGTCGCGTCGTTCGATCCCTGGACGTCGTAGTTGGGCCTTGACGTAGTCCAGGTAGGGAGCGAAGCCGGGTCGGGTCAGGCCGGGCACGTTCTCGAAGATGACCATCGCGGGGCGATGGGCCCGGACGAGGTCTAGCGCGGCTGGGAACATGTTGCGGTCGTCGTTGTCGCCTGCGTGGACACCGGCGAGGCTGAACGGCTGACACGGGGGGCCACCGGCGATGAGGTCGGGCTTCATGCCGGCGAGTAGTGGGCCGGCGGCGCGAACGTCGACCTGGTGCACGGCGTCCTTGGGCCACAGGCCATGGCCGAGTTCGGCGTTATGGCGCAATACGTGGGCTGCGGGTGCCCACCATTCGATGAGGGCGAGGTGGTCGAATCCGGCCTGCCCGAGCCCCAGGGCCAGTCCTCCTCCTCCGGCGAAGAGCTCGATGGCGCGCGGAGGGGTGTTCTGTTGCGCGGTCACGTCGTGTGGGGCTCGGTGCGGGAGCCGAGGATCTCGCGCATGTAGGTGACGGTCACCTGGCATCGCGTGGCGATCGCGTCCAGTCGGCGACGTTCCTGGGCTGGGGTGACTTTGCCGGGTGGTTCGAGGATGACGATCACGGGAGTGTCGTCGTCGGTGGCGGCTCGAAGTGCCGCCCAGAGCAGGTCCTTGAACGCGCGCCGATCGCCCCACAACACCAAGGTGCGGGCGCCTTGGTCGTCGACGGCGTGGGAGCGGAGGGGTTTGACGGCCTCGGTGCCGGGGACGATGTGCGCTGTCTCGCCGAGTGCGTGTCGGACGATGTCTGCGGGGGTGGTCCCGCCGCGACGGCCGAAAGAGGCGTACCGGCCGGTGCCGCGGTTGGCGCGGGCGTACTCCTTCATGGGGCCGTCCTTGATCCAGGAGCGGGCGGCCTCGGGAGTCATGTACTGGGCGAGGATCTGTCCGATCGGGTCGGTGGGTTCGACCCAGTCTGAGTACATGCGGCTACGGTCGCGGGGCCCGAGGTTGTCCCAGCCGGCATCGTCGGCCTGGGCGTACAGGGCCGCGACCACGGTCTCCAGCTGGTGCTCTGGGAGTAGGGTTGGGCGCTTCACGTGGGCAGAACCTCGGGGTCGAGGAACTGCAGCCGTGCTTCGTCGTTGGCGGTCTCCAGGTCTGCGGCGTCCCGGATCCATTGCTCGAGGAGGCCTTCGGCTTGGGCGTCGTTGAAGGTGATGTGGCTCTGTGGGAGACGGTTGAGCACCTCGATCTCGTCTGCTCCGAGTTGGCGGCGCAGGCTCAGCAGTGCTGCCACGCGCCGGATGTCGGAGACGAAGTCCAGCGCGATGACTTTCTCCTTCCGTTCTCGTAGTCGCAGGCCGCGGCCCAGCTGCTGAACGAAGATTCGGCGGCTGTGGGTGACGCGGGCGAAGACGAGCACGTTGACGTCCGGGACGTCGACCCCTTCGTTGAGGATGTCGACCGCGACCAGGATCGGGATCCGCCCGGCCCGGAAGTCCAGCAGTCGTTGCTGCTGCTCGCGCTTGGGTAGGTCGTTGTGTAGGGCTGCTGCCTCCTGCCAGCCGGGTACCGTGCGCAGCTGGGATTGCATCCGTTCGCAGTGCTCGATGGTCTGGCAGAAGACGATTCCGCGTGGGGAGCGGGTGGTGTTCCAGGCGTCCTTGAGCGCGTCAATGATCGCGTCGTCGCGTTGGGGCAGGAACAGCCGGGAGTTGAGGTCTTTGATGCTGTACGAGTGTTCGCTGGCGTTTCGGACCGCATCCCAGTCGATGTTGTCGACGAAGAGCCGGTAGTCGACGGTGGTGAGGTAGCCGCGCTTCATCCCCTCCTCGATGCCCAGCTTGTAGCTGGCCCGCCCGAAGCGGTGCTCGATGTCGTAGGCGTCGCCGCGCCAGGGGGTGGCGGTCACACCGAACTGGAGGCTGTCGGTGAGGGCCCACAGGAGTTGGTCGAACTGTCCGTCCTCACCGACGTGATGGGTCTCATCGACCATCACCAACGCTGGGCGCCATCCGTTCAGCACTGCTGTGAGCGCGCTGTTCACGGTGGCGCAGGTGAGTCCCGCGAGGCTCTTGGGCTGATCGTCGCCGGTGAGGACCTGGGTGGGGACCCTTTTGGGCAGATGGCGCCATAGGGCTCGCTCGAGCTGGTTGACGAGCTCCTTCTGGTGGGCGACGACCAGCACGTCGTCGCTGGGATGCTGCCGCAGGTGCCGCCCGATGATCTCTCCACCGACGACGGTCTTGCCCAGTCCTGTTGCGAGGACCAACAAGGCGCGGCGGTGGGCTTGGAGGTCGGCGGCCAGGGCGGCGACCGCCTCGTCCTGGTAGTCGCGCAGCACGACGGGCGGGTGCTCCTTGGCGGCAGCGAGCAGGTCAGGTAGGTCGCCACCGCGCCAGAAGTCGATGTGGCGGCCCAGTCGCAGCAGATCTTGGGCGCGGGACTGGGCGGCGGCGGAGGGGTGGGTGTTGGTGACGACGACCGCTTTGTCGGCGTGGTAGTGATCTTGGGCCGTCGTGACCTCGTTGACGCCGTCGACGTCGATCGCGCCGGTCTTCTTCCACTTGGCTTGGAAGACCCAGAGTTTGCCATGTAGCTCGCCGAGAATGTCCCCGCCGTGATCACCACTGCCGTCGACGTTGGTGACGTTGCGGAAGCCGAGCTGGCCCAGGAGCCGCTCGACCTGGCGGGTGAAGCGGTGCGGTCCGCCGGCGCGAAGTGCGGTGGCGGTTAGGTATCCCGGAGAGCTCATCAGCTCTCCTCGTCCGACATCAGTTCCTGCTCGAGCAGGCGACAGGACAGGCGCCCGCGCTGCAGTTCATCGGGGTTCCTGCGCAGGGGTTGGTCGGCCAGGCTGGCGACGTCGCGGACCAGGTCGGCGATGCGCTCGGCTGACAGTCGCTTGGCGTCCAGGTCGCTCAGTGCCTCGTAGGTGGCCCGGAAGACCCGACCGTCCAGGAACGCCTCGGGGCGAGTGGCGATGAGCCGGGCCAGTGCTTGGCCCGGTGTGTAGTCGATCCACTTCCCGTCCGAGAACACGTCCTCCCATCGTGTTCGCCCTCCCTCGAGGGCGAAGCGCTGCTCGGTGGCGTTCTGGTCCTCAGGGGCGACCAGACTCCAGTACCCGCTGGAGCTGCCAGCGACGACCGGCTGCATGAGTTCTCGGATGCGGGTCAGCACGCGGCTGGCGGTCTGGGTGACACCGGTCAGCTTCTGATCTGGCAGGCAGGTGTCTTTGAGGGCGTAGAACATGCCGGTGAGGGACCGTGCGGTCTCCCCGGCTCGTGTGCGGTAGTACTCGGCCAGCTCGACGAGAATCAAGTCTCGAAGGTCGGTGGCGTACTCGCGGAAGACCGGATGCTCTGTGTCGACGAAGACGTCCACGGCCGCGCCGCGGCCGGGGGCTACGTAGACCGGGGCCCGTTCGCCGTCCTGGCGGGTGACCGGCACGCCGTGGACCAGCCAGCAGGTGACGTCCAGCGCTGCACCCATCCCTTTAAGGCCGTAGCGGCCGTCCATGTCGGGCATCCGGCGGCCGGCGGCGCGCCACTGGGCTCTCTTCTCATCCTCGGTGGGTGGGGCGGTCACCGGTGGTGGGCCCGGCGGTGCGTGCGGGTCCGGATCGGGCGCGGGATCAGGCAGCAGCCCCTTCTTGGTCAGGATGTCGGGGTCGGCTTCTTGCGGGGGTGGAGTGGGCGCGGGTGGGTTGTCGTGCAGTTCGACGGCGGTGTACCACATGTCGTCGGTTTGGAAGTCGGGGTCGCCCTTGCGGAACTGCTCGGCCCACTTGCGGGTCTTGTCGTGGATGGGGCCGTCGCCGTTGCCGGGGGTCAGGTACTTCTTGCCGGGGTCGTTGCGTCGGTAGCCGCTGACGAGTCGAGCCAGGGGCGAGGTGTTCGTGGGGTAACCGAGCTCGCGTGCTGCCTTGGGTAGGAGTGGACCTGCACCGCGCAGCAGTCGGGCGACCGTCTTCCAGTCCGGGGTGTCGTACTCGAAGGCGGTCTTCTGGTAGTTGACGCGTACGTGGTCGATGTGGATCTCGCCGACGATCCGACCGTGCCCGGCGGGGACCTCCATGGGGTACTCGATGACTCCACGCGAGGAGGGTTCGTTGGGGTCTGACCAGGTGAACAGCGACACGTCGCGCAGCAGGATCTTGCGTCCGTTGCGGATGAAGTCGATCCCGAAGTCGGTGCTGCTGATGTATCGCTGGATCCCGACCCAGCCCCAGATGCGGCGCCGTTGCACCGCGATGTTGGTGCTGTGGCAGCTCTCGCAGGCGCCTTCTTGGCTGCCGTCCTGCCAGGTTCCACAGTTGAGGCAGGCCGCGCGGTCGGGCAGCACCTCGTCGATCGGCAGGACGGCGTGGATCTGCTCGCGGTTGCGTACCACGAAGCGCTCTTCGTTCCAGATGCAGGCTCGCCGTGGTTTGACGGCCTCGTTGTCGACGACGATCCGAAAATCCTTGGTGTCCAGCAGGTAGGAGTAGACGTCCCCGAGGATGTTCTTGATCGATACCTGACGGCGGCTGAGGGTTTCGTGGTGTTCGGGTTTGAGGTCGCGGATGACGACCTTTGTCCCGTGCTCGCCGAGCTGCTTGACCTCGGTGGTGACCGGGAGGACGAAGTCGTTGCCGGCTGCGACCTTGCGTAGGTCGATGGTGACGACTTGCCAGACGGGGTCCTCTTCGCGCGCGGTCCTGACGATGGCGACGTGGCCAAGGCGGGCGGTTGCGATGTTGAATCCGACTCCGAACAGCCCGAGGCTTCCGTAGCGGTCGTTGCTGGTCCATCCCGCTCGCAGCGCGTCGCGCAGCTGCTCGAGAGTCATCCCGGTGCCGTTGTCCTCAATCCAGACCTCTGCGTCGCGGGGGCTGCTGTTGCGCGCGGGCAGGCTGACCCACACCGTCGGTTCGTTGTCGGCGTGGCGTTCTGGGTGGCGCAGGAACTCGTCGAAGGCGTTGTCGATGAGCTCGGCGATGCACTGCCACGGTTGGAACTCGATGTCCCCCAACACGCTGAGCAGTCGCGGGTGCGGGGGAACGTCGATGCTCGCCGGCACGGTGCCGCTCTGCGCAGTCATGCCCTTATGTTCCCATCGGGATCCGACGGTGTCCTGCCACAACCAGGTCACGTAGGTGGCTAGCGCTGTGGTCCTTCGGGTGATGCCGGGCCGGGGGTGAGCGAGTGGCGTGGGCTGGTTCTCGGCAAGGGGTTCCCTCCCGGGCGCGGAGGGCTCGGGGCGAGGCTGGTGTTCTGCGCGTTGTTGCTCATCTGCTCGAGGGTGAGCAGCTCGCTGCTAGGGCCGAGCCGATCTTGGGGGTAGCGGGCCAGGACGAACTCGGTGAACAGGGGTACGGCCATGGCGACGTGGCCGTAGCGGGGTGGGTAGATGTCGCCTTCCTTGATCAGCTGGTCGCGAAGCCAGCTCAGGTCGGTGCTCGTGCGGTTGAGGGTGCGGGCGAGGTCAGCCATGCCGGCCCGACCGC
>ERZ795062.2086-NODE-2086-length-13380-cov-14.312720_pt1 | contig 13380 bp, 17 predicted proteins | sample MGYA00375146_ERZ795062 | MGnify/ENA primary metagenome ERZ795062 (study PRJEB30191, sample SAMN05720281) | activated sludge metagenome | isolation source: Anaerobic digester | place: USA | collected 2015-07-16 ... | reverse complement strand
AGCCACTTGGCGTGCTGGTTGAACATCGAGTCGACGATGTGGATGAAGGCCTCGTAACAGGAGAACAGGCCGTGGCGCCCCGTCAACAGGTAACCCTCCAGCCAGCCCTGGCAGGTGTGTTCGCTGAGGATCTCCATGACCCGACCCTCCCGACCGAGGAAGCCGTCCCACTCCTCGTCCAGGATCTGCGCCTCCCAGGTCTTCTTCGTTACCTCCAGCACCCCGGCGAGCCGGTTGGACTCCGTTTCGTCAGGGCCGAAGATCCGGAAGTTGCTGGAATCGTCGTTCATCGCCATCACATCGCGCAGGAAGCTGCCGAGCACCCGCGTGGGCTCATGCACCTCCCGGGCCGGCGACGCGATCGGCACGCAGTAGTCCATCCAGTCGGGCATGCGCAGGGCCCGCAACAACCGGCCCCCATTGGCGTAGGGCTGGTCGGACATACGTTTGGTGCCTGCGGGAGCCATGGCCAGCAGATCGGCGGCGGGGCGGCCCTGGGCATCGAAGAGGTTCTGTGGCTGGTACGACTTCAGCCACTGCTCCAGCTGCCGAGCATGGTCAGGATTGTCATGGGTGTCATGCAGCGGGACCTGATGGCTGCGCCAGGTCCCTTCCACCTGCTTGCCGTCGACCACTCGTGGACCCGTCCAGCCCTTCGGACTGCGCAGGACGATCATCGGCCACTGGCCACGGGTGGTCTTCCCACCTTCTCGGGCGGCGCGCTGGATCTCCGCAATCTCGGACAGCGCGGTGTCCAGGGTGGCGGCCATCAGGTGGTGCATGTGCTCGGGGTCGTCACCCTCCACGAAATGGGGTTTCCAGCCGTACCCCACCAGCAGGGCGGTGAGCTCCTCATGTGGGATCCGGGCGAGCACGGTCGGATTGGCGATCTTGTAGCCGTTGAGGTGCAGGATGGGCAGGACGGCACCGTCGGTCACCGGGTTGAGGAACTTGTTGCTGTGCCACGACGCGGCCAGCGGTCCCGTCTCGGCCTCACCATCGCCGATCACACAGGCCACTAGCAGTTCCGGGTTGTCGAATGCGGCGCCGAAGGCATGGCTCAGCGAGTAGCCGAGTTCCCCGCCCTCGTGGATCGAACCAGGGGTCTCCGGCGCCACGTGCGAGGGGATGCCCCCCGGGAAGGAGAACTGCTTGAACAGCGCGCGCATCCCCGCCTCGTCCTGGGAGATGTCCGGGTAGTACTGCGAATAGGTGCCCTCCAGCCAGGCGTTCGCGACCAGTGCCGGCCCGCCATGACCGGGACCCGCGATGTAGATCATGTCCAGGTCATCGCGGTTGATGACCCGGTTGAGGTGGGCGTAGATGAAGTTCAGGCCCGGCGTGGTCCCCCAGTGCCCGAGCAGGCGCGCTTTGATGTCTTCGGCCGACAGCGAACGGCGCAGGAGTGGGTTGTCGAGCAGGTAGATCTGCCCCACTGACAAGTAGTTGGCAGCCCGGAACCAGCGGTTGAGCCCTTCTACCTCGGCGGCGGACAACCGTTCTGGGCTGACCTTGACCTTGCTGGTCGACGGATTAGCCTTCGCGGTGCGGGTGGGGGTCTCTCGTTTGGTTTTCGACGCCATGTTCGCACCTTTGCGCAGATGCCGCGCTCAGGCCAGTCGGCGCGCTGGTGGTCAGGCATGGACCGGTGTGGTCCCATGGAGGTATGAGTAACGACGACGACATCGAGCGCCTGTTGCGCGAGGTGAACAGCATGACCAGCCCGGGAGCCCAACCGCCGGCGAAACGACCTGATGCCGAGGTGGCTCAGCAGTCCAGCGGGGGCTCCGCCGCCATGGTCCTGGTGATCTCAGCGGTGATCGGGATCGTGGGCTGGGTACTGGGCTTCCTGCCCTTGGTCGATGGCGTCTGGCTGGGCCTCGGAGGGTTCCTCGGCTCCTTCCTCGCCTTGACCGTCTACCGCCGCCTCAGCTAACCGCCGCTGCTGGAACACCGGCCGCAGTAGCCGGTAGGTGACGTATGCCGCGAAGAGGAAGAGCGGCCAACCCATGACGATCTTGGCCGCACCCAGCGCCTCTACCCAGCCGGCCAGGTAGAGCGGCACCTGCACCAGGATGCGGCTACCGAACAGAAGGACCCACACCCAGGTGGCGGCCGCGAAAGTGCGCCGCAGTTCCGGGTCTTTGCGCCAGCCGCTCGGGTCGCCGGTGAACATCCCCACGACCACCCCCATCAACGGCCAGCGCACCGCCAGCGAGATCAGGAAGGCGGACCCGTAGGCCACGTTGACGATCAGACCCCACAGGAAGAAGTCGCGCGCCTGCCCGGTTCGGGCACTGACCCAGGCGGAGATCGCCACGCCGGCGAAACCAGCCAGGATCTGGGTGAGCGGCTCCTTGCGTAGCAGCCGCAGCACCAGGATGACCGCTCCCGTACCCAGTGCTGCGTACAGAGCGGGGCGCAACTGGCGACCGTCGAACATGTAGACCAGCAGGAACACCACGGACGGCAGTCCGGAGTCGATCATGCCCCGCCAGCCTCCGATGGCACGCTCCAGCAGGACAGCCTCCGGATGGGCCTGCTGGTTGCTCACCCGATGCTCGGGATCGTCAGCTCGTACTCAGGGTTGAAGATGACCTTCCGGCCGTCACGAATGGCGACGCGGCCGCGAGCGCTGATCTTGCGGCTGGGCACGATACCGGTGAGGCGGCGACGCCCCAGCCAGACGAGGTGCACCATACCGGATTCATCGGACACGTCAGCCTCGAAGGACTCCACCCCACCGCTGGGGTGCAGCGTCACGCTGTGGACGTGGCCGCTGACCTCCACCACATCACCGATCTCGGCATCACAGATCTGCACATGCTGGCACCTTTGGCCCGTGCTGGTCCGCGCGCTCCAGGACTTCTGAACTGACACACTCCCAGGGTACCCGCGCTGGGCCACAATGAAAGGGTGAGCGCCTGCCTGCTGTTGCACGGTGCCGGTTCCACCCCTGAGTTCATCCAGCGGGCGTTCGGCCCGGCGGTGCGATCCGCCGGTTTCGACCTCGTCGCACCGGACCTGGCGGGGCTCGATCTACCGGCCATCGTCCGGCGCATCGAAGCGACGCGCTTCGATGCGCTCGGCGGGGTATCCCTGGGCGCCCACGCCTGCGCGTTGTACGCGGCCAGGGTCGCCTGGCAGGGTCCGCTTTACGCGGTGATGCCCGCCTGGACGGGGCCGCCCGGCCCCGTCGCAGCCCTCACGGCGCACACGGCCCATCGCATCGAGCAGACATCCGTGGCGCAAGTCCTGGCTGACATCACTGCGACCGCCCCCGATGACTGGGTCACCGCTGAACTGGTCCGCGCCTGGTCGTCGATGGAGGCTGCGGACCTCGTCGCAGCCCTGCGGGTGGCCGCCGATCAGCCCGCACCGACAGCCGCCGATCTGGCTGACCTGCGTACCACTACGACGATCGTGGCGTTGGCCGACGATCCGACGCATCCCCAGGACGTAGCCAGGCAGTGGGCGGAATTGAGTTCGGCCACGCTGCACGTCGTGGCGCGTGATGCCGGAGCACGGGGGTTGGCCCGCTGGCTCCCGCAGGCCTTGGTCAGCGGGTCTCGGTGATCTCCGGACCCCGTTCGAAAGGCTCCAGATCCTCGAACCGCGCGTCCTCCTCGGCCTCGTCCTCGACCATCTCCTCGGTCTCAAGACCTGCGGGCGGGGTGAGAGGAATCAGATCCCCTGGCGCCATGGGCCGCTCACCGCGATCCACGACACAGCCCGAAATGATGTCCTCGAAGAACTCGCCCATGCCCTCGTCAGTGGCGGCCGTGCCCATGAACATGCCCCGGATGAACCAGCGCGGGCCCTCGGCTCCGATGAACCGTGCGGCCTGGAATCCGCTGTTGCCCTCCGCGTCCTGAGCTGGGACATTTCCCAGCAGTTCGGGTCCGAATCGGCCGTCCTCCTTGCGCACCATCTGGCCACCGGCGTTGGTGATCTCGTTCTCCAGCTCCTCCATCACCTCAAGCCAGAAACCACCCGACCGGGGCGCGGCGACGGCCATCAACTGCAGGGCGGCCTGCCGCTCCTCCAACACGACGATGGCCAGCGCGAAGCTGTTCGACTCCTCGTTGTGTCCCTCAAGGTGCAATTGCATGTTGTCCACGATCGGGATGCGCAGCCCGCCGAGGTCCACCCTGGCGATCTCATCGTCCGGAGCGGCGCTGACGTCGTAGGGCCCGGCGTGCTGATCCGTACTCACCTCGACTACCTCAGCGGCCATCTCGTCGACCACCACCGCCTCGTCGACTCCCGTGGTCTGCTCTGGCTCGGATCCGCCCTTACGTCGCTTGAACACTCACATCTCCTTGTCCTGGAACTGTCCCACCGTAACGCGCACGATCAGGGCTGCGCGCCGCGATGGCCCCCTGTCGATCCGAAGCCGCCCGTGTCGCGCGCCGAACCCGGCAACTGCGACACCTCGATCAACTCCACGTGCGGCACCTCTTGCACCACGAGCTGGGCGATCCGGTCCCCCCGCCGAAATTCAACGCTCTGGTGGCCATCCAGGTTGATCAGGATGACACCGATCTCACCGCGGTAGCCGGCGTCGATCGTGCCTGGACCGTTGACGACACCGACGCCGTGTTTGGCGGCCAGGCCGCTGCGGGGGTGCACGAATGCGGCGTACCCCGCAGGCAACGCGATAGCCACGCCCGTTGGCACCAAAGCCCGCTCACCCGGCGCGAGTGTGACATCGGTACGTGCGTACAGGTCCAAGCCGGCGTCCCCAGGATGAGCGAAGCCCGGCAGCGGCAAATCGGCGTCGAGACGGTGCACCAGCAGGTTCACGGGTTCACCTCAAGACCCTCGCCGGTGCGCTGATGAGCGGCCCGGGCGACGTCCTCAGCACGACCGTTGGCGACGAAATGGGCCAGCGGGACCTGCAGGAACAAGGCGGAGGCGGTGAGGGCCACGGGTCCGTCGGCACCCAGGCGCCCGACGGCGCGCGTGTAGACCTTGCGCCCGGACTGCCCCACCAGCCAGGCGTCGATGTGCAGCACCGAACCGACCGGGACAGGACGGCGGAAGTCCGTTTCGAGCCGCGCGGTGACGGCCGGTGCCAGCAGTAGCCAGTTCAACGCGCCGAGGGCCTCGTCGAAGGCCGTACTCAGCAGGCCCCCGTGTGCCAGGCCGGGGGCTCCTTGATGATCCTGGGTGACGTCGAACGTGGCGTGGATACTCAACTCGCCGGCAGTGACGGTCATGTGCAGTCCGGCTGGGTGGCCGCGACCGCAGCCGTAGCACATGTCGTAGTGGCTGGGCACCTGCTCACCCACCGGTACGGCGTTCGGGTGCCGTCCGGGGAGTACCGAGTCGGCGGGTGGAGAGGTGGGGCTATCGGGCCAGGTCAACGCGGGTGCCACGACCCGATCCTATGACCGCGTGCATGGGCTGCCCGGGGGGTGGGGAGAATTGTGGTCATGACGTATCGCGAGGTCATCCGTCCCCCCTGGTGGCTGTATGCCACCGCGGTCATCTTGGTCCTGCTCTTCAGCTTCACCTTCGCCGCTGTCATCACCCTGCCGGTGGCAGCCGTGGTCTTCGTGCTGCTGTCGGGCGTGGTCCTGTGGGTGGTGGACCGCCGCAAACTCGTTCTTTACGTCGATGAGACCACATTCCACGTAGGTGAGGTTGACATCGCTCGCGACGACATCCTGGACGCGGTAGCCCTGGACAGGCAGGGCCTGTGGGAGGTTGCCGGTCCGGACGCCGATGGCAGGGCCACGATGGTGCTGCGCAACTTGGCCACGAAACAGGGCGTCAAGGTGGACCTCGCCAGCGGTTCCAGTCCCTACTGGCTGATCAGCAGCAGGAAGCCCAAGGACTTGGCGTCGTGCCTGAATCACGGCGCCTAAACCCGCCGCCACGCCGATAGGATCGATGTAAGCGACCATCCCCAGGAGGCACCTATGAACCCGCGTCTATTGACCCCTCTCGTATCCGCTGGCGCCGCCTGGGCGACTCGCAAGGGACTCAATACCGCCTACGCTCGCCGCCACGAAGGTGTCGTACCCAATCGCGACGACACCCAGGTGCCGTTCCGGCAGGTCATATTCTGGTCGATCGCCACGGCAGTCGTGGTGGCAGTCGTCGACGTGGCCGTGCAGCAGGGAATGGCGCGCCTCGTGGAGCGCCGGGAGCTCGCCGCATCGTCCTGAACCCCTGAACAACGTCGATGCCGGGTTCTTTTCAGAACCCGGCATCGTTATGCTCGCGGTCTAATCGAACCGCTTTGCAGCGATCAGTCGGCGCACTCAGTGCAGACCAGCATTCCGTTCTTGTCGCTGGCCAACTGGCTTCGGTGGTGCACCAGGAAGCAGACAGAACACGTGAATTCGTCCTCCTGCTTCGGTACCACCTGGACAGTCAGCGCCTCGTTGGACAGATCCGCCCCGGGTAGCTCGAGGCTCTCCGCAATCTCCGTCTCGTCCTCATCGACCCCACCGCTGACGGTCTTGACACGACCCTGCAACTCCTCCAGGGAGTCCTCGGCCATCTCTTCATCAGTCTTGCGCGGCGCGTCGTAATCGGTAGCCATTCCCTCTCCTGCTCATCTGTTGACGGTCGATGCAACACCGCGGGGGACAATTTCATGCCCGAAGTGGTTTCGAGCCGAGATGTTGCCATATTTTCCGTCTCGAAGACAGACCGACGGCGGGATCCATACGTAACGTTGGTCACATTGCCATCAGTGTCACCCCCCGTGGTGAGATGACTGCATGCCACTTTACGCGCTTGGCGACCGCCTGCCCACGATCCACGCCTCCGCTTTCGTGCATCCTGATGCCGTCATTATCGGAGATGTGACGATCGGAGCGTTGTCCACGGTCTGGCCCACTGCCGTTTTGCGCGGTGACCACGGCTCGATCCGCGTGGGCGAGCAGACCTCCATTCAGGACGGCACCATCGTTCACTGCACGAGCACGCTGGACACCGTGATCGGCAGTCGCGTCGTTGTCGGCCACAACGTCCATCTGGAAGGCTGCACGATCGAGGACGATTGCCTGCTGGGCTCGGGCAGCGTCGTGCTGCACCGGGTCATCGTGCGGCAGTGGGCTCTCGTCGGGGCGGGCGCGGTCGTCGCCAACGGGACCGAGGTCCCCAGCCATGCGATGGCGCTGGGCGTGCCCGCGGTCATCAAGCCCGACCGCGTGCGTGAGGGCGACTTCAACCAGGCCGTGTCGACCTACGTGGGGAACGCCAGTTGGTATGCCCGCGACCTGCGTCGCCTGGACTAGGGCCCGGCTGGGGCAGGGCTGCCCTTTCGAAGGCACCGTCGACGACTCCCACGGCCAACGCGTTCGTCCGGTGCCCAGCCGTTCGGCGTGTCGCGACCGAAACTGACGAACCGCTGTACCGCGGACGAACGTCTGCCAAGACCGCGGCGAGCCATTCGTCCCAGCCCACAATTACGCGGCGGAGGCGACCCCCACCCCTCGACCTACCAGAGCGCGATGGCGATCTCAGCCCAAGCCAACTCCAACGACGCTGCCCAGCGCGTACGTCACCGCTGCCGCGCCACCGCCCACGAGCACTTGCCGAAGGGCCGAGCGCGCAACTCCCAAACCCGAGAGCCGACCGACCGTGCCACCGACGAGCACCATGGCGGCCAACGCAAAACCGATCGCCAGCCACAACGCACCGACGCCGGTGAGGAACAGGTACGGAACCACGGGGACGAGGGCGCCAGCCGCGAACGCCAGGAAACTGGAGGCGGCCACCTTGCGTGGATTGCCCAGGTCATCGGGATCCAGCCCGAGTTCCTCGCGGGCGAGGGTGTCAAGGGCCGTCGCGGGATCAGCCATGATGCGTTCGGCAGTACGGCGCGCCGTCTCCTTGTCCAGTCCCTTTGCCCGGTACAGCAACTCCAGTTCCCGCTGTTCCTCCAAGGGTTTGTCGCGCAACTCCTCGGCCTCCAATCGCAGTTCCCGACGGAAGAGGTCGGTCTGGCTGGCCACGCTGACGTACTCACCGGCCGCCATGGAGAACGCTCCCGCCAGAAGCCCTGCGAAACCTGCGAACAACACAGTGGCGGACGACACGCCCGAGCCGGCGAAACCCATCACGAGGGCAGTGTTCGACACCAGTCCGTCACTGACACCGAAGATGGCCGCTCGCAGAGCCCCGGACTTGTCGGTCCGGTGCCAGGGCTCGGCCGCATTGAGCGTGCCTCGGACGTCATCCTTATCCGTCGGGGACGACGCGAGCCCGGCCAGCACGATCGCATGCGCGCGCTCGTCGTCACTCATGCCGGGCAGGGCGTCGGGCTCGTTGTCGTACATGCCCACGGCCTCCCGCTCGGCTCGTTCGAGGTCCCCGAGCACAGCGTCCAGACCCATCTGTCGCGCACGGGCCAGCACGTCGGCATCACCGGGCTCCAACTCGTCTGCCGGGGCCGGAATCGCCACCCCGGCTGTGTGCAGCAGCGCCATCCAGTGCGCCGCGTGCCGGTCCTCGATCGCGGCGAGTTCCAGCAGAGCTTCCCGGCGCTCGCCGTCGGTGAGGTCGGCCAGCGCCCGGTACATGCGCCCGGAGGCCCGCTCTGCCGCCAAGTAGCGTTCGTAACGTTCAGTCGCTCCCAACGCCGACCTCCCGCAGTGTGGCGCACAGCGTCTCGAACAGGGCCGGATTGGCGGCGACGGTCATCGCATTCGAAGCGGGCTCATCGCCGAGCAGGCCGCCCACCCGGGCGCCAGCCCCGGAGCAGATGGCCATGGCCCCGGCCCGGTCCCACAGATGCGTGCCGCGCTCGAAGTAGGCGTCGACAACCCCCTGTGCGACCCAACACATGTCAACCGCGGCCGCCCCTGCGCGCCGGATGTCGCGGATCTGAGGCAGCAATGCGGCCACCTGAACTCCCTGCACCGCCCGCACCTGAGCGTCATATCCAAATCCTGTGGCCACCAGAGCGGCGGACACCTCCGTCACCCGGCCGCATCTGATGGGACGGCCGTTGGCCTCGGCGAAATCATCGGCGATCCCGCGCCAGACGGTTCCCAGTGCTGGTGCGTGGACGACTCCCACCGTCGGCCGGTCGTCAATGAGGACGCCCACACTGACCGCCCACGAGGGAAAGCCGTACAGATAGTTCACCGTGCCATCGAGCGGGTCGATCACCCAGGTGACCCCCGTGGTCCCATTGCGACTGCCGCCCTCCTCCCCCAGGATCGCATCGTCAGGACGCTCAGCCAGGATCGTGGACACCAGCAACGCTTCGCTGCCCTGATCCATCTGGGTCACGATGTCGGTCTGCGAACTCTTGGTCGCCACCACCTCACGCTGTTCCCAGCCTTGTACCAGCAGATCCGCGGCGCTGGCGGCTGCCCGCGTCGCCAGATCCAGAAGCTCGTTCATGACTGCTCACACAGGGCGGGCTTGGCGCCGCGCAGGTTCGGGCAGCAGACCGCGAGGCAGGGTGTCGGTAGTGGCTCACCGAACGCCACGTCCGCCTGGGTCCCGCCCCGCACCGCCTCAATGCTGGTCGCAAGACCCGCGACAAAGTCGGCGTGCAGTCCCACCGTGGGAACCCGACGGAAGGCCAGTCCCAGTTCGGCCGCGGTTCCGGCAGCCTCTGTGTCGAGATCCTGCACGACTTCCATGTGGTCACTGATGAAACCGATCGGTGCCACCACCACGCTGGTCGTCCCGGTGCTGGCCAATTGCCGTAGATGGTCATTGATGTCGGGTTCGAGCCAGGGCACCTGGGGCGGCCCCGAGCGGGACTGGTAGACGAGATCCCAGCCGTACACGACACCAGTGCGGGCAGCCACCTGCTCCATCAGGTACCGCGCGACTGCCAGGTGCTGGGCCACGTACTGCCCCCCGCCCGGTCCCGATCCGTTCTGCATCGCCACCGGGATGGAGTGCGTCGTGAACAGCACGCGGGCATCGGGTGCGACGTCGGTCAGGGATGCCAGCAGATGGTCCAGGTTGCCGGCGACGAATCCGGTGAGGTTGTAGTAGTTGGGGATCTTCACCACGGTGAGGCCGACCGTGTTGGCCTCGGCGAGATTCTCGCGGTATTGCCGGCAGCCCGAGTAGGAGGAGTAGGCACTGGTGAACACGGCGATGACCCTGGTGACACCATGGGCGGCCATCTCGGTGAAGGCATCCGTCAGCCAGGGTGCGCTGTTGCGGTTACCCCAGTAGATGGGCACATCCGGCAGCGCCTCCCGCAGGGCACTCAGAAGCGCGCGGTTCTGGTCGTTGATCGGCGAGACCCCGTCGCGGTCGAAGTAGTGCTCAGCGACTAGGAGCAGTCGCTCCTCGGGCACGTTGCGCCCAGCCGTCACGCGACGCAGGAACGGCATCACTTCATCCATCGATTCGGGACCTCCGAATGACACCAGCAAGACAGCATCCATGTCCCCATCGTGGCCAAGCGGGTACCCCTGCGCAAACGCCTCCCCCCTTACCACCCGGTAGATTGGCACACATGCTCGGTCCGTATCGTCGCGTGTTGGCCACCCCCGGGGCGCCTGCGTTCACGAGCGCGGGGTTCGTGGGACGCCTGCCGATCTCCATGATCAGCCTCGGGATCGTGCTGCTCGAGGTCTCGCAGGGTTCCTCCTATGCCATCGCGGGCACCATCTCGGCCAGTTTCGCGGTGGCCGCTGCGGTCGGTGGCCCTGTGGTGAGCGGTTTCGTGGATCGGCACGGGCAACACCGCATTCTGCCGATGGCAGTGATCGTCTACTCCGTCTTCATGGTGGCTCTGTTGGTGGCGCTGGATGCTGACGTGCCGTTGAGCCTGGTGATTCCGCTGGCCGTGGGCGCCGGGATGTCGATGCCGAACCTGGGCGCGCTGATCAGGGCGCGCTGGGCCTACACAGTGCACGACGCCGACGGCATCAACGTGGCCTACGCATGGGAGAGCATCCTTGATGAGGTCGTGTTCGTGGTTGGTCCCCCGTTGGCCACAGTGCTGGCCCTGCAAATCCATCCCACCGCCGCCCTGGTCGTCTGCGTGGTGCTGGTGATCGTCGGCACCGCGTGGCTCATCCCGCAGCGACGCACAGAACCGCCGCCTCACGGCCGCCTGGATCGCCGTGGGGAGTTTGCGCTGCGCAACCCGGGGATGCCGTTCCTGTTCGTCGCGTTCATCTTCATCGGTGGCATCTTCGGATCGTTCGAAGTGGTAACCGTCGCGTTTGCCCAAGAACAGGACGTCACCCGGTGGACCGGTGCCCTGTTGGCGGTGTACGCCTTCGGCTCGCTGCTGGCTGGGTTCACATATGGGGCGATGCCCAGCCCCCGGTTCCACGGCCGACGCATGACGCAGGCTCTGACCCTCATGGCGGTCGTCACTTTGGGCTTCCCCCTGGCACCCAACGCCGTGGTACTGGCGCCGATCGCCCTGCTGGCCGGTCTGAGCGTGTCCCCCGTCCTGATCTCGGGCACCGCGTTGGTGGAACGCATCGTGCCAGCCCGGCAGTTGACGGAGGCGATCACCTGGACGAGCACCGGCATGGCGCTGGGCATCGCGATCGCCGCACCCGTGTCGGGGGCGCTGATCGATACCCGCGGCGCCCATGTCGCGTATCTGGTGACCGCCGGTTGTGCGATCGTCGCCTGGATCATCTCCCTGGCCGCGTACAGGACCACCCAGCAGGCCGAGGTGCGGGCGTTGGCGATCATCGCGGCCAAACAGAGCGCGTGACACGCCGCCACTCACCTTGCCCAGGAGTCGTCAGGACCTCTGCCACACTGGCAGTGCACATCACGGATCTACTGGGGAGTCATTGAGACCATGCGCGAATTGCGTCTAGAGCGGCTGTCGGAAGATGGTACGCACCTCGTCCTCGAGGACAGCCGCGGCGTGCAGTACATGATTGCGGTGGACGAAACCCTGGCGGCGAACGTCCGTCGTGGGATTCATCGCAACACCGCACGCACCTCGACCTCCGCGATCACGCCCCGCGACATCCAGGCCCTGATCCGGCAGGGCGTATCGGTGGACGAGGTCGTGGCCCAGACTGACTTGGCCGCAGACTTCGTGCAGCGGTTCGCGGAGCCCGTCGTCGCCGAGATGGACTTCGTCATCCAGCGGGCTCGCCGCCTTACCATCCACTCCGCCGGTCAACAAGTGGCCGTGGAGGAACTCGTGGACCGCGGCGCCCGCCGCGCCGACGTCCACACTGACGAGCTCGAGTGGTCCTGCCGGAAGACCGACGAGCACGCGTGGCGCATTGAGGCCACCGTCGATGGTCAGGATGTGCTGGCGCTGGTTTTCCGCGTCACGGAGGGCACGGTGGTGCCGGCGGACGTGCACACGGCTGACCTCCTGAGCGACTCCGTCGTAGACCTCACCGAACCCAAGGCGATTCCGCAGCACTGGGACGCCCAACACCCCGCGGCGAAGGCCGCTGCTCGCGCGGCTCATCAGCACCGGGAACCCGCTGCCGCCCAGCCGCTCATGGCTGACGATCCGAGCCGAATCTTCTGACCCACCACAGCGTTTACGACATGTGGTTCAGTTTCAGCTAGTTGCCTCATCGGGGGAGGTGAACCAACTGTCGTCTCTTTGCCGGCAGTGCGGGCGTGAGCCTACAAGCGTTCGGCGGTACATCCGTGCGCCTATAGCACCCGCGGCACGCCGAACCGATGGGCACGAGACGAACCCCTGGGGCTGCGACGAACCGTTGCTGGCTGCGAGGTGACAGCCGTTCGCCCTAGGTACAACCGTTCGTCAATTCCCCTCGCGACACGCCGAACGGATGTACACGGCACTAACCGCAATGCACGAGACGAACGGATCCGACCTCTAAACCGATGTCCGGGCGATCAGGGATGCCGAGAACCGCAGCGCGGCCTCCACCACATCATCACCGTCGGCTGCCCGGGAGACCCGCAGGTTCCAGTCGTCCACCGCCATAGTGCCGGTGTACCCGTGGTCGGCTTCACACTGCGGATCACCACACGTGGCAGGTTCGAGATCCAAGCGGCTGATGCTGCCCCAATTCACGGTGAGAACCACCTCTGAGGGCAGGTCCCCGGGCCGGAAGTGCGCCGGATTGTCGACCACCCGCTGCACCACGACCGGCCCGATCAACGACAGCGGAACCGATTCTGTGGCCGACGATGCCTGCACCTGCCCGGCTGGCTGCCCGTCGGAGTGCTCATCGACGTGCACCACTACCAACCGACTGTCGGTCAGCAGCAACACTGTGATGTGCCGGCGGATCTCGTCGGCACGGTCAAATGTCGTCTCGTGCTGAACGATGAAATCTTGCACCTGCTCAGGACCGAGGGCGGCGATGAGCACGTCCTGCACCACGTTCGGGTAGTAACCAGTGCGTTCGATCGCCTCCCGCAACTGGGGATGGGCAAATACGGGTGTCGCCATAGGACCATATTGTCATT
>ERZ795062.2081-NODE-2081-length-13391-cov-3.610228_pt1 | contig 13391 bp, 12 predicted proteins | sample MGYA00375146_ERZ795062 | MGnify/ENA primary metagenome ERZ795062 (study PRJEB30191, sample SAMN05720281) | activated sludge metagenome | isolation source: Anaerobic digester | place: USA | collected 2015-07-16 ... | reverse complement strand
AAAGAAAATGAAAAAGAAAAGATTAAAGATATGATGAAAATGTTTGAGCTGATGAAAGCATTAGAACCATCAAATAAAGAAAAAGGTCCAAAAACTAAATAGTTTCTGGACCTTTTAATCTTTCTATTAAATTTTTCATATCTTCTGGAAGTGGAACTTGAAACTCTATTCTCTCATTAGTTCTTGGATGTTTTGCTCCTATATAATATGCATGAAGAGCTTGCCTATCTATAAATGGACTAGGTCTATTGTAAAGAACATCACCTATAATAGGATGTCCAATGTGTTCTAGATGTACTCTTATCTGATGACTTCTTCCAGTGTATATTTGTACTTCTAAAAGGGTTGCATCTTTATATCTTTCTACGACTCTATACCTAGTTTTGGCCTTTTTCCCATCTTCCATAACTACCTTTTTAATACTTTTATCTTCTTCTCTTCCCAAGGGTAAATCTATTATATCTTCATCCATTTCAACTATACCTTCTACTAGAGCTAAATACTTTTTCTCCACACTATTTTCTTCAAATTGTATAGCCATTTGTTGATGACTAAATGAATTTTTAGCTACTATCAATACGCCTGATGTGTCCATATCTAATCTATTTACAAATCTGATTTTCTTTTTTATATTATTTTTCTTGTAATAATAGCTTATTCCATTAGAAATTGTACCTTCTAAATGACTTTTCGTAGGATGTACAACAATATTGGGCTCTTTGTTTATTACTAAAAGATCATAATCTTCATATACTATAGATAAAGGTATGTCTTGAGGAAGCGTATTATCTATTTCATCTTCCATGACAATTGAAACAATATCTCCTAATTTTACTTTTTCCTTAGTTTTCACAGCTTTCCCATTTAAATAAATGGACTTTTCCCTTTTTAGTCTTCTGAAAAGTCTTCCAGAAATATTGTAGCTTAAAAGAACTTCTTCTACAGTTATATCATCACATTTTGCTTTAAATAGAACTACATTTTCACTTTCTTTCAACAAATCCATTTCTATCCTCCAATTATTTTAGCTTTTATTGTATAATATAAACATGACATTATTTATTATTATATCAAAATCTTTTTATTTTTAAATAAAAGGTTATTTAGGAGGGAATTTTTTGACACAGAACAAGAAGAAAATAATAAATATTATTTCCAATAGCAATTATGACTCTAGGAAAACTTCTCAAATATTATCGAAAAAATTAGAAGACAAGGGTTTTGTAGTGCCAAAGAAATATGACAAAAATGCTTCATTAAATATTTGCATTGGTGGGGATGGAGCTTTTTTGAGAACAGTTCACAATTTCAATTTTCCCAAGATACCTTTTGTAGGGATAAATACTGGACATTTAGGTTTTTTTCAAGAAATACTTCCTGAAAATCTAGATATATTTATAGACAAATACATAAAAGGAGAATATTTAGTAGAAGAAATATCACTTTTAGAAGCTAAAGTATGTACTAAATCCAATTGTGTAAAACTCATAGGCATAAATGAAATCGTCATAAAGGGCATAGCTTCTAAAGTAGTTCATTTAGAAGTATACATAAATGACAATCACCTTGAAAAATTTAGTGGAGATGGAATCATAGTAGCCACTCCTGTTGGCAGTACTGCCTATAATTTTTCCAGTGGGGGAAGCATTGTATACCCTACTTTAAAAACTATGCAAATAACCCCTTTATCTCCTATAAGTTCTAAAGCTTATCGTTCACTATCAAATAGCACAATTGTACCCGGAGATATGACTATAAAAATAAAGCCAGAATCTCTATATGAAAATTCTATTTTGATAATAAATGATGGGGTCCAGTATACATATAAAGATATAATTGAAATATATTTTACTATATCAAATATGACCATATTTAGATTGGTATTTGATGAAAATATGTATTGGAACAATTTAAAAAGCAAATTTCTATAGATTTTATGGAAAATACAAAGCAAGGGAAAATTCCCTTGCTTTTTGTTATATCAATTTACTCATTTCATCTACTAGTTGACCAAACAACTTCAATGCACTATCTACTGGTTCACTAGTAGTCATATCTACTCCTGCTTTCTTTAGTACATTTATTGGATAATCTGAATCTCCACTCTTTAAAAATCCAATATATCTATCTACTGCAGCTTTGCCATCTTTAAGTATTTGTTGAGATAAGGATACAGCTGATGAAAATCCGGTTGAGTATTGGAATACATAATAATTATAATAAAAATGAGGTATTCTTGCCCATTCACTAGCTATTTCATCATCAACTACCATTTCTTTGCCATAGTATTTTTCATTTAATTTTTTATAAGTATCATTTAAATAGGAAGCAGTCAATGCTCCACCATTTTCCACATATCTATGAATATCTCTTTCAAATTCTGCAAACATAGTTTGTCTATATACTGTAGTTCTAAATTGTTCTAAATAGTGATTTAATAGATACAATTTTTCACTGTCATCTTTTACATTTTTTAGCATATAGTCCATCAATAAACATTCATTTGTAGTGGAAGCTATTTCAGCTAAGAAGATGCTGTATCCACCATAAATATATGGCTGTGTAGTTTTAGAAAAATAACTATGCATCGAGTGTCCCATTTCATGAGCAGTTGTAAAAATATTGTCCAATGTCTCATGATAATTTAACAATACAAAAGGTTTAGAATCATAAGTTCCAGATGAATAAGCTCCACTTCTCTTGCCCCTATTTTCATAAACATCAATCCATCTAGTATTAAATCCTTCTTTTAATATTTTTATATAATCTTCTCCCAATGGTTCTAATCCCTTAGCAACTATATCTTTAGCTTCTTCAAAAGGTACTTTAATATCCACATCTTTCACTATTGGCGTATATAAATCATACATATGAAGTTCGTCTAGTCCCAACGCCTTCTTTCTGATTTCCATATACTTATGCATAGAATCAAGATTGTTGTTAACTGATTCAACTAAATTGTCATATACAGATACTGGTATATTGTTTTGGTCCAATGCAGCTTCTATACTAGAACTATATTTCCTTGCTTTTGCATAAAAAATATTTTTCTTAACACATCCATTCAACGTAGCTGCAAAAGTATTTTCAAATCCCTTGTAAGTATGATATAGTCCTTCAAAAGCATCCTTTCTAACTCTTCTATCTTTAAATTCCATCAATGGAATAAAGTTTCCATGAGTTATTTCAACATCATTGTTATTTTCATCTTTAATGATTGGGAATTTTATATCTGCATCACTTAGCATTGAAAAAATATTTTCAGGAGAATTTGCTACTTCACCCATTTGAGCAAGTAAGGCCTCTTCTTCTTTAGATAATATATGCTCTTTTTTCCCAAATACTTTTTCAAGATAGTGAGCATATATCCTAAGCCCTTCTTCTTCCTCTAAATACCTCTTCAAATCACTTTCTTGCAATGACAATATTTCAGGTATTATAAAAGAAGCTTTTTCTTCTATTTGAGCTGCTAAACTCATCCCTCTATCTGCAAGAGCTTGATAAGTACTATTTCTACTATCTTCATCTGACCTCATTCTTGCATATACTACTACGTTTTCAGTTAATCTAAATAATTCATCTCTAAGTTTAAGGACTTCTAATAGTGTAGCACTACTTTCTACAGTTCTACCCTCATACTCTGTTATTTTTTCTGCCAATTCTTGTGCCTTTTTAAAATCTTCTTCCCATAATTGATCATTCTCATACATTGATTCTAAATCCCATTTGTATTTTACATCAATCTCTTCTCTTTCTAATATTCTATTTTTTTCATCAGCCACATTATCCCCTCCTATTTTAGTCTACTAGTATAGTTTACATCATTTAATATAAATAATCTATTCTAAAATTTTATTTAAAACCTCTAGCATCAAATCTCTGGCTATAGGAGCTGCACTTTTCCCACCAGTTGAACCTTCATTTTCTAATACTACGCTTATAGCTACTTTAGGATTATCTGCTGGTGCAAAACCTATAAACCAAGCATGAGCCTTACCTGAAGCATTCTCAGCAGTACCTGTTTTCCCTGCTACCTTCACATTTTTTATTCTAGCACCTTTTCCAGTACCTCTTTTTACAACCTCTACCATCATATTTTTCACTTCATTGGCTGTAAAACTGTCTGTAACATGAGAAATATTCTCTGTATAATTAGTTTTTATCACATGACCATCAGGAGATATAATCTCTTTCACTAAAATAGGCTTCACCATATCTCCCCCATTTGCAATAGCAGAAGCTACCATAGCCATATTTAGTGGTGTAACAAGGACTTTTCCTTGGCCAATACTTGCAGCTGCAATATCTGTTTTCCCTATATTTTCCCTATAGGGAGATATAGATTTGCTCACAGGTAAATCAAAAGGCACACTCTTATTTAACATAAACTTTTCTGACACTTCTCCCATTTTTTCTTTTCCCACTTGAAGACCCATATTGGCAAAGTATGAATTGCAAGATTTAACTAAGGCTTCTTCTAAATTTAAATTTCCATGAGCCTTTCCACCATAATCTTTTAAAATATATCCATCAATTTTGGTTGAGCCAGTACATTTATAGTTTCTATCTATATTTGAACTTTCCAAACTAGCCACAGCAGTTATGACCTTGAAAGTAGAACCTGGAGCATATAATCCATTGGTAGCCCTGTTTAAAAAAGGGCTATCAGGATCTTCTACTATAGTCTTCCAATCTTCTCTCAAAGTACTAGGATTGAAGTTTGGCTGACTGACCATAGCATATATATCTCCTGTTTTAGGATTCATGACAACTATTGAACCTTTTTTCCCCTTTAAAAGACTGTTGGCCTTTTCCTGTATTCCATGATCTATTGTCAACTTCAATGTATTTCCTTCACTATTAGGTTCTATAATCTTCTTTAACTCGTTTAAAGTTGTATTCTCCTTTAAATTTAAAAGTTCATTGTTATAGCTTGCTTCCAATCCAGCTTTTCCATATTCCCTATAGCTATATCCAATTATATGTCCATAAAGACTTCCATAATTGTAATGTCTAGTAGATGATTCTTCAGTTTTTTCACTATATACCAATATCTTACCATTTCTGTCAATTATCATGCCTCGTAAAATATTTTCCTCATCTATCCACAATCTCTTGTTATAGCTGTTACTTTTTATAGCTGGAGCTGTAAAAACTTGAAAACAACTCAAATAAACTATTAGGCCTACAAAGAGAATACATACAACTGTAAAAACTCTTATCATTCTCTTAAGCTCTTTGTTCATTTTCTTCCTCTCCTTCTGTATCCAACTCTTCAGAAGCTACCTGTAAAATTCCAAGTGCGATAAAGCTAGCAATCATAGAACTACCTCCATAACTTATAAATGGAAGTGTAATACCCGTTAGTGGTATCATTTTAATGACACCACCAAATATGATAAAAGCTTGAAAACCAAACATTGCACTTATTCCAAAGGCAACAATCCTAAAAAACAAATTTTCTTGACTAAAAGCAATTTTAAATCCTCTATATACAAGAATCAAAAACAACATCATGACAGCAATACCTGCAAATATTCCCATTTCCTCACAAATAGCTGAAAAAATAAAATCTGTATGAACTGCAGGTATAAAATCAGGATGCCCAAGTCCAACTCCAGTTCCAAAAAATCCTCCACTAGCTATAGCAAATAAGGATTGAGTTATCTGATATCCTTTATTGTCTATATATTTCCAGGGATCTATCCAAGTTTCAATTCTTATCTTTACATGATCAAATATAAAATAGCTTGCCAAAGCTCCTACAAAAGCCAAAAACACATTATATAATATAAGCTTTCTATCTTCTTCATACACATACTGTATACTCAAAAATATCAGATAAAATACTGCAGCTGCTCCTAAATCTTTTTGTAAAAACAAAAATCCAATAAATCCATATACTACAAGGAATAATTTGTATCCTCCCTTTTTATCTAAATTGTACTTTTTTTGATTTGTGTAATAAGAAGCAACAAAAAAGATAAATAATAATTTTATGATCTCCGAAGGTTGAAAACTAAACCTTCCTATTTTAATCCAGTTCTTAGCACCACCAATTCTTTGACCAAAAATTAATGTAAAAATAAACAATATCATAGAAGCTATAACATAAAACTTAAGCCATTTATCCCAATCTTTTATTTTTTTTACAATAACATAAGTTATAAAAAAAGCCACAATTCCCGCACTTACCCAAACTACTTGTTTAGCTCCTAAATTAGGATCTATTCTATAAATCATGATTATTCCAAGGGTAATAAGCATAGTGACAATCAAAAAAATATAGTGATCTCCAGAAGATATTTTTAACAAAATAAAATTAGATATATATATAATGAATACAAGACTAACCCCTGTGATGAGAGTAAATTTATCTGGATTTTCAGCGTTATGGATAAATAAAAGAAATATAGCCATTAAATCTACCAAAACAAGAAGATTTCTTGGAACTCTATAACTAATCAATTTTTTATTCATTTTTTCAACTCCTTACTTCCTATTGACAAACAAAAATTCTATTTGTCCCAATCTAATACTGTCTCCATTTTTAAGTTTCACAACATCCATAACTCTGTCCCCATTTACGAATGTACCATTGGCGCTATTTAAATCTTCAAGATAAAAATCTCCTTCATCTTCAACTATTCGCATATGTTGCTTTGATATATATGGATCTTTTATACATATATTGTTTTGATTGCTTCTACCTATAGTCACATCTTTGTCAATGGGATAGACCTCTTTTATCTTAAATGGAAGAGTATCTTTTTGGTTTATAAGTTTTAAATAAGTACTCTTGTTGTATGTATTTAATCCCATTCCCTTTATATCTAAATATATTAGTCTTATGATACTGAACATAAAAAAATAGATAATAAATATAAACAAATATTTAAATGCTAATGATACTATATTGTACATAGAATATTTACCTCCAAAAAATTTCTCTTTTAATCAATGTTATCATATTATTTTTACAAAGTGAATAAAGTATTTTAAATTCTATAAAAATCTGATAAAATGAATATGTACATGATACTAAGGAGGTTTTCAGATGACAAGAAAAATATATCGTTCTTCTACTAACAAAGTAATATCCGGTGTATGTGGTGGATTAGGTGAATATTTCAATGTAGATCCCTCCATCATAAGAATTTTTTGGTTAATGCTATCCATAGCAACGAGCGGAACTGGTGTTCTAGCATATATCATATGTGCATTGGTAATCCCTGAAGGTAGCAACACTACCATTTATTATGATGAAAATGACAACAATTATAAAAACAGTGCAGTATTTGTTGGTATAGTTTTAATAATAATAGGTGTAGCTCTTTTAATCAAAAAGATATGGCCTTGGTTCAGTGTAAAATGGTTTAACTTCACTAAATATTGGCCTGTATTATTAATAATTGCCGGAATCTACGTTATATATAATCAAAAAAAGAAATAATATTGAAATCTTGATTTTTATGTAATTAATAACTACTGGTCAAACTTTAAACTAGAACATTTTTATAATGCACTAGAGTGGTATGATACACAAGATGTAACTTTGGGAGGGTAATATCCCTCTTTTTTATTGCCTATTGTTTGAGAAAATGCTAAAATTAAAGCACTACTATAGATGAGGAGGATGAAAATGAAAGACTATAGTGTATTTGATATTCTAGGCCCTGTGATGATAGGTCCTTCTAGCTCTCATACTGCTGGTGCAGCTAGATTGGGAAAAGTTGCAAGAGAAATTGCAGGAGACAATTTTGACAATGTGTGTTTTTATCTCCATGGTTCTTTTGCAAAAACTTACAAGGGCCATGGAACTGATAGAGCACTGGTAGCAGGTGTGCTAGGAATGGATCCCTCTGATGAGAGAATTAAATATTCTTTTCAAATAGCAGAAGAAAAAGGTATAAAAATAAAGTTTATTGAAACAGATTTAGGATATGCCCATCCAAATACTGTAAAGATTGTATTTCAAAACAAATATGGAGATACTTTCTATGTAACAGGTTCTTCCATCGGTGGAGGAAGTATCTTAATAACTGATATTGATGGAAACAAGGTAGAATTTACTGGAGATTTGCCCACTTTGCTTTTGAAATACAAGGACAGAAAAGGAACTATTAGCAAAATAAGTACTATATTATCTTCAAATGATATAAATATTGCTACTATGAAAGTTACTAGAGAAAGAAATATTGCTACTATGGTTGTAGAAACTGATACTTTAGCTAATAAAAATGCAATTGAAGAAATATCTAAAAATGAAGATGTTTTTTATATAAAGACAATAAATCCTATAGATAAGAGGTGATATTTTTGTACAATCATGGTGAAGATTTAATTCAAATTTGTAATGAAAAAAATAAGAAAATATATGAAATAGTTTTAGAAAAAGAAAGTGATATCACAGGAAAATCTATTGATGAAATCAGAAAAGAAATGAATGAAAATTTAAAAGTAATGATAGAATCCTCTAGCCATGCGATAAACAATGAAGTAGTCTCTGTAAGTGGACTAATAGGTGGAGAATCAAAAAAAGTCATGGAATATAAAAATAGCCATGAAACAATCTGTGGAAACACTATAAATAAAGCTATGGCAATGGCTCTTTCAACATCTGAAGTAAATGCTTCTATGGGAAAAATAGTTGCAGCACCTACAGCAGGTGCATCTGGAATTCTTCCAAGTGCTCTTATTACTGCTAAAGAAAAGTTTAATCTAAATGATGATGACATTATAAACGGACTATTTACTGCTGCAGGAATAGGTGAAATAGTCGCAAAAAATGCCACTGTTTCAGGGGCCTATGGAGGATGTCAAGCAGAATGTGGAGTAGCTGCTGCTATGGCTGCTGCAGGAATAGTTGAAATGCTTGGTGGAAGTCCTGAAACCTGTCTACATGCTTCTAGCATTGCTATTATAAATATAATGGGCCTTGTATGTGACCCTATAGCTGGATTGGTAGAATTTCCTTGTGCCTTCAGAAATGCTTCTGGTGTTGTCAATGCTCTTATTTCTGCAGACTTAGCACTAGCAGGAATTAAAAGCTTGGTACCCTTTGATGAAGTAGTAGAAGCCATGTATAGAGTAGGAAAATCTCTACCTGATACATTAAAAGAAACAGCATTGGGAGGATTAGCCGCTACTCCAACTGGAGAAAAATTCAAGGAGAGGATTTTATGACAAGACATTGTTTTCTATAATTGTCTCTGGATATTCAGGTAGCGATATACTTGCCAAACAACTTATAAGCAGTCTAAATATAAATAAAACATTTAGACTGCCACCATATTTCTCCCTTATGCCTACGGCCAATGATAGAAGAACTATAAAAAATGTACCACATATTAAAGAAAGGGCAAAAAATTTTGCCCAAAATATAATAGACGAAATTAAAAAGTAATATTTATCGTATGCTTATATACTTCCATTTCCCTGTTCCAAATCTAATATAAATAACTACCCACCTTGCAAACTGGTCAACAAACATAGCAATCCAAGCCCCTATTAGACCCATTTCCAAAACATTTACAAACAAATAAGCAAATAATACCCTTAAAATTAGAACTCCAACAAAAGTAGCAACAAGAGTCCAAACCGTATCTCCAGCACCTCTAAGTCCACCTGCTATGATCAATTGTGAAGACTGGAAAGGTTGAACAAAAGCGATGACTTTTAATATAGTTGAAGCACTTTTTATTATTTCAGGATCTTGGGTATATAAACTTACAATTTGAGCACCAAAAAAGAAAAATAATACTGCCATCGTTGTTGAGATGATAGAGCCTATTTTTCTAGATTGCTTGATATAATTTTCAGCTTCGTAAAGTTCATTAGCTCCAAGACTTTTTCCCACTAATGAAGAAGCTGCTATACCAAAAGCCTGCCCAGGAGTAAAAGATAAACCTAGTATATTTAAACATATTTGGTGAGTAGCAAAAGCTACAGTACCTAGTGAAGCAACCATCTTTACAAATAAAAGTACTCCTACCCTAAATGCTATTTGTTCTAATGAAGCTGGAACACCTATTTTTATAAGATTATAGATTATATTTTTATCGTATTTAAAAGGATTTTTTAGATTGACTTTTACTACACTATCTGTTTTCAATATATACCTACCAAGAAAAATACTAGCTATAATTTGAGATAAACAAGTGGAAATTCCAGCACCAGTAACTCCTAATTTAGGAAAACCTAAAAGCCCATATATAAGAAGTGCATTTCCTATGACATTTACCATATTTGCCTTTAAATTTATTTTCATAGGAGTTTTAGTGTCTCCAATCCCCCTTAGTACTGCAGATATTGAAAGATTAAAGGCTTGAAATATAAAACCAATCATTACTACTTTAAAATAATTGTGACCAACTTGTATTGCATCTTGCTCAGCACCTAAAAAAGCCATTATCTTTTCTGTAAATACCATGCCAAATATAAATAGTGGTATAACCAATAAAACTAAATTTAATAGTACTACATGCTTAATTACAGTTTCAATTCTATCATATTTTTTAGAACCAACATATCTAGCTACCATGGCAGTACCACCTACATTTAGAGCTTGTACAAGGGACAATCCTATAAACAGTGGTTGATTAGTAATTCCAACTGCCGCAATAGATGCAGCTGCTATTTGAGGATTTTTTATCCTACCTAACATCATCATATCAATCATGCCAAAAAGTGTCCCCAAAAAAAGCTCAACCAATACAGGCAAAGCTATTTTCAATACATCATCTTTAATTTTTTTAACTTGCTTTTTCTCATCACATTCTTCCATAAATACCACCTCTTTAAAATTTCGATACCCTAAACATTATATCATATTTAAAACACAAAAAGAAGACTGAAAGTTTATTAGTCTTCTTTTTGTGTTTTAAATTTATGATTTGATATTAGTTTGTATATTTACTTTTTATATATTTATCTATAGCAGCTGCAGCTTCTTTTCCTGCACCCATAGCTAAAATAACTGTAGCTGCACCAGTAACTGCATCTCCTCCAGCGAAAACACCTTCTCTTGATGTTTTTCCAGATTCATCTGCTACTATACATTTTCTCTTATCTACTTCAAGACCTTTAGTAGTTGAAGGAATAAGTGGATTAGGTGATGTTCCAAGAGCCATTATGACAGTATCTACTTCAAATTCAAATTCAGATCCTTCAATAGGTTCTGGTCTTCTTCTTCCAGATTTGTCAGGCTCACCAAGTTTCATTCTTACACATTTAATTCCTTTTACCCATCCTTTTTCATCTCCAACTATTTCTATAGGATTAGTAAGAAGTTCAAAATTTATTCCTTCTTCTTTTGCATGATGTACTTCTTCTACCCTTGCTGGAAGTTCTTCTTCTGATCTTCTATATACTATCCATACTTCTGCTCCAAGTCTTTTAGCTGTCCTTGCAGCATCCATTGCGACATTTCCTCCGCCTACTACTGCAACTTTTTTACCAACTTTTATTGGTGTATCATATTCATCTTTAAAGGCCTTCATGAGATTGTTTCTAGTAAGGAATTCATTTGCAGAAAATACTCCGTTGTAATTTTCTCCAGGTATTCCCATGAACTTAGGAAGTCCAGCTCCGGACCCTATAAATACTGCATCATAATTGCCTTTTTCAAATAAATCATCTATTGTAATAGTTCTTCCTACTATTACATTTGTTTCTATTTTTACTCCTAGTTTCTTTAGATTTTCTATTTCATGTTTGACAACGGTATCTTTAGGAAGTCTAAATTCAGGAATTCCATATACTAATACTCCGCCTGGTTTATGAAGTGCTTCATAAATGGTTACATCATAGCCTTCTTTTGCTAAATCCCCAGCACAGGTAATTCCCGCAGGGCCTGAACCTATGACCGCTACTTTGTGTCCATTTTTTTCTTTAGCTGTTGCTACTTCAATATTGTGCTCTCTTGCCCAGTCTGCAGCAAATCTTTCAAGTTTTCCTATAGCTACAGCATCTCCTTTGTTTCCAAGTACACATTTAGACTCACATTGTGATTCCTGTGGACATACCCTTCCACAAACTGCAGGAAGTGCAGTATATTTTGCAAGTACTTTAGCAGCTTCAGCAAAATTTCCTTCAGCAATTTCATGAATGAATTCTGGAATATTTACTGATACAGGACATTTTGTCATGCATTGAGGGTTTTTACAATTTAAGCATCTCTTTGCCTCTGCTACGGCTTCTTCTTCTGTATATCCAAGACAAACTTCCTTAAAATTGTGACTTCTAACTTTAGGAGGCTGTTCTGCAATAGGTGTTCTCTTAAATCTATCCATTATTTAGCACCTCCTTGTTGACATTTACAAACATGTTGTCCACCTTTCTCTGATTCTTCAGATTTATATTGAGTTTGTCTTCTAAGTGCTTCATCAAAATTTACAAGATGACCATCAAATTCAGGTCCATCTACACAAGCAAATTTTGTTTCGTTTCCAACAGACACTCTACATGCTCCGCACATTCCAGTACCATCTACCATGATTGGGTTAAGACTTACAATAGTCTTAATTCCAAGTTCTTTAGTCAATTTACATACAAATTTCATCATTATCATAGGTCCTATACAAACAATAAAATCGTATTTTTTACCTTGATTTTTCACAAGATCTTCAATTAAATTAGTCACCATACCTTTAAAGCCATAACTTCCATCATCTGTTGCAACATATAGATTTCCTGCTACTTCTCTCATTTTTTCTTCAAGAATGACTAATTCTTTAGTTTTAGCACCTATGATTACATCTACATCAATTCCTCTTTCATGGAACCATCTAGCTTGAGGATATACTGGAGCAGTACCAACTCCTCCTGCTACAAATAAAACTTTTTTCTTTTTTAATTCATTTATATCCTCATTTACATATTCAGAAGGTTGTCCCAATGGTCCTACAAAATCTTCAAAATAATCTCCTACATTGTATTGTGCCATTTTCTTTGTAGAACAACCTGTAGATTGAACAACAATAGTTACAGTCCCTTTTTCCGTATCATAATCACATATAGTCAAAGGAACCCTTTCCCCTTTTTCGTCAGCTATTACTATTACAAACTGACCTGGCTGTGCTGATTGTGCTACCCTAGGAGCCAAAATATCCATTGAAAAAATATTTGGAGCTAGATTTTTCTTATCTACAATTTTGTACAATTGTCACCCTCCCTTATTTATTAGCACAAATATTATTATAATATTTTATAAATTGAATTAATAATTGTTCATAAGTCAAAACATGACTATTTTCTATAGCACGTGACATATCCACACAAAGCTAATTCTATCACAATTTATTTGCTTGTTCAATAACTTTCTAATTTCATTTTTTTGAATTTATTTTATTTATTTTCTGAATACTATGCATCCATTTTCTAAACTATCA